>Ga0075017_100001689_pt1 | contig 13634 bp, 10 predicted proteins | sample AleBraG_ABR_2012_FD_71475 | JGI IMG/M metagenome (GOLD analysis project Ga0075017, IMG submission 71475) | Freshwater sediment microbial communities in response to fracking from Pennsylvania, USA - Alex Branch Run_MetaG_ABR_2012 | ecosystem: Environmental > Aquatic > Freshwater > Creek >... | reverse complement strand
CAGAAATAATCTGCCTCAGATCATGAGCTACGACGCGATCCTGTTTGTCTCTTTCGGCGGCCCCGAGTCCCGGGAAGATGTAATCCCATTTCTTGAAAACGTCCTGCGCGGAAAAAACGTTCCTCGCGAACGCATGCTGGCCGTCGCCGAGCATTACTACCACTTCGACGGCAAGAGCCCCATCAACCAGCAGACTCGCGATCTCATCGCCACTGTGCAAGCCGAACTGGCCCAGCACGGGCCAACTCTGCCTGTCTATTGGGGCAATCGCAACTGGCATCCTATGCTGAAGGATACGCTGCGCCAGATGCAGCAGGACGGGATCCGCCACGCGCTCGCCTTTGTGACCTCGGCGTACAGCTCCTACTCCGGATGCCGCCAGTATCGCGAAGACATCGCCCGCGCCCAGCGTGAAGTTGGCGCCGCCGCCCCGCAAGTCGACAAACTCCGGGCCTTCTTCAACCATCCGGGATTCATTGATGCTACCGAGGAGCGGCTGCGCGAAGCGTTGGCGGGATTGCCAGCGAGTGCCCGGGAAAACGTTCAGCTCGTCTACATCGCCCACAGCATTCCCATGTCCATGGCGAACACCTCCGACTATGTGAAACAATTAGAGGAGGTACGCAAGCTGGTCTCCGCCCGGCTCGGCATCGCCAATGACACGCTCGTCTACCAGAGCCGTAGCGGCGCTCCCGGCCAACCCTGGCTCGAGCCTGATATTCTCGATCACCTCCGCCAGGTGAAGGCCCGCAATCTCGCGGGCGCAGTCGTACTCGCGCCCATTAGCTTCATCTCCGATCACATGGAAGTGCTCTATGACCTCGACATCGAGGCCCGCAATCTTTGCGATGAGTTGCAGTTGCCCATGGCGCGCGCCAAAACGGTAGGAGTCCATCCGAAATTCATCGCCATGATTCGTGAGCTGATCCTGGAGCGGACGAATCCTGGCACAGTACGCCAAGCGCTTGGCTCGCTCGGTCCACGACCGGACGTGTGCGCGGAAGATTGCTGCCCGGCCCCGCAGCGGCCCATGCGCCCACAGAATTAAAGATTCCCTCCGTGGTCCTCAGTGTCCTCTGTGGAGAAAGGTTTTCGAGGGCTAGTGCGAGGAAGCGGGAACTTTCGGTGACTCGTAGTCCGTAGCCTTGGGCCGGCCTTCGACCAGCCGCATCGTATCCAGGATTGTGCGCACGACCGCCTCGTTGCCCACCGCCGTGTTCATCATCAAGTGGTAAAGCGAACGCGTCGGCCACTCGGCTCCGAAATAGTGCTTGATGTAAGCCGCGCGCTCGCGATCGACGGAGTCCACCAGTTCTTCGGCCTGTTCCTGTGAATTCCCATCCCCCATCGTGCGGCGAATCTTTTCCGCCCGCGGGGCATACAGGAAGACATGAAACGCGTCCGCACTCTCCCGCAGAAAATACGGGCCGCCCCGCCCCACAATCACCGCATTTCCTTCCTGCGCAATGCGGTTCATAGTGTCCTGCATCATCGCGACCATGCGGTCGGTATCGAAGATATGGCTCCCCAGGGGAGCGCTGCGCTCGTAACTTCCACGCCAGAATGTTTTGGCCAGGCGATGAAAGGGGCTATCCATACGCTCGTCGCAACGCATCACGGCCGCAGAATCCACTTGCGCAGTGCGCGCAATTTCCTCCGTCAGCAGGTGGTCCCAGAGTTTCCAGCCCAGACGCTCGGCGAGCTGGGCCGCAACCCCGCCGCCTCCGCAACCGTACTCGCGTTCAATAGTCACCACGCGAAACATATGCAGAACCCTCCCCAGTCATCAGCTTCCCCGCAACGATGAATCGGTGTGGCTGGAAGCCAGGAGCTAGTACCTAGAAGCCGTGTCAGTGTACCGCCATCCCGCCCGGCTTGCCCTTCCTAATCAGGAAAGCCATCGGCACCATCACCATAATGGCCACCCCCAGGAACCAGAAGCAATCAATATAAGCCAGCATGGTGGCCTGCCGCTCGACGGTACCTTGAACCAGCGCGTACGCCCGATTCGTCGCATCGCTCGCACTCGCGCCCGCCGCCATCATGGCGCTCGTGGCCCCTTGAATCATCTTCTGCAGCGCCGGATTCGTCAGACTCAAGTTGTTCGCCAGACTGTTCAGATGGAACTGCGTACGCCGGTCCAGTAAGGTCGTGACCACGGAAATTCCGACACTACCCCCAATGTTGCGAGCCAGATTCATCAATCCCGAAGCCGCGTTGTTCTTGTCTCGCGGCAGGAAAGCATAGGCAGCGGTGTTAATCGGCACAAACAGGAACGCCATGCCCACCGCTTGAAAGACTCGCGCCATCACCATCGTATGAAAGTCGACGTCAAGGTCGAAGTTCGTCATGTGAAACAGTGCGCTCGACAATACGACCAGCCCGAAAAGCAGCAGCCAGCGCGGAGTGTACCGCGATAACAGAAATCCGACCAGAGGCAGCAATAGCATGATCGCGAATCCGCCCGGCATCAGCGCTAACCCCGACTGCTCCGCCGTGTAGCCCAGCATGGTCTGCATGAACAATGGCAGTAGTAACGTACTGCCGAGCAGGGCGAACCCCAGCATGAACATCAATAAATTCGAAATGCCGAACGTACGATCACGGAACAAATGCAGATCAATGATGGGATCCTTATGCCGCCATTCCCAGATGACGACGAAAATCAACGAAGCCGCGGCGACAATCGCCAGGGCGGTGATGAAGTGCGATTCGAACCAGTCCTCGCGCTGCCCTTTGTCGAGGACCACCTGCAACGTCCCCAACCCCAGTGCCACAAAACTCAGGCCGATGTAATCGATCTTCGTCTCGCTGAGCTTGCGGCGTTTCAAGTAAGGCGGATCCTGAATCAGCCGCGAGGTGAGCAGGATCGACAAAATGCCGACCGGAATATTAATGAAGAAGATCCAGCGCCAGCTGAAGTTATCTGTAATCCACCCGCCCAGAGTCGGACCGATCGCTGGCGCCGTCACCACCGCAATTCCATAAACCGCAAAGGCCATGCCGCGTTTCGCCGGAGGAAAAGTATCGGCCAGGATGGCCTGTTCGCTCGGCTGCAGACCGCCGCCGCCCACTCCCTGCAGCACCCGGCAGATGATCAGTACGGCCAAGCTTGGCGCCAGCCCACACAAAAAGGAACTGATCGTGAACAGCGCCACGCAGCTCATATAAAAATTCTTCCGCCCCATGATGGACGAAAGCCACCCACTCAGCGGAAGAATGATCGCATTTGAAACCAGGTAGGAAGTTAATACCCACGTACTCTCGTCCTGCCCCGCAGACAGGCTTCCTGCAATGTGCGGCAGCGCCACATTGGCGATGGACGTATCGAGCACTTCCATGAACGTCGCCAGCGTGACCGCCAGGGCGATGATCCAGGGATTAATTGCCGGCTTCTCAGCGCCGGCCTGATCAAAAGTGGCGGCGGCGCTGCTCATTCACGAATCCACACCTTGGGCTCAACCGACATTCCAGGACGCAACTGGTGATCGTTATTTGAGCCCTGATCGAGCACCAGTTTCACCGGAATTCTCTGCACCACTTTCACGTAATTTCCCGTCGCGTTCTCTGGCGGCAACAGGCTGAACCGCGCGCCGCTGGCGCCGGCGAAGCTGTCCACCTTCCCGTTGTAAGTTCGGCCCGTCGCGTCCACCTTGATGCTCACTCGCTGCCCGACCTGCATGTGCTGCAGCTGTGTTTCTTTGAAGTCGGCGGTGATCCAAATGTCATCCAGATCGATCACCTTCATCAACTCTTGGCCGGGAGCAATATTCTGCCCAACATCCACCGTCCGGTTACTGACAATCCCATCCATCTGCGCCACAATTTTCGTGTACTGCAAGTTCAGCGCAGCCTGATCCAGTGCCGCCTTCTTCTGCTGCGCCTGGGCCAGCGCTGCCGCCGCTCGCGCCCGGATCACCTGCATCTGCTTGGGGGCCGTGCGCGCATATTGTTCGTTAGCCTGCGCCTGCACCAGCTTTCCTTCCGCCTGCGTCACCTGCTGCTGCGCGGCGCCCGCGGTCGCGCGCGCCGCTTCCACCGCGGCCGCGGCAGCCTGCGCCGTAGTGGTGGCGGTATCGAATTGCTGCTGCGAAATTTCCTGCTTCTCGACTAATTGCTTGTAGCGCAGCAGATCGCTTTGCGCCTTGGCGTTGTTCGCTTCCGCTTCCTGCAGTTGGGCTTTCGCCGCCGCCGCCTGCTGCTTCGCTGCTTGAATGGCTGCCCGCGCGCTGTTTACGTCGGCCGCAGACGACGATACCGCGCTGGTGGTATTCACATCCGTGATCGGCACATTTACCCCGGCAGCCAGCGCTGTGGCCTGCGCATCCTCGAAATCTGCCTTCGCCTTCTCATACGCCACCTGGTAATCCGCCGGATCGATTTCCAGCAGCACCGTTCCCGCCTTCACGTACTGGTTGTCCTGAACGTTGAGCTTGATCACATGCCCGGAAACGCGTGCGCTGATTGAACTGATGTGTCCGTCGACCTGGGCGTCGTCGGTCGCCTCATAACTCGTCATGTAGCGGTAAACGAAAAACCCCACCACCAGCAGAACCAGCACCGCAATCACAATCGCGATCCGGAATCCGCTGCTCTCCGTCCGCGACCGCCGCGTGTGATAGTCCTGCTCCGTCGAAGGCAATGGCATGTTCCCCGGATCTTTCCTCTCGCCTTCGCGCTTCTCGATTTCCGATTTCTCCACTTCCGGCGGACTCTGCGTCGTCTGATCCATAACGTTATTGATTGCCTTTCAGGAAACGTCTGACGCCTTCTTCGGCCTCGCCGATGGCGCGCGCCAGCTCAACTTTCGCCAGGTTATGTGCATAAAGACTTTCAATGTAGCTCTCGTGCGCGCTGGCTAGCGATTCCTGCGCCTGCACCACCTCGAGGTTGTCCGTCACCCCGGCGGTAAAGCGGTCCTTCGACTGCACCAGGGCCTGCTCCGCAAGGTCAACCGAACTGCGCGCCACTTCCACTTGTTCGGCCGCCGCGCTCAAGTCCAGCAGCGCAGTTCGGACTTCATAATCAATTCGCCCGCGCAGATCCCCCAGCCGCGATTGTGCCTGCTTCAGTTGGCTGTCGGCCTCGAGCACATCGCTGTGCACGCGATTGCCGGCAAAGATCGGAATGTTCAAACCGCCTGTCACCTGCCACGTCCCGTTCGACTGGCCCGGCGTTACCCCGATGTCACCTAAATTCGCATTCATTTCAAGCGATGGATATCGCCCCGCCGCTGCCCCTCGCTTCGAAATCTCCGCCGACCGCACCTGCGCCATCGCCGCCTGGTAATCGGAACGTGCGGCGTACGCCCTCTCCAAATAAACATCCACCGGCAATAGCGTAAGCGCCTGATAGGGCGCTTTCTCGGTCAGAATAAACTCCTGCCCCGGCGCCAGCCCGATAATTCGCGCCAGCGACAGTCTCTGTTTCGCCAGATCATTCCTCGCCACAATCAACTGCTGTTGCCGCGTCTGAAATTCCACCCGCGCGCGCAGCGAATCGATGCTGGGAGTTAATCCGGCTTTCAGCTGATCGGACGCCTTGTCAGACAGCGCCTGCGCATTCGTAACTTGTGCCTCCGCCGTCTCCACCCGAGCCGTTGCGGCGATCGCCTGCAGATAAGCATTCCCCACCGCCAGCACCACGGTCTCCCGCGCATCTTTGTAACTGAACTGGGCGACCCTGACGTTCTCTGACGCTGCGCGCTCTCGCTCCAGGTTCTTGAAATTGAACAGCGACTGTCCCAGCGAAACCCGGGCATCGAAGTAGTTGAAGGCCGGAATCACCCGCGGAAATGGCTTGCCGGAGCCGGAGGTTCCAAAGGACGGAGCTAGTTTACTGAATCCCAGCGCCGCCAGGCTCTGCGTCTGCGCGTTCTCAATCACATGCCCGCTAAGGTTGGGCAGCAATTCGCTGAGCTCTTTCCAGCGTTCTCCGCGGGCTGTTTCCGTCTGATCGGCCGCTAACAGGATGCCCAGGTTGTTGCGCAGGCCCCGCTCAATCGCATCCTTGAAATCAATCTGGATTACTTCGCTGGTGGCTTTCCCTTCGGGAACACTGCCAAGAAACGGACTCTGATTGCCCGGCATGGTCAGGCTCGGGGAAGGGGATGATGGCGTCTGCGTGGTCTGGCCCGGTAGGCTGGCTACTCCCAACAGCACAAGAACCACAGCAGGAATGACTGGCCTGAAAACTTTCGATGAGCAATGCATTCTTGATGGTGGGACGTTCTATCTGGTTCTCAACCACCGCCAACGTCCTGGCTCGCCTAATAGCATAGCTGTTTCATGGGTTTTGATTACCATCCCATATTGCAAGATGCAAAAACGATTCGAATCAACAAACTGGCCGGTTTTTCTCTCCCAGCCGCACCCCTTACCTGCTCCGGCGGCGTGTCCGCAGAAGTGCAATAACTTCGGTGCGTTGCTTGCGACTTTGGCTGCCTCTAATCTATAGACCGCGAGGAAAGTTTCATGCCGAGAGCCGCCATCATCGTCCTTACTTTGTCCGTTGCGTTGACCTCCCCGCTGCTGGCCCAAAATACGCCTGCAACATCCAGCGTAGATCGTAAAGTGACCACCCGGATTGCGCCCAGTTATCCGGAACTAGCCAAGCGCATGCATCTGCAGGGCGTAGTAAAGGTCGAGGCCACGGTGCGGCCAAATGGTACCGTCAAGTCTACTCGTGTTCTGGGAGGTAATCCTGTTCTGGTGGATTCGGCCATGGAAGCTATCCACAAATGGAAATTTGAGTCCGGCCCCAACGAAACCACCGAACTGGTGCAACTCACCTTCACGCCAGAGTAAAGCGCCCTGTCTGGTGAGTGTAAGCAAGTCTCAGGAACCGCATGTCTTCTCAACCGGGCACCGCCCTTAAACGCGCACTCGATCGCGGTCGTCGTCGTTTCCCGCGCTATCGAGCCGAGTTTTCTGTAGTAGTTACGCTGTTTTCGGCGAGCGACCGGCAGCGATTAGACGCCTACTCCAAGGACATCTCGCAAGCCGGCATGGGGCTGTTGGTGGCCGCGGAGATGACCATGGGCGAGGTCGTTTCCCTCGCCTTCTCATTGCCGAATTCTCCAAATGTCTGGGAAATCCGGGCCGTCCTCCGCCACCGCCGCGGATATCACTACGGCTTTGAGTTTCTCTCCCCCTCCGACCAGCAAAACGCAGCCTTGGCGGGCTTCCTGAGCAGCCTCGAACCGGAAGATTCGAGCCAGGGCGGCCATCCCGACAAAGAATAAGCTCACACGATAAGGCCGTAACTTCGGTCATCTTGTGCTTCGGTCACCTTCGGTTGAATCTAAAGGCGGATCAATCCATCTTGGCGAAGAACTGCACGGCATGAATTTGGCAACCGGCACTGACTGGACACGAATTCTGTCTGACCCGGATCTTGTCCGGCACGTAGGCAAGTTGCTGCAGGCCTATCGCGAAGCTGCGCCAGACAAGCGCGAAGAAGCCCTGCTGCAGGCGATGCGCGAGATCAAGGCCACCGCCTCGGCTGCATCCGGGGAGCCCGTTTCCTCCCAGACTCTGCCCGTCCAGCGGCCCACCCCAACCCCTGCTTCGGCGACTCCTCCCTTCGAAGCGGATTTATTCACTCCCAACAATTGGAGCAGTGACCGCAGGCGCCATCCCCGCATCAAGTGCTTCGTCGCCGTCGAACTTCGCGTGGACGACAACCCTGATCCCGTCTGGGGCAATCTTTCCAATACCAGCGTCGGCGGATGCCTGGTCGAAACCGCCACTCCCATCAAGTCCGGCTCGCGCGTGGGCATCGGCCTGTGGCTCCCCAACGACAAAATCTGGGTAAAAGGTTTCGCCTTGAGCGGAGTCATCACCCACAGCGGCCCAACTACCGGCATTCGGGTAAAGTTCGACAATATGGTCGTCGCCGAGCGCGACACCCTGCGCCAGTTTCTTAAATTTGTCCAGGAGAGAACCCACTCTTCCGCCTCCGAAAACGGCTACCTCCAGCTTCTGAAATAACTGCTTCCTGACATTTGCGATTTTTCATCCCTGCGCAATCCAACCCTCCGCGGAAATTGGTACACTTCTCCCTATTGCACCCTTTCTACATCTTGCAACTCTAATGGTGGGTCAGACCACAAAAACGGCGCAATAAAGCCTGTTTGAGGAGAACGGTCGCATGGTAGCCAGTGAACAAGTATTGGCAACGGGACAGCAACTGGACACTTTATGCGTCAACACCATTCGCACCTTGGCGATTGATGGTGTCCAACAAGCCAACTCCGGACACCCCGGCGCGCCCATGGCGCTCGCGCCCGTCGCCTACGCACTCTGGCAGAAATTTCTCCGCTACGATCCCGCCGACCCCAACTGGATGAACCGTGACCGCTTTGTTCTTTCCAACGGCCATGCCTCCATGCTGCTCTACGCCATGCTCCACCTGACCGAAGTTCATCAGGTCGACCACGACGGCAAGGTCACCAGCGAACTCGCCGTGCCCATGGAAGAACTGAAGCGCTTCCGCCAACTCGGAAGCCGCACTCCAGGCCATCCCGAGTCCCACCTCACCACCGGAGTTGAAACCACCACCGGGCCTCTGGGCCAGGGGGTCGGAAACAGCGTCGGCATGGCCATCGCTGCCAAATGGTTCGCCGCGAACTTCAATCGCTCCGACTTCGAACTCTTTGACTACAACGTTTACGCGCTCTGTGGCGACGGCGACATAATGGAGGGCCTCAGTGGTGAAGCCGCATCGCTGGCGGCGCATTTGAAACTCTCCAATCTCTGCTGGATGTACGACCACAACCACATCACGCTCGACGGCCCCGCCGATTGGTCATTCAGCGAAGACGTTGCCACTCGCTTCGTCGGCTATGGCTGGAACGTTACGCGCGTCGCCGACGCCAACGATCTGGAGATGCTGGCCCGCGCGTTCCAGGTTTTCCGTGACACCAAAGACCGTCCGACCCTGATCATTATTGACAGCCATATCGGCTATGGCTCCCCTCACAAACAGGACTCGAACGCCGCCCACGGCGAGCCTCTCGGCGAAGACGAAGTGCGGCTGGTCAAGAAGTTCTACGGCTGGCCTGAAGACGCAAAGTTCCTCGTCCCCGACGGCGTCCGCGAACATTTCCGCGAAGAATTCGGCAAGCGCGGCCGCGATCTGCATGCCCAGTGGTCGAAGAAGTTCGATACATACTCGCAGAAGTATCCCGAGTTAGCCGAGCGCCTGCATCACATCGAGCACCATGAGTTGCCTGCAGCTTGGGACAAAAATCTGCCGACTTTCCCCGCCGATCCCAAAGGCGTGGCCACCCGCGAAAGTTCGGGCAAAGTTCTGAACGCGGTCGCGCAGAACATCCCGTGGCTGATCGGTGGCTCGGCTGATCTGGCCACTTCCAACAAGACCACGCTGAAGTTCGACGGCGCCGGCGATTTCAAAGCCAGTAACTATGCCGGCCGCAACCTCCATTTCGGCGTGCGCGAGCACGCCATGGCTGCCGCCGTGAATGGCATGACCATCTCCCGCCTTCGCGCTTTCGGCGCAACCTTCTTCAACTTCAGCGATTACATGCGGCCCAGCATCCGCCTTGCTGCGCTCATGGAGATCCCCTCGATTTTCATCTTCACCCACGACTCCATCGGCGTCGGCGAAGACGGCCCAACCCATGAACCCGTCGAGCAACTCGCATCGTTGCGCGCCATGCCGAATCTGGTCGTGCTCCGTCCCGGCGATGGCAACGAAGTCGTCGAATCCTGGAAGGTCATCGCGCAGTTGAAAAAATCCCCGGTCGCCCTGGTCCTGACGCGCCAGAACCTTCCCACGCTCGATCGCACGAAGTACGCGCCCGCCACCGGAGTCGCTAAGGGTGCCTACATTCTCGCCGACGCGCCCAACGGCAAGCCCGACGTCATCCTTATGGGCACCGGCAGCGAACTCTCGCTGTGCGTCGACGCCTGCGAAAAACTAAAGGCCGAAGGCGTCAATGCCCGCGTCGTCAGCATGCCCTCATGGGAACTGTTCGAGCAGCAGGACGCCGCCTACAAAGAAAGCGTCTTCCCCGCCAATGTCACGGCCCGCGTCTCTGTCGAGATGGCGTCCGTCTTCGGCTGGGATCGCTACGTCGGCCCCAGGGGACGCATCATCGGCATGCATCGCTTTGGCGCCTCGGCTCCGCTCAAGGATTTGTTGAAGTATTTCGGATTCACCGTCGACGCCGTCGTGCGCGAAGCGCACGCTGCGATGGGAAAGTAAGTAGTCCACAATCCGCAACGGCCCCGTTTTGCCCGTCATCCAAGAGGTTATGGAGGCAATGATGCAACCCACTGGAGTTCTCGAAACCGCGAAAGGCAATCCTCTCAAACAGCTACTCAGCTATGGCCAGTCAATGTGGCTCGATTACATCCGCCGCGACCTGTTCACCACCGGAAAGCTGAAGCACTACATCGATGACGATGGCCTTCGCGGCATGACCTCGAATCCCGCCATCTTTGAGAAGGCCATCGCCGACAGCTCTCTCTACGACGACGTTCTCAAATCGCTGGCAGGCAACAAAAATCTCAACGCCACCGGCAAGTTCGAAAAAATCGCCGTCCGCGACATTCAGGATGCCGCCGACGCCCTGCGCGGCGTCTACCAGGAATCCAACTTCCGCGACGGCTACGTCAGCCTGGAAGTCTCCCCCTACCTCGCGCACAAGACGCAGGAGACCATCGACGAAGCCCGCCGCCTCTGGAAAGATGTGGGCCGCGACAACGTGATGATCAAGGTTCCCGGCACAACCGAAGGCATTCCGGCCTTCAAGCAGCTGATTTCCGAAGGCATCAACGTCAACGTGACGCTGCTGTTCGCGCAGGAAGTTTACGAGGAGGTCGCCGAAGCCTACATCGCCGGCCTCGAAGCGTATGCCAGGAGCGGCGGCAATTTGAAGAAAATCGCCAGTGTCGCCAGCTTCTTCATCAGCCGCATCGACTCGCTGATCGACTCCATGCTGGATGCCAAACTGAAGGCCACCTCCGACGCGAGTCAGCAAGCGCTGTTCCAGAGTCTGCAAGGCAAGGTCGCCATCGCCAACGGCAAGCTGACCTACCAGAGTTATCAGCGCATCTTCAGCGGCCCGCGCTGGGATTCGCTCGCCGCCAAGGGAGCTCAGACGCAGCGCGTTCTCTGGGCCAGCACCAGCACCAAGAATCCCAATTATCGTGACGTGATCTACGTCGAGGAACTAATCGGCCCTGACACCGTCAACACCATGCCGCCCGCCACCGTCGACGCCTTCCGCGATCACGGCCAACTGCGTAACAGCTTGACCGAAAACGTGGGCGACGCAAAAAAAGTAATGGACAATCTGGCCAAGGCCGGCATCTCCATGAAGGAAGTCACCGACAAGCTCACCACCGACGGTGTGAAGCTGTTCGCCGACGCCTTCGACAAACTGCTCGCGACCATCGAGAAAAACACGCAGGCTAAAAGCTAAATCGCATCTCAGAGCATCGCAAATCGCAGCAAAGATCGGAGCGAACGTGGACGCACTGAAGACCGTGAACACACTGAAGGCTTCCCTGCCGCAATCGCTGGCCGCAGCGGTGCAGGCGGCGAACGCGGACTGGCAATCCGGCGGCAAAATGCGCCGCCTCTGGCAGCGTGATGCCAGCCTCTGGACCGGCGCTGACGAAGCCAACTGGCTCGGCTGGCTCGACATCGTCGATGAGCAGATCGCGCAGCAGGACCAACTGCAGAAGATCGCGAAAGAGGTCCAGCAGCGCGGCTTCCGCCATGTCCTGCTGCTTGGCATGGGCGGCTCCAGCCTCGGCCCCGAAGTTCTCCGCATGACTTTCGGTCGCACCACCCACTATCCCGATCTGCACGTGCTCGACTCGACCGATCCCGCCCAGGTCAAGGCCTTCGAGCACCTGATCGACATTCCGACCACGCTTTTCATCGTGTCCAGTAAGTCGGGCAGCACGCTCGAGCCCAATATCTTCAAGCAATATTTTTTCGAGCGCACCCGCCAGGCAGTCGGCAACGTACAAGTGGGCAGCCACTTCATCGCCATCACCGACCCCGGCTCGAAGATGCAGCAGGTTGCCGAGTCCGACCGTTTCCTGCACGTCTTCTTCGGGCGCCCTTCCATCGGCGGCCGCTATTCCGCTCTCTCCAATTTCGGCATGGTGCCGGCCGCAGTCATCGGAATTGACACCAAAGAATTCCTCGCCCGCGCCAAAAAAATGGCGCAAGCCTGCGGCCCGGATGTCGCCATCGAAGAAAATCCCGGCGCGTCACTTGGCATCATCCTCGGAACCGCCGCCACCAAAGGCCGCGACAAAGTCACCATCGTCACCTCGCCGGGCATCTCCGATCTCGGCGCGTGGCTCGAACAACTGATCGCCGAATCCACCGGAAAAATCGGCAAGGGGATCATCCCCGTCGATCGCGAAACCCTCGCTGCGCCCGGCGTCTACAGCGACGATCGCGTATTCGTCTACGTCCGCCTCGAGTCCGGCCCCGATGCCGCGCAGGACGCCAAAGTCGCGGCCATTGAAAAAGCAGGGCATCCTGTCGTGCACCTCGCGATGAAGGACACCTACGATCTGGGCGCCGAATTCTTCCGCTGGGAAATCGCCACCGCAGTCGCAGGCGCAATGATTGGCATCAACGCCTTCAACCAACCCGACGTCGAAGCCAGCAAAATTGCCACCCGCAATCTGACAACGGAGTACGAAAAGACCGGCTCCCTGCCCGCCGAGAAGCCGATTCTCGAAGACTCCGGAATCAAGCTCTTCACCGACGAGAAGAACGCCGCTGATCTGGCGCAGGCCGCGGGTTCCGACAAGTCTCTCGCCGGATATCTCAAGGCGCATCTCTCCCGCATTCACGCCGGAGATTATTTCGCAATCCTCGGCTACATCCAGATGAACACCGAGCACGAAGCTGCGTTACAGACGATGCGTCACGCCGTACGCGAAAAGAAGCATGTCGCCACCTGCCTGGGCTTCGGTCCTCGTTTCCTGCACTCCACCGGACAGGCCTACAAAGGCGGCCCGAATTCCGGCGTGTTCCTGCAAATCACTTGTGACGATCCGGTAGCACTGCCGGTCCCCGGACAGAAATACACTTTCGGCGTAGTCAAAGCCGCCCAGGCCCGCGGAGATTTCCAGGTCCTCGCTGAGCGCGGACGCCGCGCCCTGCGCGTTCATCTGGGCAGCAATCTCAAAGCCGGGCTAGCGGCCTTGCAAATAGCGGTTCAAAAAGCTCTCTAAACGCGTCGACGCTACGTCCGACGCTATCGAGGAGAAAGTTATGCAGCTAGGAATGGTAGGTCTCGGAAAGATGGGCGCGAATATGACGCGCCGTCTCATGCGCGGCGGACATCAACTGGCCGTCTCCGATCTCAGCCCCGACTCAGTCAAGAAGCTCGCCGGAGAAGGCGCGACTGGCTCGTCGTCGCTCGAAGACCTTATCTCAAAGCTAACCCCGCCGCGCGCCATTTGGATCATGGTGCCCGCCGGCGGCCCCACCGAGCAAACGGTGCAGGCATTAGCCCAACATCTAAAGCCAGGCGACGCCATCATCGACGGCGGCAACTCCTACTTCAAAGACGACGTCCGCCGTGCCAAGGAACTCGCTCCCAAAGGCATTCATTATCTCGACGTAGGCAC
>Ga0075017_100001688_pt1 | contig 13635 bp, 10 predicted proteins | sample AleBraG_ABR_2012_FD_71475 | JGI IMG/M metagenome (GOLD analysis project Ga0075017, IMG submission 71475) | Freshwater sediment microbial communities in response to fracking from Pennsylvania, USA - Alex Branch Run_MetaG_ABR_2012 | ecosystem: Environmental > Aquatic > Freshwater > Creek >... | reverse complement strand
ATTAGGAATCGACGCGTTGAACGTCTTCAGGTCTTTGAAGCCTAGCTGGTTGGCGACCTGCAGCATCCGTCCTTCGATTTCCTTCACTTGTGCCAATCCGATCTGGTGAATTTCTTCCGGAGTCAGGTTCGTCGTGGTGCTCTCTCTCACGCGGAAGGCGTAGCGCTCAGGTCCATCCGGAAGCGACCAGACACCAGGCTCGGTGCGACCCTTGGGCGCATATTCGTCGCGCACAAAGGCGGTGAACTTGACGTAGGCCGGCAAGACGGACTCCCGAATTGCCGCCAGACCCTGCTCCCGGAGCCGCTTCTGATCGGCGTCGGAAATTCCATCCGGAAACTTGTCGAAGGGATGGGCGAAAGGAGTTTTCTCGGGCGCCTGGGTGGCAATGGTGTTGGCCTGGGTGACGACTTTCTCCAACAGGATGCGGGGCTGCATCAGGCCTTCGGCCATGCCTCTGCGCATCTGCACAACAGTTTGGTCGAAGAGGACCGGCATCTCGCGGAGCCGCGCGATGTAGTCTTCGTAGTCCTTAACGGTGCGAAAGGAAAGGACCGTCACCAACTGGGGCAAATTGATATGCACACCGCTGAACTGCGAGACCGGCATTTCCCAAGGTTTGAATCGAGATCTTTCAACGCTCATCTTGAGATCACGGACCATCAGCGTTTTGTTCAACGCTTCCTGCTCGGGAAAGCCGGTCGTGTCGATGGCTTCAAAACGCACCAGGAATTTCTTGTCTTGCTCCAAGTCATCGTCGATGGCCTTTTGCGAGAAGTCGTCCAGCTTGTCGTTCCAGCGCTTGTCTCCCAGAATCGACGCGAAGGTGGGGCTCGTACGCAACCTGTATTCCCAGTTTTCGGCTAGCAGGTCGTTCAGGGCTTTGCGGCGGGCCTCGAGATCAGCCTGTGGCGTTGCCGCAAACATGAGTGGGCAGAGCAGAGATATCAGGATGACGAACATGAACCCACGTCGCATGAGAGCTCCTCAGTACTTTCGTTGGACGCTAGTTTGGACGGAACAGCTCGACAATGGTTAGTCGTGATGAGTGTTGGTCCAGAATTGTGCGGTGGGAATTATACCGGGATTAAACCCAAGATAGCGGTCGCAGGACTGCGTAGAACGCCCCACTAAACCGACTTCGCCATTTTCTTCTTGTATTCAGCGATGAACTGGTCAAGTTCGGCGTTTGACATCTTTTCGACCTCTGGACGGCGTGCCAGCTCCAGTGGAGTAAGGAACTCCAGGCCGAAGTAGTAGCCGTTGCGGGTGCGGACAATCCCAGTCATGCGTGAGTGGCAAGCCGTGAGGAACTCTATGAGCATCAGGTCGCCGGGCTTCAGATTGACGCCGGCGAAAAGGGCCATACCGCCCTCGCTCAACTCGGTGCCGCGACCGGGCACAGTGGTGGGAACGATCCCGTTCATGACTACTACGCGAACGGGCAAGTCAACCGGAAGCCGCGGCCAGCGGCGTCTGATCTTTGGGGAGGGCATGCTCCCTGCATCATCGCTCCATATCGAGCCACGTTCAAATTACCAAGGGGAATGAGCGGGATTGTCTATCTGCGCGGGGAGAGGTGTCGGGTGGTGCTAAACCCTTGTCTGGAGCCGGATTTGCCGGACGAGCCATAGAGAGCAAAACCGCGACTTGCGTCGCGGTTAGCTTGAAACTCCTGCGAAATCGGCAGCCAGACGCGTCAGGCTGCCGGTCTGGTCGCCAGGGAGCCCAGGCGTCCATGATTCGATTGCGGAGAAGAGATCACCTTCATCTCGGCCCAGTCATAAGGAAACTCTCTGCCGCAATCCAGGCAAACCACGTAGGTGCCGGTGAGGGAGGCCGCCGGATTGGAGCGGGAACCGGTACGAACAGTAATTGGAAAACTGTAGTGCGCGTGCCAACAGCCAAAAACTACATCCCACAACTTCGCAAACATACCTACCTCCCTACCACAGGGCTCTTTGCACCCCTTCTTACCACCAACAGAATTGATCCCTGGTGGATCACGAACCGTCCAGAAATCGTGTAACAAGAACCAGTACGATGCGTACGTTCAGTTAGATTCCAATGGCCCGCAAAAGGTTCGCAGCTATCGCTGGTAGCCGGGGGAAAAGGGAGTTCCGGCGGACAAAGAATCCTGATAAATAAGGGTTTCGATAGGTTTTATCCGGATGGGTGATGCCGCCGTCAGACGCTCTGTGGACCTGCCTTTTTCTTCTGGCACTTCGTCATAATCGCCGAGCGGAGTCGAGTGCGGAGGTCTTCAGGGAGCTCGTACAGCTGCGAGTCGCGGTAGATCTCGATGGTCTTCTTGGTGGTATCGCAAACTACATAGCAGTTATGGCACCAGGCGAGGTGATCTTCGAGCTCGGCCTTGGTCCGGTCGTCCATGACGCCGTCGAGGTAATTGGTCAGCTCGTGCAGGAATTCAGAGCATTTCACTTGTTGCCATCTCCACTCTCACGTTTCTGAAAAAAGCGGCTGAGCCGCTCCCGCAACTGCAAGCGTGCGCGCAGCAATCGCGACTTCACCGCAGGGATGCTGAGGTCCAAAGCCTCCGCGGTCTCCTCGGTCGAAAGACCTTCTACGTCCCGCAGTACAAACACCGTCCTGAAGCCTGGGGGAAGCCCCTGGATGGTGCGGGTCAAAATATCGCGCAACTCAGCCTGCGAGTACTGCTGTTCGGGATTGGGGCTCCAATCCGCGACCTCGCGGGGCAGAGAATCATCTTCGGTCTTTACGTCTTCGTCTAACGAAACCGTTCGCTCCGGACGCCGCTTGCGAAGCTTCATCAGCGCTTCGTTTACGGCGATCCGAACCAGCCAAGTATAGAACTTCGACTGTCCCTGGAACTGCTCCAGATTCTGATACGCCTTCAGGAACGCGTCCTGAACAACATCTTCCGCGTCTTCGCGATTCTGCGTGATGTGCTGCGCAATTCGGAAAACATTCCGGTCGTAGCGCCGGACCAGTTCCTCGAATGCAGCTACTTCGCCGCGCTTGGCTGCCTGAACGAGCGCCAGCTCATCGCTAACCGGTTCGCTTACTTTTGGTTGGATGGCACCCATGTTTCTTCCGATTCAGTAATTTTGAGAAAGCAGCCCACGCGAAGCGAACTGTTATTCTACTTGGTAACCCAATCTTTCGCCCAGCTCTTTTGACGTATTCATGCCCTGCCAGTTTAAGATAAATTTCAATTGGTGCCGCTTGCGGGGGACACGTCCTTGCGTGCAGTTTCTGTCATGCGCAAGTGCCATATAATCATAAGTTAGCCCGCGACGCGACTCACCACGTCGAAGCCCATGGCAGAGCGAAACGGAATCGAACAAATCGTCGAGCGAGTGGTGTCTCAGGCTCTGGAGAGCCACGTTCCGAAGTTGCGGGAAGACATCGTCCAACGCGTGCTTCGCGAGTTGCCGGCAGCAACGGAGGTCTCCAGGGAAAGTTCCGGCGGGGCGGATGCTGCAGAACTGCTCAGGGCGGTTACGCTGATTTATGCGGGCAGCACGCAGCGCGAGATTTTGCGCGCTTTACTTGATGGTGCCAATCACTACTGCGAGCGAGCCGCTCTCTTCGTGATCAAGGCGGGGAAGGCGACGGGTTGGCAAGGTCGCGGTTTCACTGATGGCGACGCGATCAAGGACTTTTCTCTCGACGTCACGACCGGATTGCTTGCGCGAGCTTTGCAGGAACGTGTCGTCACGGCCGGCAGTGCATCCCAAATCGACCCCGTCTTCATCGAGAAGTTTGGTGGGCCTGGCAATGATCATGCTTTAGTTCTGCCGCTGATCCTGAAGGACAAAGTTGCCGCTCTGGTCTACGCCGATGCGGGGCGTGACGACAGCGGTAAGTTCGAGACAGCAGCCGTGGAGTTGCTGGTGGCTTCGACCAGCGCATGGCTCGAGGTCATCTCACTTCGCAAACAGGCACCGAAGGAAGGCGCGTCAGAACCGGCCATGTCGGCGGCTCCGGTTGCCGCTCCTGCGGTAGAGAATACTTCCTCGTTTGTCGACCCCTTTGCGGGGCACGCACCCAAGCACGCTAAAGCGAGCGTTCCCGTCGAAGAGCCGCAGGCCCCAGTACCTGAGCCGTCAGTCGAGGCGTCATCCTCTGCTGCCGTTCCTGAGACGGTTCCGCCTGCCGAAGAAACGCCAGTGGTCAGCGCGGCTGCGGCGGCTGCGCCTGCAACGGTGGAAACGGCAGCGATGTCGCCAGAAGATGCTGACGTCCATCGCAAAGCGCAGCGCTTCGCCAAGCTGCTGGTGGATGAGATCAAGCTCTACAATCATGCGAAGGTAATGGAAGGGCGCAAGAGTAAGGACCTCTACGACCGGTTGAAAGAGGACATTGACAAGAGCCGCGGGACTTATAAAAAGCGGTACGGCAATACCGCCGCCGCCAGCGGCGATTATTTCATCAACGAGGTCATCCGCAGCCTGGCGGAGGATGACCAATCGATCATGGGTGAGAATTTTCGGCGCTAGGTTGAGAGTGGTTTCGCATCTTCGGCGGTGGGCATTTTTTCTGGCCTCGGTTCTTCTGTGGACGGCTTCATCGTCTTGCGCGTTCGCCGCCTCAGCTCAGAATACCGACGACTCCAGCACGACCACTCCCAAGAAGTCGACAGCCGGTTCCCACAAAACCACTACTTCTCACAAGAAGAAATCCACCACCAAGAAGACTACCCACAAGAAGCGCGTGCGAAAGCCTCCGTCCGCACGGGCGCGCAGAATCCATCGTGCATTCGTCGCGTCCACTAGTTTGCGCACGATGGCGCAGCAACTGTTGCAGGATCGCAACCCCACGGCCTATGCCGGTGTCGAGGCCTATGCCCGCCGCCACGCGAAAGACTCCGCCGGCGCGCTGGCGTGGCTGGTGGTCGGTTACGCGCACACCCTCGATCATGACTACGCCAAGGCGATTGACCCGCTAAGCCGCGCCAAAGCCCAGGCGGGTGATCTTGGCGAATATGTTTCGTACTACCTCGGCAACGCCTATTTTCAGACCGGCAGAACCGCCGAGGCGGCTGCGACTCTGGCGGATTTCTCGACCAAGTACGATGACTCCCTTCTCATTCGCGATGTTCATCTGATCTACGCCAGTACCCTCATGAGCGAGGGACACGCACAGGACGCAGCGGATCTGCTGGAGAAGGATCGGGAGCCCATCCGAGCGGATCTTGAACTTATGTTGAGCCGGGCTTACGAGGCGACCGGGCAGAACACAAAAGCAGCCGCAGCTCTGCGAAATCTTTACTACAACATGCCGATAAGTCCCGAGGCCGATGCGGCGGGAGCAGAACTCAAGAAAATCGCTGCGGCTGGGCCCTCTCTTGAGGAGCGCCGGACACGTGCAGACCTGCTGGCAAAAGGCAAACGTTACAACGACGCGGCCAACGAATATCAGAGCTTGTTAAACGAGGCGCCTATCGCGGACCGCCCGCAGGTGCTGATGGCCCTCGCAGCGCAGTTGCAAAAGGCTGGCCGTGGCAAGGAGGCCAAGCAGATCATCGCTTCCATGCCGGAGATCGCTGGCGAGGTCAACGCACAGCGTCTATATACCCTCGGCGAGATTGCCCGCTCCTCTGACGACGAGAGTGGCGTGCAAAGTGTGTTGGCACAGCTCCGGCAGTCCGCACCCACCAGCCCGTGGCTCGAGCAGGCGTTGCTTTCGGCCGGCAATATGTACCTTCTCCGCCGAGACTACGACAAGGCGATTGACACCTATCGCGAACTGCAGCAGCGATTCCCCGGTGGAAGCAGGGCCGCTTATGTTCATTGGAAGGCGGCGTGGCTGAACCTGCGCATGGGACGGAACGACGAAGCCAAGAAAGAGTTTGAAGAACAGATTGCCTGGTATCCGGCATCGAACGAGATTCCCGCCGCGCTTTACTGGCGCGGCCGTCTGGCAGAAGAAGACAACGATTTCGGCATGGCTCGTGCGTGCTATCAGAAGCTGTCGGAACGCTTCCGCAATTACTACTACGCGGAATTCGCACGCCAGCGAATGAAAGTGCTGAAGCCAGCGGAGCCTGTGCAGTACGCCATTCTGGACAGGGTTCCTCCGCTGCCTGCCGCCAATACGCCCGACGATGAGGTCCCGACGGAAAACGAGCGCGTACAGAAAGCGCAACTTCTGGCCAACGGCGCGTTGATGGATTTAGCGGTACGCGAACTGCAAGCCGCGGCCGCGGAAGAAGACGGAGACTGGTCGGCAGTGGAGACAGCTCGGCTCTATCAGGAGGGCGGCCGCTATGACCGGGCCATCCAGGTGATGAAGCACGCCTTCCCAAACTATTTTGCGATGGAAATTCCTGAGATGCCCAAGTCGTACTGGGAAGCTTTATTCCCGAGGCCTTATTGGCTGGATCTGAAACGATATGCCGAGCAGAACGCACTCGACCCGTATCTGGTGGCGTCGCTGATCCGGCAGGAATCGGAGTTCAATCCCAGCGCGATTTCCCACGCCAATGCCTGGGGCCTGATGCAGTTGCTGCCGGTCACGGGGAAAAAGGTTGCGAAAGAGGTCAAGCTACGGCACTTCAACACCAACCAGTTGCTCACACCGGCGACGAATCTGCAATTGGGAACACGCTATTTTCGCAGCATGGTCGACAAGTTTGGCGCGTTCGAATACGCGCTGGCGGCCTACAACGCAGGTTCCGACCGGGTGCAGGACTGGTTGTCGCAGGGGAAGTATCGCGATCCGCAGGAGTTCGTCGAGTCCATACCTTTTACCGAGACGCGCGAATATGTGCAGGCCATCCTGCGGAATACGAATGTCTACCGGCAAATCTACGATGCGCCGCAGGAAGAGTCACCGAAAAAGCCCGTCACTACCGGGAGTGAAAAGACCTCGGAATCTGGACAATGACACTTTCCTAGACTGACTTTTCGGTGGCGGGCGCCTTCGCGAAGAGGATCTCAAAAACCAGCAGGCCGGCGCCAACCACGATGGCGCTATCGGCAACGTTGAATGCCGGCCACTGATATTGGCCGACATAGAAGAGAAGAAAGTCCACCACTCGCCCGCTCAAGAGACGATCCCAGAGATTGCCCAGCGCGCCTCCCAAAATCAGGGCAAGGCCAACACCGGTTGTAGTCATCGAATGGCTATTCTTCCAGAGGAGCGCCGATACGATCACGAGCGCGACCAACGAAAACAAGACAAGCATGGCGATCTTCCACTCGGAAGGAGAATCGGCAAATAGCCCGAACGCCGCGCCCCGGTTCTCCACGTGGGTAATACGAAAAAAACCGGGAATTATCTGGATGCTGTCGTGAAGCGTCAGATTTCGCTCGACCGACCACTTCGCCAGCCGGTCAAGACACACGACCACGAAGGCAATCAGAAAGTGAAACCGGCGCATTACGTGATGCTCGACCATTTCAACCTGTTATTAGATTCTGATGCACAACCTTCGGTCTCGGCAAGGCAGGCTAGCCCGCTTTGACTCCCGCCTCGATCTCCTTCAAAACCGCACTGCACCGCTCACATACCGTGGGATAAGAGGGATCCTCTCCAACATGAGTGGAATAGTTCCAGCAGCGTTCACACTTTTGCCCCGAAGCTTTGCTGACTTTGACCGTTGTGCTGCTCGCACCGTTCCCGGAGGCGCCCTTTTCAAGCGTGACGGCTGAGGTGATGAAAAAGTAGCGCAGCTGATCTTCAAAGCGCTTGAGTGCGGAATACACCGGGTCCGATGCAGTAACCGTAACGTGGGCCTCGAGTCCAGTGCCGATAAGCTTGCTGTTGCGCGCCTCTTCGAGCGCCTTCAGAACATCTTCGCGCACCGCACGCAGCGTGGTCCAATCGGCAGCTTGCTCCTTGCCATGCGCATCAGCAACGGCGCTCCCGAGAATGTCCTGCGTTGAAGGGAAGTGGGCCAAATGCACACTCGCTGCACGGGTCGGCATCGCGGGCAGGTATTGCCAGACCTCTTCGCAGGTGAAGCTCATGATCGGCGCGAGCAGGCTTACGAGCGCTTCACCGATCCGCCAGACCGCGGTCTGCGCCGCACGCCGGGCGAGAGATTTTGGCGCGGAGGTGTAGAGGCGGTCTTTCAGCACGTCGAAATAGAACGCGCTCAGCTCCACGACACAAAAGTGATTTACGCGCTGGTAGATCTTGTGGAACGCAAACTCGGCGTACCAGCGTTGCACCTGTTCAGCGAGCTCCGTCGTCTGCCGAAGCATGTACTGGTCAATGGCTTCCATCTGTTCGAAGGGAACGGCCTCCAACTGTGGATCGAAGCCGCTTAGATTCCCCAGGATGTAGCGGAAGGTGTTGCGAATCTTGCGATAGTTTTCCGCCACGCGCTGCATTAAGTTTTCCGAGCAGGTAACGTCTTCGCGGAAGTCAACCGACGCAACCCACAGGCGAACGACCTCGCCGCCCATGCGTTGGGCGATGTCGACCGGGTCGACGCCGTTGTCGAGGGACTTGGACATCGCTCGGCCCTGTTCGTCGAGCGTCCAGCCGGGAGTAGCCACCATGCGAAAGGGAGGCGTGCCCTTTGTCCCCATCGCGCATAACAGCGAGGACATGAACCAGCCCCGGTATTGGTCGTTCCCTTCGAGATACAGATCCGATGGCCACGGCAGATTCGGCTCGTGCCCAAGCACCACTGCGTGGCTGCATCCAGACTCCAACCAGACATCGAGGATGTCCATCTCCTTGGTCAGCTTGATTCCACCGCAGTGGCCGCACTTAGCACCATGAGCCAAGGCGTCCGCCTCCGGCGTGTACCAGACGTCCACACCCGCTCGCGAGACGAGATCCACGACACGGCGGTTGAGGGCCGGGTCGTTCACCGGCTTCCCGCAGCCTTCACAGAGAAAAACTGCAATGGGCACACCCCAGATGCGCTGGCGCGAGATGCACCAGTCCGGCCGCGTGGCTACCATGTTGGAGATGCGATCCTCTCCCCACGCCGGATCCCATTTCACCTTCTTGATTTCATCCAGAGAGCGGCTGCGTAACGTGCCACCGTCCATCGGTGTTTCCATGGAGATGAACCACTGCTCGGTAGCGCGGAAGATGATCGGATTGTGGCACCGCCAGCAGTGAGGATAGGAATGCTCGATCTTCTCCGAGTGCATGAGTACGCCGCGCTGCTTGAGCAGTTCGACGATGGGGGCATTGGCTTGAAATACTTTCTTTCCGTCGTATTCGGGCAGACCGTTTCGAATGTAGCCGGCTTCGTCCACATTGGTGGTCAGGTCGAGCTTGTATTTCACGCCGGTGGCGAAGTCGTCCGCGCCGTGCGATGGTGCCGTGTGAACCACCCCGGTGCCCTGATCCATGGTGACGTAGTCGGCGGGAACACCCGGAACCTTACGCGGAAGAAACGGATGGTCGAAATTGACCAGTTCGAGCTTCCGTCCGGGAAAACGCGAGATAACCTTCGCCCCATTTAGCCCGACACGCTGCGAGAACTCCTGGGTCAGCTTTTCTCCCACGATGTAGACCTCGCTGCCGGAATCAAGGGCGACATACTCCTCGTCGGGATGAAATGCGACCGCCATGCTCGCGGGTAGAGTCCAGGGGGTCGTGGTCCAAATCACGGTGAAAACCTTCTTACCCGCAAGGGCTGGATCGAATGCTGCTGGATCACCCGACAAGGCGTATTTCACCCAAACCGTGGGGCTGGTGTGATTCTCATATTCGACTTCGGCTTCTGCCAGCGCAGTCTGGTCGTGGATGCACCAGTAGACCGATCGCAGTCCCTTGTAGATGAATCCCTTCTCGAAAAATGTATAGAGCGTGGAGAGGACCACCGACTCATACTTCGGTGTCATGGTGGAGTAGGGATCGTCAAACTGCCCGAAAACACCGATGCGCTTGAACTGGTCGCGCTGCAAATTCAGGAATTTCTCGGCGTACTTGCGGCATTCCAGACGGACGTCGAGCGGCTTCATCTCGAGCTTCTTGCCGCCCAGCATCTGGTCGACTTTGATCTCGATCGGAAGGCCGTGGCAGTCCCATCCTGGGACGTAGGGTGAGTCAAAACCGGCCATCGTCTTCGCCTTGACGATGAAGTCCTTGAGGCACTTATTCAGTGCGTGGCCGAGGTGGATCGGGCCATTTGCGTAGGGGGGACCGTCGTGCAAAATGTATGGGGACGAGCCCTTGCGGGCTGCGCGAATTTGCTCATAAACGCCCGTTTCCTGCCACTTGGCGAGGATTTCCGGTTCCCTTTTGGGCAGGTTGGCCTTCATGGGGAAGTCGGTCCGGGGCAGATTGATAGTGGATTTCAGCTCGAGCGGCACTCGCTGGTCTCTCCCAAATGATTGATTTTTTTCATTATAGGGAGCGTTGGGGAGCACGTCCATCCGACTGACAAAAGCCGCGGAAGTAGTGACACTTGAGGTATTGGAAAAGTACTATAGACTGACACAAAAAGCGTGTACAATTTTCGACCAGAATAGTGTTTTCGGCATCTAACGCTTTGGGGAGCAAGGTGTAGGCGGTAGACTACCTCGCCACATACTGCGCCCTACCTGGGAAGTGCGGGCCTCGGAAATCAACAAGGTTTTGGCCTCGCAGTTGCTATCCGGTTAAGCAGTTCACATCGTTCGAGAGAAAGGGCTACAGTTCGGGTTCATTTCTTTATGTCAACAAACATGGAGCCGCCGCGTCCCTCAATTCCCCTCACTGGCGAGCCCGAGTTGCACCTGTTGCTGCCCGAAGGCACCATCGATGAGCCCATCTGGAAATCTCTGTTCCGCGGTCTCGACGAATTCTTCTTCCCCAAAAAGCTGCCGCCGTTAGTTCTGACGTCGAAGCCGATTCCAGTCAAAGACATTTGGGGTGATTACAACTACAAGAAGCCGGCTGCGTACCGTTCGGCTGCGGTACATGTGCTCGCCATCGGCGCGCTGGTTGGCGGTGGCCTACTGGGCCGGCGCATGGTGACGCAAATAACCAAGCCCGCCGAGACGGTGACGCTGATCGCTCCCGATGACATGCCTACCCTGCAGCCTTCGAAGACTCAATCAGGCGGCGGTGGTGGCGGCGGTGATCGCGATAAGTTTCAAGCTCCGAAAGGCAAGCTTCCCAAGTTTTCGATGGAACAGATCACCCCTCCGGCAATGGTCGTGCGCAATGACCATCCCAAGCTTACGGCTGAGCCGACGATTGTGATTCCCCCCGAGGTACACCTGGCGACGAACAATATGCCCAACCTGGGCGATCCGCTGTCGCACTTGCCCTCGGGACCGCCTTCAAACGGCACGGGTTCGGGCGGTGGCATCGGCTCTGGTAACGGCGGAGGCGTCGGTTCCGGTGAAGGGCCGGGCTTTGGTCCGGGCCGCGGGGGTGGAACAGGCGGCGGTGTGTTTCGTGTGGGTGGGGGCGTATCGGCGCCGCGAGCTGTGTTCACGCCGGATCCGGAGTATTCGGAAGAAGCGCGCAAAGCCAAGTTTCAGGGAACCTGCGTTCTTTGGCTGATCGTGGGAGCCGACGGTCACCCCCGTGACATCAAGATCGCAAGAACATTGGGACTCGGTCTGGACGAGAAGGCCATCGAGGCCGTGAAGCAGTGGAAGTTTGAGCCTGCCATGAAGGACGGCAAGCCGGTCTCGGTGCAGATCAACGTCGAAGTGAGCTTCCGACTCTACTAGGCTCTATTTCTTGCAGAAGTAGGCGGCCACGACTGTGGCCGCTTTTCCTTTGCGCGGCAACCTTGCGCGGCTATGCTTGGGGCTATTCCTTCAGGTCGACGTGTTGTACGTCGTCGATCGGAAGTCCTAAGAAACGCGCTCCGAGTCTCTTGAATTTCTCGACGGAATCGGTGGCGAAAAACTTCAGGCGCGGGTGGGCGCGGCGCTCGGGATCATCGGGAGTCGGGATGGGTGCGGCTTGCAGCTGGCCTGCAACGGATTGAGCCGTCGAATGAGCTGAGTCCACGATGGTCACATGCTTCGGCGCGACTCGATGCAGAAGCGGCTTGAGCAGCGGGTAGTGGGTGCAACCGAGAACCAGCACGTCCGCAGAGGCATATCCATCGGCGAAGGCCTCCTCCAAGTAAATCCGGGCGACCTGCTCGGTTACGGGATGGTCGATCCATCCTTCTTCGACCAGTGGCACAAGTAACGGACAAGCCTTCTCTCGCGCCTCTACACCGCGTTCTTTAAGCGCCCGCTGATAGGCGTGGCTGCTGACGGTGGCCTCCGTGCCGATCACAACTACCTTGCGGTTCTTGCTTGCGGCGGAGGCCTGCTCTGCTCCCGGTTCCACTACACCGACAACCGGAACTCTCGAGGCTTGCGTAATCTGGGGCAGGGCCAGCGCCGTGGCCGTGTTGCAGGCAATGACCAGCATCTCGGTACCGTGCTGTTGCAGGTAATCGGAAGCACCAAGGGCATATCGCGCCACCGTCTCCGCTGACTTCGATCCGTAAGGGAGGCGGGCGGTGTCGCCAAAATACAGGTAGTCGGCGTGCGGGACCAGTTCAAGTAAAGCTTTAAGGACGGTGAGGCCGCCAACTCCGGAGTCGAAAACGCCTATGGTAGGACGGCGATTAGTCATTGAGATTGATCACATTTGAACACAGTGAAAGGGCCAAGGCGAGTGACTGCCGTCATTCCGGAATTTAGGGCGTTGCGTTAGTTTCTCTGAGAGAGTACACCGGAGAATGCCGCGGCATCCGCCGCCATGCCACAGCACGGACCCGGAGGAATTGCTGCCCCGTGCGGGCAAGTTCGCGGGTGACCGAGGAAAGAACAGATCTTGTCGGTGGCTCCCGGCGAGAGAATATGCTCGAACTTGCAGGCCTGCTGCTCGATTTCAGTCTCGCTGTCCATCGCCAGGCTGTCGGTAAACAAGCGCTCGGCGAGGCGATGGCGCCGGATGATGTCGGCCGCCCGCTGGTAGCCGCGGGCAGTCAACTCTACGATCATACTGCCGTCGCCTATAGACACGCCTGACGGCTTCAGCGCGTCGTGGCAAGGGTTCACGAACGGCTTGTGCTCATGGGGTTCGGGGGGATGCGGAGCCATCGTGACAAAGCCCATGTCCATCATTTTTTCTACGGCAATGCTTACCGGCAGAGCACCGTGGACTTCCATGCGCCCGATCTCGGCCAGTTCGCCGTGCTCGTTCAGAACGTAAAGCTCCTCGAGAACTTCGTCGAACTGTTCCTCGTCGGCCATGGAGAAGACTTCCTGGATGGCAATCTTCCCGTGATGCAGCTCGATGCGGCGATCCGCCAGACGGGCCACGACGGGATCGTGCGTCACCATGATGATCGTCCGGCCTTGCTGGTGCAGTTCTCGAAGCAGGCGAAGCACAATCTCCTCGTTCTGGGCATCTAGGTTGCCGGTGGGTTCGTCAGCGAGCACGATCTTGGGATCGTTGATCAGCGCCCGCGCGATGCACACCCGTTGTTGCTCCCCGCCGGAAAGCTGGGAGGGTAAGTGATGCGCACGATCCTTCAGGCCCACGCGTTCGAGGGCTTCGAGCGCCTCCTGCTCGTCGGTCATGCTATGGAAGTATTGCGCGAGCATGACGTTCTCGATCGAGGTGAGGTAGGGAATCAGGTGAAACTGCTGGAAGACAAATCCGATTTTCTCCGCGCGGACCCGATTCAGTTCGCTGCCAGAGATCTGCGCGACTTCCTGCCCATCGAGCCAG
>Ga0075017_100001687_pt1 | contig 13635 bp, 12 predicted proteins | sample AleBraG_ABR_2012_FD_71475 | JGI IMG/M metagenome (GOLD analysis project Ga0075017, IMG submission 71475) | Freshwater sediment microbial communities in response to fracking from Pennsylvania, USA - Alex Branch Run_MetaG_ABR_2012 | ecosystem: Environmental > Aquatic > Freshwater > Creek >... | reverse complement strand
GTCTACAAGCGCGTCGACACCTGCGCCGCGGAATTTGAAAGCTACACGCCGTATCTGTACTCGACCTACGAGGACGAAGACGAGGCCGCGCCGACCGACAAGAAGAAAGTCATCATCCTCGGCAGCGGCCCGAACCGTATCGGGCAGGGAATTGAGTTCGATTATTGCTGCTGCCACGCTTCGTTTGCGCTGCATGAGGATGGGTTCGAGACGATCATGATTAATTGCAATCCCGAGACCGTCTCGACCGACTACGACACCAGCGACCGGCTCTACTTCGAGCCGTTGACCTTTGAAGACGTCTGGGCGATCTACCAGCACGAAACGTCGAAAGGCGCCGATGTCGGCGTGATCGTGCAGTTCGGCGGACAAACTCCGCTGAACCTGGCGCTGCCGTTGAAGGCCGCCGGCCTTAAAATCATTGGCACGTCGCCTGAGTCCATCGATCTCGCAGAGGACCGCAAGCACTTCAACAAGCTGCTGGAAGAACTGCAAATCCCGCAAGCGCCCGGCGTCATGGCCACTTCCATCGACGAAGCTGTCGAGGGCGCGAAGAAGATTGGCTATCCCGTGCTGGTGCGGCCTTCGTACGTGCTCGGCGGGCGGGCTATGGTCATCGCTTACGACGAAGAGTCGATCATTCGCTATATGAAAGAGGCGGTCGAGTACTCGCACGACCGTCCGGTGCTGATCGATCACTTCCTGGAAGATGCGATTGAAGTGGACGTCGATGCCTTGTCCGACGGCGAAGACGTGGTCATCGGCGGAATTATGCAGCACATCGAGGAGGCGGGCATTCACTCCGGCGACTCGTCGTGCGTGCTGCCCACGGTGGACATTCCGCAGCACCTGCTCGACCGCATGCGCGACTACACCTTCAAACTGGCGCGCGCTCTGAAGGTGATTGGGCTGATGAATATTCAGTTTGCGATTCCGCGCGGCAATGGCGGGGGAAGTGGTAACGGCTCAGAAGGCGGCAAGGTCTACGTGCTGGAAGTGAACCCGCGCGCTTCGCGCACCGTGCCTTATGTTTCGAAGGCGACGGGCATTCCGCTGGCGAAAATTGCGGCCCGACTCATGACCGGACGCAAGCTGCGTGAATTCCTGCCGGAAAATATTGAGCGGCGCGCCGATCTGGACACCGGAAACTGCTACTACGTGAAGTCGCCCGTATTTCCGTGGAACAAGTTCCCGGGCGTGGATACGGTGCTTGGTCCAGAGATGAAGTCGACTGGCGAAGTGATGGGCGTGGCCGACAACTTCGGCGAAGCATTCGCCAAGGCGCAATTAGCCGCGGGACAGAAGTTGCCGACCAAGGGCACGGTCTTCCTCAGCGTCACCGACAACGACAAGCGGCACGTGGTGCCGGTAGCGCGCAAGTTCGTCGACATGGGATTCAAACTGGTGGCCACGGCCGGCACAGCCGACATGATCGAATCCGCGGGCATGAACGTGGAACGCGTCTACAAGGTGAAAGAGGGACGTCCCAACGTGGTCGACTTCATCAAAGGGCAGCGCATTCATCTCATCATTAACACGCCTACAGGGCTTGAACCGTGGTTCGACGAGAAGGCGATTCGCCGCGCGGCGGTAACAGCTCGAATTCCTACGATTACGACGCTGGCCGCGGCGCGGGCGGCGGCGGAGGGCATTGCCGCGTTGCAGCGCGGAGAGGTAAATGTGAAGCCGCTGCAGCATCTGCACGCAGAGCGTGGGGCGAAGATAGGGCGCTGACTGGCGCAAAAGAGGAGTGAGATGCCTGAAAACGCCAATCTGATTCGCCGATGGTTCGAGGAAGTGTGGAACCAGGGTCGCGAAGAAACGGTAGACGCGATGTGCGCGCCGGACGTGATCGGCTTCGGACAGGCCCAGCACGGCGCCAACATTCAGGGGCCCGATCACTTCAAGCAGTTCATGCGCGGCATGCGCAGCGCCTTCTCTGACATTCACGTGGAACTACATGACACTATCGAGCAAGGTGACCGAGTGGTTGTTCGCTGGACAACGACCATGACCCACATAGGGCCATTCCTCGGGGTGGCTGCAACCGGCAAGCAGGTGAGCGTTAACGGAATCAGTATCCAACAGTTCGCAAACGGAAAGATTGTGGCTGGTTGGGACAACTGGGACCAACTGGGTTTGTTGGTTCAGTTGGGAGCGGTACCGCAGCCAAGATTCCTCTAGCCTGCCACCCGCGTCGGCGCTTCAGATCTTCCGCGATCCCGAAGTTCTGCGTATTATCCTAAATAGTGCTCCACATTCTGGAGGGCCTTATGCTCCTTCACGGAATTTTTCCACCGATCACGACGCCGTTCTATCCCGACGGCAACATCTACTTCAAGAAGATCGAATCGAATGTCGAACGCTACTCGCGTACGCCGGTCGCGGGTATCGTTGTGCTCGGATCGACCGGTGAGGCGATCCTGCTCTCCGACCAGGAGCGGCGCGATGTGCTGAAGGCCGGGCGCGAGGCGGCTGCGCCCAACAAGGTGCTGGTTGCGGGCACAGGCATCGAGTCGGCAATGGAGACGCTGCGGCTTACGGAATACGCCGCGGAACTGGGCTATGACGTGGCCATGGTGCGTACGCCGCACTATTACAAGAAGCAGATGCAGACGGCTAACCTTTTGGCGTTTTTCCGCACGGTGGCCGACCGCTCGCCGCTGCCCGTCATCATCTACAACTTTCCGCAGGCCACGGGATACAACATGCCGGCGGAAGTCGTGTGCGAACTGGCGGAGCATCCGAATCTGATCGGCATCAAGGAGTCGAGCGGCGACGTGGAAAAAGTGCGGAAGATGGTCGAGGGCACGCGCCACATCAAGCGTAGCGCAACCGTCACCGAGACCTTCGACGCCGTTACGCCGCGCATGTTGGCTGCCTCGATTGCCGGGCCGAGTGCCGAGGGCGGGGAACTGGTGCCCGTAGGAGTGTTATCGGGCACGTCGGACGTGAAACCTTCGTCGGCGGCCGTGACAGTCGTGGGGAAGATGAAGACTCGCCAGAAAGAAGTTGGATTCCAGGTGCTGGTGGGAGCGGCACAGAAGCTGCAGCCATCGCTCGATGCTGGCGCGGTCGGAGCGATTCTTGCCTTTGCTTGTCCGGCGCCGACGGCGTGCTACGAAATCTATGCCACCTGGAAAGAAGGCGACGCTGACCTCGCCCGACTGAAACAGGAGCGCATAGCCAAGGCTGCCCAGCGTGTAGTGAGTGAACTGGGTGTACCGGGCATAAAGCACGGCATGGACCTCAACGGTTATTTCGGTGGCCCTTCGCGGATGCCATTCCTTCCGCTGACGGGGGACCTGAAGGCCGAGATCGAGCATTTGCTGGCGGACGTAAGGAACTAGAGCTTCCCGCGATGAAGCCGAAGCCGAGAAAAGGCGCTCGTCCGAAGCTGCCTGCTATTTCCGAGGAGATGAAGGCGTGGTCTGCCGCGCTGGCGGGCGAAGTTGTTGGCTGGCCTGAAGTCGCGACCCGCGCCTTTTTCGGATTCACCGCCCTCTACCGCGAGGACAAAATCTTCGCCGTGCTGCCACACACCCGGGGCTGGGAGACGGCGAACTCGCTTGCATTCAGAATCGAGACTCCGGCCCCGGCCATGCGCGAGAGCCTTGGGAAAGATCCCCGCATCGGCGCCACGGAGATGCAAAAGGCGCGATGGTTCAGCTTTGAACTCTCCTCGGATGCGGACCTGCACGATGCGCTTAACTGGATTGGCCAGGCTTACGAGGCGGCACGTAAGAAGAAGAAATCCCGCTAGTTACGACCCACTTGTGATCAGAATCACATCGGCGTATACTCTCTTCGAACGAACGTTCGAATTATCACCTAGCTGAGAACTATGGGGAGTCCTTCGACAGCAGCCCGAGTTTCAACGCGACGGCACCGCGCCGCCCCCACACCGGAAACACGCTATGACCGGCGGCTAGCGGAAATCCTCGCGCACGCCACCGCGGTCTTCTGCAGGAAGGGATACGAAGGGGCGTCGATGCGCGATCTGTCGCGCGAGAGCGGCATGTCGCTGGCGGGCCTGTACTACTACTTCGAGTCCAAAGAGCGGCTGCTGTATTTGATCCAGAAGCACACGTTCACCACGATTGTGCAGCGGCTGAAGGCGCGACTGGAAGGCGTGACCGACCCGGAAGTGCGCATCCGCATATTCATCCTCAATCACCTGGAATATTTTCTGGCCAATCAGGCAGCCATGAAGGTGCTCTCGCACGAGGCGGAGGCGCTGAAGAACGGTTTCGCGTCGGAAGTTGCGGCCATCAAGCGGGAGTATTACCGGATTTGCGTGAACCTGCTGGACGACTTGAAGCGCGACCGCGGGCTGCAGTTTTCCACGCGCATCGCGGTGCTGAGTCTGTTTGGCATGATGAACTGGATCTACACCTGGCATAACCCGCGGGTGGACGCTGACGCGGCATCGATGGCAGGCGAGATGGGTGATATTTTCCTGAGAGGCGTGATGGCGGGCGGCAAAGGCCGCAAAGAGAAATAGGGCGACCAATTCAGAATTCGAGTTTTGACATTCTAAGAGCTTAAGGAGTCATCCACATGGCGACCACAATGCAGCCGGCCACCGGCGAAACCACGAAGCAGCTAGTCAACTACCGCACCGAAGGCGGCGTCGCGGTCATCGAGATGTGCGATCCGCCGGCCAACACTTACACCTATGAAATGAACCGGCAGTTAGATGAGGCGATCTTGAAGGCGCGCATGGACAACGAGGTCTATGTGATCGTGATGACCGGCGCGGGCGACAAGTTTTTCTCTGCGGGCGCGAACATCAAGATGCTGTGCAGCGTCGATCCGACGTTTAAGTATTACTTCTGCCTGCACGCCAACGAAATGCTGCTGCGTCTGGAACACACGCCCAAGCTGGTGATTGCGGCCATTAACGGCCACTGCGTCGGCGGCGGGCTGGAGATCGCAATGGCGGCCGACCTCCGCATCGCGCGCAAGGATGCAGGCAAAATTGGCCTGCCGGAAGTGAACCTGGGCGTGCTCCCGGGCACGGGCGGCACGCAGCGGCTTTCGCGCATGGTGGGCAAGAGCAAGGCCATCGAGCTGATGGTAACGGGCAACACGTTCTCGTTCGAAGAGGCGCAGGAACTCGGCATCGTGAACGACATCTTCGAGCGCGACGGCTTCATGGAAAACATCATGGAGTACGCCAAGCAGTTCTGCCCGCCCAACAAGGCGTCGAAGGCTGTGGGACGCATCAAGCGCGCGGTGCAGACGGGCTGGGAGATTCCAATGGAGTCGGCGCTGGCCGTGGAGCGCGAGAACCAGCAACTGCTCTTCCAGAGCGAGGACGCGAAGGAAGGGCTGGCCGCGTACGTGGAGAAGCGTCCGGCACAGTTCAAGGCGAAATGAAAATCACGACAGCGAGGCTCGTTTTGATGGTAACGGTGTTAGGCGGATTCGCATCTGCCCAACAGCGATCTACGTGCTCCGGAGAGCGAGTAGCGCGAGAGACAAAAGCGAGCGAGTTCGTCGTGATTGCAAGCGTGAAAAAAGTACTCAGCCCGCCAGGCTACTGGAGTGGCTTGTTGGCAGCTATGCAACTTGTTGAATACAGCGTGGTCGAGTCGCTTAAAGGGAAGCTCGATCAGTCGCCGATTGTCGTCAGTCACTGTGTGGTCGCGAATAGCCTGACGACGGATGCGAAGGTGCCGCAACTTTCGCCCGATCTCTTCAAACCCGGTCGCACGGTAATTGTCTTTCTAGATTCCGGGGCTGGGCAATTCTGGAGAGGGACGAGCGATCCGCAGCCGACATATACGGTGAAGGATGAAAACTGTGGCGTCATAGCCGCAGATTCAGACTTAGGCCGCGCCGTCAGGGCCATGCTGAAGAGAGGCAATTGAAGATGATTGCTTCAACAAAAGTAAATCTGAAACCCGGCCAACTTCTGATCGACGGCCACTGGGTCGATGCTTCGAAGAAATTCGACACCATCAACCCAGCTACGGGCGAAGTCCTCACGCAAATCGCGGAAGCCACGCCCGCCGACGTGGATCGCGCCGTTGCCGCCGCCCGCCGCGCTTTCGAGGACCGCAACGGCCCCTGGCGCAAGCTCTCTGCCAGCGAGCGCGGACGCCTTATCTGGAAGCTGGCGGACCTCGTTGAGAAAAATATCGAGGAACTCGCCGAACTCGAAACCCTCGACAACGGGAAGCCCATCTTCGAATCGCGCTACGTCGACATGCCGATGGTGATCGACGTCCTGCGCTATTTCGCCGGCCTGGCGACGAAAATCCACGGGGAGACCGTCAACACGTTCGAGACAGCCTTTACCTACACGCTGCGCGAGCCGGTGGGCGTGGTTGGACTGATCGTTCCCTGGAATTTCCCGTTGTTGCTGGCGTCGTGGAAAGTCGGGCCCGCGCTCGCCTGCGGCAACACGCTCGTACTGAAGCCGGCGGAGCAAACCCCCCTGACGACGCTGAAGTTTGGGGAATTGGTGATCGAGGCGGGATTTCCCGCGGGCGCGGTGAACATTCTCACTGGCGGGCCGTCGACAGGGAAGGCCATCGTCGCACATCCGGGGATCGACAAGATCGCGTTCACCGGCTCAACTGCGGTGGGCAAGGAAATCATGCGCGGAGCTGCAGAAACGCTGAAGCGCGTGACATTGGAACTCGGCGGCAAGTCGCCCAACATCGTGTTCGCTGACTCCGACGTGGACAGCGCCGTCAAGGGCGCAATCAACGGCATTTTCTATGGCAAGGGCGAAGTCTGCAATGCGGGTTCGCGCCTTTTCCTCGAGACTAAACTGAAAGACGAATTCACCGAGAAGCTGGTGGCGCGAGCGTCGAAGATGCGTCCGGCCGATCCGCTCGATCCCAAGACGCGTCTCGGGGCGATTGTCAGCCAGGAGCAGATGCAGACTGTGCTCGGGTACATCGAAGCGGGAAAGAAGGATGGCGCGAAGCTGGTGGCGGGCGGCAATCGCGTCTCTATCGATGGCAGCAAGGGATTCTTCATTGAGCCCACGATTTTCGGCGACGTGAAGAACGATATGAACATCGCCCGGGAAGAAATCTTCGGCCCGGTGCTTTCGGTGTTGACGTTTGACGATGTGGATGAGGTCATCGAGCAGGCGAATGACAATCCTTACGGCCTTGCCGCGGCGGTTTGGACCCGCGACGTGAGGAAAGCGCACAGCGTCTCGCGGCGGCTCAAGGCGGGCACAGTATGGATCAATACGTACGGACTGATGGATGCGTCGCTGCCCTTCGGCGGGTACAAAAGTTCGGGCTTCGGCCGCGAACTTGGCGCGCACGCCATGGAGCACTACACGGAACTGAAAACCGTTTGGTTGAACATGGCTTAGGTAGGGCATGAACCACAGAGGACACAGAGGTGCATAGAGATGCCGGGAAAAGTAGCAAAAATCGGAACCTTCAGCGACTGGATCGGTTTGTTCAACGACTGGCGTAAAGACATTGGCGTCAACACTGACGATATCGACGCCTTCCACTTCGACACGCTTTACGGCGCCATCGACACCGAGGAGATCGAGTTCGGTTCGTACAAAGGCCGCCGCAAGTGGGAGAACCTGCGCCAGATTCCCACGCAGCAAATGCGCGACGCCCTGATGAACATGATCGTGTACCAGGGCGACACAGAATTCGCCAGTGTCGAGCAACAGCGCAACTTGTTTGAAATGGCGCCCACCGACTGGGATCGCAAAGCGCTGACCCGAGTGATGATCGAAGAGATGCGTCATGGGTGGCAGATGTGCGCTCTGCTGGTGGATCACTTTGGCTACTCCGGCAAAGTCGAAGCGCAGAAAATGCTGGAGCGGCGCGCCTTTGAGAACAAGCGATTGCTCGGCGCATTCAACGTCGACGTCGACAACTGGATGGACTTTTTCACCTACACCGACTTCGTCGACCGCGACGGGAAGTTCCAGCTGCAGATGCTGAAGTATTCCGCATTCGCGCCGCTGGGACGCTCCATGTCCTACATGCTGCGCGAAGAGGCGTTCCACATGGGCACAGGCAACGATGGCCTGCGGCGCATCGTGGAGGCGGGCGTGATTCCGACCTGGCTGATTCAGAAGTATCTCAACAAGTGGATTTCAAGTTCCTACGATCTTTTTGGCACCGATCATTCTTCGTCGGCGCACTGGGCGTACGTGTGGGGCGTGAAGGGACGTTACGACGAACCGAAGAACGAGAAGGCTCCCGACCTCGACGATCTGAACGATTACAACCGAACGCTTTATCACGACGAAGTAGCGGGATTGATTGAACGGTTTAACGGCGGTCGGAAGCAGGGCGAACCAAAGTTGTACGCGCCGCACATCAAGTTCAATCGCGCTATCGGGCGCTGGGCCGGACAGAAATTCCACGCGCAGACGGGCGAGCCCGTCGACGATCGCGCCTACGAAGCGCACTTGAAAGATTACATGCCGTCGGCGGCCGACAAGAAGTTGCTGCTCGACATTATCGGCAACGAGAAGAAGTGGATCGCAGAGAAGACTGGCGCGCGCGATCCGCTTGCGACCATCGGAGAAGTGCGGAAGTCGGCGATCAACCTGTAACGGAACCCGGATCACCATGGAGACACTGAGGCACGGAGAAGAAATGGAATGACGGAGACCGTGACTAGTCTTGCGTCGATCGCGCTGGAGATAAACCCTCCGGTGGCGCGCATGAAACTGCACCATCCGCCGCTGAACGTCATCGACATTTCGATGATGGAGGAACTGGCGCGGTCGCTGGCCGAGGTTGAGGCGCGCCGGGATGTCACGGTGATCGTCGTTAGCGGTGGGGGCATGGCGTTTTCCGCTGGCGTGGACGTGGCTGCGCACACTCCCGACAAAGTCGAGGAGATGCTGGGAAAGTTTCACGCTGTGATTCGGGCTGTGATGGCGACCAGCAAAGTTACGATTGCGGCCGTGCATGGGCCCTGTCTGGGGGGCGGCGCTGAGTTGGCCATGGTTTGCGACGTGGTGTACACGACCGAATCGGCGCAGTGGGGATTTCCCGAGATCAAGCTGGGTTGCTATCCCCCGGTGGCGTGTACTGCCCTGGCTGCCCTTGTAGGACAGAAGCGTGCGGCAGAGCTGATCCTGACTGGGCGGAGGATCAGCGGCAAGGAAGCGGCAGAGATTGGTCTGGCGACTCGCGCTGTGCCTGACAGTGCTTTGGCGGCGAGCGTTGACGAGTGCCTGGAGCATTTGCGCAAGCTTAGCCCGGCGGCGCTGGCCCTGGCCAAGAAAGCGTCTTACGCGTGGGACTCGATGCACTTCGACAAAGGGCTGGCGCGGGCCGAGCGGATTTATTTTGAAGAACTGATGAAAACCAAGGATGCCCACGAGGGCGTCCGAGCATTTATGGAGAAACGCGAGCCGAGGTGGGTCGGGAAGTAGGTCTCGCGACTTGCGGAGCTTCATGGATTACGAAATTACGCCCGAGGAAGTGAAGACGAAACTCGATCAGCAGGAACCGTTCATGTTGCTCGATGTCCGCGAGCCGTGGGAGTTTGAAACGGCGCGGATCGAGGGCGCCAAACTCATGCCGATGGGCGATGTGCCCTCGCGGGCGCACGCGGAACTCGATCCGGAGGATTACGTGGTAGTGGTTTGCCATCATGGCGTTCGCTCGATGAATGTGACTGTGTGGCTGCGGCAGCAGGGATTTGAGAAAGTGCAGTCCATGCGCGGGGGAATTGACGCGTGGTCGCGACGCGTGGATGCGAAGGTGCCGGTGTACTGAAAGCTCCGAATGAAAAAAGAACTCATCGAACTCCGCGTCAATGGCCGCACACATGAACTCGCCATCGAGCCCAGCGCCCTGCTGCTCGACATGTTGCGGCAGGAACTCCAGCTCACGGGCTCGAAGCGTGGTTGTGACGATTCTTCCTGCGGGGCGTGCACGGTGCTGGTGGACGGCGTTGCCATGATGTCGTGCACGTTGCTGGCGGCCAGCTGCGAGGGGCAGGACGTCACCACCGTCGAGGGAGTGAGCGAGCACGGCAGTCTCGCGGCAATTCAGAAGGCGTACGGCGATTGGGGTGGCGCGCAGTGCGGCTACTGCACTCCGGGCTTCATCATGACCGTGAAGTCACTGCTGGCTGAGAATCCCGATCCTACCGAGGCCGACGTTCGCGCGGCGCTGAGCAGCAATCTTTGTCGCTGCACCGGCTACAGCCAGATGTATCAGGCGATCCGGTCGGCCATCCAAGCCGAACGAGCAGGATTGGCGGCGGCGAAGTGACTTCCTTGCCGTTCTCGGAATCACAAAGATGAGCGACGATTTCTCCATTATCGGCAAGCCCACCGCGATGGTCGACGCGGCGCAGAAGACCACCGGCGCGGGCAAGTACACCGACGACCTGAGCGTGCCCGGCATGCTGGTCGGGAAGATTCTGCATTCGCCCTATCCGCACGCGCGCATCACGGGCATCGATGCCAGCCGAGCTGAGACACTCGAAGGTGTCGTCGCCGTCGTCGTGGGCAAGGACGCGCCCAATCCCTACGGCATTCTCCCCGTGGGCCACGACGAGTACGCGCTGGCGCTCGACAAGGTGCGCTATGTAGGCGACAACGTTGCGTGTGTTGTGGCCGTCTCGGATGTGATTGCCGAAAAGGCGCTCGAATTGATCGCCGTGGACTATGAGGTCCTGCCCGCCTACTTCGATCCGGAAGAATCGATGAAGGCCCAGACCGATCTGATCCACGATAATAAGCCGGGCAACCTGGAGAAGGATTATCACCACGCGTTCGGAGATCCCGACCAAGGGTTCGCCGAAGCCGAGCACGTCGCCGAGGCCCGCTTCATCGCGAATGAAGTCACGCACGCCGCGATGGAGCCGCATTCCACGCTGGCGTCGTTCGAAGTCGATCCTCACACTGGGAAGCCCGGACGTCTGACTGTTTGGTCATCCACCCAGGTTCCCTATTACCTGCAACACAAGCTGTCGCTTGTGCTGGAAATGCCGATGCAGCAGATTCGGGTGATCAAGCCGCTCGTGGGTGGCGGATTCGGCGGCAAGAGCGAAGTCATTCCGCTGGAGATCATTGCCGCGATCGCCGCGCGCAAGGCCCAGGCTCCGGTCAAAATCACCTACACGCGCGAAGAAGTGTTCTGGGCGCATCGCGGCCGGCCGCGCACAATCATTGACCTGAAAACCGGCATCAAGCGCGATGGCCGGATCACCGCCGTGAAGGCACGTGTGGTGCAGGATGGCGGCGCATATTGCTCGTACGGCGTCGTTACGATTCTCTATTCCGGAGCGCTGCTGGGGGCGCTCTACGACATCCCCAACATTCAGTACGACGGATACCGCGTGCTGACGAACAAGCCCGCGTGCGGCGCCATGCGCGGCCACGGCACGGTGAACGTACGCTTTGCGTTCGAATCGCAACTCGACGAACTGGCGGCGAAAATCGGAATAGACTCTGCCGAAATTCGCCAGCGCAATCTGCTGCAGCCGCCTTGCATCACCGTCAACGGCCTGCGGGTGCAGAGCTACGGATTGCCGGAGTGCATCGAGAAAACGGTCGAGCGCTCGGGATGGAAACGGCGCAAGGGAAAACTGCCCAAGGGACGCGGGCTGGGCATCGCATGCAGCCACTACGTCAGCGGCGCCGCCAATTCGATTATCCGGTCCGACATGCCGCACTCGACGGTCAACATCAAGATCGATCGTGATGGTGGCGTGGTCGTGTATACCGGCGCGTCGGAAATTGGCCAGGGATCGGACACCATGACGGCGCAAATTGCCGCCGAAGTGCTGGGATGCTCACTGTCGCGAGTGCGCGTGATTGCCGCCGATACGGACCTGACGCCGATCGATATCGGCTCCTACTCAAGCCGTGTAACGTTCATGGCGGGAAATGCGACGCTCCGCGCCGCCGCGGAAGTGAAGAAGCTCATCGCCGCCGCGGCCGCAAAGAAGATGAATTGCATGCCGGACGATGTAGTTTTCCGCGACGATCTGATCAGCAGGAAAAATGGTCATGTGGGGACGGCCGCTCCCGGCCGTCCGGCCGAGCAAAGCTCGGCGGCTTCGGTCTCTGGACATGTGGAAGGTCAGATTCTCCGCGGGTCTCTGCAGCAGAAGCGCAAAGAAGAAGGCCCGAAAGACTGGATGACGTTTGAAGAAGCCGTCGTCGCGGCGATTGATTTCCACGGGGCGCTCACCGGCACCGGCTCTTACGCGCCGCCGCAGGAAGCTCGTGGGGGAAAACACAAAGGAGGAGGCGTGGGGCCATCGCCGGCCTACTCGTACTCGGCGCAGGTCGCCGAGGTTAGCGTTGACGAAGAAACCGGTGAAGTTACGGTCCACAAAGTCTGGGCTGCGCACGATTGCGGGCGCGCGCTGAATCCGGTGTCCGTCGAAGGGCAGATTATTGGTTCCGTCTGGATGGGCATGGGCCAGGCGTTGACGGAAGAAATGGTCTGGAAAGACGGCATGCTGATGAATCCCGGGTTGCTCGAATATCGCAGCCCGTCGTCGGTGGAGTCTCCCGAGATCGAGCCTATTATCGTGGAGAGCGTCGATCCCGAGGGCCCGTTTGGCGCGAAGGAGTGCAGCGAGGGCTCGCTGGCCGCGACGATTCCTGCAATCGCAAACGCGATTTACGATGCGGTCGGCGTGCGGTTGCACGAATCTCCTTTTACGCCGGAGAGGGTGTTGGCGGCGCTGCGCGCGAAGAAAAACGCCAAGGCGTTAAACCTGACCGAGGGCATCGATCCGACTTCGCCCACACGCTTCCGCGAGCACGGAGGATCGCTCTGCTTTAAGGGGAAAGGACCGGAGCGGCACGCGCTGGATCCATCGCGGCGCGAAGCGCCGGCGGGAGGCGCGGATTGAGCCTTCCCCAGTTCAAACTCCTGCGTCCGCGTTCCGTAGAGAACGCGATCGACTACCTCGCGAGACACTCAGGCAACGTCCGCGTGCTCGCGGGGGGAACTGACCTGATTCCCTCCATGCGGCAAAAACTCTTCGAGCCGGAGTACGTTCTCGACCTGCGGGGAATTGCTGCGATGCGAGGGATCAAGGCACAGCCCGACGGCGGCGTAGAAATTGGCGCTTTGACTACTCTGCGAGCCATTGAGCGCTCAGAGTACCTGCGCCAGCACTATCCGGTGCTCACCGAAGCCGCAGCAACCGTCGCCTCGCCCGTGCTGCGCAACATGGGCACGATCGGCGGCAACATCTGCCTCGACACGCGGTGCCTGTGGTACAACCAGTCGCTAACCTGGCGCAAGGGCTGCGGATTCTGCATCAAGAAAGACGGCGACCTGTGCCACGTCGCTCCAGGCGGGTCCAAGTGCTGGGCGGCGTTTTCCGGCGACACACCTCCGGCCCTCTTATGCCTGAATGCGGAAGTGGAAATCACCGGTGCCGCGGGAACGCGCCGCGTGCCTCTGCTTGAGTTCTACACCGGGCTGGGCGACACCTACCGCACGCTGCAGGCGAACGAACTCGTCGCTCGCGTGTTTCTGCCTGCATCGGCGGCAGACTATCGCGGCATCTATCGCAAACTGCGGGTCCGCGGATCGATCGACTACCCGCTGGCGGGCGTCGCTGTTGTGATGAAGCGATCCAACGGGCACATCATCGACGCAAGAGTCGGCATTACAGCGGTAAATCCTGCGCCGTTGC
>Ga0075017_100001686_pt1 | contig 13640 bp, 15 predicted proteins | sample AleBraG_ABR_2012_FD_71475 | JGI IMG/M metagenome (GOLD analysis project Ga0075017, IMG submission 71475) | Freshwater sediment microbial communities in response to fracking from Pennsylvania, USA - Alex Branch Run_MetaG_ABR_2012 | ecosystem: Environmental > Aquatic > Freshwater > Creek >... | reverse complement strand
AGCTTACCCGTGGCATCGAATATCGCCGCTCCGATCGGTATCCCTCCCTCAGCGAGCCCTTTTCGCGCTTCCGCCACGGCTACCGCCAGCATTTTCACACCATCCATGGGGCCACCATTATCCCGCCGATGCTTCATCTTCTAACACGCAAAAAGACCCCAACCTCCAAGCCCGCCCCAGCTCTTCCCAATCCCTGCCAAATCAACAGCTTAGAATCGTCTCTGGCATGAAACCTTTTCTCTGCTCATGACTCTAATCCCAGTAGATGGCGCCTCTTAGGGTCAACGCCGTGCCCAACTCTGCCGCCATCCGCTCCCTAGCATTGTCCCAAATTCGGGTTAGAGTTATAACATTCTAAGGATCTTGATTCATGGCAAATGATGGGAAGAACCTAACCATGGCCCTCTGGATTTTCACCTGGATCCTCCGCATCTCCTCTGCCGCCATTCTCTTGCAAACTCTCTTTTTTAAGTTTACAGGGGCGCCTGAATCCATCTACATCTTTACCAAAGTTGGCGCAGAACCTTGGGGCCGTATCGGATCGGGCATCGTCGAACTCATCGCCGCGATCCTCATCCTCACACCTCGATTTTCCTGGCTGGGTTCGCTCCTTGCCCTGGGCGTCATGGCTGGCGCTATCCTCAGCCACCTCACCTTTCTCGGCATCGAAGTCCAGGGTGACAAGGGACTCCTGTTTGGTCTGGCAGTTACAGTGTTCGTCGCATCCGGCATGAATCTCTATCTTCAACGCAGTCAAATTCCTATCATCGGCGGAAAACTCGGATGACCTCAAACGGCGAATCGCAGCTGCCGAAATCGCAACCTGATTCTCGACGGGAAAATGAACGCCTCATTTCTGGCGCCAAAGATGTTTTGTCCCAGGGTTTGAATCTGCTCTCGGCTCTTTCGCCTGATACCTATTCGCAGGTCGCCCCGGCCCCGTATAACGCCTCTTTGGGACAGCACTACCGTCACATGCTCGAGCACTTTCAGTGCCTCCTGCGCGGCCAGCTGGCCCGAGAAATTAACTACGACGCGCGCGAACGCAACGCCGCCCTGGAAACCGACCTCTCCCGAGCTGTAAACACGACGCATGAGATCTTGAATGTGTTAAGTTCTCAAGACTCCGATGGACTCGAACGCAGTTGCCTACTTATCAATAGTCTGGGGTACACCGACCAGAATGTTTCCATTCTTAACTCCACTCTGGTTCGCGAATATGCCTACTGCATCGGCCACGCCATCCATCACTACGCCATCATCCGGTTCCTCTGTCATCACTTCGGCGTAAAGGTTCAAGACGATTTCGGCATTGCGCCATCAACCTTGAAGAGCCTTCACCAGGTCGCGGGTCGTTAAAACATGCGCGCTTTTATCCTATTATGACTCGCCTCTGGTAATTTCATGTGCACGCTCAGCTTCAGCCCAAATCGATCCGGCTACTCCGCCGCAATGAATCGCGACGAACTCCTCACTCGCCCTGCATCACTTCCCCCGCAATTTCGCTCGCACGAAAACGTCCAATTGCTCTATCCCACCGAGCCCTCCGGTGGCGCCTGGATCGCCTGCAATGGTTCCGGAAACCTCCTCGCTCTCCTGAATTGGAACGATCTTTCCGCTCCACCTTTAGTAACCAAAAGCATTTCTCGCGGCACCTTGATCCCGAAACTCATCGTTCAGCCAGACGCCGCCTCCACGAACGCCCATCTTCGTCGGATCGCCCTCACAAGTATTTTCCCATTTCGCCTGATAGGCATTTTTCAAGCCAGCCATAACCTCTCCGAATGGCGTTGGGATGGCACATCCCTCGAACAATTCTCTTTGCCCTGGGCTCGCAAGCATTGGTTCTCTTCCAGCCTCTCCGACGCTTCTGCCGAGCAGCACCGCGGCCGATTCTGCGGTTCAATTCCCGTTTCGAAAACAGAAAACTCGCACTGGCTTCGCGATCTCCACCGTTCGCACTTCCCTGAGCCCGGCCCTTTCTCCATTTGCGTCCACCGGCCAGACGCCGCCACCGTCAGCTACACCGAAATCTGTGCCGCGAACGATTCCGTCTCGTTGAACTACCTTCAAGGTCATCCTTGCAGCAAAGAGGCATTTGATTTTTCCGGTAGCATCCACCTGAACGAGCCGCGGTTGGCCCAGAGCCGCCCGATTTAGATGAAACTTAGCTGTTTCCGAAGTGTCCATTACGTGGTAAAACAAACGTGACTGAAACAAGGATTTCTCAACCATGAGCGACCGCACGATCTTCATCACCGGTGCCAAAGGCGGCCTCGGCTCTCACATCACCAACTATTTTCTTCGCACCGGCGCCACAGTCGTCGGAGCTTCTCGCACCATCACGCAATCCGATTTTGCGGCGCCTAATTTCATCCCTCTCCCTGTTGACTTCACCGCTCCGGCAGCCGTCCGCGACGCCGTCGCATCCGTCATCTCTCGCTTCGGGCGCCTCGACGTCCTTATCCACGTCATGGGTGGTTTTGCCGGCGGTAAATCCGTCTCCGACACCGACGACACCACCTGGAACCAGATGCGTGACGCAAATCTCACTTCCGCCTTTTATGTTCTACGTGCCGCCATTCCCCACCTTCGCAAATCCACTCACGGACGCATCATCGCCATCGGCAGCCTCACCGCCTCCCAACCCCACGCTCATCTTGGTCCTTATGTCGTATTCAAGTCTGCTCTTGCCACGCTGATCCAAACCGTCGCGCTCGAAAATAAAGACGCGGGCCTCACCGCTAACGCCGTCCTCCCCGGCACCATGGACACGCCAGCCAACCGCAAATCCATGCCGAACTCCGACTTTTCAAAATGGCTTCAGCCCGATGACGTCGCGCGCCTCGTCTCATGGCTTGCATCCGAGGATTCCGCGCACGTCACCGGAGCGCTCATTCCCATCGACGGCGCCAATGGCTGAACAAGTCGCAACACTTTTCGTCTACGCTCTGGGCATCTACGCGGCCATCGGGGTTTTATTCAGTCTCGCTTTCGTCGTAGCCGGTATTTCCCGCGTTGACCCGCAAGCCATTGGTGCCGGCATTTTCTTCCGCCTTTTGATTTTCCCGGGCTGTGTCGCCTTTTGGCCTCTTCTGCTAGGTCGTTGGCTCTCCGGAAAATCCGATCCTCCCGCGGAAAGTACTCTTTACCGATGATTCAGCCACTTCGCAAATATCATCGCCGAATTCTCTTTTTGCTCGGCGTCTTACTGCCCCTCCTGTTTGCTGCTGGACTTCTCTTCCGTCATAAATGGCCGAAAGAAAATCCGAGCGCCACCCTGCAAACTTCTGCAGCCTCCGCCGACACTTCCAGATGAGCCACCAATATCAAGCCATCGGCTGGAATCGCCAAAAGCGTGTCTACGACCTCGTTCTCCTTGCGGGCATCAGTACGTATCTTGCGCTCTTCCTCGCTCCGAGCGCTCTTCTCTTCTCAACTGCCACTGCAGAAACATTAATCATCCGCGCTTCGGGCTCCGCTGCATTCCTTCTCCTCCACCTCATTCTGTGCATCGGCCCGCTCTGCCGCCTTCAGCCCGCTTTTCTCCCGCTTCTTTATAATCGACGCCATCTCGGCGTAATAACTTTTCTCCTCGGCGCTGTTCACGGCACTTTTTCCCTCATACAATTCCATTCATTCGGCGACAAAAACCCTCTCGTCAGCCTCCTCATTTCCAATCGCAATTTCGCAAGCCTCCCCGACTTTCCGTTTCAACAGCTTGGATTTCTCGCGCTCATCATCCTTTTCTTGATGGCCGCCACCAGCCACGATTTCTGGCTCCGCAATCTCACTCCGCCCATCTGGAAATCACTCCACATGCTCGTCTACTTCGCCTATGCCTTTCTCGTCGCTCACGTCACTCTCGGTCTTCTTCAATCCGAAACAAATCCTGTCCTTGTAGTAATGACCGGCTCCGGCCTTGTGCTCGTTTTAGGACTTCATCTCGCCGCGGCTCGCCACGAAAATCGCATCGATCGTAATCCAACTCCCTCCACGTCCGATGGGTCCATCGACGTCTGCGCGGTCAGCGAAATTCCTGAAAAATGTGCGCGCGTCATTTCCGTCAACGGCGAACGCGTCGCCATCTTCAGATACGACGGAAAAATCTCCGCCCTCTCAAATATCTGCCGCCACCAGAACGGCCCGCTGGGCGAAGGCCGCATCATTAATGGCTGCGTCACCTGCCCCTGGCACGGCTACCAATATCTTCCAGAGAGCGGCGCATCGCCGCCGCCGTTCACCGAAAAAGTCGAAACTTTTCAAACCGCCATTGTGAACCACCGTGTCTTCCTAAATCCGACACCCCACGCTCCGGGTACTCCACTCCGCCCCAGCGTCATTTCCGAACCGGAGAAATTCGCATGAGCGAGTTCTACGTCGGCTACCGGCAAAATGCTCCTTCAGGGATCGCACAGGGCGTACGCATGCTGCTGGCGTTTCTTTTCGCGCTCGCGGCAATCTCCGCCATCCTCTTCGCCGCAGTGCAGCGAACTTATGCTCCCTCGTTTTTTGAGTACGGCAGAATCCGATCCTTCACAGGAATCATCAGCGCTCGCCCTTACCCCACCTTCACCCTGCAACTTCCCATTAAAGATCTTCCCGCTCGAAACTACTTTTTACTCGTCGCGGAGGGAAAGCATGGAGCCGGTGATCAGGTCGCATTATTCGATGGAAAATTAGTGAGCCTTCGCGGAACTTTGATCGATCGCGATTCTCAGGCCATGATCGAAATTGTCAAGGACTCCATTCAACTTCGCAGCTCCATGCCCGATGTGGTCCGAGCAGAAGGTGGACCTGCCAAACCGCAAGACCTCGGAAAATTTGATCTAACCGGCGAAATTGTGGACGCCAAATGCTATCTGGGAGCAATGAATCCGGCCAGCGGAAAAGTTCATCGCGATTGCGCCGCGCGCTGCCTCAGTGGCGGAATTCCTCCGGCTCTCGTTACGCAGAATTTTCGCAACGCGCCTGCGTTTTTTCTTCTGCTCGATGAGCACCGCATGCCGCTCCCCAAAGAATCATTTCTCAGCCACGTCGGCCAGCCCGTTCGCATCCACGGCCAGGTTCTCAGATCCGCCCGAACTCTTTACCTCGCCACCAGTGCCGATTCCATCTCCACTCTCCCCTGAAAATACTCCCCAATTTTATTATTCGCCGGGGGACGGAGCTTTAACTCCGACATTAAACTTCCTCTCCATTGCCGGCTTCAGCCGCTGAGGAATTGCTTCTTGAACTGGACGATCTTCAACTGAGTGCTCTTCTCTGAGTTCTCTCGCCGTTGCGGCCATCTCTGTGCGCTCCGTTCTCTATTGCCTCTGTGCTCTCTGGGCTAATTCCTTCTTTCGCTCTTACTCAAACTGTTTTCTGAAAATCGCGAACTGCTCTTTGATCTCCGCGATCTCTCTTTGTAGCCTTGCGACCTCTTCTTCCAGCTTCTCAACCCTCCCATCGTGCGAATGCTCTCCACCCAGTATTCGCTCCGGCGCGCTCGCTTCCGCCACTTCCACATCCCCGCCCAGCAAGTGGCAATACCGCGACTCTTTCGTCCCCGGTTGCCGCGGCAACACTTTCACCAGCGGCGGCTCCCGCTTCATCAAATGATTCAGGCTCGATTGCACGGCGCTTAAATCTTCGAAGTGGTGCATCCGATCCGTCCGCCCGCGCAACTCTCCCGGAGTTTGCGGCTCGCGCAGCAGCAGCACGCACAGAATCGCAATCTCGTGCCGGTAGAAATTGAACATCTCCTGCAGCCGGTGTTCGTACTTCGTCACGCGGCTGTCTGAGCCGCTAACCGATCGCACGAGCAACTGCTGGTCCAGCGAATGCAGCGCGTCCCGTACCGCCGCCTCGTCCAGATTCATCACCGGCTCCCGGTTCGATTTCTGGTTGCATGCATTCATCAGCGCGTTTAGCGACAGCGGATAATATTCCGGAGTAGTCGCCTCTTTCTCCACCAGCGCGCCGAGCACCCTGCATTCCACTTCATTCAATTCCATATTCATGGCTCGCCATCATACAACACCTCTTCCGCGCCAACGCCAGTGGGGAGTTCCGTGATCGAGTAGCACAGCCACTCTTGGCTGTGTATCGGCGCGGGCGGCTGCCAAAGTCAAAAGCGCACAAGCAGGAGTGCCTGTGACTGGGGGACACGCACGCCCAGGTTTCACGTAAGTGTGGCAAGTAAAGGGGTTACGGGCCGATTTTTCGGATGTGTGGCACTGCTAGAGCCGGAGTCAGTTAGAGGCTACCTGTTAAATCCAGGAGACTTTAGTTCGGCGCTACTCAGCCCAGTCGGCGAGGAAGATGTTGGTTTCGTGCGGAGCGGTGCCGTTGCGGTTGGAAGCCCAGACTAGTTTTTTTCCATCGGAAGTGAACATCGGGAAACCGTCAAAGTCGGGATGGTAGGTGATGCGTTGCTGGCCGGTGCCGTCCTCGTTGATGAGGTAGAGATCGAAGTCGCGCCCATTCTTTGGATCGGCCACGTTCGAAGCGAAAATAATGCGTTTGCCGTCGGGATGAAAGTACGGACCGAAATTGGCGGCGCCGTTTCTCGTCACCTGATGTTTGTTGCTGCCGTCGGCGTTCATCACCCAGATTTCCAGATTACCCGGACGGATTAGATTCTGCGCCAGCAAATCCTTGTAATCCTTGATCTGTTCCGGCGTGGTGGGATGCTCGGCGCGGTAAACAATTTTCTTTCCGTCGTAGGACCAAAACGGGCCGCCGTCGTAGCCAAGTTCATTCGTCAATTGCTTCACATTGCTGCCGTCGGCGTCCATGGAGAAGATGTCCAGATCGCCATTGCGCGTGGAGGTGAAAACGATGCGCTTACCGTCGCGCGTGATGGTGGCTTCGGCGTTGTATCCAGCGGCGTTCGTCAATTGCTTCAAGTCGCTTCCGTCAGGCTTGGCGATGTAAATCTGATACGTCGGGTAGATGGGCCAGACGTATCCGCGCGAATAGTCCGGCTTCGGCGGACAATCGGGGCTCGCTGCATGGGTCGAGGAAAAAAGAATTTTATCGCCCGCGGGAAAAAAATAGCTGCACGTGGTTCTTCCCTTCCCGGTGCTAACGAGTTTAGGGGCCGCCGGTTTTCCGTCCGGTGTCTCCACCAGCATGGTGTAAATCTGATCGCAAGGGACATCTTTTCCTTGATGCTGAAAAATCAGTTGTTTGTCGTCGATGGAAAAATAAGCTTCGGCATTTTGTCCGCCGAAGGTGAGTTGGTGCACGTTTTTCAAATGCTTTTCTTCCGGCAGTGTCAGCAAAGCGTTGTCCTTCGACGAATCCGCGGTTTGCTGCCCGCGGCTGACCATCGCCGCCGCGCCAGCCAGGAGAATTGCGAATGACAAAATCAGTATCTTGTCTAGAGTCTTCATCTTCCGTCCTGACCTACCTTCGTTCTTCGAGTTTTACGGAAACTTTGAGCGGCTGGCCGTCGCGCAGTACGGTCACTTCCACCACGTCTCCGATTTTGCTCCGGCGCAGAGCGTCGGTGAAGTCATACAAATTCTTGATGGGCTTATCGCCGAATTGCATGAGGATATCCCCCGCCTTGAGTCCGGCTTTCGCTGCGGGCGATCCCGGCTTCACGTCGGCAAATTTCACGCCAGTTTCAATTTGTCCAAAATCCGGGATTGAGCCGAAGTATGGACCGTATCCGCCACCGCCACTGGTGGGATTCCCGGCGTGCGGATTTGGATTTTCCACGACGGTTACGAAAGTTGGTTTTTCTGATGCATTCGCGAGTTGCAGATCAATATTGGAAACCACGTCGAGCAGTTTGGCGGCGGAAGACGCATTGATTTTTTCCCAGGTGTCCGATGGCTTGTGATAATCGGCGTGCAATCCGGAAAAGAAGAAGAGGACCGGGATGCGCTTTGTGGAAAAGGAAGTCTGATCGCTGGAGCCGTAACCGCCGCTGGAGTACTCGATTTTGAAATCGGATTTGGTCTGTTGGAGAATTGCTTGAAACGTGGAGCCTGTTCCAACGCCGCCGATATAAATTTTTTCATCCTTGATGCGCCCGATCATGTCCATGTTGATCATGGCTACATCTTTATCGAGAGACTTGGTTGGCTCCTTCACCCACTCCGCGGAACCGAGCAGTCCCAATTCTTCTCCGGCAAAATTCATGAACAAAATTCCGCGCTGCAACTGGCCCTTGAGCGGAGCAAAAAGACGCGCGAGTTCCAGAACGCCTGCGGTGCCGGAAGCATTGTCGTCCGCGCCGGGATGAATCTGCCCGATCTGGGAAGGAGCGAGCGAATCGAAATTTCCGCGGCCGAGGTGGTCGTAGTGGGCGCCGACGACGATGTACTCATCGGTTTTGCCGGGCAAGTAGGCGACAATATTGTTCACCGTGGCGCGCGTATTTTCTACTTCGACGTTCAGTGAAAAATGCAAGGAGTCTGGAAATGCGAACGAAGCGGGCTTGGTTCTTTCGTTGATGGCTTTTTCCGCGTCGGCGAGGGTGTTTCCCGCGGCTTTGAACCACACCTCGGCGGCAGCATTCTTGACTTGCACGAAAGGGAGACCGACATTTTCCGGGCCGTTCACGCTTCCAAACCGGGTGAGAAGATCTTCCTCGCCGTCGCCGAGTTTTCCGTTCAGAAATACAACGGCTTTCGCTCCGTGATTCCGCGCGTTGATAGCTTTGGTGATTAATTGCGAGTGAATAGTCAATCCGCTGTTGCCGGTTTTCGCGATGAAACCGGCTGGCTCGTGGCGGAAGAGAACCACGATTCTGTCTTTCACGTCAAGGCCGGAATAATCGTCGTAATCAAATTCGGTCGCTGAAATTCCGTAGCCAACAAAAACCGCTGGCGCGGCAACGGCGCCGCTAGCGGAAAAACTGAATGGCACAAAATCCTGATTCATGCGAAGAGTGGACTTGGTCGACCCATTTTCCACGGTGAAATGATTGTGATGCTTGAGTTTCGCTCCAGTGATAACAGTGAAAGGCTGGCGGTAACCGTTCTTTCCAGCGGGCTCAAAGCCCAGGGATTTGTAGCGTTGAACGATTAGCTTTTCGGCGCGAGCGATTCCCTTGGTGCCAGCCCCGCGGCCTTCCATGGCGCGAGTCGTGAGCGCTTTGATGTCCGCAAGGTAGCGGTTGGAGTCGGCGGCGCCGACAGTCTGCTGGGAAAACGCGGCAGGAGCGAGCGAGAAAACGATCGCTGCGAACGCGAGAAAGATTCGTCGGAACTGTTTGATTGGATTCATAGGTAATAAAAATCGTAAGTTGAGCTTGTACAGGAGTCAATTGCAGAAATCAGAAGTTTCCAAGTGGCCCATGCTGGCAGGCTGCGCGGCTCGGCTATACTGGATCGAGGGGGTGCGACTCAGTGGAAGTTCTGAAATCCATTTTACTCATCATCAGCGCGCTGTTTCCGATTGTGAATCCACTGGGCGGAAGCCCCATGTTTCTTGCGCTGACGCGGGAGTATCCGGCGGCGGCGCGCAGGATTCTGGCGCGGCGCGTGGCGGTGAACAGTTTCTTGCTGCTGATTGCGTGTTTTGTGATTGGCTCGCATGTGCTTTCGTTTTTCGGGATTTCGATCCCCGTGGTGCAGGTTGGCGGCGGATTGATTGTAATTTCAAATGGCTGGGTGCTGCTGATGCGGAAGGACGAAGACGATCGCGAAGGAAAGGTGAGGAAGGACGTGGATCTGAATCGCCTGCTGCCGAAGGCGTTTTTTCCGTTGACGCTGCCGCTAACGGTGGGGCCAGGCTCGATTTCCGTTGCGATTACACTGGGAGCGAATGAGCCCCATCATCTTGGGCCGAATCTGCTGGCGATTTTGGCCGCTGCGGTTGCTTCGATATTGGTTAGCCTGAGTATTTTTGTATGCTACGGGTTCGCGGATCGCCTGGCGGCGATTATCGGGGAAAACGCGATGAGCGTGATTCAGAGGCTGTCGTCATTCCTGCTTGTGTGCGTGGGAGTACAGATTTTCTGGAATGGATTGAGGGCGCTGATAAAGACTCTGCCTGGGTTTTCGGGGTGAGGAGACTCGCTGCGCTTGCGGTATGATGGATATTCAACAATTCCATGAGAATTGAAACGCTCCAATTTGTGAAGTGCCCGAACTGTGCCGGTGCGCTGGCGTTGGGGAAAGATTCATCCGCGCCGGAAAGCGACGGACATTTTCTCGCGGGTAAGGTGAAGTGCGAGAGTTGCGGCTCCGAGTTTGCGATTCGGAATGGCGTGCCGATTCTGCTTCCGGCGAACCTAGCGCGAGTGAAATTGGAGACGGCGGCGCGGTTTGCGGAAGAGTGGACACGCTGGAGCGATTTGCGGGATTACTACGATCAAGAGTTTTTTGACTGGGTAGCTCCGCTGACGGCGAAAGACTTTGAGGGGCAAGTGGTATTCGAGGGAGGCTGCGGAAAAGGGCGACATACGAACATCGTTGCATCTCACCGAGCAAAGGCGATTGTTTCTCTCGATCTGGGCGAGAGCGCTTTTGTGGCGTTCGCGCACACGCGCAACTTTCCCAATGCCCACGTGATTATTGGGGATTTGCTGAATCCGCCGGTGCAGCAGCTGTTTGACCTGGCGTTTTCCGTGGGAGTGCTTCACCACTTGCCTGACCCAGCGGCGGGATTCGCGAGTCTTGCGTCGGTGGTGCGCGAAGGAGGGCAAGTGGCGTTCTGGGTCTATGGGTATGAGGGGAACGAGTGGATCACGCGATTTGTTGATCCGGTGAGGAAAGCGATTACGGCGCAGCTGCCAGCTCCTCTGCTGCGGGTGGCGAGCATTCCTCCGGCTCTCCTGCTATGGGCGGTGATCAAACTGTTTTACCGGCCTGATCAAAATGGAAAAGGTCCAGCGAAACTTCCGTATGGAGATTATTTTGCGGCGCAATACGGCTACCCGTTTGATGAGATTCATGCCAACGTGTTCGATCAACTGGTGACGCCGGTGGCGTACTATCTGCGAGAAGAGGAAGTGAAACCGTGGATGGAGTCAGGATTCAAGGATGCGATGGTGCGGTCGCACCGCGGGTATAGTTGGACGGGTGTGGGAACGGTGAGCCGGAGCAAGGCGGCGGTTGGCGGATAGCAGCGGCTAGCGGACGATCCTCAGGCACCAGGGAAAGAGACGGACGCCAATCGGGAGATCGGCGCTCCCGAAAGGATGAAACGATTTGTGCGGAATTGCGGGATTTACAACTAAGAATTGGGTGGCGCCACTGGAGCGAATCCGGGAGGCGACCGCAACACTCATTCACCGCGGGCCGGACCAGCAAGGTGTTTTCCAAACGAATTTTCTTTCCGCCGGAGCTGCGCGGCTAAAAATCATAGACTTGGAAGGCGGCAACCAACCTGTCCTTTCCGAGGATGGAGATTATGGAATTGCGTTTAACGGAGAGATTTACAATCACCTGGAATTGAGGCGCGAGCTCGAGGCTCTTGGCCACCGGTTTGAATCGCATTCGGATACGGAGACCGTACTGCGCGCATTCATGCAGTGGGACAAGGATTGCTTTGGGAAGTTGCGCGGGATGTTTGGCGTGGCGCTATGGAGAAAATCTGAGCGAAGACTGGTGCTGGCGCGGGACCGCATGGGAATCAAGCCGCTGTATGTGGCGTGGCGAGGTGAAGATTTATTTTTTGGGTCCGAGCTAAAGGCGATTTTTGTGCATCCGGAAATTGAGCGACGGCTCAGTCTCGAAGGACTGGACTGCTATCTTTCGCTGAATTATGTGCCTTGCCCGTGGACGCTGGTGGAAGGAATCGAAAAGCTGCCGCCGGGGACTTGGCTGGAGTGGCAAGACGGAAAAACCTCGAGTGGCCCTTACTGGACGCTGCCGTTTACGCGACCGGAGAATTACTCGCTTGAGTCTGCGAAGCAGGAACTCGACAGACTGCTGACTGATTCCGTACGCGAACACATGATTTCGGATGTGCCGCTGGGGATTTGGCTGAGCGGCGGGATGGATTCGACCACGATTTTGCACTACGCGGCAAAAGCGACCACTGCGCGCTTGAAGACGTTTTCGATTTCATACCGGGGAAGAAGTTTTGACGAGACGAAATATATTCACCGGGCGGTGGAACGGTTTGGAACGGATCATCAAGAACTTGACTTGACGCCGGAGGAGGACCTTTGCGGAGCGATTGAAGAGTTTGCGTATTATTCGGATGAGCCAAGCGCGGATGCGGGATCGCTTCCAGTATGGTTTCTGTCAAAGCTTTGCAAATCGAAGACGACGGTAGCCTTGAGCGGCGAAGGCGCGGATGAGCTTTTTGGCGGATACATTACGTGCCGGGCGGACATGCTGGCGGGGTGGGCGCGGCGGGTTCCGGCGGAGATCCGAAAGGCAGGATTGGCAGCGGCAGAGTTTTTGCCGGTTTCGGATGAAAAGATCAGTTTTGAATACAAAGTGAAAAGATTTTTGGCGGGAAGCCTGCTTTCACCAAGCGAGGCACACGTCTATTGGAACGGGACATTCTCGGAGCTAGAAAAGCATAGACTGATAAAAAAAGGATTGCCCAAGAGTTTTCAGGCTCTAGTGAAACAAGTAGACGCTTTGCCCAGCACAAATGACGCATTGGCGCACAATTTGTGGTTCGACCAGAATTATTACCTGCCGGACGACATCTTGGTGAAAAGCGACCGGATGAGCATGGCGCACTCGGTGGAAGTGCGGCCGCCGTTCCTGGATCACCGCATCGTGGAATTCGCGGCGAAACTTTCGGCGGGCTTGAAGATTCGAGGGTCAAAACAGAAATTCGTGCTGCGGGAATTGAGGAAGGACATTCTTCCGGCGTCCATGCTGGCGGGAAAGAAAACAGGATTTGATATTCCGGCACACCAGTGGCTGCGCGGGCCGCTGCAGCCAATGCTGAGGGAAGCGATCCGGTACGGGGTTACGGAGTATGGCGAAGTGTTCGAGAAATCGGTGGTGGAATGGTTTTTGGCGCGTCACCTTTCAAGAAAAGCGAACCTGGGGTATCACCTCTGGGGGCTGATGATTTTATTTCAATGGATGAAACGATGGCGAATTCAAGCGGCGACGGAAGCGAAACCGCAGACTTTCTTACAAGTAACAGCTGGCTCGTCTATTTAATCGTAGCCTTGTTTGCAAGCGCGGTGTATTTCGGCTGCGCGGTGTCGCCTCCGTCATTGATGGATGATGTGGATGCGGCGGTGGTGCGCATTTCCGAAAATATGGTTACGAAGGGAGACTGGGTCACTCCGCGCTCCGATGGTATTGCGTTCCTCGAAAAGCCCGCGATGTTCTATTGGCCGATCGCGGTTTCGTTCAAAATCTTTGGGATTCATGACTGGGCGGCGCGGATTCCGTTCGCGCTGGCGGCGGTGGCACTCGCCTGCCTGGCTTGCGGGTTTGGGATGTGGGCTTTTGGACCAAGAGCGGGACTGTATGCCGGGTTGTGCATGGCGACCTGTATTGGGCTATTTCTTTTTACGCGGATTGTGATTCCGGACGCGATGTTGACGCTGAGCATCGGGGTTGCAATGTGGGCGTTTCTGCGGACGATGGATGAGCAGGAACAGAATCCTCGGTTCTGGGCGGCTGTATGGGGTGCGAGCCTTGGCGCAGGATTCCTGATCAAGAGTCTTGTGGGGGTAGTTTTTCCCGTAGCCATCGGAGTGATTTATCTGC
>Ga0075017_100001685_pt1 | contig 13643 bp, 7 predicted proteins | sample AleBraG_ABR_2012_FD_71475 | JGI IMG/M metagenome (GOLD analysis project Ga0075017, IMG submission 71475) | Freshwater sediment microbial communities in response to fracking from Pennsylvania, USA - Alex Branch Run_MetaG_ABR_2012 | ecosystem: Environmental > Aquatic > Freshwater > Creek >... | reverse complement strand
GTTCAGCGACATCGGCCCAGCGGGCTCGAACGGGTCGCAAGCTCTGGGGATCAACGACCACGGAGACATTAACGGTAACTTCGGCGACTCGAAAGGTTCGCATGGATTCCTGTTGAGGGGCAGCACATATACCACCCTGGACGTGCCGGGCGCTACGAGTACGCTGGGGGGAGGGATCAACAACGCCGGATTGATGACCGAGGTGTGGCTTGATACGAGCTTTAATTCAGAATCGTCGCGCTACAATGGCAAGACCTTCAAGACTATTAATGTCCCCGGCGAGCCTGACTCGGACGCCGCCGCCATCAACAGTCTGGGCGATATCGTTTATTCCTGGGAAGGCTCCGGCGACACCTACGGCGGCGCGCTGTGGCACAGTGGCAAGTATTACAAGTTTAGCGTCCCTGGGGGCGATCGGACTTTCGGCTACGGGATCAACGACCATAACACGGTCGTTGGAGCGTACACCGACTCGAGCGGTGTCCTAAGTGGCTTTTCGGCAACCTATTGATCGAGCGGCGCAGGATATGCGATTTGCCGCAGATCGCGGTGCGATACCCAGCGCGTTGGCGATCACCCGACTGTAACCGCTAACGTGGGGACGAGAATTTACTTTGCGCGGTCTCTGGCGCATCTCTTGCGCAAGCCGGGCGGACACGCCAATCTGACAGCGGAGAGGCCATCCCTCACATGTTCCCCGTCCGTTCAAGCTGGCTGCTGATGGTTCTTGTCGGGCTGTCACTCTCAAGCTTTGCGGCAGGCCTTCCACCCTCCCAGGCCGTCGCCGAGGCAGAAAGCGTCTATGCTGACCTCGCCGACTCTTATGGCGTTATTTCCACGATCGATTCCGGTTTGTTTGCCACGTATCAAGGGAAGGATCGATCTGCTTGGGAACGCGCCTACCAGGAGAAACGCAGACAGTTAGTAGAGAAGTTAAGCAAAATATCCGTTTCCGGACTCTCCCAGAGCGATGCACGGGCCATCGAAGTCATGCACCGTCACCTGGAAGATTTTCCTGAGCAATTCAAGGACGAGATGTCTTTACCCGGGGAATGCAAGGACGCGCGCCGGAAAGACTTGCCACTGGAGCCGCTCCGAGGCGCCCTCTACGCGTGCTTCACCGAACTGGGCAACAACCTGGAATTCGAGGGCAAACTAATCACCCGAGTCTCAGCCTTCGGCATGCTCGCAGAGATGGGCGAAGAGGACAGGCGTAAGAAGCTCTTTTACGCTTTCGTACCGCTCTGGCAGGCCGTGAACAACAAGGACGAAGCCGACAGCCCGTATCGCCGACTGATCCCTTTGGCCGTATCGGCCGCGGCCGGACACGGTTCAGAAATCGACTCCGTTGCGCGTACGGTTGGCGTGTCTCCCGCGGAAGTCGAGCGCTGGCTCGAGCAGATCCTGGACACGTGGCAACAGGTGGACGGCGGCCAGATGGTCGAGCCGTGGAACTACTACTATCGCGGCGGAGAAGCGGACCGCTTGCTGAGCCGGGCGACTGCGAAAAATTTGTTCCTTTCCGTGAACGAACGCTACTACCGCGATCTGGGCGCGGATCTCAAGCAACTCGGTGTTCTTTATGATCTCGACGCGCGACCTGGCAAGGCGCCTCTCGCTTATAGCGACTTTGTTACCCGCGGCCGCCTTGTCGACGGTAAGTGGCGCGCAACCGTGGCGCGCGTTTCCGGGAGCTATGCGACAGGCGGACTTGGCTTGCTCAACGAACTCGTCCACGAGAACGGCCACGCCGTCCACATGATGGCGATCCACGTCCGGCCCGCCTTCATGGATCTCGGGGATTCACTATTCGTTGAAGCATTCGCGGATGTGCCCTCGTGGAACACCTTCGAGCCGGTCTGGCAGCGCAAGTATCTTGGCTATGCGGCGCCGGAGGCGGCGTCCCTGCGCAGCCTGTTCTCGGGAGTGATGCTGGATGTCGCCTGGGCCCTTTTCGAATGCCGTATGTTGCGCACGCCAACGGCTGATCCCGACGCCGTGTGGACTGAAATCACCAGCCGCTACTTGCACATCGTTCCGCACCCCGAACTTTCCTGGTGGGCGATGCGGGTTCAACTGGTGCATCTGCCGGGCTACATGGTGAACTACGGTCTGGGTTCGATGCTCACCGCGGACATTCGGCAGCACACTCGCGAAGCATTAGGTCCATTTGAAACAGGCAATCCGCAATGGTACGGCTGGACTAGCGACCACCTGCTCCGCTTCGGCGAAGAGATCGAAACCTCGGCGTTGCTGAAGCAGTTTCTTGGACGCCCCGTATCGCCGCAGGCCTTGCTCGACCAGATCCGGCGGATCGCCGTAAACCAGCGAAAGGCCGAATCGGCAAGGACTACCCAAGCTCCAACTCGATAATATCTATGGACCCGCCAAAGGGGTCGAAAGTCTCATTGACAGGGAGAAGCCCCCGTCCGAAGATTCATCGCTCATTGCTCGACCTCGGCTCTTCGGCCCCTGCCTCAGAAGTCAAGACCGCAAGCTAAATCGGACAGAACTGAAGCGGAAATGCTCCAGCAAGGATGATCTGAAATGGAACTCGAGGACTCGGCGCGTCGGATTATGCATTCTGTCGTTGTGCTGGTCTTCTTCTTCTCAGCACTTGTCCTGCCTCTATCCAGACCGGCCCATGCCCAAGATCCGTCTGCTGCATTGAGCATCTCCACGAAGGGCATGGATGATTCCAACAACCATTTTCCGTATAGCAACACGCTGAATGCAAGTGGCGGAACGCCCCCTTATGCCTGGACGATCACGAGCAGGGTCTTGCCGAAGGGACTGAAACTGTCGGCTTCGACCGGCACAGTTTCCGGCACTCCGAACGACAAGATCGACACGTATACGGTTACATTTAAAGTCACCGACTCTGCGCAGCAATCTGCGAGTAAGAAGATCTCGTTCAACAACGTTTACGGGTTCCAGACCGTTCCCATCCCAGCCACGTTTCTCGGAATGACACTGTATGACGTAAGCAATGTCTACCCCTCTGTGCCCTTCGGCTTTTTGGGCAAGGGTGACTTTACGACGTGGCCGGACATTGAATCTGTAGAGGGCGTATACGACTGGACGACCTTGGACCAATACGTAGCGGCAGCGCAGCAGCATGGACTTCCCTTCTACTGGACCACCGCATTTGTTCCCAAATGGGCAGCCGCCGATCCTCACACTTGCAAAAGGGGCTGCACCAGTACGGTGAAAGCCAGCAAGATGGCAGCTTTCGACTCCTTCCTTAACGCTCTGGTCCAGCGCTACAAAGGCGAAATAACGATGTACGAACTCTGGAACGAGCCTAATGCGAAGACCGTGTTCACCGGAACTATCGCGCAGATGGTTACACTCACGAAGCACGTATACAAGGCGGTGCGAACCAACGATCCCGCCGCGCTCATCGCGAGTCCCTCATCGACAGACGCAAATTATTTGCTGGACTATTTCAAGCAGGGAGGACCAAAGGGCGTCGATCTCATCGACGTTCACGGATATCCCGACGTCGGGAATGATGCCCCGGAGGCGATCGTTGGATTCAGGACCGTAAATACGAAGATCAACATGGCATCTGTCGGTTTGCAGAAGAAGCCGATTTGGGATAGCGAGAACTCGTGGGGAGGGCAGCAATCAAATAAGGATCCTGACTACCGCGCTTCGTTCGTGGCTCGCAGCCTTCTGGAACACTGGTCTGTCGGCATACCGCAAGACACTTGGTACGCTTGGGACAACCCGGTGTGGGGCACTCTCTGGACCCCGAATGGGGGAATCACGCCAGCAGGCACGGCTTACGGGGTGGTGGAGGGTTGGATGCTCGGTGCCAGCATGCCTTATCCATGTACTGAAAATGGAGGCACAGTTTGGAAGGCGGTCTATACCTGCGATTTGATCCGGTCGGGTGGCTACCAGGCGCGAGCGGTTTTTGATACCACTCAAACCTGCAGGAACGGGGTTTGCACTACGTCCTCTTACACGCCCGACACCAAATACATTCAGTATCGCGATATCACAGGAGCTGTGTTTCCTATATCTCCTCCCGGCGAGACGCTGCAGATCGGGCTCAAGCCCATCCTTCTAGAGAATATGGACCCGCCGTAGCAAGGCGTGGACCCACCACACCCGGACAAAGTTGTGTGAGAAACGAAGGTTCCGCCGTCCCGCTTTCATGAACACTGACTGATCGCAGGGACATGCGAGAAACCTGGGATGCACAACTCAGTGTGCCAAGTCCTCGCCGAGCGAGCAGTCGGGGTTAACGTTCTGCATGTAGATGGCGCTGTTGCCGATACGGTAATCCTGGAAAGCGACAGCGGCGAGTCCGGAAGAAACAATTCCCGATGACAGCCCGGCCTTGTTCGTGGGCAGCGAGGAGACCGCTAACTGTGGGCATACGACGCTACCCTTGCGGTCGAGACGAGTCGCCTGAATGGTGGAGGAGGTGAAGCTCTGCTGATCTACCCAGAACGTGAGAGCACCGCTACCGATCTGTACATTCTGCACGAAAATCTGCTGGTCCGCCCCGAGACCCACAACCTGTATACCAGTGTCACTCCAGAGGCGTGCACCCGCTGGGCCGAATCTTTGCGCGTAGACTCCGTTTTGTACCTGCTGAGAATCTTCCTCGGTCCAGAAGAGAAACACCTCGTCGGTTTTAGCCCGGTACGAAGCGGCGGGCGAGACCCGCACGCGCGTTGTGTCGGTCGACGCGGCTGAGCCGTTGTGCGGAAAAGCCTCGCGACCGTTGGAACGAATGTGCTGGGCGAAGCACTGAAGCACCGGACTGTTCGTGTACCACGCGAACACCGCGCCACCTTTCCCGTCGGGTACGAAGTAGGGAAATGCGCCAAACTGAAGCGAGCCGTTGTCGAAGACTTTCACATGCCCTTTCCCCCACAGAAGCTGACCCTTCGCGGAGAGCTTGTTGGCATAGATGTGGCGATCGCTGCCAAAACCACGGTCCCGAATCCAGGAAACAATCACGGAGTTATTATCAGCAGCGTGCAAGTCGGCCAACCCGTAGTTATAGCTGGCTTCCTTCAACACAATTCCCTTCCCCCACAATGGATGGCCGCTGGCATCAAGCTTCTGGAGCACAACCGTGCTGTCGCTGGTCCACGCCACAACGATTCCGCCGTCGCTGGAGCCAGCGATTTTGGGAGCGTGGTGAGAACCGGCATCGCCGGTGAGCTGTACACCCAGCCTTCCCCACAGAGCTTTCCCGGACGGGCTGATCTTCGCCGCAGTGACCTGTGGGTTGGCACCTTCGCGGGTATCGAGGAAAGCGAGCAAAGCGTTGCCCTTGGTGTCGGCGTCTAGGCCGTAGTCCTCGGTCGAGCTGTTGCTCAAGTCGGCGATACGTATGCCGTCATGTCGGAACTGCTCAACACCGCGCGGATTGAGGCGTTGTAGATAAACGTCGTAGCCGACGGGCGGTGGACTCTGCGGATCGGCATCGAACCAGCTCACATACCATCCTTTGTCCGGCAGTGGTTTCACCTTCGGTTGAACCTGATCGTTCCCTTTGCCTTTGTCCGCGACGGCCAGGTTCTTGGAAGGATCGGACGACCACTGCGCCCCTGCATGCGGAGCGAATGCCAGACCGAAGACCAGTGCCACGACATACTTGAGCCCGAACTTCATTGATCCTCCTCAACCCGGTTGCCAGCTTTTGGACTCCAAGCGGGCTCCGCCCCTTTATGTTCCAAACAGGGGAAGCGATTGTACACTCGCCTTCATTGGTCGCGACAGTGTGCAACAATCTTCACCTCGAATCACCCGCTGCGCCTTCGCCTCCGCAGAATAGTGAAAACGCTGCGCATTGACACCATGTCGATCGCCGATATATTGTCAGCACGCGTGTCTACTATCGAACGTCGTTGCAGACGCGAATGCCCTTCCCGTTCGACTCTCCAAGAAGTGGAAGCGAAGGACGCGAAATCCCCCTGGCTGAGGAGAAATCCCGATGAATAAGAAGTTCCCGAGTTGTTCAATCGACCAACAGAGGTCTTCCGGTCTGGTCTGGATACTGCCGGTCGTGCTCTTGTGCGCAATGTTGGGATCTGCCCACGCGCAGTTTACCCTGGTCAAGATCAGCACTGATAGCTTTCACAACTCCGCAAGTCAGCATAAGACCGAGGTCGAACCGGACACTTATTCGTGGGGCTCCACCATGGTCGCCGCGTTTCAGGTGGCCCGTATCTCCGGCGGTGGAGGCGCGGACTTAGGGTTCGCCACAACCACCGACGGCGGCAAAACCTGGACCCAGGGATATCTTCCCGGCTTGACGGTCAATTACAAGGGCGGGACCTACTCAGCCGCTAGTGACGCCTCGATCGTTTACGACGCGAAACACGGTGTTTGGTTGTTCTCGAGCCTGCCTATCGATAATTCCGGAGTGAATGTGGCCGTCAGCCGATCCAAAGATGGCATCCACTGGGGCAATCCCATACCGGTAGATAGTAGCGGCGGCGACGACAAGAACTGGATCACGTGCGACAACAATGCCAAGAGTCCTTTCTACGGCAACTGTTATACGGAATGGGATAGTGGCACCGTCTTTATGAGCACGTCTACCGATGGAGGACTTACGTGGGGCCCGGCTAAGACTTCGTCCGACCAGGCTTCGGGCATCGGCGCCGAACCGCTTGTTCAACCCAACGGCCAAGTGGTGGTGCCGTTCCTCGGAAACAACATGCAGGCCTTCATTTCAACCGACGGAGGTGTGAGTTGGGGAAGCAGCTTCACGATTGCCCCGGTCAATGTTTTCCCGGATAACAGCGGGCTGCGCAGTTCTTCGCTGCCGCTTCCCTCGACCGGCATCGATGGCTCCGGGAAGATCTACGTAGTGTGGTCAGACTGCAGCTTCCGCACAGGTTGCAGCACCAATGACTTGGTCATGAGTACGTCCAAGAACGGAACCACATGGACGAAGCTGGTGCGGATTCCCATTGATCCGCTCAAGAGCACGGTGGACCATTTTATTCCGGGGCTGGGCGTGGACCGATCCACTTCGGGCGGTTCCGCGCATCTGACTTCCACGTACTATTATTTCCCCGACGCAGGATGCAGCAGCGCCTGCAAACTAGACGTGGGCTTCACCACTTCGAAGGACGGTGGTAAGACCTGGACCGCGGGCAAGCAGCTTGCAGGGCCAATGCAGTTGAGTTGGCTGCCCAACACGTTTTCAGGGGTGATGGTCGCCGACTATCTGTCGACCTCCTATGTGAAAGGCAAGCCCTTCGGTGCCTTTATGGTGGCAAAAGCGCCAACGGCTGGCGTCTTCAATCAGGCGGCCTACACGACTAAGGAACCTCTGCTGTTACCGGCCGACGAACCGACGTTCAGTTCCAAAGGCGAGAACCAGATCGCGCACGGGAAGTCGCACTTTGAATTCCACGATGTTGAGAGAGAGGCCCCGGCCGCACCTCCGCAACCCAAACTCAAGAAGTAGCTCTGATCAGCCCGTAACCGCCGCAGCAGATGAGTTGCGGGCTGAGCATTCCTCCGCGAATCGAGACCGTTGCGAAGCGCTTTGAAAGAGCTACCGCGCTCGCGGACGTTTCCTTCGAGGTCCATGACAACTCGTGGATCATGTTCCAATGGGCCGCACCGGTCTTCCACCTCGATCATTCTCCGATCTGCCGGATATTGTGGTGACCACGTCGAATTGAGCGATGGGGCGGTCGATTTCGCTTCAACGTTTTGTCGTCTGACCTCAAAACCCGAATGTGGCTACGGTAGGTTGGTGTCCGAATTTGCGATAGCGGTGTCCTGAAACGGACAGCCGGGGGCTGCCCATTCACAACTAAGTCATTTAAAATGCGGCGCTTAGTCTTGGCAGGTGTGATGCTCATACCCCCTGCAGAAAAAGGGGAGAGGAACATGCGATTCATTCGCGATCTCAGAGTTGCGGCTTACTCGTTAATTCGTACCCCGGGGCTGGCGATCGCCGTGATTCTCACTTTGGCGCTTGGCATCGGCGCCAACGCTGCGATTTTCACGCTGGTGCGCGGTGTCCTGCTCAAGCCACTCGTCAACCGAGACGAGGGCCGGCTGATCTATATACGACAGAAAGCCCCCGGCATCGGCGACGAAAACTCTACGTTTTCGGTACCCGAGATACAGGACTTGCAAGCAAGCGTCAAAACCTTGAGCGCGTTTGGCGACTTCTCCACCATGGGTTTCACCATGATCGGCCTCGGCGAGCCTCGTTCCATTCGGGGTGGCGTCGTGGGGGGCACGTTTTTCGACGTGATGGGCCTTCATCCCGTGCTCGGCCGCCTCATCGGACCTCAAGACGATGGCCCCAAGGCTGCCGGTGTGGTGGTTCTCACATACCGCTTTTGGACGACCGCTCTTCACAAGGATCCTTCGGTCCTCGGCAAAACCGTTCGCCTCGGTAGCATCGGTGATCGGACGGCGACAGTGATCGGGGTCCTCGAGCCTTGTGTCCCGTATCCGCAGGATACCGAGATCATCTCCAACGTGGTCACCAGTCCGCATCATCTCTCCGCAACCATGGTCACTGGCCGCGTCCATCGCATGACTGAGCTCTTCGGCCGTCTGGCTCCCGGAGTCACCCTCGATCAGGCTCGCGCCGAGTTGCTCTCCGTCTACTCGACCATGAAGAAGGACCACCCCGAAGCCTATGCGCGGGAGGCGGACTTCCAGATCGGGACCAAATTGCTTCGCGACGAGATCACATCGGGCGCACGGACGGTGCTGCTGGTACTGCTCGCGGCCTCAGGGCTGGTCTTCATCATCGCGTGTTCCAATGTCGCCAACCTGATTCTGGCACGGACAGTTCGCCGCGAAGGCGAACTGGCGGTCCGCGTGGCGCTCGGCGCAAGTAGAGGCGCGTTGCGTCGCATGCTGTTGGCGGAAAGCCTCCTGCTCTGCGGCGCCGGGGCCGCGGTCGGCGTAATGAGCGCGCAGCCTCTGGTGGCTATCCTGGCGCGCTACGCCTCCCGTTTCTCCGTCCGCGCACTCGATTTCCGCATTGATTCGAGCCTGCTTTGGGTCGGGGCGGCGCTGGCCATCGTCGCCGCGGTGATTCTTGCATTTGTCCCGCGCCTGCCTTCGTCCGGCACGCCGGGCGGACTGACCCTGTCAAGCGGAAGTGTGCGGATCACCGGCAGCACGAGCCGCCGCCAGCGGATCTTCGCGGTGACACAAATCGCCGCGTCGTTCGTGCTGCTGGTCGGCGCAAGTATGCTGATTGCTACACTGATCGCGCTGCAGAAGGCGCAGACGGGTTTGGATACGCAGCACGTGCTTGCTATCGACGTTCCTCCTATGACCTACGGGAAGACGCCACAGCAGGTCGTTGATTTCTACAAACTAGCGATGCTTCGCATTGACGCCCTACCGGGTGTGAGTAAGACCGCGTTCGGCAACGTCGTCCCCTGGCGCGATGGCGGCCCCGGCCCCGGTCTGCAATTCTCCGGCGACGGACACGTCCATGCCGTTGGCGCGGAGGATCCGCGCGCCCAGTGGCGTGTCATCTCTCCCGGATTTTTTGCGGCGCTTGGCGTTCCTATCATTGCCGGCCGCGATTTCAATGCGCTCGATAACCAAGATAGTAAGGAACTTGTCGTTATCGTCAGCGAGACTCTCGCACAGCGTATGTTCCCCAATCAGGATCCGGTCAATCGGCATGTCTATTGGACGGATCCGGTATTGCAATTCTTCCCCGGGACCGATCTCGAAAAGTCGCGTCTTGTCGCGCCGCACCGCATCATCGGCGTCACAGCCGATATTGACGACGGACACGTTGTTCCCGGGCCCACGCCCACCGTTTATAGTCCCTTTGAAGAGGGTCCGATCTTTGGCGGTCGCCTGTTCATCCACACGGGTGCAAATCCGTATGCGCTGGTCCCGCCGGTCACGCGCGTTATTCGCGACATGTCCGCCGATCAGCCCATTGAACACGCTGCTACTCTTGCCGACGTCCGCGCCGAAGTGCTCACGCCGGACCGACTGAACTCGGTGGTGTTCGGCGTATTTGCCGCTGTCGCGTTGGCGATTGCGGTGGTGGGCGTCGCGGGTGTGCTGGCATTTTCGGTCAGCGCGCGGACGCGGGAATTCGGCATCCGGCTGGCACTGGGATCGGAGCCGCAGCGACTCCTCAAGGGCGTGATCGCAGACGGCGCCGCGATGGCGGCCGCGGGCGTCCTTGCAGGCGCGGCATTCGGGTTCGTGCTGGCGCGTTTGGCGGGAAGGTATTTCCTGGACGTGAAGATGCCGGGCGCATTGCCGGTGTCTGTCTCTGCGTTCTTGTTGATAACGGTCGCGGTCGTCGCTTCGGTGCTGCCCGCGGCACGCGCTGCGCGCGTTGATGTTATGCAAGCGCTGCGATCCGAGTGACCGTCGGAGAGGTGGGACTGACATTAGCCCGGCTGGTCTGGGTCAATGACGCAGTGATCGCGCCGGATTTCCCAGACAGACACCGGCGCCTCGACCCTTCCATGCAGAGCCGCGAGGTTCTCGATAGGAGAGATCTGCAGCCATATTCAGTATCGACGTATTCCTACAAGCGAGGTGATGCGAACCGGGATGAGTATGAAGTGATTCGGCTCGCCAGCAATCTCAAGTTACATCCCCATTCAACCAAACATCCCACCGCGTCACATCCTGGGCACGAACTTCTGCATGCGCTTCGCGGTGTCCACTTCACCGGTGTAGATGTTGGACCGGGAGTCGATCGCGATCTGATGGACCCAGTGGAACTGGCCGGCGTTGCGGCCATTGCGACCAAACGTGCTGAGCGCCTCACCGGATTTGCGGTCGACAATGCGGATGAAGTTGTTCTCTCCGTCCGCGTAGAGCAGGAATCGCTGATCTTTATCGGGTGAGAGCGCAATTGACCAGATGGCGCCATTGCCGAGCGTCGCCGGATCGAACACGAACTGGCGTTGGAACTCTCCGTCGCGATTGAACACCTGAATGCGGTTGTTGGTTCGGTCGCAGACATAGACCAGATCATCCTTGGCGAGAACCACGCAGTGGACGGGCCGGTTGAAGGTCGGGCTCTTCGGGTCCGGCGGCTGTGGCGACGGGACCGCATCGCTCGGAGAGTTGCCGTAGGCGCCCCAAGCCTTGATGAAAGCTCCCGTGCTTGCGTTGAACTTCACCACGCGTCCGTTGAGGTAACCGTCCGCAACATAGAGTTCTTTCCTGGGCGTGTCGACGAAGATGCCCGCAGCGCGGCCTACAGAGGTTTTGGAGTTGCTGTCGGCCGGACCGTCGAATGCACCGCCAATCATCATCAGGAACTTACCTTCCCGGGTGAACTCCAGCAGCATGCGATCGGTGGGGCCGTTGCCCGCCAGCCACACGTGGTCATCCTCATCGACAAAGATCCCATGCTCGCTCTCCGGCCAGATGCAGGCAGGTGCAACGCATTTCCCGGGATCTTCGGGACCACCCCAAGCCTGGAGAAGGTTGCCTTCGGCATCGAACTCCATGACCGATGGTGCTGGCTTGCAACAAAGAGAGCGTGGCGTGGTTCGTGCCGGCGGGTTGGGAACGGCACCCTTTTCGTCATCAGTCAGGCTATGCGGGCGTTGGTTGACCCAGATGTGGTCGTGTTTATCGACAGCAAGCCCGCCGACCTGGCCCATCAACCAGTTGTTCGGCAGCGGCTTGGGCCACGACGCGTCCACTTCATAATGCGGAGCGTTGACGGCGCTTTCTGCACAAACGGTCGCGACTAACCATGTCGCCAGCGTGAGCGCAAATGTCATCCGCAGGACAAATGCCGGGTGTGTGCAAGTCATAGTTCCCCTTAGTTTAGAGCAAGTGTCTCTCGCGCGCCCCCTTAACTACTGTTCCCGGATAGCAAGCTTACGCGCTCATCCCCTGGACGAAACATCTCGGGTTCGAGGTCACCGGACCTAAACCTGATGACAAACTCGCATATCAGCGTGTTGGAATGACACCGGCTTGCATTCAACCTCGGGCTAGCGACCACCCGTTACTCCCTAGGTTGTTCCTCAGCTTCGCGAATTTTGCGGAACGAATGATTCGAGGGGGGGAATTGAGAAGGACTTGGTCAAGGAATGTTCCGGCGGTTGGGTTCCGTCCTGAATTGCGTTTGCAAGAATCTCCATCGCCTGTCCCGCAAGAGGTGGAATGTAAATCGTCGCCGTGAGCCATTTTTCGCGCACCCAGGCTTGGCCCGTCGCCGGCTGACCATCACATCCGGTAAATGGTAAGCTCAGCCATCGCAAACGCTCCGCTTCGTTGGTGATCTCCTGAAAAGCTTTGCGAGCGCCCTTGGCCATCGAATCATCCTGCGCTGCGATCAGCTTAATTGAGGCGCTTTGTGAGGTGGCCAGTTTCAGCCAAGACCGCACCGCCCGCCCGGCGCTTTCCTTTGTCCACTGTGCCTTCAGCATCGCCACTTGAATGTTCGACGGTTTCGTCTCCAGCATTCCCGACTTCCGCTCTTGCGCCGAGGAACTGTGCGAGGGCCCTTCAATGTACAGAACCGAACCGCCTTCGGGCAGCAACGCAGCGAATTGTTTACCTTGTATACGGCCAATCTCGAAGTGATCAGAACTGACCGCAAAGATTGGTGCGGCCGCCGCCGCGCGAAGCTCCGACAAGTAATCCGGCCGCCGGTTCAGGACCGCCCAGCCGATTCCGGCAGCACTGGCGGCCCGGGCTACCTGAGGAAGCGCCGCGCCCCCAACCGGTTCCACCACAATCGCATCCGGTCGGAACTCAACCCGGCTTTGAATTGCCTTTAGAAGTTGCGTGCTCTGATTCACCGCGTCGTCATCGGCAAAGATGATCTCCGCATCCATACCCAGTTTGCGCGCCGTATCCTCTGCGGATTGGGCTTGTGCCACTTGGAAATCGTTCTCGCGGGTGTGAAGCGATACCAGGAATCTGAGCTTTTTCATCATGTCGCGAGTGTGCCCCTGACCACCGTTCAACGATACACCCTGCCTAGGTGGACTGGGAGGGAGACTGAGATCGGACTTGAGACCCTATGATGTCGTGGGACATTACGGCGGCGCCAAGAATTTCTTCTCATCTTGCCCGGCTGTGACTTGGGCGAACAGGCCGGAGACGCGCCGATGAGATTCGTGACTTGGTTGGTAAAGATCCCAATTCCACACTTCTCGCGACAGCATCGGCCACGATCAGCATGGTTGTTACGGTAACGTCGTTCAGTGCGGAGCGCTCGGTGACCGAGATCCTTCATCAGGCCGGCACCGCTTTGAACGGTGCCAAGAAAAATGTAAGAAATCGCGAGGAAGCCTTTCCTGCGGCAACCTAGGCCTCGGATCAGCGTAACGCAAAATCGGCAGGCAAAGGGCATGGCTTGATCGCGTAGTCGAGCGTTGCCAACTTTTGCAGCGCGAGATGCCCGCCTCGGTCTCCTTTTGTGCGCCTTCTCTTTGGCCCATCTCGCCTGAACTGCTTTGCGCGCAAGCGGAGCGCACCCAGTGGTTTCCAGGCCTACAACTTCGACTCTTGTTACCTCATCGTCGAGGCCACTTCGTGGACGAGGTCCACGGGAGATTGATGGATTGGCACCCCACTATCCCTGCCAGTCTTTCTTCCCCCGAAAAAGGCCGGCAGGGTGAGATAAGTTAAGTTGAGCTTAAGAGGGAAGACCTTATCTCATCCCA
>Ga0075017_100001684_pt1 | contig 13643 bp, 14 predicted proteins | sample AleBraG_ABR_2012_FD_71475 | JGI IMG/M metagenome (GOLD analysis project Ga0075017, IMG submission 71475) | Freshwater sediment microbial communities in response to fracking from Pennsylvania, USA - Alex Branch Run_MetaG_ABR_2012 | ecosystem: Environmental > Aquatic > Freshwater > Creek >... | reverse complement strand
CGACCGGCCATCGGCGTCAAGATCGACAACTACTCAGCCGCCCGCCCCCAGAGCGGGCTCGACGCTGCGGACATCGTCTTCGAGGAGCCCGTCGAAGGTGGGATCACTCGCTACAACGCCGTCTTCCAGTGCTCGAACGCCGCGTCGATCGGCCCGGTCCGCTCGGCCCGTCAGATCGACATCGGCATCGAGTCGATGTTCGCCAACGCGCCCCTCGCCCACATCGGCGGCATCGACCCGGTGCTCGCCAACATCAACGCCTCGGGTATCCCGAACCTCGACCTTGGCAACTACGCAGGGTCCTTCACCCGCTCCAACGACCGCTACGCGCCGTACAACGCCTACACCTCGACGACGCAGCTCTACGCGCTGGTCCCCAAGCTGACCACGCCTCCAAGGCCCGTCTACACCTACACGACTGCTCCGTCGAACAAGGGAACGGCCGTCACGAGCGTCAACGTGAACTTCTCAGACCAGTCCAACGTCACCTGGAGCTGGAACGCCTCGTCGAACGTGTGGCTTCGCTTCTACAACGGCACCCAGGCCGACATGCTGTCCAACGGCGTCCAGAACCAGGCACAGAACGTGATCGTCCAGACGGTGAACGTGACCTACGGTCCGTGGCTCGAGAACTCTGAAGGTGGCCAGGAGGTCCAAGCGCAGCTCTCCGGCACCTACGGCCCGGCCCAGATCTTCCGCAACGGCATCCAGATCACCGGGACCTGGTCACGCGGCTCGGCCAGCTCGCCGACCATCTTCAAGGACTCCTCGGGCAAGGTGATCACGATGGCCCCCGGGCGCACGTGGGTCGAGCTGCTGCCGTCGAGCGCCAGCTCGTCCGTCGTGGCAGCACCGGTGGCGGCCACGACCACCACGGCGAAGAAGAAGTAGCAGCCCCGAAGGCCTCTCTCGCGATCGAGAGGCCCGCGATCGAGAGGCCCGCGATCAGGTGATCGGCAGCCTGCTCAGCTGTCGCCCCGAGGCTCACGCGACGGTGGCCACGCCCTGGGCTCAGTCCAGGGAGATCGGCACGTCGTCGGGGTGGACCTCAGCGAGCGCGTCTGGGGCTTCCTCGGTCTCCGACGCCGGCGGGCCCGCCAGGTGCTCGCGCACCCGCTGGTCGATCTCCGCCATGAGCTGCGGGTTCTCTGTGAGGAACGTCTTCACGTTCTCTCGACCCTGACCGAGCTGCTCGCCCTCATAGGTGAACCAGGCCCCTGCCTTCTTGACGAAGCCGAGATCGACAGCAACGTCGAGGAGCGAGCCCTCTCGGCTGATCCCCTTGCCGTACATGATGTCGAACTCGGCCTGCTTGAACGGCGAGCCGACCTTGTTCTTGGCCACCTTGGCCCGTGTGCGGTTGCCGACGATCTCGGTGCCGTCCTTGATCGACTCGATCCGTCGGATGTCGATGCGCACCGAGGAGTAGAACTTGAGCGCTCGGCCACCGGGGGTCACCTCGGGTGAGCCGTAGATGACGCCGATCTTCTCTCGCAGCTGGTTGATGAAGATGCAGATCGTGTTGGACTTGCTCAGGTTCCCAGTGATCTTGCGGAGCGCCTGGGACATGAGCCGAGCCTGGAGGCCCACGTGGGTGTCTCCCATCTCGCCTTCGATCTCCGCCCTCGGGGTCAGGGCAGCCACCGAGTCGATGACGATGACGTCGAGGGCGCCAGAGCGGATCAGCATGTCGGTGATCTCCAGCGCCTGCTCGCCGGTGTCGGGCTGCGAGATCAGCAAGTCGTCGATGTTCACACCGATCGCCGCTGCGTAGACGGGGTCCATGGCGTGCTCTGCGTCGATGTAGGCGCATGCCCCGCCGTTGCGCTGGGCTTCAGCGACCACGTGCGTGGCCAGCGTCGTCTTGCCTGAGGACTCAGGCCCGTAGATCTCGACGATGCGGCCCCGGGGCAGCCCGCCGACGCCCAAGGCGAGGTCCAAGCTGAGCGCACCAGTCGAGATGACCTCGATGTCCATGGACGTCTTGTCGCCCATGCGCATGATCGAGCCCTTGCCGAACTGCTTCTCGATCTGGCCCAAGGCCATGTCGAGCGCCTTGGTCCTGTCGTCCTGCTGCGCCATCTCGTCGCTCCTTCGCTGCTCGCTTGCTGGTCGGCACCCTAGAGAGGGGTTGTGTCACCACTGCTCTGGGGCTCCTCCGCCGTGCCCGTCACTCTAGAGCGAACAGGTGTTCGTGTCGAGGATCCTGGAGGCGCTCCCTCGATCTTGCCGCACCCACGCTCCTCGCTCGGGGACCTCACGCCACCGCGCCTCCGAAGGGCGCGTGATGGAGCAGCTCATAGATCGAGCCATCGGGACCCGGGCTCGACTCGATCAGCACGATCGAGGCAGGCGTGAAGCTGGTCTCGATCCCTTGGCCCACGAGGTGCTCAGGCAGCGTCCTCGAGCGTCGAAGGCGAGCCAGCGTGAGGTGGCCGTAGAAGGGCTCGTCGCGCTTGCCCAGTCGACCAGCCAGCGCCTCATCGAGAGCGTCCGCCAGCTCGTGGATGCCGTGCACCGCCACGACGAGTGTCCCGTCTCGACCCAGGCGCTCGGTCGAAGGGCCCACGGTGACGAGCGGAGGGGCGAACAGCCCCGCCACCTGGTTGGTCGCATCGACGAGCGTCGTCTTCGTCGCGGTGTCGCTGAGGGCGCTGTAGCGGAGTGTCACGTGCCAGCGACGCTCTGGCTCCCAGCGAACGCCGTCGACGTCAGCTCGCTCGAAGCTGCGCAGCGCTCCCAAGCAGAGGCCGTTCGGCAGCAATCCGACGAAGAGAGACATCGCTCTTGACGCTATCGGCGCGTGGCGCCCTTCGGTCAAGCGATCCCGAGCGTCCAGCCTTCCTCGGCGACGATCTCGCGCCTGGCCTTCACCGAGAGACCGAGCAGCGACGCCGGCGCGAGCAGGCCTGCTCGACCCTCGATCCCGGCTGCTCGGAGGGCGCGGAGCGTCCCTCGGACCTGGGCCTGGTCTCGAACGAGGTCGCGCTCGGCTCGCCACGCGAAGAGTCCATGCCAGGTCTCGGCCAGCACCACCTCAGCGAGGCTGTCGCCAATGCCATCGAAGGGCCAGACCGCCAACCTCTCTCCCAGCCGACTGCGGAGCCGCTCGAGGTAGGGCAAGCAGGTGAGCATCTGACCGCCGACCGCCCCCTTGCCCACCAGCATCCAGTTCGAGATGACACCTGGTCCCGCCAGGAGCTCACAGCGACGAAGGGCCGGGAGGGGGTTGCTCGCCAAGCCAGGGACCGTGACGTTGCGGATGGGCAGGTGACGGTAGACGTCGTAGGCAGCTGGGATGGGACGCCCCCAGAAGCAGCGCACGCCGGCCTCCGCGTTGAGCGCGTCGGCCACGGCGAAGCGGTTGTTGGCGTTCGCCTCGTCGTCGATGATCCGAGCCTCGAGCGTCGACCAGAGCGCCCGCCACCCTGGCCTGCCTCGCAGCCCCAAGGCAGCCGCTGCTCCGAAGGGCAGGCCGAAGGAGACGTCGAGGGCGATGAGGACGCGCCGGCCGTGGGCCAGCGAGCGCTCGAGCTGGGCCTCGATGATCGCCATCGCCTGATGACGGGTAGGAGCGTTCTTGGTCCTGAGTGACCCGACCTCGTCCAGCGCACCCCACGAGACCCAGCAGCTGTCGGCCCCCGATGTCGGTGACGAGGCAGCCGACCAGTCCACGACGATGGCGTCGTCGAACTCGCCGGCTCGTCGCGTCACGGACGAGCCAGGAGGCCCTTGCGCAAGAGGTCCAAGGCGGAGATGGCTGCGTACTGCCTGATCCGAGGCCGATCGCCGGGGAACGTGCGCTCCACGCTCGTTGCGGCTTCGCCCGGCAGTGCCAGGCCGACGAACACGGTGCCGACCGCCTTGCCGTCCTGGGAGTCAGGTCCGGCCACGCCGGTGACCGAGAGGCCCACGTCGCTCGAGAGCGATGCTCTCACGCCCTCGGCCATCGCACGGGCCGCAGGGTCGCTCACCACGGGACCATCGGGCACGCCGAGCAGCGAGCGCTTGACGTCGCTGGCGTAGCTGACGATGCCGCCACGGAACCACTCGCTCGCGCCGGGCACCCCGACCAAGCGGCTGGCGATGAGGCCACCGGTCACCGACTCCGCCACGGCCAAGGTGAGCCCCTGATCTCCAAGCAGGGCGGCGACCACGTCTTCCATCGACTGGTCGTCAGTGCCGAAGCAGATGTCACCAAAGCGCTCGACGATCAGCTGGCGGACCTCGGCCTCCTCGGCATCAAGGGCCGCGAGGGCCTCGGCCTCGTCCGGAGCCTTGGCGGTGAGTCGAACCTTGATCCCCTCGATCCCCGAGGCCAGGAAGGCGACCGTGAGCGACGAGTCCGAGGAGTCATGGTGCTCGAAGCGCGGACCGACCGCTTCGGCCAGCGCGGACTCAGAGGTTCCCCAGGTCCGCAGCACGCGCGAGCGGATCACCGAGGGGTCCTCCTCCCCAAGACGGCTCCTGAGATCGGGCAAGATGCCCCGCTCGAACATGTCGGCCATCTCGTGGGGCACCCCAGGCACGGCGTAGAGCACCTTCGTGCCCACCGTGCAGATGAGCCCTGGGGCGGTCCCCCTCACCTGCGGGATGATCGTCGCACCTGCGGGCACGTCAGCCTGGCGGAGGTTGTTGTCGGACATCGCTCGCCCACGGCCGCCGAAGATCTCTCGGATGGCGTCCACGAGCGCCTCGTCCCTCACGAGCGTGACGTTGAGGACCTCGGCGATGGCCTCGCGGGTGATGTCGTCTTGGGTCGGGCCGAGCCCACCCGAGACGATCACCGCGTCCGAGCGCGCCAGCGCCGTGCGGAGGGCGAGCACCATGCGTGCGTGGTTGTCACCGACGGCCTGGTGGAAGTGGCTGTCGATCCCCGCCGCCGCGAGGTGCTCACCGAGCCAGGCCGAGTTGGTGTCGGCGATCTGGCCCAAGAGGAGCTCGGTGCCGACGGCGACGATCTCGACTCTCATCGCGGTGAGCCCGCGCCGAGGCGCTTGCCGTCCCGCCAGTACTCGAAGCCGGTCCACAAGGTGGCGGCGGCGGCGAACCAGATCATGACGACGTGGAGCCATTCGAGGTTGGCCGTCGGAGGCAGGACCACCACCGCGATCGACCAGTCCTGGATGAAGGTCTTCCACTTGGCGGTCTGTCGCGCCGGGATCGAGACGCCCTGGCGAGCGGCCATCGCGCGATACCAGCTCATCCAGATCTCGCGCAGGGCGATCAGGACAATGGGCAGCCACGGGAGCGAGTGCTCGTAGGCCAAGGTCACCATGCAGGCCAGCACCACGATCTTGTCGATCAGGGGGTCGAGGAAGGCACCCGAGCGCGTCGAGCCCATACGGCGAGCGACGATGCCGTCGATGCCGTCAGAGAAGGCGACGACCGCGCCGACCCCTGCGGTGGCCCAGCTCGCGCCCCAGTGGACGATCATCCACAAGAACACCGGCGTGAGCAGCAGGCGACCGACCGTGATGGCGTTGGCCGGTGTGGCGATGGCGGTGTCGCCGAAGGTCTTCCTGGCGTCCATCGTCACAACACCGGCTCCCCGACCAGATCGAACCCCAACGACTCGGTGATGGTGACGCTGAGCAGCGAGCCCACCGGCACCGAGTCCGGCACGACAATGATCCCGTCGATGTCGGGAGCCTCGCCGCTCGAGCGCGCGGTACCTGGTGAGTCGACGAGCACCTCTCGATTCTGCCCGACCAGAGCCTCCCGGCGTTGGAGCGTGATCGCGTCTTGGCGCTCCGAGGCCTCTCGGAGACGCTCCAAGGCAAGCTCGGTGGGCACCTGGTCATCGAGATCGGCCGCGTAGGTCCCCTGCTCGGGAGAGAAGGGGAAGAAGCCTGCCCAGTCGAGCTGCGCCTCGTCCAAGAAGGCGAGCAGCTCGTCGTGGTCCTCTTCGGTCTCGCCCGGGTAGCCGAGGATGAACGAGGAGCGGAAGGTGGCCGTCGGCTCGGCCGCTCTGATCGCGTCGATCCGCTCCATGAACCGCTCGGCCGAGCCCCAGCGACGCATGCGGCGAAGGTGGCGCGCTGAGGCGTGCTGCAACGAGAGGTCGAAGTACGGGACGCCCGTGGCCAAGATCGCCTCGATGAGCCCTTGGGTGAGCCCCGAGGGATACAGGTAGAGCAGCCGGATCCGCTCGGCGGCGTCGCTCAGCGCCTTGACGAGTGAGGGCAGCGGCTGGAGCGGGGCGTCAGGTCCCAAGTCCAAGATCTCCAGAGGGCCCTCGTCACCGACGGCGCGGCGATCAAGGCCCCACGACGCGAGGTCCTGCGCGATGAGGACGATCTCCTTGGTGCCTCCGGCGACCAGCCCTTCGACCTCAGCGAGGATCGACGGTGCCGAGCGCGAGCGCTGGTCACCTCTGAAGCTCGGGATGGCACAGAAGCCGCAGCGCCGATCGCAGCCCTCGGCGGCCTTGACGTAGGCAACCGGACCAGCAGGCAGCGAGCGAGGCAGGTCGAGCAGCGTGGGCTCCGCCCGGGTGTCGGGCTTGGCGCCCAAGGAGACTCGGGTGGCCGGCGTCGCCGTCAGGGACACCCCGAAGCCGGCCACGAGATCGACTTCAGGCAGCGCGTCCGCGAGCTCCTGGCCGTAGCGCTCGGCCATGCAGCCGGTGACCACCAGCCGAGAGCCGTCGGTGCGCTGCTCCGCCAGGCTCAAGACGGTCTCGATGGACTCCTCGCGAGCGGCCTCGATGAAGGCGCAGGTGTTGACCACCACGAGGTCAGCCTCGCTCGGCTCATCAGCTTCCACGTACCCGTCGGCGAGGAGCTGGCCGACCAGCTTGGCCGAGTCGACCTCGTTCTTCGGGCAGCCCAAGGTCTCGAGCCAGTAGCGCCGCTGGTTCATTGCCGCCTCTCGATCAACTCCGCCACCCAGGCCCCCGCGACCCTATCGGCACCAGCGATCGCCAGATCCCTCTCGGGTCCCACGCCTCCCTCATCGGAGCACTCAGTAACCTGCAGGGCCATGGCTGGATCGCTGCGCTCGCTCTCAGGATCGCTGACGCTGCCCGGAGCGGCCAAGGTGCCGGCCACCATCACGGCGATCTTCTGGGTGGCCAAGCTCTTCTCGACCGCCTTCGGCGAGGTCACCTCTGACTGGCTGGTCCAGGGCCTCGGCAAGGGCGTCGCCGTCGGCTTCGGGTTCCTGCTCTTCGCCGCCTCGCTCTGGCTCCAGCTCAAAGCCGTGCGCTACCTGCCCTGGCTCTACTGGCTCACCGTCTCGATGGTGGCCATCTTCGGCACCATGGCCGCCGACGTCCTGCACAAGGGGCTCGGGATCCCCTACGTGATCACCACCATCGGCTTCGCTATCGCCCTCGTGATCGTCTTCGTCACCTGGTCACGGGTGGAGGGCACGCTCTCGATCCACTCGATCACGACCGCGCGGCGCGAGCTGTTCTACTGGGCCGCGGTGGTGGTCACCTTCGCCCTCGGCACGGCCGCCGGCGACATGACGGCCGACACCCTCGGTCTCGGGTACTTCGGATCGATCCTCCTCTTCACGGCGATCTTCCTCGTCCCGGCCGTGGGCTATTGGACGCGCCGGATGGGAGCGATCGTCGCCTTCTGGTTCGCGTACGTCTTCACTCGACCCGTGGGCGCGTCGATCGCCGACTGGCTCGAGAAGCCGAAGGCGATGAGTGGCTTGGGCCTTCCCTACTGGGTGGCCTTCACGATCTTGCTCGCCGGCTTGCTCATCTCGGTGAGCATCCAGCAGCAGCGCTGGCAGCGCGGACGCCGCCTCGAGATCGACGCTCGCCTGCGCTGAGCGGAGAGGGTGGGATTTGAACCCACGGATCCAGTTTCCCAGATCAAGTCATTAGCAGTGACTCCGATTCGGCCGCTCTCGCACCTCTCCTGGCCATCCTTCTCCCAATCTGCCCCCAAATTGCAGGGATTGCGGACGAGGCCGAACGACGACCGTATGGTACCGGCAACCAGGCCGAGCGACCAAAGAGCCTTCCTCGGTGGCGCCCCCGAGCCCAGAGGAGCGAGAGGAGAGCACGCCGATGGCCGCTCCGAGAGCGACCACTCGCAAGTGCGGCTGGCTCGTGGCCCACTCGAAGACGATCGAGCGACGCCCTCGCTTGTGGACGACGGACTCCACGCCGTGCCTCGTTCGAGGTGGTTTTGAGAGAGGATGCATCAGTGGCTCAAAGGATCAGCGGCACTCGACCAAGTCGCCAGGCGGAGTGCAGGACGCTGAGCGCCCCACTGCCCGCTCGCCCTGCGGTGCAGGCGGCTATGGCTGCCCGACCACGGGGGCTCCTGGCATGAGCCTCCCCGGCGACGAGATCTCCGACACGGCGGCAGCGACCAGCACGACACGTCGAGCGAGTCTCGCCATCCAGCTTCGAAAGATGGTGGTCGCCATCAACGCGGGCGATGACAAGAGCGTCGAGGCGTCGATCGTCGCCCTGAGCCAGCGCAGCCGGCTCCTCGCGCCCCTGGCACTCGCCGTCGGTGCCTTCGTGATGCTCTTTCAAGGCGTCAAGCTGCTCTTCAAGAACTGGAGGCTCACGCTGGTCCAGGTGCTTCCGGCCATGTGGATCTGGGCGGCGATGATCGACCTGAAGGCGCACGCCTTGCACGGGAAGGCCTTCCACGTGCTGCGAGGGCCCCTGCTCATCCCGCTCCTCCTCCTCATCGCCAGCATCACCGCGGCCAGCTTCTTCTTGAACGCCGTGTTCGCCTTCGCTATCTCCTCGGGCGGGAAGCCCGAGATACGCCCTGCCTTCGGTCAAGCGCGCCACCACGCGCGCACCGTGCTCCTCTGGGGCTACACGATCGGCTTCGCGCTCGGCTTCGCCACGGTCGTGGTCGATCGCTGGGGCAAGTTCTGGTTCTCGCTCACCTTGAGCATCGTCGTGGCCATCATGATGGTTGCTTACGTCTCGGTGCCGGCACGGCTGATCGGCGTGAAATCGGAGCACTCGACCCGCGACAAGCTGACGGCGACCGCCATCGGAGGCGCCCTTGGGGCGACGGTCTGCTCGCCCCCGTTCATCCTCGGTCGCTTCGCCATCCTCCTGCTCGGTTCGCACACCTTTCGCGTCCTCGCCGTCGTGCTGCTCATCATCGCGGTCGTGCTCCAGACGGGCGCCAACAGCGCCGTCAAGGCGATCAAGATGAGTGCGAAGCTCTCGGTGGGCGCAGTCCGCGCCGACGAGCCTCACGAGACCGGCGAACGACCCGTCGACCCACGCGAAGGCTGAGGCCGGGTGGCTGGCATGCCCATGCTCAGGAGGAGGGCTGGCGCTCCTTGCGGGACTCTCCACGAGTCGCTGCTCCGAGGATGAGCCGGATCACGACGGCGATGACCGCAAGATCGGTGAGCATCTGGATGGTGACGACCAGGCGCGCCAGGTCGGTCTTGGCCGTGATGTCACCAAAGCCCACCGTCGAGAACACCGTGACCGTGAAGTAGAGCGCCGAAGTCCGATCGAGGACCTGGCCGAAGGCTGCTGGCTCTGAGACCGACATGGTGAGGTACAGCCACGCGAACAGCACCAGGAAGAGCGGGATGATCGTGGCCATCGCCACCGCAGCTCGAAGCATCGGAAAGTCGTTCTTCGTGATGAAGCGAACCTCGGTGGCCACGACGACGGCGAAGAGGACGAGGGCACCGGCTACGCGAACACCGACGGATTGATCGTGTCGATGCGGGAGCGGGAAGAAGAAGTAGAGAGCGGTGAGCGCGGCGACGATCACGAGGACGCGCACGGCGGTCTTCGCCAGCTGCGAGTGCTCGAAGTCGGCGAGAGGCGACGACCCTGGCGTCGTCACAGGGGGTTCCGTGGCGGGCCGCAACCTCGTGGATGTTCACCCTCGAGGGCGCCGAGAAGCTCGACCGCTAAGAGGCCTCGAACGAGAGGGCTGCGCACGCGCAAGAGAGGCCGCGCTGGCTGAGACCAGACGCCCGGTCGGTGCGCGGTCATCCCCTGGTCGGATCCGCGAGGAACGAGAGGAGCTGCGATCGTCGCCGGTGCGCGATCCGCGTGGAGACTCGGTGCCCCACGAAGGCGCAGGCCAAGGAGATGGCGCAGGCCAGCACGACGCCCCAACCAAGATCGCTGTCAGGCAGCTTCTGGGAGAGGCCGCTGGTGGAGGTGAAGCCCCACAGAGCCAAGGAGGGAGCCATGATCGCCACGCCCAGCAGCGGGACGACGCCGTAGGGGACGACGATGAGCACCACCCATCGCCAGAGCATCCGGCGACGAGGCTGGCGGTGCTCCCAGCGATAGCGGATTGGCATCGGATGGTAGGGAAAGGCGATACCCACCCAGCCAGCGATCGCCAGGATGCCGAAGGGGACGACGCCGATCCAGACGACGGTGTAGAGGGTTGAGAGCGCGCTGTTCGAGAGCGCTCCGTTGATGAGGGCCACGACGATGCAGACCGGGGTCACCAGGCTCCACAGAACGATGTTCTTCGCCAGGAGAAGTCGGCGAAGCATGGCAGGTTCGTCAAGGACGGCCATCGCCCTCTCGGGGTCGGGTCCGAGGACGTTGGTGGCGGGGACGTCGGAGTACATCCATGCGGCAAGGACGAGTGCGAAGGCCAGCGTGCTGTGGATCGTGAAGAACGAGTCTTTGATGTTCTTCGGGAGGAAGAACCACGCGGAGCTCATGAGCGCCCCGTTCACCGCCACGGTGATCGGTGTCTCAAATGGAGGTTGGAAGATCCGCCGGAATTCCTCTCGAACGCCGGTAGCGAGTGTTGGCATCGTGCTCACTCGAGTCGCGTCACCCGTCGAGCAGGAAGCAACAGCAGGCTTCCAGCGTCGAGGAGGCGCCGTGGCCAGCACCTAAGGATCCTGCTGTTCGACAACCCCCCACGAAGTGACCCTAACCCCGGTCGGGCGCTCACTTCGAAACGTGAGTGGCGATTGAGACGATTTTCGTTCGCCTCCCCACTCGATCTCGCGGCGAAGGTTGTGTGAGGACGGTCCCTCGGGCGAGCATCCGGTTGGCTCTCGTCAGCACGTTGGCTGCCTCACCGCCGCAGCGGAACCCGCTGGCAGTCGAGGCCAGGAGCTCAGCCGAGCAGCTTGGCCTTCTGAGCCTCGAACTCGGCCTCGGTGAGGACACCCTGCTGCTTGAGGTCGGCCAGCTTGGCCAGATCGTCGGCCGTGCTCTGTCCAGAGGTCCCCGCAGCGTCCTTCACGTAGGCATCGAACGCCTGCTGCTGGCGCTTCGCCTGCTGCTCGGCCCTCTCATGCATCTTGCCGCCTCGTGCGATCAGGTAGACGAAGATCCCCAAGAAGGGCAGCAGGATGACGAAGATCACCCACAGCGCCTTCGCACCGCCACCCATGTCGCTGCTCCTGAAGATGTCGCCGAAGATGACGATGAGGAGCCAGAACCAGATGATGAAGATGAACAGGCCGAGCATCGTCCCGAAGAGATCGGCAAGTGGGTAGGTGTACGCAAGCATGGGGTCCCCCTGAGAGATCAATGGTTCGCTGAGCAACTTAGGCCATCGCTGCGCTGCGCACCTCGATAGGCGCCCGGCTGAGCTCCTCTCAAGCGTGCGCTCGGCACGGATCGTCGGGTCCTGTGTTCCGTAAGTTGACACTTACGTAAGGCTTTACTAACATACTGATCCATGGACCTCGCCTTCAAAGCGCTCTCGGACCCGCGACGCCGAGAGATCATGCGGCTCGTCTGGGACGAGGAGCTCGCCGCCACCGCGATCGCCGAGCACTTCAGCGACGTGAGCCGCCCCGCCATCTCTCAGCACCTCGGCGTGCTGCGCAAGTCCGGCCTCGTGCGCGAGCGCCGAGCCGGCACGAGGCGGCTCTACTGCGCCGATCACCGCAAGGTCCTGTCGCTTCGCAAGTTCCTCGATGGCTTCTGGAACGACAGCCTCGAGACGCTTCGCACCTTGATCGAGCAACCAACCACCAACAAGCAAGGAGCAACGAATGGCTGAGCTGTCCTGTGAGATCGTGATCGACGCCACCCCCGCGATCATCTTCCCCTACCTCACCGACCCCGAGCTGCACGTGCAGTGGATGGGCACGACCGCCACGCTGGACCCGAGGCCGGGAGGCGACTGGCGGGTGCTGGCCGGCGGCGTGCACCCGGGGGTCGGCACCTTCGTCGAGGTCGTCCCCGATGAGCGCGTGGTCTTCACCTTCGGGTGGGACGAGCCCGAGCACCCGATCCCCGCCGGCTCCACCGAGGTCGAGATCACCCTCGTGCCCGACGGAGACAAGACCCTCGTGCGCCTCACCCACCGCGGCCTGCCCGAGGACGCCGTCGGTGACCACACCTATGGCTGGAACCACTACTTGGCCCGCCTGAGCACCGCCACCACGGGTGGCGACGCGGGTCAGGACACGTTGGGATCAGACGGATGAGCTCGTCGGTGACCTGGGGGCACATCCACGCCGAGCGGGCCGCCATGGCCGAGTCGTGGGCTGCGCTGACCCCCGAGCAGTGGGCCACGGCCTCGTGGTGCGCGGGATGGACCGTGCAGCAGACGGCGGGGCACATCTTGTCCGCCGCCGAGCAGACGCCCCCTCACTTCTACCTCGAGCTCGCCCAGGCCGGCTTTCGGTTCAGCACCTTCGCCGAGCGCGGGGCGCAGCGCCTCGGCGCGCTCGAGCCCCAGCAGCTCTCGGAACGTCTCGAGGCGAGGACCACGACCACCAACCGACCCCCCGCCCCGGTGGTCACCATGCTGGGCGAGATCGTGGTGCACGGCGAGGACATCCGCCGGCCCCTCGGGCTCACCCACACCGTCGATGACGCTGCGCTGGTCGCCGTCGCCGACAGCTACAAGTCCTCAAACCTGCTCATCGGCTCCAAGCGCCGCATCGAGGGCCTCCGGCTCACGGCCACCGATGTTGCGTGGTCGACGGGAGACGGGCCCGAGGTCACCGGGCCACTGGTCTCGTTGATCTTGGTGATGACGGGACGCTCGGCGGCCTCGCCGGACCTCGAAGGCGAGGGCCTCAGCACGGTGCTCTCTCGCTGCTGAGCGCCCGCGTCGCTCGGCCTCTCTTTGACCGCTCAGCAAGTCGACCATAGGGTCAGGCTCCGACGCAGCGAACTCGTGGGGGGAACCATGGCATCAGCAAGCGAGGCTCGAGCATGGGGCCAAGACGTCATGATGCGTCCGGGCATCGGCGACTCCCTCTACACGCCCTTTTCCGGCGCCGACGGCGACGGCATCGACTTCGACGCCTATCGAACCCTGGTCCGCCACTGCGTCGGCACCCTTCGCCACGAGCTGTTGTGGCTGACCAGCGGCATCGCTGAGTTCTGGTCGCTCACCACCGAGGAGCGAAAGGCGCTCGTCGAGATCGCCATCGAAGAGGCCCGCTCCCTCAACGACCTGGTGATCATCCAGGCCTGCACGGGATCGGGAAACGCCAAGGAGTGCGTCGAGCTCACCCTCCACGCCCAGGAAGCCGGCGCTGACATCGCCTACCTGCAGACACCGCCGATGGAGGTCCACGGCGGCGAGGGCGTGCTCAACTTCGTCCGCTACGTCGCCGAGCGCACCGACATCGCCCTCGGGCTGTTCAACTCACCCTCCTCGGGCTACGTCTGCACGCCTCAGGAGCTCGCCGCCATCGCCGAAGCCGTCCCGGCCGTCTGCGCCGTCAAAGAA
>Ga0075017_100001683_pt1 | contig 13644 bp, 6 predicted proteins | sample AleBraG_ABR_2012_FD_71475 | JGI IMG/M metagenome (GOLD analysis project Ga0075017, IMG submission 71475) | Freshwater sediment microbial communities in response to fracking from Pennsylvania, USA - Alex Branch Run_MetaG_ABR_2012 | ecosystem: Environmental > Aquatic > Freshwater > Creek >... | reverse complement strand
CTTCTGGGCTTGGCCTCCGTACGGGTACTACGATTCGTACCCCGGGTGGGGCGACAACGATACGGCCTACATTTATCGCTACCCTGACGAGTAAGGACGAGCATCACGTCGGCACGAGCCGGCGAATTCGTAGCGTGCCTCACGAACCGGTGTAGAGCTGAAACGGCGCCCAATAAAAAGGATTGTGGAATGCGGCGCCGTGGAGCAACGAGAGTTTGGCGGCGCGTAAGGCCGCGTCTGGACTCGCTCCTTTGTCCAGTTCGTCATAGAACCGGTCCATCAGTTGTTCAGTAGACACGTCCGTCACTTCCCAGAGACCCGCGATCACGTTGTGAGCTCCCGCTCTCAGAAAAGCCCAGGCAAGCCCTACCAGGCCTTCCCCCGAGTACGCACGTTCACCCGCACCGTAGCAGGCGGAGATCGTGATCAGATCGGCTCGCAAGGGATGCTGGTACTGAACAATCTCGCGAGCGTACAACTTGAAAGTTTCCGGCTCGGCGGCGCTTCTTGACAGCACGATCGCCGAATCGAGCGGACTCAACCGGCTGGCCGTGCCGTGCGCCACAAAATGGATGTGTGAAAATTGCTCAGGCCGGCTTGTCAGGTACGCCGCGGGTGTGGCCCGCTCGCGCCGGTAAGCCCGCCGCTGCGTTGCCGCAAAGTGTCCGGCGACGCTCGCTATCTGATTTGCCGCTCCCGGCAGTTCCGGATAGTCGGGGCCCGGAGAGATGCTGTCGCCGATGAGGAGCAGCTTGCGCGGCGCTTCGTGGACATTCTTTCTGACTAGGGACGCAGCCAGTAGACGCAGAGAACTGGCGTTCACCACGTCGGCATCTTCAATCCAGTAGTGGGGCTTCGGTTCGGCGACGACCAACGTCTCGAAATTCAGGTTGTTCAGGCTGCCGTCGGGGATGATAAAGACCTTGGCGGTGTGCGCCAAAAGGGCTTGTGCCGGCGCGATGAGAGTACGGTAGAGCGCGCGACCGTCTTCGCTGGATTCTATGGCTTTTTGCGGGCCGGTCAAATCCTCGCGATAGCGCTGCACCAGTGAATCGATTTCCCCGCCCGGAGGCAACGGAAACAACGCGGTCGCTCGCGCGGTGATCGCCCACAAGTACGACTGCCTCTCGCCCAGCCAGTAAAAAAGAAGCGCCCCCTTTGAGTGCAGGGCAATTTCCTGGGGCTTCAACGCTGGCGCTGCGGCATTGTCCTTATTCAAAGCTCCCTTCAGCAGCAGGCCCAACCCCTCGGACAGAGTTCGAGCCCGGCTAAAGTCGGCCCAACGCAGGGCCTCGTCCGGTTTTCCCTGCGCCACTAGAAAGTGGACGTAATCGTCATAGATGCGGGCGGCGTTAGTGAGGAATGAGAGCTGAAAATCTACTCGTTGCACGTCCGCGCGGGCGGCTTCGAAGGTCGCCAGTGCATCGCGATATTCACGGTCCGCAGCATCCGGTTGATTCTGGTCTTCGTGAAGACGCGCCAGCGAGTGCTGGGAGTCCCACTTCAGAAAGACAGGACATACCTTATCCTGCTCGACGGTTTTGAATATCTGCTGCGCCTTGCCCGAATCGCCACGCCGCGCCGCGATTTGCCCTTGAACCAGCATGGGATACAACTCATCGACGTGGTTGCCGCTTTCGCGCGCGATACTCAGGGCCTGGGCGGCATAGTCACTAGCCTTGTCCAGATCGCCCGTCTGCAAAGCTAACCGGGCCAGCACCCGGAGCGCGTTGTATACGTCCTGCTTTGCCTTGATGCCCTGCGCAAGCTCCAGTGCCCGATGAAACGACTGCGCTGCCAGATCGAACTTGCGCTGGTCCATGTAGATGTAGCCGATGTTGGTGAGTTGGTTTTCCTGATTCGACACATCCTGGAGTTGAGTAGCCAGCGTTTGGGCCCCCGACAACAGGCTCAAAGCTTTTTCCGCATCACCCAGCTCGTAGTAGGCCCAGCCCAGATTGCCGATGGCCACGAGCTCGACAGCTCTTGCGTTGAGCGCACTGGCAATTTGATTTGCAGCCTGGGACCGGTCAACGGCTTCATCGAAACGCCCTTGCAATAGCGATTCGGCGCCCAGATTCAGGAGCGAGGTCGACTTGAGGAATGAATCATGGTCCGAGTCAGCGAATGAGAGGCTTAGTTGGTAGAGTTCCTCCGCCGAGACCGATTGCTTCTGCTCACTCGCGAGGAAGCCGCGAGCTTGCAGCACGTCTCCGCAATCCTGGATAGCAAGGTCCGCACAACGTCTCGAGGCCTCGCCTAACGTCTCTTCCGCCTTGGAAAACTCATGCAGGTAGACGTGTGCTACTCCTTCGAGCGTAAGCCTGGGAATCGCCACATCCGCCTGAACCGGAGGAGCGGGAGCAGGATCGAGGATCGCCAGTACGTTTTCGTACAAACCGCGCCAGAGCGCGCACTTCGCCTCGAGGATCCGAAATTTCCAGGCCCATTCCGGGCTCGAAGTTCGGAACTGCCGGAGTCCACGTTCGGCCTCGTCCTGCCCCTGCTTCAGTTCGCCGCTCAGGAAAGCTCCCTTAGCGTGCTGATAGAGAGATTCCGGAGTGCTGTGGGCACGACTGCACGAGAAAACAGGCACAATCGTCAACAGCAACAAAGCCAGCCTTACGGACGATGGTGGCCATTGAGCGCTGTGGTCGCACCGCTGACCGTGGCATCTCCGATGCAACCCAGTTTCATTTTCAGCAGGGTCAGTTCGAAGTAGACGCTGGGGCGTTCCGAGTCCGCGTACATCTTCTCTCCCACTTCGATCTCGCCCAGCGACACGACGCCGAAATCCGGAATCACCAGAACATGCCCGAACGACTGCACCCCGGGAATCGGAATCTCGCCGATGCTCTGGACCAGTGAGCATGTGACCTTGGGTTCTTTGGGACCTGGCTTGCCGTTGCCGCGAGTGCTGAGGAGCTCGTTGATGTTGGCAAGGTTTTTATCGTACTTGTCCTTTAGCTCTTTGGGAAGCCCGGTGGCCTTGACAGTCTTCTCGGCCTGTTTTCTCAACTCATCCAGGAAGTTGAAGTCGTCAAAATACAATCTGTCAGGCTCCGGTCGCTTGCCGCAGATTCCCAAATTGAGCGTCAGCGTGACTGGGAAGCCACTGACCCGGAAATTGCTGAACTGCGTCCCCAGGAAGGTCACGTGCGGAACGTGGCCATTCTCGTAGGGATGCGCGGTCGAAACCTGCGACACAATACGCTCCGCGGTAATCGTTTCGAAGACGTTCAAACCTTCCAGGATCGACGTGGAAAGAGTTACCCAGCCATTGTTTTTCAGGCTGCGGCTGCCCGATACGCGGGTCTGGCCCTTGGTGAAGGAAATCAGGCCTTCGATGCTGACGTCCTCAACGTAACGTACGCGGTGGCCGCCCCTCCGGTCGTTCAGCGTGACCGGAGCTTGTTGTTCGATTTCTTGTTCGATGGGACGCTGCAGTTTCCCGTCCAGCACGTGGGCTTCGGCGTGGTAGTCGTGGTAAGGGGCCGTCCTGCTGGTTGTTGCCGGTGTTGCGGTCATAGTCGCCATATTGTACGCTCCGCTCGAATGAGCCTACTTCTGAATTTGTAATTCAAACGACGCGCTCCCGAGATCTTTACTTTCTCCCGCGGCAGTCACGCCGCGTACTGTCATCTTGTAACTTCCTGCTTCCCGATTCTTGCCGGGGACTAACACCGGCCATTGATCGTTCCCCGCAGTAACCGGGATAGTAACTGAGCATTCCAGCTTTCCGGCCGGGTCGTACAGGTCGGCCATATAGTACGCGTAATTCCCGTCGGAAGGAACACGCACAAACAGAAGAAAGCCCTTACTTTGGGGCACTGTGAGGGGCGTCCCATTGGCCCCCCAGGTACCGACCGTTACCGAGGCCCAAGGTAAGACCTGGGCTCGCTTGAGAGCTGATTGCAGGTTCGGATACGTGACCAGGTTCTGATAGCCGACTACCACCAGCAAGAGCGCCAGCACGGGTACGGCAACCGTTGGACGGAGCCAGGCGAACCATCCGGTGTGAACTGGGCGGTGGACGGGGGTCTGGCCGGGACTCGCCGCCCGGGCGACGACCGGCTCAGCCCGTTCCGCCAGAACGCTCTTGCTGTGTGTCACAAACTCGGATCCGGCACGAACGTCCAGCGCACAATCCGGGCAGTCAAAAAAGTGCTCCTCGAATTGATCCCGTAATTCGGGACTAAGTTCTTCGAGCAGATACTTTTCCGTCATTTTTTCTCGAACCACCACATCGTGGTCCATATGATTCCCCCTCGTTGTTATCAAGACACGACCTCGCAGCACCGCATAGTTCTTAAGCCGGAGCAAAACCTGGGGGATTCTCTCCCGAATGCTTCAGATACGATGCTTTAAATGCTTGCTTGGCTCGGTGCAACAGCACTCGCAAATACTCGCGGTCGACGCCAAAATCGCGGCAAACCTCATCTTTATCCCGTTCCTCAAGAAACACTTCGCGCAGCACCCGGCGGTCTCGCTCGGAAAGCTGCTCCAGAATCGCCCGTACTTTTTTCTCTGTTTCTTTGGCTCCGAGCGCGCCCAGCAGATCGAAGTTTGACGCCGGGAAGTTCTTCTCTTCCTCGTCGTCCAGGGGAGTATCGCGACCCGAAGACCGATAGTGCTCCAGCAGGACGTTGTTGCAGATCGAGTTAACGAACGACCCTAAACGCTCGGGCTGGAGAATTTTCTGATCGCGCAGCGCCACAAAGAACCGGGCAAAGGTCTCCTGCCGCACATCCTCGATGGCCTCCGGCGATTTCAGGCGCGAACCCAGCTTGATCTTGATCAGGGCGCTGAAGTAAGCCGCGAAATGCTCCTGGGTGCGAAAGTCGCCACTCCGCAAGCGGCTGAGGTAGGGTTCGTCAAAAGATTGGAACTGCAAGTACTTGCCCCGGGTACCCTGAAGTGTCTGACAGTGTAGCACCGGTGCCACCGGAACTGGTCCACGTGGGCCGTTTTCCGGGCTGGCCGAGGGCGAAGGCGGGCGCTTCAGAAGCGAGAGGCCGCCGCGGCGGCAAACCGTGGGCGATATGGGCCGAGCATTGCGCACTGGGAAGATCAGACTCCTTTGAACGCCGATCGGAGCGAGGAACCAACTGGAGAAGTATCAAAAAGCGTCGGAGCCGCTTCCCCATCGGCTCCGACACTTAAGAGAGAACCTGCCAGAAGTTCCCCAGCGGGTCCCTGAACTGTGGCTCACCGCGAAACGCGATGTCCTCCACTGTAAAGATAGTGCAGACGGGGCTGAAATCGTTTCATGGAGATTCGCGGAATTTTCGGGACTGGAGGATCGGGCTCAGTTTGACGGGCGGTTGCTGTACACGATTTTTCCCGAATGTTCACTTACGACGAACTTCTGGCCGGGGACCGCCGCCTCGACATGCGCCCGCTCGTGCCCGGGCACAAACAGCAAGACGCGGGTATCGGAATCCCACGCCAGGCGAAGTTGGGCATCACTGATGAAAATGGGGGGAGCGTCGGGATAGGTCGACCCGAACCACATGCTGGTCGTGTTCCCATTGACCAGTTCGATGGGCCGCCTGAGGTAGAAGAGCAGCGACGAGCCGAAGGCCTGGTCGCCGTAGATCATCACGCGATCGTTGGCGCGGAGCTGCGGGGCGAGGTCGGCGGCAATGACCTTGGAGCCGAGATAAGGGTCAAAGCGGACCAACGCGACGTGAGCAGCGATGAGGAACAGCGCCATGGTGCAAGCCGTTGCCCACATGGCGGCCGTATGGCGCTTGCGCGCGCGGAACCAGAGCGCCAGGGTGGGTCCGATCAGCAGAACTACCGCCGCCAGCACCGCCGGGAATCGTAATCCGGCAAAGGAGTCCCCCGTCAGGTCGAGGATGTGCCCCATCGAAAGAGTGTCCTTTTGCAGATCGGGCTTGGCCAGGACCGTGCCGATGTCCGGGACATACGGCAGGTGGCGCGAACTCCAGAGGCCCGCGGCCAGCACCACGGCGATGGTGACTGTAATGGCGGCGATGATGCCCGAGGTCCAAAGCAGCCAGCGCTGCGAGCTTGATTCCCCCTCGCTCGCGTCCTCCTCGCGAATCAGTTGGCCGGCAATCAACATTAGAATCGGCAGGTAGGCGGGAAACGTGTAGTACTCCTGGTTGGTCGAGAAAGAAAAGAATACCAGCGTGACTCCGGCCCAGATCAGGCAGACAAGCTGGGTACGCGACCGGAAGTTTACCGCCGCAGGCTCCGCACCAGGGACCCCTTGCTTCCTTCGCGCCATCCAATCCGCCACCGGGCGCCGCAGCGCGACTGGCAGATAGAGGCTCCAGGGAAACAGCCAGACCAGGTGCAGGCTCCAGTAGAGCGAGTTCTCCTGCTTGTTGTAATCCCGGGGAATGCGCTTGCCGAGAAAGCGCATGAAATGCTCGTTAACGAAATAGAACCAGAAAAAGCGCGGATTGCGGAAGCCCGCGAGCAGGTGCCAGGGCGCGGCAATCGCAAGGAACAGGAGCAGTCCCGTGAAGATGCGGAACCTGCGCCAGGAACGCCACTCTCCGCTTGCGGCGAGGAATAGCAGCATGGCAAAGCCCACTACCACGAGCGCCAGCAGGCCTTTGGTCAGAACCGCGAGAGCCAGGCAGGCGTAGCCTGCATACCAACGCCAGATAACGCCATCCTGGAGTGCGGTCAGAAAGCAGTAAAACGAACCCGCGATAAATAAGCTGAGAATCGCTTCGGGAATCAGGATGCGCGTGAACAGGTAATAGCCGGCGGAGGTGGCCACGAACAGGCCGGCGTAGATGCTGCCTCGTTCGCCGAAGGCGCGCCGAGACCATTTCATGGCCAGGACTGTCAGCATCAGCATGGCCAGCACGGTGGGCAGGCGTGTGGCGAACTCGTTGACGCCGAAAATCGAGTAGCTGAACGAGACCAGCCAGTACATCAGGGGAGCCTTTTCCAGATAGCGATTCCCATTCACCCTCAGCGTGACGTAGTCGTGGGCAAGGTACATCTCGCGCGCCGCTTCGGCGTGCGTAGAATCGGCGTCGTCCTGCAATCCCGGCGAAAAGGCGGACCCGAAATAAACGGCGCAAAACAGGAACAGGACGAAGACGATGCCGAGTGGGAGATTCCTGTGAGATGTGGTGGAGGATTCCAACGCTGATTCGGTGGAGTCGTTGCTCACTCTGTTTTGGGAGATTCTGTAGGTTCTCTCGAATCCATGCTAACACCACGCGATTCCCGCTCCCTGTGAGAAACTTATTTGACCCAAACTTGTTGACGAAACCAATCTCTCTACACTCGTTGCCGAAATGATCGCGATGAGGGATGCGGCCCATCGCGAGCGAAAGGACTAATGAACTGGTATTTCATCTTCTTTTTTATCTCGGGATTTTGCAGCGTTCTGTATGAACTGGTGTGGTTGCGGTTGTCGATGGCGCAGTTTGGAGTGACCACAGCCATGGTTTCGATCGTGCTTTCAGTGTTCATGGCGGGCCTCGGCCTGGGCTCGTGGGCAAGTGGACAGTGGCTGCGCAGGACAGAGAATTCGGCCAGGTCATCCGCACTGCGGCTGTATGCGCTCATTGAGCTGCTTATCGGCGTGTCGGGCATTCTCGTCCCCTACGGACTCTTGTGGGGCCGCCGTGTGCTCGAACATTCCGGGCTGTCTTCTTCGCTCCTCTTCTATTCCGTGGCCGGTCTGTGGGTCGCGGTCACGCTGCTCCCCTGGTGCGCCCTGATGGGAGCCACGGTCCCAGTGGCGATGCGTGCCATCGGGCAGACGATTCCAGAACAGTCGCGCCGCTCCTTCAGTTATCTCTACACGGCAAACGTTGGCGGCGCGGTGGTGGGAACGAGCGTGCCGCTGTTCCTGATTGAATTGCTCGGATTTCGCGGAACGCTGAAGGTCGGGGCGGCCTGCAACTGCCTGATTGCGATCTCAGCCTTTGCTTTGGCGCGAGTTCTGCCGCAGCAGCCTGCTGTCGCGTCGACTCCAACTGCAGCTTCTGCAGTTCCATCCGTTCCAGGCACGGGAAACAAGAGGATTCTGGCGCTTCTCTTCCTCAGTGGCCTGACCAGCATGGCGATGGAAGTGGTCTGGGTACGCAGCTACACGCCCTACTTCGGGACCGTGGTCTATGCCTTCGCTTCGATCCTCGGGGTTTATCTTCTGGCCACAGTGACGGGCTCCGTCGTGTATCGTCTATGGAGTTCCCGGCAACTGCAAGAGAACCCGGCTCTGTGGAGTTTACTGGCGGCATGCGCCATGCTTCCGCTGGTCGTAGCCGGTCCCAGAATTCACACCGGACGATTGCCGCGCCTGATCCTGGGGGTCGCACCTTTCACAGGGTTGCTCGGTTTCATCACCCCGATGCTGGTGGATCGCTTCTCGGGAGGGAATCCTGGCAAAGCTGGGGCGGCGTATGCGACCAACATTGCCGGCTGCATTTTGGGGCCACTGCTGGCGGGATTCGCACTGCTGCCGCTTCTGAGCGAAAACCGGACCTTGATTGTGCTGACAGTCCCCTGGCTGTTCGTCGGACTCGCCGCGCTGCGTCCGTCGATGAAGCCGAGTCCTGCGACGCGCCTGGCGATCTATGGCTCACTGGCTCTCGCCGCCGTGCTGGTCGCGGCGGGCGAAGGTTACGACGAAGGATATCCAGAGCGCAGGGTACTTCGCGATCCTACGGCCACCGTCATTGCAACCGGCACCGGGATGCGGAAACAGATTCTGGTCAATGGCTATGGGATGACTTCCCTGACGCCCATCACCAAAGTGATGGCTCATCTTCCCCTGGCGTTTCTGGACCGGCCGCCGCAGAACGCGCTCGTGATCTGCTTTGGCATGGGCACGACCTTCCGCTCCCTGCGCTCCTGGGGAATTCCCGTCACCGCAGTGGAACTGGTGCCCAGTGTCCCGCGCATGTTCGACTACTTCCACAGCGATGGTCTGCAGATCCTGGCGAATCCTCTGTCGCACGTGGTCATCGACGATGGCCGACGCTTTCTCGAACGGACGACCGAACAGTACGACGTCATCACGATTGATCCGCCGCCTCCGCTGGCCGCAGCGGGATCGAGCCTGCTCTACTCCGAGGAGTTCTACCAGGTTGCGAGCCGGCGGTTGCGCGCGGGAGGGATTCTGCAGCAGTGGCTGCCTTACGAAGGTGCGGACGTGGAGGTGGTGGCCGGCGCCGCGCGTTCGCTTCGCAATTCTTTTCCCTACGTGAGAACCTTCGACGATGAATACGGATACCACTTCTTGTGCAGCAATCAACCCATTCCCAACTGGTCCGCGAAAGACTTGATGCGGCGCATTCCCGCGAGCGCCGTGGCCGACTTCACCGAATGGGCCGAATCGTCGAACGACGATCCCGCCGTGGTGGCATCCCAGCAATTCGATACCCTCCTGGACAACGAACTGAACCTGGATCAATTGATCGCCGCAGCCCCGAACGTTCCCGCATTAACCGATGATCAGCCGCTCAACGAGTACTACGCGTTGCGCCACTGGTTGCGAGGCGGCAGCAAGTCGGCACGCGCAAATTAGCTGCCCTGCCTTTCAGCTCTCGAGATCGGCGACAACCATTTTTGTTCGACACTTTTTCCCACGGAGGCGATCAATCACGACTGCAGTCGACTCTTGGAGTTCGCAAAAAGGCTGCCGTGCCGTCGCCAGTCGCACGGTGTAACCAATGATGTGGACTAGTCCGGACTAATCCTGTCGAGTTTCGCAGGAAATAAAGTCGCCTCGATGCCCCGTTCTTGACGTATACTTCGCCATCCCCCAGACAGGATGTGGCCGTTCGTGGTAGTCAAAGCTCCAAGTCTACTGCTGGCACTTCTGTGCTCGGTGCTGATCAGCAATCTCGCGGCTGAAGCCCAGAGTGTAACCGCATTGCCCACCAGTCTGTCCTTCGGCAACCAGGCTGTGGGGACTTCCAGCGCGGCCAAGACGGTCACACTGAAGAATGGCCAAAGTTCTGCAGTAACGGTTGCCAGCATTTCGACCAATTTGTCTGAATATGCGGCGACCAGTAATTGTCCCGTCAAGCCTGCGACTCTGGCTGCGGGCGCCAACTGCACCATCTCGATATCCTTCAGCCCCGCCGCGCTCGGATCCCGGACAGGTACCCTCACTATCTCTGAAGTTGGAATCTCGAATCCGCAAACGGTAGCGCTCAGCGGCACCGGGACTGCGGCGCTTCTCGTTTCGACAGCCGTTTCTCCCGCAACGGCTTCGCTTGCTGCTGGGAATAGCCAGCAGTTCACGGCGACCGGGACGTATAGCGATGGCAGCAAGCAGAACATTACCAGCACGGCCAAATGGACCTCCTCGGCGACTTCGGTGGCAACTGTAAAAAGCGGCACTGGTTTGGCAACCGGCGTGGCTCAGGGAACCGCCACCATCACAGCCACTTCAGGAAAGATCAGCGGTTCGGCCACATTGACGGTGACACCCGCCGTCCTGATTTCCATTGCCGTGACTCCCCCGACGGCCTCCGTACCAGCTGGCACCAGCCAGCAGTTCACGGCCACCGGGACTTACAGTAACGGCAGCAAACAGAACCTCACTAGCAGCGCCCAATGGACTTCGTCGGCAACCGGCGTGGCAACGGTGAACAGCGGGGGGCTAGCAACCGGGGTGGCCCAGGGGACGACCACGATCACGGCCAAGTCGGGCACGATCAGCGGTTCGGCCACGTTGACAGTCACGGCCGCGGTGCTGAAGTCGATTGCCGTAACTCCGGTCACAGCTTCGATAGCGGCGGGCGCAAACCAGCAGTTCACCGCCACGGGAACTTACACGGACGGTAGCAAGCAGAACCTGACTAGCACCGCAAAATGGACCTCCTCGGCAACCACGGTGGCAACCGTGAACAGCGGAGGGTTAGCAACCGGGATCGCTCAGGGGACGGCCACGATCACGGCCAAGTCGGGGACGATCAGCGGTTCTGCCACGCTGACAGTTACGCCCGCTGTGCTGACATCGATTGCGGTCACCCCCGCCACGGCTTCGATAGTGGCAGGCTCCAGCCAGCAGTTTATTGCGACGGGGACGTACACCGACGGCAGCAAGCAGAACCTGACGAGTACGGCTCAGTGGAGTTCGTCGGCGACGTCGGTAGCAACTGTGAGCAGCGGTGGATTGGCAACCGGTGTGGCTCAGGGGACGGCCAGCATCACGGCCAAGTCGGGCACGATCAGTGGCTCCGCCACGCTGACAGTTACGCCCGCCGTGTTGACGTCGATTGCGGTGAGTCCGGGGACCGCATCGGTTGCGGCAGGTACCAGCCAGCAGTTCACGGCGACGGGGACGTACAGCGACGGCAGCAAGCAGAACCTGACGAGCACGGCTCAGTGGACTTCGTCTGTAACTGGCGTGGCAACGGTGAACAGCGGAGGGTTAGCAACCGGTGTGGCTCAGGGGGCGACTACCATCACCGCTACATCGGGGACGATCAGCGGTTCTGCGGCATTGACGGTGACGCCCCCGGTTCTGACTTCGCTGGCCCTCAGTCCGGGGAGTGCTGCGATTGCGAAGGGGACGACGCAGCAGTTCACGGCCACGGGTACGTTCAGCGACAACAGCACGCAGGAGTTGACCAGCGCAGTGAACTGGAGTTCGTCTGCGCCGACGGTGGCGACGATCGGCGCCAGCGGGTTGGCCACGGGGACGGGCATCGGCGGGGCCACGATCACGGCGACTTCCGGCTCGATCACGGGCTCGGCGAGTCTCAGTGTGGGACAGCCGGTGCTGGTGTCGTTGGCGGTCACACCGGCGAGTGCGTCGTTTGCCCTGGGGACGAGCCAGCAGTTCGCGGCGACGGGGACCTACAGCGATGGCAGCACGCTGGATGTTACCAGTTCGGTCACCTGGAGTACGGCAGACAGCAACACGGCGACGGTGAATGGGCAAGGGCTGGCCAGCAGTGTGGGTTTGGGCAGCAGCAGTGTGACGGTGACGTCGGGATCAATCTCCGGTTCTACGGCATTGACGGTGACGCCGGCGGTGCTGGTGACGATTGCGGTGACGCCGGCGATACCCACGATTCCGCTGGGGACGACGCAGCAGTTCACGGCGACGGGTACGTACACCGACGGGAGCACGCAGAACATCACAGGCACGGTGCAGTGGAGTTCCGACACGACTGGGGTGGCCACGATCAGCAATGGGGCCTCAGCGGGGCTGGCCAGCAGCGTGAGTCAAGGGGTGGCGACGATCACGGCCAGTGTGGGGACGGTGAACGGTTCGACGACGCTGAGCGTGACCTCGGCGGTGCTGGTGTCGTTGGCGGTGACGCCGGCGGCGCCTTCGCTGGCGAAGGGGACGATGCAGCAGTTCACGGCGACGGGGACGTTCAGCGACGGCAGCCAGCAGGATCTGACCAGCACGGCCAGCTGGACGTCGGATACGGTTGCGACGGCGACGATCAATAGTGCGGGGCTGGCCAGCGGAGTCGGTATCGGCACGGCCACGATCACGGCGAGTGCGGGGAGCGTGAGCGGATCGACAGTGCTGACGGTGACGGCGGCGGTGCTGGTGTCGATCGCGATCAATCCACAGGGGTCGACGATTCCCTTGGGCATGACGCAGCAGTTTACGGCGATGGGGACGTTCACGGATGGCACGACGCAGGACGTGACGCAGTTGGGGCACTGGAGTTCGACGGTGGCCACGGTGGCGACGATCAGCAACACGGCGGTGACGGCGGGGCTGGCGAGCACGCTGGGGACGGGGACGACGACGATCGGGATCAGTTCGGGAGGGGTGAGCGCAACGGTTGCGCTGGTAGTGAATCCGGCGGCGCTGGTGTCGATTGCGATCAGTCCGCAGACGCCGACGATTGCGCTGGGGACGAGCCAGCAGTTCACGGCGCAGGGAACGTACACGGACGGGAGCGTGCAGGATGTGACGCCGGTGGTGACGTGGGGTACGTCGGACGCGACGGTGGCGATCATCGGCAACAGCCTGGGCAGCTACGGGTTGGCCACCAGTTCCGGACAGGGCATCGCTACCATCACCGCCACTTCCGCATCCGTCTCCTCCTCCACAACCATCACTGTTGCAAGCCCGGCGTTGGTTTCGATTGCGATCTCGCCGATGAATGCTGCAATACCGCTCGGCACGAGCCAGCCGTTCACGGCCACGGGAACGTACACGGACGGCAGCAAGCAGGACGTGACTGCTTCCGTCACCTGGGCTTCAGACGCCCCTTCGGTTGCGCTCGTAAACGCCGGTGGGCTGGTGATGGGAACTGCGATGGGTACAGCTAATATCAGCGCGAGCTCGGGCACGGTTACAAGCTCGACCAGCATTGCAGTGACTGCGCCACTGCTTCTGTCGATTGCGGTGAGTCCGGGGACCGCATCGGTTGCGGCAGGTACCAGCCAGCAGTTCACGGCGACGGGAACGTACACCGACGGCAGCAAGCAAAATCTGACGAGTGCGGTTCAGTGGACTTCGTCTGCGACTTCAGTGGCAACGGTGAGCGGCGGAGGGTTAGCAAGCGGCGTGGTTCAGGGGACGGCCACGATTGCGGCCACTTCGGGCACGATCAGCGGTTCTGCGGCATTGACGGTGACGCCCCCGGTTCTGACTTCGCTGGCCCTCAGTCCGGGGAGTGCTGCGATTGCGAAGGGGACGACGCAGCAGTTCACGGC
>Ga0075017_100001681_pt1 | contig 13647 bp, 15 predicted proteins | sample AleBraG_ABR_2012_FD_71475 | JGI IMG/M metagenome (GOLD analysis project Ga0075017, IMG submission 71475) | Freshwater sediment microbial communities in response to fracking from Pennsylvania, USA - Alex Branch Run_MetaG_ABR_2012 | ecosystem: Environmental > Aquatic > Freshwater > Creek >... | reverse complement strand
AGCGGGAGTAATTCAGTGGTAGAATGCCAGCTTCCCAAGCTGGACGTCGCCGGTTCGAACCCGGTCTCCCGCTCCAAGAAAATCAACAGTTTGCAAACCCCGGCTTAACTCTGTGCTCCGTTTGTGCTCCATTTACATGATCTGGAGACTTTTCTCCAGCTGATTGAGTCCCGCCAGCCTGGTTTCGACCGGCGATTGCGTGTAGACGTTTTGATTCACGTCGAGGCTATGGCCAAGCTGATCGGCAACCAACTTCCCATCCACCCCGAGCGCCTTCATTAAAGTTGCGTGTGTCCGGCGCATGACCAGAAAATTCGCCCAACCCAAGCCGACCTTGGCCAGTTTCGGATACATCGATCGCCGCCAGCAATTGTCTTTGGAGAGCGGCGTCATCCGTTCCGACGGGAAAACCCAGGCTTCCTTACTCGTCTCGACTGAGAACTCCCGCCAGACCTCGATCTCCCGCAGCAACCCTTCCGGCAATGCCGCGTGACGAACCGACTGATCCGTCTTTGGTGTATCGATGATTCCGCGATAAACCCGCTGCCGGATGTCCGCATACGTCGTGGTCAGGCCGCCCCACGTCAGCGCGAAAATTTCACCCGGTCTCATCCCAGCGATCACCGCCAATTTCGCGATCAGCCGTTCGCGCTGGTCGAGCGCTGCAAAACAGATTTGCACCTCCTTCAGATTCATGACGCGGCGCACGGGCTTCGTCGCATCCCTCGGCGTGAACAACAATAGCGCGGGGTTGCGAACGAGAAGACCCTCAGCGACCGCCATGTCTAACACCTGTTTCACATCCCACCGAAGATGGTCAACAACCGAGAACGACAGCCCGCCATTCGCCTTCGCGTCCAGAAGATCCTGAAGTTCGTCCCTCTTAAGGCTGGACAACTCCCGCTCTCCGAAACTGGCGACGAGATGGACTGAAACCCGGTTCACGTTGTTCTCTCTGGTCGAGTGCTTCCACTTCCGGCTGTAATAAGGAAAGTAGACCTCGGTCACGAACTCGCCAAACTTCCAGATTCGATTCTGGTCTCGCTTGGTATCGACTTCGGTAACGATCCGGTTCACCGCCGCCCGCGCATCGGACTTGGATAAATCTTTCACCAAGCCCAACACCTTACTCTTGCGACCGCCGTCGGCGTACCACATGCCGATCCAGCGCCCGCGCTGCTTCTTTACACTTCCTCGTTGATACCGACTCTTGCGCATGAAGTCTCCTATGCGCGTTTACCGGCACCACGTCCTGGCGAAGCCATCGTAGCATTGGTCGCCGCCATTTCGTTCGCCTCAATCCACGCGAGTAAAGATTGCCGGCGGACGAGTTTTCTTCGGCCCAACGAGACTGAGGGAATTGGCGGGCAACCCGGCACGCGTCCCGAGACGGCTTTGCACACATGTGCCTTGGAGCAGTGGAGTACCGCGGCGACATCCGCGAGTGTTAGAAAATCAAAATCTTGTACGCCCGTTTCTCTACCTCTCGCCTTCCTGAAGCGAATGACGTCTCGCCATTTCAGCGCGGCCTTCTTTTTGGAGCAGACCGATCACGGCAGCTCCAGAAAATCCGACGACGGAAGAAGCTCCATTTGATGTATACATCTGGTTTTCCTGTTTGCTTCAAAGACGGCTATTGCAAAGCCCATCGGACTCTCCGCACGAATCGCGGAACGGAACTCAGAGGGCGGAAGCAGATGCATTTTGCTGCCTTCAACCGGCAGAACCGGTTTCGGGCCAGGCATCTGGAATCCTCCGCCGAACCAGAGACACGTCCGTTTTGTATACGCATCTCCTGGATCGGGAAGGTATCCACCAAAGTCGCAGGGATTGAATGTCGCATCCGGTTCACGCCAATAGGTGCTCAGCGAGGAAACCGGATTTTCCAGCATCCACGGAGCCTGCGCCCATTCGCAGATCCGCCGACACGATTCAACCACAGAGATCGCTTCGGCAAGCCTTGCAAGACCTTTCCGCCGAAACCACCGGGCACCGCTAACCGCCAGATCGGTGCATGGCGGAAAGGCGAAAACGATTTTGTAGTTCACCTTCGGCGGAAGCCAGTCCCGCACATCCGCGCCAACAAATCTTATCCGACTTTCTTGCGTGACTCCCTCAGGATGCTTCTGATCAACGCAGACGCATTCGTAGCCTGCCTCTGCCCATGGCTTAACCATGTTGCCAGTGCAGTCGCAAAGGGACAGCACAATGCCGCGTTGAAGAGGGCAATCCGAATTCGTCAAAGCTTCACTCCAAACCGTCCGTTAGGTCAATAAGCGGGGATTACGACGATCACCTCTGACCGCGCGCCCGGCGCTCATCCATAAGGCGTTGCTCGGCGCGAACCATTTCCGCTTCCAGCTCCGCTTCGTCCTCATCGTCGCTGCAGAGCCACGCGGCAACCCGCACGACCACTTCCTTTTGCGGCACACCTTCCGCTTCCCACAATTTCATTTGCGCGGCCATTTCCGCTGCTGACTTTTTTCGTTTCATAGTTACCTCTAAAAAATGCCCCGCCGAGCTGAAGCCAGGCGGGGCGTGGGGGAACTTCGACGACGCGTATCACGCTCTCTTCGCGCTGACCACGTTGCCGAATCGGTCCTTCTCGACGATATAGGTACCGTCGATTCTCTGGTGCACTTCCCGCGTTCCGTAAGCGTGCATTGGACGCGCGGTAATTTCCGAAGCGCCACTGGAATTCCAATCACGCTTTTTCAAGGTTTCGTTTTTGTCATCCTTACCACCAAACCATCCCATTTGTTTTCACCTCCTTTCGTACTTGTTTTGGTCCTGCATTTCTTAATGAAATCCATCACATCCTTAACCGCGATGCGTATGGATCTTCGATGCCTGACAACGTTCAGCTCCCCCTTGTCGATCAAGCGCCGGACGGCCTTTTCCGTCCGCGCCAGCATCACCGCGACCTCGCCAATTCGCAGAAGCTTGGGTGAAATCCGTGAATCAATATTTGTCGCCCGCGACGGCGCTACGTTGATGACGAGTCCCTCGTTACGGAGAGTGTGAATGACCACGGCTGCCACTTGCGTGGCGACTTCTGTAGCGAATCGATCGTTAGCCATCACTTCCACTCCCTTCCCTTGCGTCGAGTCAGCTGTTTGGCCACCTGCCCGTCGGCGTACCAGTTCCAGAAAAAACCACCCAGCCAAAAGTACAAAAGCAAATCGGGAAGCAGGCCGGAGCCGTTCAGGACCGATCCGTAACCGCGCCCCCAAATCAGAAACAGGATCAACAACGCAGCGCCAAGCCAGCGCCGTAAGCCCGGCCGCGACATCCAGATGCCGATCGGTATGACCAGAACGGCACCCCATTTCCAGTGGTCTTTGAGGACGGTCATGGCACCGAACCATCCCCACCAGAGCACCAGGCACGCCGGAGTGATCTTGAAATTGCGAGCCCGCCATGCTTTTGAGCCAATGTCGTTCCCCAGATCAGTCATTGCTCTCCTCCTCCAGCAGAATTTCCCGCACATCGCCCCAGAACGCGATCCATCGAATCCAATTGCGCTTCGTATTTCGGGGCGACCGCAAGCAATCGCACACAACCTTCCAGAGCGGAATGTGAAAAGCCCAACTCCGCGCCGTCGGCGTCTTGTCGAACCAAATCGACAGCGGCACTTTCGGATATAACGGGAATACTTTCCCCGGCTTCATGTGATCGGCGAGGAACCGGACCCGCAAAAACCTTTTCCCGTTGTGCTTGAATTCCGCGCCACCCTTGAACAGGTACGCCTCGACGACGCCGTCTTCGCCGTTCTTCAGCCCCATAAACGCCTGCTCGGGCAATGCCGGTTTGTCCTGGATCGTGAAGCTCTCCGACTGTCCACTGTTCACGCTCCACCCGCCGCTTTTGCCGCCGCCGCTTTGACCTGTTCCGAGGTTGCTGCCTTCGGTCGCTACCCAGACCTCTTCCATGCCGATCGTTTCGGACGAAGCCTTCCGCGTTTTGGCGTCGGTCTGGCTGCACATGATCCGAATGTTCAAATTGGCGAGAAGATCATCGGTTTTGCCGATACCCTGCTCTCCGCCGCCGAAACCGCGAGCCAGGCTCGAATTCGACTGGTAGCTGTAAACGTGGTAAAGCCTGCTACTCCTGCCTCGTTCGCAGGCCTCGGAGTCGAAGTCGGTGAGCCAGGCTTGGCTTTCGTCGCACCAGATCCCGCATGGGGCGAGTTCCTCCTCGGGACCTTGGTGCGTTTCCAATCGACGAAGTCCGGCCTTTTGCAGTGCCTGCTTGAAACCCACGCCCACGGCGCGGCCAATCGCCCGATATTTCGACATCGGGAAATTCCAGATGAGGATCTTGCCGCCCGTCAGAACATCGTCCGGGCTGATATTGCTCTCCTTCTCAAAGAGGACAGGAAAAATACCTCTCTGAAATAAGCCAGCCACTTTTACCGTGGTGGAAATTTGAATCGACGATCTCGTCTTATCCGAGAGATTCGGAATTTCTTTCAGGAAGTAGTCTTCGGCGAGATCCAGTTCGAGGCTCTCTCCGGGCGCGAACCGCTTCCGGGCTTCCGACAAGTGCTTGACGATTTCACTCCGTTCCGGACTCTCTTCCAGCGCGCCGAATCCGGCAGGTAGAGTTTGCACCGTTGAAAGAAAGCGGCGCAGCTCGATTTTTCCGTAAGCCAGCCAGAGAACGGTCATGACGTAGCGGGTGCATTGCTTGCACGCGGGTTCAAAGAACGCATCGCCCTGGCGCGTTACGTCGCCCCGGTTGAGGATTTCGACCATGGTCCAGACTTCGTCCAAAGCTTCGTCAATGGACCAGGCATCACCGGCGTTCTTGAGGGCGTAGTCAATCGGATTGAACCGCCACTGCCCGCTGCCGTCAACGACTACCACGTCGTCTTCGCGGCCCGCCCGGACGGCGATGTTACGGGCCCAGTCGGCGGTATCCGACTTGGCGCAAGCGATGTACGCAGTGTGGTGCGATTCGAGGGCGGCCTGGAGTACGATGCCCATGATCGTGCTTTTGCCGCCGCCGGAAGATCCTCCGAGCGCGATTGACCTTAAAAAATCCCGCAACCGCAGCATGTCGCCCGATGGCGAAACGCAGAGGATCGGCTGGTCGAGCCGGAAGCGTCTTTTTCGCTGCGGCTTCTCGTCGATTACAAGTCCCATGGACTTCTCCTTGAATGAATCTGCTGAAGGAGTGGACCCCGTCAGCGCGAAGAACTCCGGTGGAGTGTGACTTAAACTCGCGACTCGGCTGACAAACATGGGCCTCAAGCCCGATCGACTCAAATCGGTGTGCGGTGATTCAATCGCGTGCGTGCTTGCACTTGTGTTCGATCGCGCTAACGCACGCTCGTCGCAGTCAGATCGGGCCAAACCGATTGCCGGGCTGACCAGCAGTAAAATGAGCGAAACCGCAATTTGAAATAACATGCACACACTCCACCCTTTGTGCGTGTGTCACCGCCATCATTGGACGCTATGCGCCCGCGAAGCCTGCGGGTAGCGCTAGGGCAACACACTTCAAAAAACGTCTGATTTGAGCCAACTACGCCGCGCCGTCAGAATCGCCGAGCGCAGCTCATCTTTTTGAAAACCTCAGCGCTCCCGTGATCTCCGGGTCATGGGCTCAACCCGCGACGGAGCAGTCCGATCGCTTTCCCGCAAACGAAAAGAACGAGAGCCAAGGCACCGCCAGCCATTACGGCAACAATCCAGAGCTCGACTGAGAATCGAGTCCGTGTCTCGTCAATGAGATACTGGCCCCATGAACGACGCTGGGTTGCGGCCCAGACAGTCACAACGCAACTTTCCACGTCCCTGCTGTTGAGAACGGCCCTGGGCACACCGCAGTGTTCGACCTTAAATCGAACGTTGCCGATATTCAACCGCCCTTTGTCCGGCCAGTAACGCCAACGGTTTAACATCTCGCTATCGTCAAATCGATATTGCCGACCGTAGGGCCAGTCGTGGTCGGCATCCACGCAAATTCTCCCCGACCCTTCGACGGACCTTCGCGTCACCATGTCGTCCAGAAACTGGCACCAGTTCAAAGTGAACAACCACGACGGGGGAATCGTTGTCGGAGTCAGCGATCTCTTGCATATCAGCTCCCAGGCGGATTCTGGATTGTGCGAATGAAAGAGAGCACTGGTCTCAGTCTGCTGGATGAACCATTCCGTTGGGGAATCCGGACATGACGCAGCGACCATGTCGGCGGAACGGGCGGTTACATCGAGGAACTCTTTTTCTCTTCGTTGCTCCTCCGCTCTGGCCAATACGGGCGCATAGTTCGTCGAGGCGCGATGGATGAACACGCCCACCCGCGCGTAAATGAGAATTGCAAGCATCGAGCTAAACAGTGTTCCAAAGGGTCGTCTCATGTTGTTCCCATTGAGCTATGGCGAGCGAGCGTTTTCGGTCTCGCTTAGTTAGTTCTTGCAGACTTACTAACTGCTGACATTCTAAAGTTGCGGAGCCGCCGTGTCAACATAAATCACTTGTTTTGAATGAGTTACACGATAGTCTCTTGTTGGTTGCATTCCAGTTCACTTCCTGGCTTGCGTGAGTCTTATGAATTGCTCTTAAATACCCGAGCGCATGAAAGAGATCTCGATCGAAGGCGAGGCTTACTTATGCCTCAACGCGGCAGCCAGACATTTGAGAGTCGCGCCGTCGGCACTCACCGCTTGGACGTTGGACCCGGCGATTGCACGCTCTCTTCAACTTGAGCTTTTGTCCGATCCGTCAACGGGCCGCGTTCTCATCTCCGAACAATCCGTAAACAAACTCGCCGTACAACTAGAGAACGTGCCTCGCGGGAAACCTTGGGTGAGAACACAGAAAAGAATCATCAACGACGCAGCTTACTATCCCATCTCCGCGGCTGCCCGTCTGCTATCGGTGAGTGGCGAAACCATGTTTCAATGGGCGCATCAAGGCACCGCCACACTCGGGAAAGGCGTTCGCGTGCCAAGATTCGAACTGAAGATCACTCGCGACGAGAGAAACCGGATCTATATCGCCGAGGACTCATTGTTAGCGGTCAAACAACTTCGGAGCGAGAAACGCTCCTCGATGGGCCCTCCCATTAACCACGCCAAGCCCCTCACAAAACTGGACCCTTCCGTCCGGAACACGAGGTACAACCGTAAATTGTAAACTCGGTCGTCGTTAGGTTATGCTGTAGTCGATGCTGGTCGATAAGATACCTGAGGACCGCTCTAAAAAGACCAGTACCGAGCCCAAGGACCCTCGCTCACCAAAGCTACTTTTCAATCTCACCACCCAAAACGGCGGCTTCCGTCAAGAGCAAGCTGCGTTTCTATTTCATCTCGTTCGCCTTCAATCCGATCAAAACTGGGTGGGCATTCAAGCCAAAGAACTCGTGATCACCGAATGCGATCCGAAGAATCACTTGATTGAATCCTCAATGAAGCGAGCTGCTACCCGATTACAAGCATTGAAGTGGGACGAAGAACGCCTACCTTACGTTGTCAAGCTCCCGACGCCGCAAGGGAAGGAAGGATACGGTACGACGGACAACTTCATCAGATCCTTTCGTCGCGCGAGAATAGCAATCGAGTTGATAGCCGCAAAACGTCCTGTGCCCTATTACGTTCCAGACCAGGGTGTAATTACGGAGGAATTCAAGAAGCATCTTTGGGAAGCCTTCTCGATGAAAGAGGGCGACATTGAAACAGATCTCGCTTACATGGTTGAACACCGCTACATCGATTTCTACTCCGCTGGCTCTCAGCCAATGGCGTACATTCGGGCGACGAGTCGGTGTCATTTCGAGAGTCGATACCTTTCCAGACTGGCGGAACTGTTTGTTCCTCGTACCGACCAAACCGAAGGCGTAACAGTGAAGGAGGGCAACCAAGATAGTCCGCCGCTCGCCCCCCCTAAACTGCCCTGTTGGGAAGTTGACCTACTCAAGATGCTGGCCAGCGTGGAGCACCAGACGGATGCTAGTCCATCCATTCACGATATATCTGTCGCATACCTTGCCTGCGGCCCTCCATTTCGTTTCCTAGATAATACATCATCGGCTGCAAATCGTCTTAAAATCTATACAAGAATAGTCCTTGAAACGCTAGAGCGCCTTGAGCGGGGAGGCTGGGTAGTTTCGGACATCGCTCGAAACGGAAGCGCGAAGAGGTTTAAGGTTACCCTCGCAGGCGCGGAAGCGTTGGCGTATCGGGCCGACCTTATCACCGAGCCCGTACAATTTTCCGACGAAGAAGTCACCGAATTCGAAAAGATCAACAAATTACTGCGCGATTATCAAGAGTGGAGCGATCAGCACCCGATTCCCCCTTATTTGAAGTGAGCCAATAGCGAATCGTTTTACTCCCCGTCATTGACAACAGGGAGAATAGGTAGGCTAGGCTATCCGCCGGATCGGGCAATTCTCCCCTCAAGCACTTACGTAACTAGTAAACCGTGAGCGGATTAGCAAACCGTGTGATTCATGTCGTTCGCGGCGGCAATCTGTCGAACCTTCTTGAACGAATACCGGAGTGTCTCGCTCCAGAAGCAGCTAGCTCTTCGTGAACCGTAACTACGGCCTGAAACGAGTGACGTTTGAGTGACGTCAATTGGCGCTTAATGGCGTCGTTTCGTGTCACATCGTGCAGCTATGAGCAAGACCCTTTAGAGGGAAAACGTCGATTTACACAGATTGAGCGAGTCACGGAGGCATGGTTCGAATCCATGTCGGGTAGTTCAGTTGTTCCCTCTGAGATTCGCGTTTTTGCTTGCGCAAGTGACGTCCGAGTGACATGATTTCGAGCTTATGGTGATATCTTCGCCTCGTTTCCGCGCTGAGGTGCGAAACCGTGCATCACGGACAACTCAGCGTCCAAAGGTCACGAGACGCATCAATGCGAGCGGTACGGTTTCGTGGTGCGTCGATCTCGGGCTTGTGAACGGAAAACGGAAGCGACACTTCTACAAGACTAGGCAGGAGGCAGAGACCAAAAGCGACCAATTCAAAATTGCGCGAACGAAGCTCGGCACAGCTGCTTTCTCCCTGACCGACAAGCAGCGGGTCGATGCCACCGAAGCCCTTACCCTCCTCGGCCCCGTCAACGTCAGTCTTGTTCAGGCATGCCGTTACTATCTCAAACACGCCAAGCCAGCGCGCCCGCTTGCGATCAAGGAGGCTATCACGCACTTTCTCAAGGCGAAGCAGCGCGCTGGACGCCGACCTGTGTACTTGAAGAATCTATCGTACACGCTGCACATCTTTGGACGACATTTCGGAGATCGTCTGGTGAATGAAGTCACACACGAGGAGATCGAAACGTGGGTGCTATCCCTGCCCTTGTCGCTTCGTTCGCAGGCACACTACTACGCTGACCTGTCGAACCTTTTCAACTACAGCGTGAAGCACAATCACTGCGCAGCAAATCCGATCGACCGGCTGGAAAGACCGCGTGGTGAAGACGCTGCCATCGGAATCCTTACGGTTGAACAAGCGGCGCGTCTCCTGGAACTTGCCCACGAACATCACGGTTTGAGAATGCTCCCTTTCATCACAATCGGGTTGTTCTGCGGACTGCGGCGCGAGGAGTTGATGCGACTCGACTGGAGCCGCGTGAACATGGCCGAGGAATTCATCGAAGTCACCGCGGCGGCCAGCAAAACGCGCCAACGTCGAATCGTCCGCCTGACACACTCGTTGCCAAACAGAAGAAACGGCAAAGCTATGGTCTACCAGCCTGCGATCAAGTGGCTGCGGCGCGTGACGATACCGCACGCCGGGCCGGTCACCCCAAATGATGCGCCCTACCAATTGGAAAAGTTGGCGAGACTGGCAGGAATTCAGCCCTATCCCCGCAATGCCCTCCGACATTCCTTCGCCAGTTACCTGATGGCTCTTACGCAGAACGCCGGTGTCGTTTCCGAGCAACTCGGGCATGTTGGTTTTGAGTCCCTATACCGAAATTACAGACAGCTCGTGACACCGAAAAGCGCAATCCATTACTGGCAGCTTTGATTCAGAGATTCCCTCTGTCGTCACGGTCCTGAATTTTCCTCTGTTTCGATTATTCTGTGCAAACCGTTCTTCAATCCCACTCGTCGCTGCCGCTATCAGCGAAGCATCACTAATCGTCGGTCTACTTCTCCCAAGTCGGGCATCTCATCCCATACTCGACCTTCAAGAGTACGACCAGTCTTCTTCTTCTGAAGACCACCCCACTGCTTGAAGAAAAATGGCACCTGCGCCTTTAAACACTGGTCCCGAATGTCCGTGACCCAAGCCGGATCGATTGGCCGGGCACCCGGACCCGATTCACCACCCACGATTGCCCAGTCAATCCCACGCAGATTCATCTTTGGCAACGGCCCGAGCAATGGTTCCAACGATAGAAATCTCACATGTGCAGCCGTTTTTCGTAAGTGATCGATGCGATAGAGGTATTTCTCGTTCTCCACGCTGACGCCCATCCAGATTTGCGGTGCCCAATCTAAACTCGGGCTTAGTGCGCGCACGCGTTCCGATCGCTTGGTCAAAACTTGGAACTGATGCCAGTGCGCTCGCTTCATCACATCGAAAACCTGCTTGATGTATGTAAGCGGCACCTCATCGTGGAACAGGTCGCTCATCGAATTTACAAAAATCCGTTTCGGCGTTTTCCAATGGAGGGGCAGATCCAGCATTTGGGGCTGGAGTGTAACCTCAAACCCGTTTCGGTAGTTCGCCTGGCCCATCAGCTTCAGACGATTCGCCATTCGCTCCGCATAACAGTGTTTGCAACCGGGGCTGATCTTTGAGCAGCCGGTCACTGGGTTCCATGTCGCGTCGGTCCATTCGATATGTGAGTTCGTCGCCATTTACAACCCTTGTCTCTTTCGGTATTTGTTGAAGATGTCCCCAACGATGCCCGCCGCCACCGGTTTTTGAGAGGCAAAATAGAGATAGTAGATCACGGAGTTCGTTTTCGTTTTCATGGGCATCGGCTCGGAGACGAATTTGAAGCCAGCCCTCGGCGGTCACCCAAAACCGGCCATGAGTGGTCACTTCAAAACCGGCCATAGAGGAGAGCGAGCAGGACATTGAAACCGGCGGGGCGATAGGCTCCGCAAGTGAGCAATGTCTTGAACGAAGAGAAACGAAACCAAGTCGTCGCACTGGGCCGCATGGGATGGTCGCTGCGACGGATAGAAGAAGCCACCAAAATCCGCAGGGAAACCGCGGCCGGGTACCTGAAAGCCGCCGGCATCGCGATCCGCAAACCTGGTGGGTGGGGCAAGCAACCGGCGCCGGACTCAAACCCGGCCATAGGGGTGACCACCGACTCTGAATCGGCCGTTCCCGCAAATCCGGCCATGGAGGTGACCACCGACCCCGGGCCGACAATCAACAACACCGCCAGCGCCTGCGAACCCTATCGCGCACTGATCGAAGAGGCAGTTTCGCGCGGCCGCAACGCGATGGCGATCTGGCAGGACCTGGTCGACCAGCAGGGCTTCACGGGAGCCTACGAAAGCGTCAAGCGCTTTGTGCGCAAACAGCGCTACGCGCATTCGCCGGACGCCTGCGCCGTCATCCTCACGGAACCCGGAGAAGAAGCCCAAGTCGATTACGGCCAGGGTCCGATGGTTCGCGATCCGAAGACGGGAAAGCACCGCGGCACGCGCCTGTTTGTGATGATGCTCGGCTACAGCCGCAAGTGCGTCCGGCTCCTCAGCTTCCAATCGAGCTCTCGCATCTGGTGCGAACTTCACGAGACCGCATTCCGCCGCTTGGGTGGCGCGCCGCGCGTGTTGGTGCTCGACAATCTGCGCGAAGGCGTGATCACGCCCGACTACTACGATCCGACGATTAACCCGCTGTATCGCGACCTGCTCACTCACTACGACGCAGTGGCTCTGCCTTGCCGCATACGCGATCCGGACCGGAAAGGCAAAGTGGAATCCGGCGTTGGCCACGCCCAGAAGACGCCGCTGAAAGGCATGCGTTTCGAAAGCCTCGAAGAAGCGCAAGGGTATCTTGATCGATGGGAAGAGCGATGGGCGGACACGCGCATTCACGGCACAACCAAGCGGCAGGTTGCGGCGATGTTCGCGGAAGAAAAGCCCGCGCTGAAACCGCTACCCCTGGAGCCGTTCCGCTTCTATCAGCACGGCGAGCGGACGGTGCATCTGGACGGCTGCGTGGAAGTCGAGGCCGCCTACTACAGCGTGCCGCCGGGTCGAATTGGGCAGCTTGTGTACGTCCAGTGGGATAGCCTCTTCGTTCGTATCCTGAGTCCGCAAACCGGTCAGCTTCTGCGCCAACACCTGCGCCAACAGCGTGGCCGCCACCGCATCAAAGACGAAGATCGCTCCCAGCGAACGCCGCCCGGAGTGGTGCATCTGCTGGCGCGCGCCGCCAAGGCTGGCGCACGCATCGGCGCGTTTTGCGCGGCTCTTCACGCCAAGCAAGGCGAGATGTCCGTTCGCCGCATACAGGGCATTCTGTCGTTCGTGAAGAAGCACGGCTTGGCTCGCGTGGAAGAGGCCTGCGCCACGGCGCTGGATCTCGAAACCTACGACTATGGCTTTGTCCGCCGCTACCTCGAACGCCAAGCCACTCCTCCGGTCAGCTTGCGGCAAGTCGATCCGCTGATCCGTCAACTCACTTTGTATCGCGACCTCATTGCAGAAAAAACCAAGGAGACCAACCACGAATGAACCTCTCTGAACTCGAACGCGCACTGCGCCAACTCCGCCTCGGCGGTATGGCCTCGGTGCTCGAAATACGATTACGCCAGGCACAAGCCGAACCGATGACACCCATCGATCTGCTCTCCACTCTGGTGTCGGATGAACTGACCCGCCGCTCCGACCGGCTGCTCGAGCGGCGAAGAAAGGAGGCCGGCTTTCGCGACGCCAACCGCTCTCTGGACAATTTCGACTTCACCTTCAATGCCAAGATGAACCGCGGTTTGATCTTCGATCTGGCGACGGCTCGTTTCATCGACCAGCGCGAGGATGTGCTGTTTCTCGGCCCGGGAGGCGCGGGCAAGAGCCACCTGGCGCAAGCTCTCGGACAGGCCGCGATTCTGCAAGGCCATCGAGTACTGTATCGCGAAACGCACGTGCTGCTCGATGAGCTCGCCGATGCCGTGGCCGATGGCAGGCGCAAAGAGTTCATGGCGAACTTGACCTCCGTGGCGCTACTCATCATCGACGATTTTGGAATGCGCAAACTGCCGCTCACCGCGGCCGAGGATTTACTGGAAATCGTGATGCGCCGTTACGAGCGGGCGAGTACGCTTCTGACATCCAATCGTCCGGTCGAAGACTGGGGCAAACTGCTGGGCGACACCGCGGCGGTTAGTTCAATGCTCGACCGGTTGCTGCATCACGGTCATGTGCTGAAATGCGGTCCGAGGAGTTGGCGGGTGAAGTCGGCGATCGGCGTTGCGGAGTGACCTGATGGAAATGACGCGCCCTGGAAAACCCGGAAAACCAAAAGCAGGTTTCCCGACTTTTCCAGCGCGCTTGGAAATCGCATCCGCGATTCCCACATTCCCACAGGTCCGGCGACGATGCCCCGCTCACGCAACCGGCGAAGACGGGTCCAATCGCGCCCTCCGGGCGCTCGTCGCGGCGAGCATGGCGACCTTGCCTGGCCGACCTCGGCCGGGTTATAACTACTGTTGTCCTG
>Ga0075017_100001680_pt1 | contig 13653 bp, 10 predicted proteins | sample AleBraG_ABR_2012_FD_71475 | JGI IMG/M metagenome (GOLD analysis project Ga0075017, IMG submission 71475) | Freshwater sediment microbial communities in response to fracking from Pennsylvania, USA - Alex Branch Run_MetaG_ABR_2012 | ecosystem: Environmental > Aquatic > Freshwater > Creek >... | reverse complement strand
GACATCATCGAACGCTGTCTGCATGGCGGGGAGGAGGTGTTTTCGCATCAGGGCAAGTACTTCAAATTCCCGAATGTGCGCTGGATTCTGCCGCCTCACCAGAAGCGCGTGCCGATTCTCTGGGGCGGTTTTGGCGAGCAGGGCGTGACGCGGGCGGCGGAACGCGGCTATCACCTGATCGCGCCCGACGTCACCGGCGCCTACACCCGCGTGATGCGCGCACACGGGCGCAAGCCCGAAGAGCATCTCATCGGTTTCGTCAATGTCACGAGCATTGCGGCGACTCGTGCCGGGGCGTTCGCGGCGATCGCCGAACCCTCCCTCTGGGTGAACAACACCTACGCCACGCGCCGCAATCTTGACGGGTCATGGCCGCCGGAATCCGCGCGCATTTCGATGCAGGACTTCACCAGCGCCTGGGAAAAGGGCGAAAGCAGGGGCCTGTTTTCGCCTATCGCAGGCACGGTCGACGACGTCATCGCCCAGATGATGCCGATGGTGCAGGGGCGCATGGGAATCCTGACCCACATCGGCATCGAAGCCAGGCCTCCGGGGACCCGGACCGAGGACGTGCGCCGCACGATGACCCTGTTCGCGAACGAGGTGATGCCCGTGTTGCGGGCCGAAGCCGACAAGGTCGCGGCCGCCAGAGCAGCGCCATAGCGATGCGAGCCTCTTTCCCTGCCCGGCACGCTGCGATGAATGCGGTCTGGAACGGCGATCAGCTGCAGCCATGGCGGCCGGAATTCCTCTGCGGAGTGGAATGCGCATGATGAAGTTTATTCTTGCCTCGCGCCGCAAGCCGGAAGACACGCAGGAGAAGTTCTTCTATGAGTGGAGCATCATCCACGTCGCATTGATGATCACCAATCCCTCCACGCAGCGTGCCTTCAAGCGCTATGCGCAGCACTTCACGATCAACGGTGTGTCGTCGGATCTGCTGTGGCACCCGTTCTCGCACATGTCGTGGGACAACATGGCGGATCACTGGCTGGAGAAGTTCGAAGATCTCGGCACATCGGTGCGCAGCGAGGACTACGTCAGGCGCATGCAGCCGCACAGATTCGGCGACAGCAATTTCGCCATCGAGTTGACCAGCGGCCGCGAGCTCTACGAGGAGGCTGGATTTCAGAATGGCGGCGTCAAGCTCATCCACTATGTCCGCAGGAACCCCGCACTATCCCAGGAGGAGTTCGATCGCCGCTGGCGCGACGAACATGCTGTCACCGTTCTGAAGGAACTGCGACCGTTGGGGATGCTGCGCAAGTATGTGCAAAACCCCCGCCTGCCGCTGGATCCGCAATTCTTCAAGGGCACCCTGTTCGAGGCGGGCGGCGTAGGCCAGTATGGCGGCATCGAGGAATTCTGGTTCAACGGGCTGGAGGACCTCATGCGTCTGCGTCAGGATCCGGCCTGGGAGAAGATCAGGGCCAGCGACTCGCGGTTGACCGCGCCCGGTTCGTTTTCCATGGTCACGACGGAGCGGGTGGTGTTTGACTACGTCACGCCGGGGCGGCAGACGCCCAGAGCGGCCGTGCTGACGCCCGGTACCCTAGAATATCTGCTTGATTCGCAAGGCTATACCGGATTCAACGTCCCGAAGTCGCCGGGCGCGCTGCCGGGCGCACCGCGGGGCGCGCCGCCGGGAGGGCGTTGATTCAGGGTGGCAGCACGGCCGCAAGGGCATCGGCGTCCAGCACTTCAATCAACGTGCCGCCCGGGTCCCGGATGAACATCGCGAAGGGCGGCCGCGGGTCCGAGCGGAGCGGATCGGGGTCGTGCCGCATGGGTTCGTCGGGGGAGCGCTGAATCGCTGCAATGTCGACCCCTGCACGGACGAAGTCTGCCAGACATGCCTGGAGGTCTGCGACGGCGATCCCGAAGTGCTTGGTGCCGCCGGTCAGCAGGTCGGTATTCGGTTGCCGCCGTTCCGGCGGCACGGGAACCGCGTCGGCGTGCCGCCACAGTTCGAGGTGCAGCGAGCCCCGCCGCACAAAGGCGAGGTCCGCATTGAGCTCCTCGATGCGGAACCTGCGGGCATCCTTGAAGCCCAGCACGCGGCCGTACCATTCGATCGCCTGATCGAGATCCGGCACCGCAATGCTGACGTGATGAATCCGCAGGTCAGGGATCACGGGCTCTCCGGGGTTGCTCCGGCCTATCCGCTACTGAACCCGCAGGCCGGCCTCGATCATGAGCGGCAATAATTTGCCGGTATATTGATCCAGGCCCTCGCGATAGTCGACCCAGGAAATGGCCAGTCCGTCGATGCCGGCATCCGACACCTGTTTCATCCGCTCGACGATCTGCTGCGGTGTGCCGATCAGGGGCAGTCCAAAAAAACCACTCATCAGGCGTTCGAGCAGTCCTTCACGCGCGAGGCCGCGGATCGACAGGGAATTGGGCATCATTTCACCGAGCATGCCCTCCGCCGTGATGCGGTCGCCTCTTTCCCGTATCACATAGTCGGCGTACTCGCGTGCTTCGCGTTCGGTGTCGCGGCATATGATCCAACCGCCGCAGCAGACCAGGATGTCGCGGCCGAATTTCTCCCTGGCGGCGGCGCGCGCGCCCGCGGCCGAGACTCGCGCCTGGTCGACGTCCTGCACCGCGATGAAGTTGAGGTCCGCCCAGCGTTGCGCGAATGCCGCGCCGGCCGGGCTGAACCCTGCGCTCATGATCACCGGACGCGGGTACTGGACCGGCTTCGGCTCCGATACCACGGCGCGAGCCTGGTAGTACTCGCCGTCGAAGTCGAACGGGGTCGATGTGTTCCAGATCTGTTCGAGCAACTGCATCCATTCGGCGGCAACCCGATAACGATCATCATGTTCGCGCTGCTGGTGCGCGAACATCGCAAAATCATGGGTGTTCCACCCGGCCACCACGTTGAGTCCGAATCGGCCGCCGGAGATCAGATCGATCGTGGCGCCGGCCTTTGCGGTCATGACCGGATGGTAGATCGGAATGTGGCAGGTCGAGAGGATCTGCACCCGCTGCGTGATGGCGGCGATGGCCGCCGCCCACGAGAACGGCTCGAGCACACGCTCCTTTTCAGGATCCGTGAACACGACCTGCTTCCATTGCGCGAGCGGGATGATCGCCTCGATTCCCGCCGAATCGACCGTGCGCGCGACGCCCGACACGTTCTCCCAGGTGACTTGATGCGTTCCCGCCGCATTGCTGCAGGTCGTGCCGCGCTGCACATTCGAGCAGAAGACTGCAAGTTTCAATTTGTTGGGACTGCCCAGCAGTGCGTTCTTCCGAACGTCGAGCGACCGGTCAGGATACGTCTGCTTTGCTGCGGGCATGATTCCGTCCAAAATCAATGTATTGTAATTTGGTACAGTATATCCACCGGGTGGGCCGAATGACAATTCGCAGGGCTTGCCGCGGGCGTCGCGAATGCTCGGGTCTGATGGGAGTCGCCCGCATGCGCATGGGATTGCCCGCATGCGCATAAGAGTGCGGAGGCCTGTCGGGCGCGTTCACGGTCCGGGCACCGGGGGTCAGCGCAGGATTTCAAGGATCATCTGTGCGTACTCCGCCGCGGAAGGCCGGTACCTGCTGGTCAGGTTGAAGTGGCTCGCCGCCGCGGCGCCCGCCAGGCGCGGCAGGCTGCCCAGCCGATAGCCCATTTGCTCCAGGCTTGCGGGCAGGGACAGGCGCAACATCATCTGCCGCAGCGCGCTCGCGACTTCGCCGTCAGGCGCCAATCCCAAGGCGCAGGCAATGTCCGCGTAGCGCACGGGCACCTTGTGCTGCAGCAGCGGCGCGGTGGCCACCAGGCCAAGGCCACTGAGGAGTCCGTGATGCAGGCCCTGATCGCCCGCCGCAATGGCGATCGCGTGCGCCGGTCCCAATCCCTTGGAAATCGCCAGCCCACCGGCAAAGGCCGCCAGCATCAACTGCCCGCGTGCGGCGAGGTCGCGACCGTCGTCGGTCGCCGCCGTCATGTGCGCCCAGGCCCGTCCGATTCCATCGAGCGCCAGCGTGTCGACCAGCGGGCTGTTCGTGCTGGAGAGGTATCCCTCGATGCAATGCGAGAGCGCGTCCAGCGCGGTGGCGGCGGTCAGGCGGGGCGGCAGGGTCAAGGTCAGCTCCGGGTCGCAGATCGCCACGCGCGGCACGATGTACGCGCTCGTGACCCCGGATGATGGCGCATTCGCGGACGGATGCAGGCCGGCGTCAGGCGAGGCTTCGCTGCCGGTGCCCGCAGTGGTCGGAATGGCCACGAGTGCGGCGGTGCTGCGGGTAATTCTGTCGGAGTGGCCGACATAGTCCTGCGCCGCACCAGGATGACCGGCCAGTACAGCGACCAATTTCGCCGTGTCAATGACCGATCCGCCGCCCACCGCCACGACGGCATCGCACCCGGAGGCACGGTACAGGGCTGCGGCCCGGTCCACGCCCTCGTAGGTGGGATTCTCGGGCACATCGGCGAACACCGCGCGCATCGATTCCGCCGACGAGCCGCCCAAGGTATCCAGGACACGGGCGAAGACGCCGCAGGCCACCAGCCCTCGGTCCGTCACGAGGAGCGGCTTGCGCGCGCCGAGGTCTGCCAATTGATCGCGCAGGGCCCGGACGGCGCCATTGCCGAACAGCAGCTTGGGAATGCTCAACAGGACGCTCATCGTTGACTCGCTGCGATGAGCCGGTTCAACGCCTGCAGTGCCACTGGCCGGAATATGGCCCTGATCGGTCGTGTGACGCCTCACAGGGACTATCCGATCAGTTTGTCAAAATCGAGGCCGAAGTCGTCGCACATGACCATCGCAGTCGCGCGTCCCGCGCCGCTGACGCTGGACACGTTGATGGCCGTTCCGGTCAGGTACAGACCTTCGATGCCTGGAATCTTGAGCTTGGAGAGCTCCGGGGTCGGGCGGTGCCCACCGATCTGGTGCAGGTATTCCCCGGCACCGCTGACGTCTCCACGTTGGAACATGGGTGAGTGCCTGGAAATCTCCAGCGGCGTGTCGAAACGCCGGCCAATGATGTTGGCGTCGGTCACGTTGGGCGCGTAGTGCCGGTAACGCTCCAGGACCCAGTCGCCCACTTCCTGCTGCCTGCGATCCCAGGCCGCCGACCCGCCGTCACGGAGATCAAAGGGACCGAAGCCGTAGACGGTGAGCGCGGCCCCGCCGGCCGGCGCCTGGCTCGGGTCAAACTGGCAGTGCATGTGCGAGGCCATGATGCTGTCGGTCGAACCCGGGGCCCACATATCACCGTATCGATAGTTGTCAAAGACCCGCAGGAAGCGCTCGAGCGTGGAGGGCGTGTAGTTGGCCAGAATGACGCGACCGGCCGCGTCCCCCGCGACGTACCGGGGCGGTTCCCTCAGGGCGAGGTGCAGGGGCATGAGCGAGAAGGCGCCCGTTTGCACACGCCGGGCGCGGCGAACCACGCCCTCATCCACCGCGTCGACCATGTCCCCCAGTAGCCAGGGATGGATCATGCCCACAACGGCTTTCCTGGCGCGGATCACTTCGCCACCGGCCAGGCGGACACCGGTTGCGCGACCCGCCTGCGTCAGCACCTTCTCGACGTGGACCCGGTCGCGAAACTCGGCGCCGTGTTCCCTGAGGCAGCGCATCAGCGCGTCGACCAATGCGCCGCTGCCGCCGATCGGGATGCCAATGGGATAGGTGTGCACCATTCCGGGCATCGTGTAAAGAATGAAGCCGGTGCCCTTGTCTTCGGGCGCGGTGAGCGTCTCGGCAGAGAACTTGAGCAGGTGGTTGATGAGCTTGTCGCTCTCGAACCACTCGCGGCAGATTTCCAGCTTGCTCATCTGCAAGGCACGGAAGATCTCCTGACCTTCAGTGCTCTGGTCGAGCAGCGCATAGAACTGCCCCTGGTTGGGCTGCGGCACGAACAGGCTCTGGGTCACCATCGGCACCACCTGCATGCTCATGGTGGCGAAGCGACGGTAGGCTTCGGCGTCCCGGGGGGAAATCCGGGCAATCGACTCACACGTCCGGTCGACGTCCTTGTAGGTCACGATGCTGGTCTGGTCGTCGAAGATGGTCGAGTAGACCGCATCCGGGTACAGGTACCTGAGCCCGTACTTTCCCTGCAGCTGCAACTCGTCGTTCCGGATCAGGGGATTGGCCTGAATATTGACGTGCAGGGCAGAGTGCAGATCAAAGCGATACCCGGGTGCGAGCATCTCGCGAGTGACGACTCCGCCTCCGTACCAGTCGTTCTTCTCCAGTACCAGCACCTTCATGCCGGCCCGGGCCATGTAGGCGGCGCAGGTGAGCCCGTTGTGCCCGGAGCCTACGACGATCAGGTCATACTCACTGCCCATGAACGTCAATGCCCGGTCGCCAGCCAATGGGCGCAATCGGGTCCCAGTTCCTCCAGGGCCCGTGCTTCGTAGGCTCTGATATCCGCCTCCTCGAGGACACCGCGCCAGCGGTCATTGGTCCCGCGGTGGAAGAAGCTGGGCGCGCCGCCCTCCCAGAGGGCACCGCCGAAAGGCGCACTGTTTGCGGCGTGCGACTTCATGTAAGCGAAGGTACAGTGTTCGACGATCGCGTCCCAGCGGCTCTCGTCGATGGGGCAGTCGAGGAACTGGCCGATGCGGCGCATCTCGCCGGCCAGATCCGCTTTCAGGGCGTTGAAGTGCACCAGCAGGACATTGGGCAGGTCGCGGATCGACCACCAGCTGCGCACGTTCTCCCACAGGGAAAAAATGGGAAAGCCGTCCCTTTCCAGCCAGCGCCTGAAATAGGCCGTGGCGGTCAGGGTTTCCTGCTGGTGCGCCGGCGCGCCCGGACTCGAGGCGGCATGCATGGTATCGAGCCAGATCTTCTTGGTCTTCAACTCGTTGTCGTACAGGCTCCAGACCATATCCCGGCCATCGCGCCCGATATAGATATATTTGGCCGTCGGCGAGAACACCAGCGCATCCACCGGCAGGTGCGTCTTGATGAAGCGGCGATGCGTCTGCGCCTCCAGCATGGCCAGCTTGACCTCCCGGGGCGGCACGACCATGTCGAGCCAGGGTGACAGCTCGCCAATGACGATGTCCTCCGAACCGTTGAAGATCAACTGGCCGACGATCTGCTGCATCCACGTGGTTCCCGCCTTGCTGTAGGTCGCGATGACGACGTCGTCATCGCGGAACGCGAAGTCGTTCCAGATGGTCGAATCCAGAATCTCGGATTGCATTTCGCGGGTCTTCTTGGGTCGTTCCATGGGTCCCCTGGGTTGTGTCCGCAAGCGCCGGCGCGAGTGACCCGCAGACTCGCCGGTCAGGCACCGCCGCCGGAGAAGCCGATCACCTGGCCGCTGATGAAATCGGCTTTCCCTGAGGCCAGCAGTGAGACGAGCGCGCCCAGTTCTTGCGGCTCGCCCGGGCGCTGCATCGGGATCAGCTCGCGCACGCGCTTTGCAAAGTCCGGATTGTCCATCCCGCCGGGAAAGTAGTTGCTGAGCAGCATATAGGGCGCGATGGCATTGACCGAGAGCCCGGCGGGCCCCAGCTCGGCCGCCAGGGCCTTGACCAGCGTATTGGTCGCGGCGCGTGCGGCCGAATACAGCACCAGATCGGGCGTCGGGCGCAGTCCCGCGCCGGATGTGATCAGGAGAATGCGCCCGTATCCCTGCGACTTCATGTGCGGAAGGACGGCGGCCACCAGCCGAAAGGGCGTGACCGCAAAGGCTTCCAGCAGCACACGGTAGTCAGCGGCGGACCGCCCCTGGACCGGACCTCGCTGCACGTTGCCGGCATCGTTACTGATGGCGACATCGATCCGGCCAAACAGCGCCATCGCCTCGGCCGCCAGCTCTTCGACGCACGTCGCGCGCGCCGCACGCTGATCCGGGTGTGCGCGCTCATAGGCGCTGCGCCGCTCGGCCTTGGAAAATTCCGTGCTGTGGCACAGCGTGCGGAATCCGTCGGCCGCGAGTGCCGCGGCGGACGGCGGGCCGGCATAATCCAGGACGTTGGTGACGATGGCGACGCGTTCAGCCATGGCGTAGTTGGACTGAGCTCTGGTCTCAGTCCGTATCCGCGGCACCGGCGTGCACGCGCAACAATTCCATCACCTGTTCCGGGGTGCGGACTCGAGCCATCCCGCATTCCGTCGCGATTCCGAAATCAGCGAGGAAGCGCCGGGCGACTGCCATGCGTGCCCGCGTCCCGGCGACACCATCCTGGGCATGGACCAGGCCCAGGAACACCTCCGGGCGGCCTCCGGTCTGCTTCAGATTGCGCAGCGGCGCGTAGTATTCCGGATCCTTCCGGTCCGCTGGAACAGGCATGTGAATCCAGTCGACCGGGCGCCCGGCGTGGTCAATGATCAGATTCGCCAGCTCGACGGCTTTGGAGAGGTCGTGCGGATCGACGAAGTGCTTGGCATCGTTATCGCCGTAGCATAAATGGAAGCCCAGCTGGACGTCGCGCGGCACGGCGCCGCTGATGCGCGCGAACCTCCCGGCATAGGCCTGCTCGATGCCGTCGAAGCGCGGCATCATCGGAAAGCCCCCGTCCCACATCAGCATTTCAAAGCAGATATCCCACTGGATTGCCAGGTCATGGTGCGGAATCGCCGCGCAGATGCATGCGAGGTCGCGGAGCATGGCGCGTTCGTAGGCCGGTCCCGCTGCGGCCAAGGCCTCCGGCGTCAGAAAGGCCCCTGCGACCTCGTAGGGCGCCGGCAGACAGACCTGGAAGCGCACGTGGGCGGGCAGGGTGCCGCGGCGCTTGGCGTCCAGAAAGTCCTGGTAGGACAGCCGCGCCTCGCGGCAGTAGCCGAGCTCACCGAACTTGATGTCCGCGGCCTTGATCCCTGGGGCGAGCGACATAGGGACCACGCCGGCACCGGGTAGTGCTCCGGTCGATGCCAGCGTCAGATACGGGCTCGAGCGCAGGAAGGGGTATTGCCACATCACCCACTGGCGGCGGCCGCCGGTCTCGCCGTCCGGGCAGCGGAGCAGGTGTTCGCCCAGCATCTTCCCTGCCGTATCGAATACCTCTATGGTTGAATCCAGGCCGATCGTGCCGACAAAGTGAACGTGAGCCGCGCTCATGGGCTTCTCCGTGTGTGTCGTGACTTGAGGCAATCCGATGTGGCGTGCCCCGACCCCGTCGTGCCCTGACCCATGTGGTGACCGGCCGCGCTGCTCATTCGGGCGGATCCGGATAATGGAACGGCGGAATGAACACCGACGGGTAGGTTTCGTACTCGTAGCTCGGGGGCGCATCGGGTGGAAACTCCGTCGACATCGGCTGCTTGGGCAGTCCGGTCTTCGCCCAGCCTTCCTCGAACGGCGTGTAATAGGTCGGAAACCAGAGCAGCTTCTGGAACAGCCAGCGGCCCGACTGCTTGACGTAGTCCATCTCGTAGGGGCCCTCGGCCCAGTGGGCCATCTTCCCCATCTGCGCGACCTGGATGAACGCGCGCCAGCGCCCCTTGGCCGATGTGCCGTCCTTGCCCAAGGTCACGACGCCCTGCAGCTGAAAGTGATTGTAGAGCTGACCGTACTTGAGTCCTTCGGGAAATTCCTTGCCCAGAATCCGGCTCAGCATCGTCCTGACACCGTTGCGGCCCCGGTAGACGCCGCGCCCCCCGATCTCGATCGAGCAGTCGGCCGCAAACAGTCCGAGCGCCTTCGAATACAGCGCCTTGTCGAGGTAATAGCCATAGATGCGCTGCAGGCGCTTGATCGCTTCGATGTCCTCGAGGGCCGTGACACGCCGCTGCATGGCCACAAGCCGCGTCTGCATCTGCCTGAGCGCCGCCTCGAGCCCGGCAACGCGTCCGTCCCTGGAGGAAGTCCTCGCCGTCGCCTTCTTCCTGACCGTGGTCTTCTTCTTTGCGCGTGCTGCCATTGTCCTGCTCCGCTGAGCTCACCCCGGCGTGGAAGTCATGTCAGGCCCGATGCCCTGCCGGGCCGCGACCGCGGTCGACGCGCCCAGCTCGCGGCGCCGGGCCTGCGTGGCTTGCTCATCCACGCGCTGCCCATCGGGCATGAGGACCACGCCATAGACATCGCGCGCCCGCGCCAACGAGACCAGCCCGTTGCGCACGTCGTCGCAGACCCGGTTGGGATCACGGTGCAGCGGATTGCCCCAGCCGCCGCCGCCGGTGTTGCGCGTCTCGCAGGCCTCGCCCGGAAAAATGGGCACGCTGGTGAAGGTGCGCAGCGGACGCACCTGGCCGTTCACGCCCGTGAGGGTCATCTTGCCGAGCGGCCCGGAGCCGCCCCCACAGACACCCTGGGGCGCAAAACGCTCCCCGTCGCTGTTGCCGGTCATCACCATCGACACGGCGCCCGGCGCGGTATGGGCGACGAAGCGGATGTAGCTGCCGGGCGCGCCGCGGAATTCGCCGGCGCCTTCCCAGTCCTGCAGCACCTCGTAATGGGTCACGAGATACGGCGAGGAGGATTCATAATGCTCGATGTTCGGACGCACCAGCCCCGCGCAGGCCGCCTGAAAACCCGCGCCGAGCCAGCCATCGAAGCCCTTGATGCCGCCGCTCCCGCCATCGCTCCCGAAGGTCTCGGTGAAATACTGGCGCATGTGACCGGTGCGCGGATCAGTGACATCTGGCTGCGTGCCGATATTGATCGGGCACATGTGCCGCGACCAGGCCGCCATCGCCTGTGCCGGCAGCGCCCGGCCGAGTGAGAGCGCACAGGCCTCGACGATCTGCGTGCCCACGGTGATCTGCGAGGAGCCGACGGTGGCCGGGTAGCGCGGGTTGACGACCGTGCCCTCCGGCGCAATGAAGGACACCGGCTTCTGCGCGCCGCCGTTCTTGGGCACCTTCGGATCGACAATATAATAGAGTCCCTCCATCGCGCTGGTGATGGTCACGCCCATCGGACAGTTGACGAAGGTGGCCTGCGGGTCGCTCTCGGAAAAATCAAAAGTCAGCGAATCACCCCTGACCGTCGTGGTCACGCGCACCGTGATCGGCCGGTCCGTGCGCCCGTCCCAATCGCAGGAGGATTCGGCCTTGTACACGCCGTCGGGAATCCTGCGAATCTCGGCCCGCATCGCCCGCTCACCGGCGTCGACGATCTGCTGCATGCAGGCCTTGATGGTCTCCACCCCGTAGCGGTCGCACAGCTGGCCGATCTGGGCTTCGGCGTGAATCATGCAGCCGTTGATCAGGCGCGTGTCCATGTCCAGCTCGGTCGGCATGCGCACGTTGCGCAGCACCAGCTTCCACATGTCCTCCTGCAGTACGCCGGCCTTCAGCAGCTTGAGCGGCGGAATATTCAGGCCTTCGGCGATGATGTCATAGGCGCCAGCGCCATAGCCGCCCGGCAGGAAGCCGCCGGTATCGCTGACGTGCGTCTTGGCCTGGAAGAAGCCCAGTTGCTCGCCCTTGTAGAAGATCGGCCGGACGAAGTTCCAGTCCGGCAGGTGCCCGCCGCGAACAATGTAGGGGTCGTTGGCAATGATGTAGTCGCCCGGCTGGTAGTCGCCGTGAAAATGGCTCTCGATGCCCTTGATGGCTTCCTCGGCCACCATGGTATGGATCGGCGCGGAATTCGCGGCGATCACCATCTGGCCCTGCTTATCCAGAATCGACTGGCCCAGGTCCCGGGCCATGGCGGTGACAAACGACTGGGTCGAATAGAGGATCTTCTCGCCCACCTGCTCGGCCAGGTACTGCAGCTTGTTCCACACGACGGAGAAGGTCGTCGGATCGATGCGTGGCGGCATGGCCGCGCGTGCCTGTGGATTCATGACTCAGCTCCCGCCCGGTTTGGAGACGCGATCAGATTCCCATATTCGTCGACCCGTGCAGTGGCCCCCGGCGGCAGCACGAAGGTCGTGAACCGCTCTTCAATGATAGCCGGGCCGGCCAGCGTCTGCTCGGCCCGCAGCCGGTCACCGTCATAGACCGGCGTGTCCATCAGGCCGTGCCTGGAGAAGTAGGCGCGCCGCGTACCCTTGGGCGACGGGCGCGCGCCGTTGGCCTTCGGGATCGTCGGTGTCTGCGGCTTGCTGGTGGATGCCGTGCCGGACAGGTGCAGCCTGAGGATCTCGGTCGGATAGCTGCGGTCGCAGTACCCGACCGTCTGTTCGTGCGCCACATGGAAGGCCTCGATCGAGGCCTGCAGGGTCGCTGCGGTGATGGGTCCGGAGTCAATCGGTGCGACGCGTTCGCGGAACTGGCCGTAGTAGCGGAATTCCACCGATTTGGCGATGCGCATGTCTTTGGGCGCCACACCCTCGCGGGCCAGCGTGGCGCGCGCCTGGGATTCCATCGAGGAGAACAGGCCATTGATCGCCGCGAGATCCACCTTCTGGGTATCGCTGTAGAAGCTGTGCTGGAAATCGTGCTTCAGGTCGCAGTACATCATGCCGTAGGCGCAATAGATCGGCCCGACCTTGGGTATGATCAGGTTGCGGATGCCCAGCTCCTCGGCGATGCGCACGGCGTGCACCGCGGCCGCACCCCCGGCGGCGCAGAGCGTGAAGTCCCGGGGGTCATAGCCGCGTTTCGCGAAGGTCAGGTCCGTCCCGCCCGCCATGGTCGCGTTGATCACGTCGTAGATCGCCGCCGCGGCCTCGAGCACGGGCAGCTGCAGCGGATCGCCGATCTGCTCCCTGATCGCCTGTTCGGCCAGGTCCTTGCGCAACCGGGTTTCGCCGCCGAGGAAGAAGTCCGGATCGATGTAGCCCAGCACGACATTGGCGTCGGTCACCGTGGGCTTCGTGCCGCCCTTGTCGTAGCAGACCGGGCCCGGCGCGGCGCCGGCGCTCTTCGGACCCACGCGCAGACGGCCGGTGCTGTCCAGGTGGGCGATGCTGCCGCCGCCGGCGCCGATCGCATTGACGTCGACACAGGGCAGCGAGAATCTCCGGCCGTCGATCAGCTGCTGCTTCACGGTATCCACGATGCCGTCATGCACGACGCCGACATCGAAGCTGGTCCCGCCCATGTCCACCGACAGGATGTTCCTCGAATCGTGCGCGGCACCCAGCGCGCGACCGAGCGAGGGTCCGGCTGCCGGGCCGGACAGCAGCAGTACGGCCGGGTTCTGGATCACGACATCGGGCGTGGCCGTGCCGCCGTTGCTCTGCATGAACAGCAGCTGTCCCTTGAAGCCCTTCCCGGCGAGCAGGGTCTGAATGCGTGAGACATAGCCGATGACCGCCGGTGCGACATAGGCGCTGAACATCGTCGTGCTCCAGCGTTCCACTTCGCCCGTGACCGGCAGCACGCGCGAGGAAATGGCGACGTAGGTGCCGGGGCTTTCCTCGGCGATGAGCTGCTCGATGCGCTGTTCGTGGCGTGGATCGAGCTGCGAGAACAGGCACATGACCGCGATGGACTGGACGGCCTGCTCACGCAGATAGCGCACGGCGCGGCGCACATCGGCCTCATCGAGCGGCGTCAGGGTCTGGCCGCGGAAGTCGAGGCGCTCGGTTACTTCAGTCATCAGATGGAACGGAGTCAGCGGTTCCGGCGGGTCGGCGCGGAAGTCGTACATGTCCTCGGGCCCTTCCTTCCACTGCGCCTTGGCCACATGCGGGTAGGCGATGCGCAGCCGGAAGCCGCGCGTGGCAATCGTGCCCATGCGCGCCCCGGACTTGGTGGCCACGAGATTCGTCGCCATCGTGGTACCGAGAATCGCGGTCTGCGTCCGCGCGAGCAGCGCCTCGGGGGCCAGCCC
>Ga0075017_100001679_pt1 | contig 13657 bp, 12 predicted proteins | sample AleBraG_ABR_2012_FD_71475 | JGI IMG/M metagenome (GOLD analysis project Ga0075017, IMG submission 71475) | Freshwater sediment microbial communities in response to fracking from Pennsylvania, USA - Alex Branch Run_MetaG_ABR_2012 | ecosystem: Environmental > Aquatic > Freshwater > Creek >... | reverse complement strand
CATATGAACATGTTGGTACGCAGGCCAGCGGGCTTGTGACGAAGCTGCCGCTCCAGGCCGATGAGGCCGCCCAGGACCAACGCCACAATCAGCCGGATGAGGGTCGTGGAAAGAACCGCGCCCATCTCTTGCCGCAGCAGGTCCATCGAATGTTGCAGCGCTGGCATGTTGAATGTGGAGGATCGAGTGGATTCTATCACCGGAAAACTGCGGGCTCGGCGACATACGAAGGCCCGGCATTAACGCAGCTGATTACCACGCTATCGATTGCCGGAAGACGAGCGTGCGCTGTAAATCGTGGCCTCAGGTTGGCCCGTGGTGTGAATCTTCACCAGCGAGTGCAGTCCCTGCGTCGATGCTTGCATCGCTACCGGATCTCCCGCCATAGCGACGACATAATCAGCGAAGCGTGCCGGATCGGAGAGGGCTTGCTCCCAAAGTCCATCGGGGTCGATAGGCTGTTTCCAGGTACGATGGTTCCCTTCCTGTATGAGACGCCGGAGGGGAATTCCGGCTTGCTGCACGGCCCCAACATGATCACCCAGATACATGAGGATGGTCGAATCGGCGGGCAACATTTTGAGCTGCCGGGCGAGTTCGGTTTCCACAGCAAGACGCGTGCGCGAATTTACCCACGCTTCACGAAAGCAGACCGGCTGTTCGCGCCAGATCGAAGCATAGCTCCCTGCAATTAACAAAAGAGGTAAGGAAACCGCGACCGCCTTCGCCGTCGGGTTTCTGGCTGACGTCAACACGAAATAGCTGACGACCGCCATAGATACAGCGAAGGCAGGCAGCAACTGGACGCCGTAACGCACGTTGTAAAACGAAAACGGCCACCACACCGGCACGAATACAGGAACGGCTCCGTACGCAACCGAGAACGGATAGAAGAGCAAGGGCACCCAAAGAAGCAGGAGCGTGCGCAATCGCCTCGCGAAGAAGAGAATCAGGACCGACCCGGCAAGCAATACTCCAACCCACAGCTTCTGCCAGTATCCTTCCGCCACGTTCAGCTCAGCCGACTTCAGAAAGTAAATTCCTGCCGTGTAGAGATTGCGTGAGCCAGGATGAGGCGGAAACCCCGGCTGAGCCGTCTTCTGTTCAATCGCCCGTGCAGAGTACGGTCCGTTGGCAAACTCGAGCGGGTTGCGATAGATGATTCCGTTGTAGGTCAGCCACAACGCAGGCACCGCAGCCAGAAGCAAAACGAATTTCATCAGCGATCGCCGGATCTTCAAATTGCCAGGTTCCGACCTGAAAAATGTCACCAGCGCGGCGACACCAATCGCGGCGCCGAGAAACCATCCGTCGTAACGCGTCAGTTCCGCAGCAGTCACGCAGATCGCACACTTCACCAAAGAACGCGGAGTAACCGACGAAATATCCGCCCACGTCTTCGACCTTTGTTGCAGGAATTCGTTGAAGAATGTGACGGCCCAAATAAAAAACGCCAGATACAGGGCTTCGGTCATTGCGGTGGCCTGGAGATACACCAGATTCGGATTGGCAGCGTAGACCAATACGGCTATCCACCCAGCGATTCGTGCAGCCAGATCGGGTTCCGCAGGAAAGCTCAGAACACCGCGCACCAGGCGAAACAGGCCGGCCGCACCGGCCACAAATGCTGCCATTGATGGGATCGAACCGCCCACCCCCGTCTGCCACAGCGAATCCGAAATCAAGAAAGGGATCATCAGAAGATGCGGCAACGGCAACCACACGGTGCCCAGCTGCAGGAATCCAGGAGTGCGGGAGTCAAAAACGCGGCGAGCAATGTTGATGTGCGCAACCGCATCGCCATAGAGCAAAATCGATCCATGGCGAAAATACACCGCGCACGAGAGAACAGAGACGCAACCTGCGAGCGCGATCACCCATGCCATCTCGGGGTCGGACCGCCGCATGGGCTTCATGATTACTCCAGATGGGTAAGTTCGCGAAACACCTGGAAGCGCGCGTCAATCTCATCGCGCGTCAGCGACTGCAGCCGGCCGGTGCCGAAGCGCTCCACGGCAAACGATCCCATCACGCCGCCATAAAAGAGCGCACGCTTCAGAACTTCCCGATTCAGTTCTTCCTGGGACGCGATGTAACCCATAAAGCCGCCGGCAAAGGAGTCGCCTGCTCCGGTGGGATCCTTTACCTCTTCGATAGGAAGCGCAGGTGCCCGGAATGGATGGGATCCAATTCCGAAAGCACCTTCGCGAAAGAAGATGGTCGCGCCATATTCACCGTGCTTCACAACCAACGCCTGCGGCCCCAAGGCCAGCACCTTGCGTGCCGCGCGCGGCAAACTGGTGTCGCCTGCCAGCATCTTGACCTCGGTGTCATTGATCAACAGCACGTTCACCAGCTTCAGAGTCTCAAGCAGTTCCTTTCGCGTTCCCTGTATCCAGTAGTTCATGGTGTCCCCACCGGTCAGGCGGACACCGTCCATCTCCAGCCGCACCGCGGCCTGCAGAGTAGGGTGGATGTTGGCCAGGAAGAGAAAGTTGGAATCCTGATATTCCTTAGGGATTCGGGGCTGAAATTTCTCGAAGACGTTGAGCTCAGTGAAGTCGGTCTTGGCTTCGTTCAGATTGTCCAGATATTGCCCGCCCCAGCGAAACGTCTTGCCCTGCGCTCGCTCAAGGCCTCGAGTGTCGATGCCCCGCGCTTTGAAGACCTTCTCCTGTTCGGCGGTGAAATCTTCGCCCACTACGGCAACGACGCGCACGTCGGTGAAATAACTTGCAGCCAGCGCAAAATAAGTGGCGGCACCACCCAGTTCGTTTTCCACGCGACCTGAAGGCGTGGCAATGGTGTCGAAAGCGACGGAACCCACAACTAGTATGCTCATCGTTATGTTTTTGTACTCTCCAGATATTTGCCGACGATCAGCTTCAATTTTTCACGCGTAGCGGCTGGAATCTTGTCGCGCTCAGTCAGAATAGCGTGAGCCAGAGCCACCCCACACTTGCAAGAACGCGACTTCGACATGGCGGCCACACTCTCACGAACAACCTTGGCTGCGTTCTCTGCATTCTTCACCAGCACCGCAACGATCTGATCGACAGTCACGGAGTCATGATGCGGGTGCCAGCAATCGTAGTCGGTCACCATCGCTACCGTGACGTAGCACAACTCCGCTTCTCGGGCCAGCTTCGCCTCCTGCAGGTTGGTCATGCCGATCACGTCGGCACCCCAACTGCGGTACACATTCGATTCGGCTCGGGTGGAAAATTGCGGGCCTTCCATGCACACGTACGTGCCACCCAATTTGACGGTTACAGCGGCTTTCCGGCAGGCGCCCTCCACCACATGAGCAAGTTCGGCACACACCGGATCGGCAAACGAAATATGCGCCACCACACCTTCGCCGAAGAATGTATCTACCCGATGACGAGTTCGATCAAAGAACTGATCGGGAATGAGGAAGTCCAGAGGTTTGTGTTCTTCCTTCAACGATCCGACAGCCGACACGGAAACAATCCTGCTAACTCCCAACTGTTTGAAGCCGTGAATGTTGGCGCGAAAGTTAAGTTCGCTCGGCAGCAACCGATGCCCGCGGCCGTGGCGCGCCAGGAATGCCACCCTGCGGCCCTCCAGAGTTCCCAGAACGTAGACTTCTGAAGGCTGCCCAAAAGGCGTCTCAAGACGCACCTCCTGCACATTCTCAACACCGGGCATATGGTAGAGACCGCTGCCGCCGATAATTCCTATTTCTGCTTCGGACAAAAATCCTCCAGCTGGCTTACCTGACACTGAACTGGTGTGGGATCAAACTCGTGATTATACAAGAGTAAACGCGGGCATTCTCATGGCAGCATCCGCGATCTTAACAGGGCTGTCACCGCGCACCTCCGCATCCAACGATACAATCTTCGCTATGAAGCCCGCGGCATTCCTGCTCGCTATTCTTTTGTTGGCTACTCCAGTTCTGTCCCAAACTCCTGCCACGAACAATCCTGTTACTGTGCCCATCACGCTCGACCATAACCGGATCATCATTGACGTCCATCTGCCGTTGCCCGGTGGCGGGGATAAGCGAGTGCGCGGCTGGGTCGACTCGGGGAATCCTGAGCTCTGGGTCAGCGAGCGCGTGGCCAAGCTCATGGGCTTGCAGATGACCGGTGAAGCGAAAGAATCGATGGGCGCGAAGGTTCAAAAAGCTCAAGCGCCGCCTGCAATCATCGTAGGCGGAATGACAGTGTCGCTTGCAGGAGTGAAAGAGGCGTCGGTCGAAGTCGGACGCGAGGGCATCGGCCCCGGGCTAAGTGCTGAGATTAACCTGCCCTCTTCGGTTCTTCGCAGCTACGACGTGCTGGTCGACTATCCCAATCGCGAATTCACGATTGGCCCTAAGGGCAGCGTTCACTTCCAGGGCAAACCGGGAAAGCTGTTACTCAATTCCGAAAACGGATTGATTCATGTCGCCAGCAAGATCGACGGGAAGGAATACACTTTCGGGCTCGACGTGGGTGCGCCGATAGGCTTCGTGTCCACCGAATTTCTTGCCCAGCTTCGCCAAGCTCATCCACAGTGGCCACACATGACAGGCGCGGTCGGAATCGCGAACTTGTGGGGACTGGAGGACGAACCGAAGTGGGAGCTGTCGCGTCTGCCATCGTTGCAGTTTGGATCCATTGAACTCACCCAGATTATTGTTGCAGGCTTTCCCGACGCCGCCATCAAGTGGCTGCAACAGCGTGCCGGCATCCCTATCGCAGGTCTGATGGGAGCAAATGCTTTCCTGGACTATCAGGTTGGGCTCGACTACGCGCACGGCATGGTCTACTTCAATCGAACTTCAACCTTTGTCGCACCTGATATGGATGTGATTGGTCTCGTCCTGCGTCCTGAAAACGACGGGCGTTACCGCATCATCGGCGTCGCCGACTACGAGGGCAAGCCGTCGGTGCCCGAAGTTCGAAGTGGCGATGTGCTGATCTCTGTCGATGGAATTCGCGCGACTGGCGGCACGATGGGACAAGTCTGGTCGTCGCTCGAGGGCAGCCCGGGCCAGTCCCGGAGTCTGACGATCGAGCGCGACGGCAAGCAGTTCACGGTAACAGCAATGGTGCGACGATTCCTTGCGTCGGAAACGGGGAAACCGAACCCTCCGAAATCAAAATCAACGTCTCACCCATCGCCGAAAAACTGAGCGCGGCTATTTCCCGGCGGCGGCAGCCTTCGGATAGAGCTCCAGCATCACCTGATTCGTAGTGGCCTCGTCGACGCTTTCGGTGATCATTACCGTGTCCCCGTCCACCTTGATCACAACCGGACCTTCCTCCGTCAGCCAGGTATGCTCGCCTCGTAGAGCCCCCACCTCACTCGTCGCTGCGGTGGAGTTATCGCTGCCAGTCGCTTCTCGCGAGTGCCTGTATCGTTTGGGCAGATAGTTCGCATAGGTCGCGGCGAACTCGGCAGCTTTTTCGGGACCGGACCAGCGCGACACGTACAACAGCCCCAAAGGAGCCGATGAATCCCCCTTGGGCTGTGCCGCATAGTAATAGCCGCCGCGCCAGTGGGGATACAGATCTTTGGAAACATCTACTCCGGCATATTGATCGATGAGCAACGCGACATCGAACTCGCCAAAAGCTCCCACATCGAACCGCTCATAGTTCTTGAAATCGCGGGCGAAATCCGGCACGCGCATCGGCTCGAGGCGCTCGTGCGCCAGGTAAGTCTTCGGCTCCATGATCTGACGCGTGTTGACCGGAGGATTGGAAAACGCCCCGGCATAGGCTTTATCCCTCCCACCCTTCGTCAAGAGTTCGGCCTCAAAGTCCAGGCCATAGCGATAGGGGAAAGTCAGCGACTCCTTCATGAAGATAGGAGCATCCTGGAACTGGACGGAATCGGCTGTGCCTACGAGCATGCCCGCCTTCAGCGCCTCGACGACTTGCGGCGAATCGAGCATGGTCTGGCCGGTCGGCGCCAGTGAATAGTCGATGAGCACCACCATCGCCTGCCCTTCCACGATCGCCTGCCGGGCCTCAATGGCTTCGTCAGCTTCAAGGTCCGCGGCGGTAATGTGCTCGACCTTGGAAAGATCTGTGTCCGCCGCCTTCATCCACTTCTCCAGACCGAATGACTGATCCTGGAGAGCATGGGTCAGCTCGTGCGCCAGAACAGGTTTCTGTTGCTCGCCATCGATCCAGTCCAGCAGATTGACGGTCTTAGTCTTCGGGTCGTAATAGCCGGCCACTTGCTCGCGAAGCAGGGCGATCAGGAACTTTTGCAGGTCAAAGTCGCGCGGCAGCATGCCAAACTTCTTCAGCACGCGCTCCGACCGGCGTAAACGTTGCGCGTCCTCGTCTTCGGCCATGTGCTTTTCGATGTACGCGACCACTTCGTCCCGGCTGGTCAACCGGCGCTTCACGCTGTCATGGATAGGCAGCGAAGTATCTTTGCTGGCAAAGCTTAAGATGTCGTCGACCGAGCGGAAAAGCTCCTTGGCTTCTTTGGGAGAAATCTTGTGTTCAGTCTCCGCGCCCTTCTGTCCCTGCGGACTACCCGCTTCCACGCCGGCGGATTGGCCGGACTGACCTCGTGGCGGTGACGGCGCAGTGCCTTGTGCTCCCTGAGCCCACAGCACGCAGCTCAGAATCAGAACCGAGAAAAGCAAGAGAAGGCCCAAACCAATTCGTCGATTTAGTATGGGCAAATCTAACCTAGGGTTTGACACCTCAACCCTATTTCCCAGCCAGGACGTCATTGACTCACCCGCTTGGCCACCCACTCCCCGACTTCCCGAGTACCCAGGCCGCCGCCGATGTCCACCGTAGTCTTCTTCTGCTTGACCGCCTCCAGCACAGCCGCTTCGATTCTCTCGGCTTCGGCGGTCAGGCCAAGATGGTTCAGCATCATCGCCGACGTCAGAATCGCGCCCAGCGGGTTCGCAATGTTCTTTCCCGCAATCGGCGGTGCCGAACCGTGCACCGGCTCGAACATTGATGTCTTTCCGGGGTGAACGTTCCCGCTCGCCGCCATGCCGAGTCCTCCCTGCAGGCCGGCCGCCAGGTCGGTGATGATGTCCCCGAACATGTTGTTGGTGACGATCACGTCGAACTGCCGAGGATCGCGTACCATCTGCATGCAAAGCGCGTCCACGTACATGTGTTCCGCTTTAATTTGTGGATACTCGCTGCTCACTTCTTTGAACACGCGCTGCCACAACCCACCAGCATGAGTCATGGCATTCGACTTGTCACACATCAGCACGCGCTGCCGCGGACTGCCGTCCAGCTTCGTGTGGCGCTCGCAGTATTCGAAGGCGTAACGGATAATGCGCTCCACTCCCTTCCGGGTATTGATGTCCTCCTGGGTGGCAATCTCATCCGCAGTACCCTTCTTGAAGACGCCGCCTGCATCCGTGTAGACGCCCTCGGTGTTCTCCCGCATCACTACAAAGTCGACGTCCTTTGGCTCGACGCCCTTCAATGGACACAAAGCAGAATCCAGCAGCCGAACCGGTCGTACATTCGCGTAGAGGTCCATCTGAAAGCGCATGCCAAGCAGGATTTCCTTGGCATGGACGTTCGTGGGCACACGCGGATCGCCAAAGGCCCCCACGAGGATCGCGTCAAAGTCGCGCTCCAGCATGGCAAAGCCCCCGGGCGGAACCGTAACCCCGTCGGCCAGGTAGCGATCAGCACCCCAGTCGAACAGCGACGTCTCAAGCGCCGCGCCGCTGGCTTCCAGAACACCCACAGCCTGCGGAATCACTTCCCGGCCAATCCCGTCGCCCGGGATGACGGCAATACGTTTTTGCTGAGTCATCGGCTAGAAGATTACCAGCGAACCTTCGAGACTGTCATGCAGGCCCGTTGCCCGCGTGGGCATGAGCCCTCCGGCAGTCGTCTATAATCCAATACTTGGCCATGGTTACAGCGTCCCAGAACGACGTTCGCGCGGAATTTCATGCTCTGCGCACAGATTGCGGCGTCTACGACCTCGACTCGCGAGCCAAAGTCCTGCTCACGGGTAGCGACCGTGTGCGCTGGCTGAACGGGATGGTGACGAACAATGTCCGCGACCTGGCCACCGGCCACGGCGTTTACGCCTTTCTTTTGAACCCGCAGGGGCACATACTCGGTGATCTGTATGCCTATAACCGTGGCGACTCCATCCTGGTGGACAGCGAGCAGTCGCAGTTGTCGAAGATTCTGGCCACCTTCGAGCACTACATCATCATGGACGACGTAGAGGTCCAGAACATCAGCGAAAAGCTCACCGGACTGGCGATAGCGGGGCCAAGATCGCACGAGGTCCTGAGCAAAGCTGGGTTCGAGGTTCCGGAGCTTGAGCCGCTACAGCTGGCCGACCCGGTCTGGAATGGTATTGTTTTGACAATGGTTCGGGGTGAAGGTGACGCACCGTCCTACCAGATTTGGCTGTCGCCGGAGAATGCGGCACGAGTTCGTGAGGCTCTGATCAACGCCGGAGCAAGCCCGGTGGGCCCAGGGGCGCAGGAACTCCATCGCATCGCGCTAGGCATTCCGCGCTACGCTCGAGATATCCGCGAGCGCGATCTTCCTCAGGAGACCGAACAGACACGCGCCTTGCACTTTAGCAAGGGCTGCTATATCGGCCAGGAAATCGTTGAGCGCATCCGGTCTCGCGGCAACGTGCATCGCAAGTTCACCGGCTTCCTGATTGACGGGCCTCTGCCCGCTCCCGGTACGAAGATTCAATTGGATGGGAAAGACCTGGGCGAGATCACCAGCGCAGCTTCCCTGCCCACGGAAAACGGAGAACAGCCTGTGGCACTCGGCTACATCCGGCGCGAAGCTGCGACTCCAGGCAAGGTTTTGCAAGCCGGCGACGCCAAGGCGATCGTCGCAGAGTTGCCTTTTGCTGGCATCTAGAGGACTTCTTATATGGCAGAAAAAAAACAAGACAGTTTCACGGTAACTGACCGGCGGCTCTTCACGTCAGACGGCGAGCTGCGCAAAGAGACGACCGAAGAATACACCTCGCCGATTCCGATCGATGCTGCTCCGGCCAGCAAGGCGAAAGAAGCGGGCGAAGGAACCGATGTGTCCGACCGCATCATGGGGCAGGAAAGCGCCACGATCCCGCCGATGCCGACTGCCGCCGAACAGCAAGAACAGGCAGACGCCTATCGCCAGTCTTCCAAAGATCTGGATACGCGCGTCGAACTCGGCGGCCACTCTGCGAAAGAGCTGGAGATGACCTTCGAGCGCTTCATGGCATCGTTATACATGAGCGCCATGCTGCAACTCGGCCTGATGCACGAGCAGGGCGGTCAGCCGCGTGTCGATATTATTGGCGCTCGCCAGACCATCGACACGCTCTCATTGCTGGCTGAAAAAACGAAAGGCAATCTCACCTCCACCGAGGAACACTTCCTGCAAAACTGCCTGTATGAGCTGCGCATGGCATACGTCGAAGTGACTAATGCGTTGGTTCGGCCTCCGCAGGCACCGGGCTCGGCCACCGGAACCAAAGGACGATGAAGGCAATCCTTACCGTGCTCGGCAGCGGCACCTCCATGGGCGTGCCGACCATCGGCTGCGATTGCGAGGTGTGCAATTCAAGCGATCCGCACGACCGCCGCACCCGGCCTTCGATCATGCTGGAGTACGGCGGAAACTTCGTCCTGATCGACACCACACCCGACTTTCGCGAGCAGGCAATCCGCGAACGGATTCGCCGCCTGGACGCGGTGCTCTACACCCACACTCACGCCGACCACATTCTGGGTATTGATGATCTACGCCCACTCAGCTTCCACCGGCCGGGCGGAATCCCTCTGTACGCGCGGCCGGAAGCCGGTGAGTTCCTGCGCGGAATGTTCCGCTACATCTTTGACGCGGACTACAAATTCGGTGGCATTGCAAAGGTTCAATTGCTCCCCATTGAGGGGCCTCTCGATCTCTACGGCGCGCGTTTCGAGCCCGTCACCGTGATTCATGGCGACACTGAGATTTATGGCTTTCGCTTCGGATCGGCGGCTTATCTGACGGATTTCAGCTCGGTTCCCGAGACGTCCTTCGAGCAGTTGCACGACCTCGACATTCTTTTTCTGGATGCACTTCGACATAAGCCGCACCCGACGCACTCGACCGTGGAAAATTCGCTGCGCATTGTGGATCGAGTGAGGCCGAAGCGAGCGTTCTTCACCCACATTTGCCACGATCTGCCGCACGAGGCGACGAATGCGACTTTGCCCGAGAATGTGCGTCTGTCGTACGACGGCATGAAGCTGGAATTCGAGATTTGAGTTTTTTCAATCTCTAGAACAAGTCCGAATGGAAGTCTTCCACAAACTCGATCAGGTCCCGGCAGACTTTGGGCCGACGATACTCAGCATCGGCAATTTCGACGGTGTGCACCGGGCGCATCGGCACGTGCTCGACGAAATCGTTCGCCGCGCCAAGCAATCGGGTGCCAAGTCGGTCGCGGTCACCTTCGAGCCTCATCCCATCCGCATCCTGCGGCCCGACTCCGGGTTGAAGTTGCTCACCCCAACTTCCGAGAAACTTCGCCTCCTCGAAGCCTGCGGAATGGATGCCACGCTCCTCATCCCGTTCACCCGTGATCTTTCGCTGATGACTCCGCACCACTTCGCCCACGACATTCTGAAAAAGTGCTTGCATGCGCGGGAGATCCACGAGGGCTACAACTTTCACTTCGGGCACAAGGCGGAAGGCGATGTGGAGATGCTCGCGACATTCGGGCAGGAAATGGGTTTCGAAGTCAAGACTTATCCCGAGATGAAACTGCGTGGCGAGTCGGTGTCAAGCAGTCACATTCGCAAGCTTCTGCAAGCTGGCGGCGTAAGCCGTGCGCGCCATCTGTTGGGGCGTCCCTTCAGCATTCTCTCTACTCCGGGGCGTGGGCGGGGATTCGGCTCCAAATACACCGTCCCTACGATTAATTTGAGCCGCTACGAAGAGTTGATTCCCAAAGACGGGGTCTATATCACGCGAACTCGCGTTGGGCAGGAATGCTTCGATTCTGTGACGAATGTGGGCAATCGCCCCACGTTCGGGGCGGACTCATTTGCCATCGAGACTCACCTGCTCAACTTCCATCCCATCGAACTAACTGCTGACACAGAAGTAGAACTGCATTTCCTGAACCGCTTACGCGACGAGATCAAGTTTCCGTCTGTCGAAGCGCTGCGCGCTCAGATCGGGAAAGACGTGACAAAAGCAGGCCGGTATCTCCAGTTACTGAAAGCGAAGTCCTGACGCACCCCTCTGCTACAATCCCCGCCTGATGGCGGCCTCCGCAAGTCTTTTCCTGGCACACGTCACTCCCGGACAACGCCGCACTCTCGTGGCCGCCGCCCTCGGCTGGATGCTGGATTCGTTCGACGCCATGCTCTACGCGCTGGTCCTTACTTACATCATGCGCGACCTGGGCATAAGCAAGTCCACCTCTGGTTTTCTCTACACCCTCACGCTGCTTGCCTCCGGCATTGGGGGCGTCGCTTTTGGATTTCTGGCTGATCGCATCGGGCGCAAGCGCTCCCTGATGCTAAGCATCCTGACTTACTCCGTTTGCTCGTTTGCCTCGGGACTCTCGACATCAGTTCTCAGCCTGGCCATTTTCCGTTTCATACTCGGTCTCGGCATGGGCGGCGAGTGGAACACCGGCGCGACGCTGGTCGCCGAGACTTGGCCCACGGAGTTGCGCGCAAAGGCCCTAGCAATCGTTCAGAGTTCATGGGCGATCGGATACGCGTTCGCTGCGCTGGTTGCCGGCGTTGTGCTCCACTACGCCAACTGGCGAGTCGTGTTTTTCGTCGGGATTCTGCCCGCGCTCGTCACTCTGTGGATTCAGAGCAGCGTGCCGGAATCCGAAATGTGGCAGGAGCACCACCGGCTGGCGCAGGAATCCAGACGTGTGGCCGACGCGCAGCACAAGTATGATCACGACAGCTTCCGGAGCATCTTCCGGCCTCCTTACGTCAAGCACACATTCGCGCTTCTATTCCTGAATTTCTTTGGCATGTTCGGCTGGTGGGGCCTGTTTACCTGGATTCCGCCTTATCTCTCCCTTCCGGTCGAGCAAGGTGGACGCGGCTTCGGCGTCATGGGGACCACCACGTTCCTCATAGTGCTCAACCTGTTCGGGATGTTCCCCGGGTATGCCACTTTCGGCTGGGTGGCCGACAAGTTCGGACGCCGCAAGTCGTTCATTATGTATACGTTCATAGCGGCAGTTCTCGTGTCGCTTTATGCCGCGGCGCGCGATCAGTGGGTTCTTCTCATACTGGGAACAGTCGTCGCTTTCTTTGGCACGGGATTCTTCTCTGGTTCGGGAATCATCGGCAGCGAGATTTTTCCCACCCGGGTGCGCGCTCGCGCTCTGGGCTTCACCTACAACGGGGCGCGAACTATGAGCTCGGTTGCGCCACTGGTGATCGGCAAGGTAGGACAGGCAAAAGGACTGGGCTGGGCCTTCTATCTGTGTGCCGCATCGTTCCTGCTGGCTTCGCTTGTTGCTACGCAGTTGCCGGAGACTAAGGGAAAACATCTGGAGTAAGCGATCTCCCCGCCGCATCCACAACGTCCTACTCGATCGGCTCCAAAACTGTTTGCTCGCCCGGCAGTTTTCCATCCGGCAGTTGCACGACAACAATCGCGATCAGAACGACGACAATCCCGAGTGTCTGAATCGGGCGCACGCCTTCCCCCAGCACGATTGCCGCAATGACGATCGAGAATACGGGCTCCAGGCAGCTCCCGACGATAGCTCGAGTAGGCTCCAGATGCTGGAGGCCAGCGAAGTAAAGCGAGAAAGGCACCAGCACAGAGAGCAAGGAGAAAATCAGAAGAAACAGCCACTGCGCGCCGGAGTAGTGTGCGGCTACGACCTTCCACGGTGGATTGATCACGATCCAGAACCCGGAAGCCGCCACCAGCGTCCACAGCAGCACGATCCAGCGGTCGTAGCGTGCCAGGATACTGTGTCCGCCTACGTTATAGAAGGCAAACGAGAATGCCGCGAGCAGGGCTGCCCCGACGCCAACAATGTTCAGGCGAAATCCGCCCGTTCCCACCGCTCCGATCGCCAAGGCACTCCCTGCCACGGCAAGTGCCACTGCCGCGAAGCGCCTGAGCGATGGCCGCTGCAAGCCGCGCGCCACGGTATAAAGCAGCACCCAAACCGGTGCCGTGTATTGCACGATGATGGCTGTGGCTACATTCGTCCTTTCGATGGCGAGGTAGTACGTGTAATTCGACGCAGCCACACCCAGCACTCCCAGAATCAGGCAGCGAATCAAGTCAGGACGCGGCACTGCCAGCTTCCCCCATCCTCGCGTAATCGCCAGGAGAGGTAGCAGAACGATCAAAGACAGCGACGTTCGGCTCTGAGAAAGGATCAGCGGCTCGATCGGCTGAAGCACTTGCCCAGCGGGCAAGAGTCTTCCCGTAAACACCGCGCGGCCAAGTGTCGCCGAGACACCCCAAAGGAAGGTCGCGGCAGCGATGTAGAGATATCCGCGGACAGGATGAGCTTTAGTACTCAAGAAATTGATTGAGGTCTATCAGCCGCGAATCTCGAGAGACCGCTACTGATCAACGTATTCTATTTCGATCGTGATCTTCGCGGTTTTCTCGAGCATGGCGGATACGGAGCAGTACTTTTCCTTTGAAAGATGCACGGCGTCTTCCACCGCCTTTTT
>Ga0075017_100001678_pt1 | contig 13661 bp, 9 predicted proteins | sample AleBraG_ABR_2012_FD_71475 | JGI IMG/M metagenome (GOLD analysis project Ga0075017, IMG submission 71475) | Freshwater sediment microbial communities in response to fracking from Pennsylvania, USA - Alex Branch Run_MetaG_ABR_2012 | ecosystem: Environmental > Aquatic > Freshwater > Creek >... | reverse complement strand
GGGTCCCCCTCCACGGTGACGGATCCCGGCGTCATCCACGGCCGGGTGCCGAAGACGGCATGCCCGTTGCGGGCCAGGTAGCCGGCCAACCACCCCAGGCGGACCACCTGCTCGTCCGGGATCCGGGCGTCGACCGCACGGGGCCCGACGTTGAGCAGAAGGTTGCCGCCCTTGGCCGCGATGTCGGTGACCGACCACAGCAGTTCGTCGCGCCCGAGGAAGTCCTGCTCCGTCGACTGGGCGTTGTAGCCGAAGCTGTGGTCCATCCCCCGGACGCACTCCCAGGGGGTGGGCTGGACCTCGTCGAACGTCGTGTACTCGGGGGTCCGAACGTCGAAGTGGGGCGGCTTCGGCGGCACGAGCCCCCCATCGGCGCGGGCCTGGCGGGCCGATACCGCGTCGATCAGCCTGCGGCCCGTCGCGGTGCGGGCGATCGACAGCAGGGGCGACCAGGGCATCCACCGGTCGTTCACCACCCCGTCGGGCACCACCCGGTAGTAGTGCTCGAACAGGGGCCAGAGCTCCTTGCCGGAAGCCGGCCAGGCGATGTCGTTCCACAGCACGCTCGGCCGGTAGCGGTCGATCAGCTCGCGCACCTGGGCCTCGGCGTAGGCGGGGTAGTCCCCCCGGGGGATGGCGGAGAGCACCCCACCCATCGATCCCATGGGCGCATCGAGGAAGGTCGAGTCGAGGCCGCCGCTGTAGTACAGGCCGAACCGCATGCCGTGCCCCCGCACGGCCTCGGCCAGCTCACCCACCAGGTCCCGCTCGGCGTGCCAACCGGGCAGGCGGGGATTCCGGACCGACGACGGCCACAGGCACCAGCCGTCGGCATGCTTGGACACGAGGACGACGTAGCGGGCCCCGGTGGCGGCGAAGCACGACGCCCACCCGTCGGGATCCCACCGGTCGAGCCCGGCCACGAAGTCGTCCGCGAACGACCGGTAGGGTCGGTCCCCCCACACGGCGCGGTGGTGGCGGGAGGCCGAGCTGTCGGGAAACCGGAGCGAGTTCTCGTACCACTCCACATAGGGGGATTCGGCGAAGGCGTCCGGTCGGCTCCACGCCACCAGATCGCCGTAGTCCTCCCCGGTCGGTGCGAAGGCGGGGATCGAGGCCGGGGTCCAGTGGACGAAGATCCCGAGTTTGGCGTCGCGCCACCAGGTGGGGACCTGCCGGGACCGGAGCCGGGCCAGCGCCGAGCGTGCCGATGCCATGGAGGGGACTGTAGGCCTCGGCACCGGATCGGCGGCGTGCCTCAGTCGGCTGGCACCGCCGCCGCCGCCATCCACTCCTCGAACCGCTCGAAACGGTCCTTGCCGTGGTGCTTTGCCCTGTACATGGCCCGATCGGCGTTGGACATGAGCTCGTCCACCGTGATCCCGGGGCGGGAGAATGCGAATCCGATGCTGACCGTGGCGGAGAGCGGTTGCCCCTCGACCAGCAACGGGGTCCGACAGGCGGCGAGGATCCGGTCGGCCAGCGCCTCCACCTCGCGCGGGTAGGTGAACTCCTCCACGATCACCCCGAACTCGTCGCCGCCCAGCCTGGCCGCCGTGTCCGAGCGCCGGATGCACCCGACCAGCACCTCGGCCATCGACTGCAACAACGAGTCACCCGCCGCGTGGCCGAGCCGGTCGTTGGCGGCCTTCAGCCCGTCCATGTCGAGGAACAGTGCGGCGATCCGATCATTGCCGCGCTCGGCGCGCTCCAACGAGTGGGCCAGCCGGTTGAGGAAGAGCCCCCGGTTGCCGAGACCGGTGAGCGAGTCGTGGAAGGCCTGGTACGACAACTCCTCCTCCAACCGCTTCCGGTCGGTCACGTCGTGCCCGGTGACGACGAACCCCCCGACCGTCGGGTCGTCCACCAGGTTGACGATGCTGAGTTCGAACGGGATCGGCGACGGCTCCCCCTGCTTGGTGAGGCCCACGGTGACCGTCACCGGGCTGGCGGAGGCACTGGTGCGGGCGGCCCGCACCAGTGCACCCATGACGGCCTGGCGATCGGCCTCGGTGACCAGGTTGACCAACGGCCGGCCCTCGAGCAGCTCCGGATCGTGGCCCAGCATCCGCGACAGCGCTCCCGAGGAGGACCGCACCGTCCCGTCCGGGGCCACCAGCAGGGTGACGACCGCGGCGTTCTGGACCACGGCGCGGAAGCGGGCGTCCCGGTTGTGCGAGATCTCGTAGCGACGGCGCTCGGTGAGGTCGCGCAGGCTGAGCAGCACCGACCCCTGGCCGAGCCACGGGACCGGCTTCCCCACCAGCTCCATGAGGTGCCACCCGCCCGGCGTCCGGAGACGGACCTCGATCGGGGTGCCGACCTCCTTCTCCTGGATGCTGTCCAGGGACAGGAGCACGAACGCCAGGTCCTCGGGGTGGACGTAGTCGAGTGCCGACAGGCCGGCGGCGTCGTCGACCGTGGTGGTGAACAGGCGCTCGGCCGTCCTGTTCCCCCAGACCAGGGTGCCGGCGGAGTCGATCACCACGATCAGGTCCGGCAGTTCCCGGAACAGGCGCAGGAGGTCCTCGTCACGCGTCGAGCCGACCAGGGGGATCCCCGTCGAATCGTCGGGAGGAGGCATACCTCTCTCATCGGCTCGCCACCGGGAAAGTTGAACGACCCGGGCGACGGGGCCAACGCGGCGTCCGGGGACGGACGGAGACCGGGTCGGTACGCTGTCCCCATGCCCGCCGACCATCTCACCCTTCCCGGGACCGACGTGTCGATCCCCCGGCTCGGCGTGGGTACCTGGGCCTGGGGCGACGAGTCCACCTGGGGCATGGGCGGCTACGACACCGACCTCACCCGTGACTCGATCCGTGCGGCCTGGGACGCCTCGGTGGACGCCGGTGTCACGCTGTTCGACACCGCCGAGGTCTACGGGGGCGGGGAGAGCGAGCGGATCATCGGCTCGCTGCTGGCCGCCGACCCCGATCGGGCCCCCCGGGCGGTGGTGGCCACCAAGTTCATGCCGTCTCCCTGGAAGCTGAACGTCCGGTCCGCCCTCCTGTCCTCGTTGCGGGCCTCGCTCGCACGCCTCGGGCTCCCCGCGGTCGACCTCTACCAGCTGCACGGCCCGATCAGCCTCCGGTCCCACGCCGCCCTGGCCGATGCCCTGGCCGCCGCCCACGGCGCGGGCCTGGTCAAGGCGGTCGGCGTGTCGAACTACTCGATCAAGGAGACCCGCTCCATGGCCCGCGCCCTCGAGGCCCGTGGTCTCCGGCTCGCCACCAACCAGATCGAGTTCTCGCTGCTGCGGCGCGCCCCGGAGACCGGGGGCCTCCTGGCCGCCTGCGCCGACCTCGGGGTGATCCCGCTGGCCTATTCGCCCATCGGCCAGGGTCGCCTGACCGGCAAGTACTCGGCCGCCAACCCGCCCCCGGGCAAACGGAACTTCTCGAACCACCCCATGGCGGTGGTGGACGGCATCGTCGACGAGCTCCGGCGCATCGGCGAGGAGCACGGCGGCAAGGGGCCCGGCCAGGTCGCCCTCAACTGGGTGGTGACCAAGGGCGCCGTGCCCATCCCGGGGGCGAAGAACCGCCGGCAGGCGGAGGAGAACGCCGGGGCGCTGGGCTGGTCGCTCGACGGTGACCAGCTGGCCCGCCTCGACCGGGCCGCCCTACCCGGCATCCGCAACCTGGCCAGCCGGGTCTGGCAGCACGGCTGACGACTCCGGGCGCCGCCCGGGCGGCTCCGGTACGGTGACGCCCATGTCGGACTACGACGCCATCGTGATCGGGGCCGGGCACAACGGGCTCACGGCCGCCGTCGTCCTGGCCCGAGGCGGGATGCGGGTCCTGTGCCTGGAGAAGAACCACTTCATCGGCGGGATGGCCACCACCACCGAGCTGGCCCGTGGCTACCGGTTCGAGCTGGCCGGCTCCATCCAGTTCCCCGTGCCGAGCGAGATCTACGACGACCTCGGCTTCGCCAACTGCCCGATCTTCGAGCCCGACATCCAGTCGGCCGCCATGGGGCCGTCCGGTGAGCCGCCGCTCCTGCTCCACAGCGACCCCGACAAGCTGTTCGAGCACCTCAGCGAACGCATGGGGCTGGACGCGGTGCTCGGCATGGCCGAGATCGCCGCCTGGGCCGACGCGCCCGCCCGGGCCATCGGGCGGTTCGACGTGCGCAAGCCTCCCAAGTCGCTCGACGAGATGTTCGCCTGCGCGACCAATGAGAAGGAGCGCCAGGCCATCCGCACCGCCCTGTTCGGCAGCGTGATGGACGTCATCGACCGTCACCTGCCCGACCCCGAACGGCATGCCCAGGTGCGCAGCATGCTGGCCTTCCTGTCAGTGAACTCCACGTTCCGCGGCCCCTACTCGGAGGGGAGTGCGCTCTGCCTGGCCTTCGCCCTGGCCTCCCCGACCGGAGCCACCATGTCCAAGGTCAAAGGTGGCATCGGCACCCTGTCGAACCACCTGGCCGGGCTGTTCGAGAAGCACGGGGGCGAGCTGCGGCGGCACGTCAAGGTGGCCGGGATCAGCACCGAGGCCGGTCGGGTGGTCGGCGTCCGCCTCACCGATGGCGAGACGATCAGCGCGCCGGTCGTGGTGTCGAACCTCGACCCGACCTCCACGTTCACCCAGCTCCTCGACCGCGACCTCCTGCCCGACGAGTTCCTCCAGCGGGTGGATGCCATCGACCACCGTGCCGCCTACTTCCAGATGCACTTCGCACTGAACGGCCTGCCGGAGTACGCCAGCCCCTACGAGGAGCTCAACGAGGGCCGGCTGAGTCACAACGTGACGTTCTTCGGCACGCCGGAGCAGATGCAGGCCGACTTCGAGGGCTGCGTCCGCGGCATCGTCCCCGACTCGCCGTCATTCAACCTGTCCATCCCCTCCCTGCGCGACCCCGATCTGGCCCCGCCCGGCAAGCATGTGGCCAGCAGCTTCGCCTTCTACGCGCCGATCGGGTCGAACCACGAGGAGCAGGCCCGCCTGCGCGATCAGATGGCGGACCGCATGGTGGCCAAGCTGACGGCGGTGGCGCCCAACTTCCCGGACCTGGTCGAGCGGCAGTTCAACTATCCGGCCTCCGCCTACGAGCGCATGTTCGGCTGCACCGGTGGCGACTTCTGCCACGGGCTGCTCCAGCCGGAGTTCATGGGCCCGTTCCGCCCGGGGCCCCGGGGCTGGCCCGACAACCCCGTTCCGGTCGAGGGCCTGTACCTGTGCGGTGCCGGGTGCCACGGCGGACCGGGGATCACCTTCATCCCGGGGTACAACTGCGGCTACGAGGTCCTGGAGGGCCCCGCCGCCGGCTGAGTCGCCGATCCGGCCCCGGTCCGGGGCCACGCCGGGACCCCGTCAGTCGCCGGACGGAGCGGTCAGATGGTCCATCGCCTCGGCCCGGGTCGGGAACTCGGCGGACGCCGACAGCAGGCCGCGCCCACGGCGGTCCACCGTCACCACCCGGATGCCTCGTCGGGTGACCTCGTCGATGATCGAGTCGAGCAGCACGGCCGCCACCGGGTGGCACCGGGTGACGTGATCCAGATCGACGACCACCGCGCTCGGCACGTCGGTGTCATCGACGTGGAGCCGCACGGTCAGCAGCGCCTGCTCCGCCGTGGCGAACTCGATGTACCCCTGCATGGAGAGCACCCGGACCTCGTCGGCGTCGGCGGCCATCCCGGCCGGGAGCGGACCGATCGGTCGCTCGGACCCGTCCGGGGCCACCCGCACGAACGAGGGACCGCTGCGGGTGACCTGGTGCATCAGATGGAGGGCGAACCGCTCGGAGATGGCCCGGCTGGCCTCGACCCCCCGCACACTGTTCCCCCGCTCGTCGAGCGGGGGGCTGTACATGCCGATGCCGAACTGCGACGGGCTGACGGCGACCAGGCCTCCGGACACCCCGGACTTGGCCGGGAGTCCGACCCGGAACAGCCACTCGCCGGAGAAGTCGTACATGCCGCACGTCGCCATGACCGTGAGCACCTGCTCGGCCACGGCCTGGTCCATGGCCGCCACGCCGGTCCGGGGGTTCACCCCGCCGTTGGCCAGGGTGGCCCCCATGACGGCCAGGTCGGCTGCCGAGACCAGGACCGAGCACTGGCGGAAGTAGACGTCCACGGCCTCGTCCACTGGCATGATCAACGATCCCGAGGCCCGCATCAGGTGGGCGAGGGCCCGGTTGCGGTCGCCGGTGTCGTGCTCCGAGCGGAAGACCGCCTCGTCGACCTCCAGGTCCCGGCCGGCACACCGGGACAGCAGGTCGAGGATGCGGGCGGACCGCTCCGCGGGGCCGGCGCCGGCCACCAGCGACGACGTCAGGATGGCGCCGGCGTTGATCAGCGGGTTGTCGGGCCGCCCGGTCCCGGGTTCCAGGCTGATGGCATTGAACGCCTCACCGCTCGGCTCCACCCCCACCCGGGCCAGCACCTCGTCCATGCCGACGTCGGCCAGGGCCAGGGCATAGACGAAGGGCTTCGACACGGACTGGATGGTGAAGCGGACGTCGGTGTCGCCGGCCTCGTAGACCGAGCCCGACACCCCGGCCAGGGCCAGGCCGAACGCCGTCGGGTCGGCCGTCGACAGCTGGGGGATGTAGTCGGCCACCTCCCCGCGCCGGTCGCCAGCGAACTCCGCCCGGATCCGGCCGAGGAGGTCGCCGATCGGGTCGAACGGGGCCGGACCGGCCGCCGCCACCGCGGGGATCGTCACGTCTCGAGGTCACCCTCTTCGATGGCCGGCAACTCGGCGATGGCGTCGAACAGGTGCTTGGCCCACACCGCCTCCAACCGGGCCAGGAACGGCGACTCGGCGTTGATCCGCGCCTCGAAGGGATCGAACGTGCCGGACCGGTAGATCACCAGGTCGTACGGCGGGCCCACCGAGAGGTTCGCCCCGGCGGTGGAGACCATCGAAGTGAGGGCCAGCTTGGCCGCGGTGGCCAGGTTGACGTGGGCGGCCACCCCGAGTTCGAGGGTGAATTTGCCGTACTTGCTCTCGCCGATCTGCAGGAACGGCCGGTCGTCCGAGGCCCGGATGTAGTTGCCCTCGGGGTAGACGAGCAGGATGTCCGGCGCGTCGCCGCGGATCTCGCCGCCGAGGAGGAAGGTGGCCGTACCGTCGGCCCCGACCTGGGCCAGCGCCTCACGGTGGCTGGCCGCCACCTCCCGGCTGAGCCGACCCACGTAGAGTGCCGCCTCGAACAGGTGCCCCACCGTGGCCAGGCTCTCCGTCGCCCCGGGGTCGCTCAGGTCCTGGTTGATGCGGTCGAGCACCTCCTGGGTGGTGGCCAGGTTGCCGGCCGACTCGAGCACGAAGAGGCGGTCCGGTGCCGGCTGGAACAGGTGCACCTTGCGGTAGGTGCTGACGTTGTCGACTCCGGCGTTGGTGCGGGAGTCGCCCAGGAAGACGAGTCCCGCTTCGAGGCGGAGGGCCAGGCAATAGGTCATGGGTTCGGTCCTCGGTCGTCGCTCGGATCGGCCTGGGGAGTCTACGGTGCGCCGGTGCGGACGGGAGGTCCGCTCAGGGGTGGGACGGTGAGGGTTGGGCGCCCTCGACCTCGAACAGCAGCTCGTCGGGGTAGCACCACCACCAGTCCTCGCCCGGCTCGTAGGAGCGGATGAGCGGGTGGTCGGGATGGGAGTCCCAGTGGGCCGTGGCGTGGCGGTTGGGCGAGTTGTCGCAGCACCCGACGTGCCCGCACTGCATGCACAGGCGCAGGTGGACCCATTGGCCACCGGTCCGGAGGCAGTCCTCGCAACCGGCACTCGACGGGGTCACGTCGGCCACCGTGTCCAGATGGGTGCAGACCTCGCTCACCATTGCGCTCCTCCGTCCGTGGTCCAGGCATCCGTGCCCTGCGGGCCGGCCGACGAGACGACCCGCGCAGAACCCGCGAACCGCGCCTCGACCCATTCGCCCGGCGACCGGTTCTACCCCCCATTCTACCGGTCGCCACCCGCGACCGAACCGGACCGAAGGCAGGTCCGTCGGTCCGGGAATGTTTCCGGTGGGCCGGCGTTGGACCGTGCCCACCATGACAGACGTCGGAGGACCGATGGACACCAGACACGAGAACCTGCCCCTGCTACCACTGACCTCGGGAGTGCTCCTCCCGGGGATGGTGTTCACCCTCGCCCTCGAGTCGGACGAGGCGGTCGCCGCGGTCGAGGCGGCCGAGGCGGCGGACGGGACCCTGGTGATCGTGCCCTTCATCGACGGGCGCTATGCGTCGGTCGGCGTCGTGGCCGAGGTCGCCGAGCGGGGCGAGCTGCCGGGCGGTCTGGCCGCCGTGGCCATCCGCGGCGTCGAGCGCGTCCGCCTCGGCACCGCGGTGCCCGGCACCGGTCAGGCACTGTGGGTGCAGGTCGAGGCGGTCGAAGAGGACGGCGACGGCCACGACGTCGCGGTCGAGCTCGCCCGCGAGTACCGCGCCGTGGTCGAGAACATCCTGGTGTCCCGAGGGGCCGGTCGCCTGGCCGAGCGCCTGCCCGAGGCGGCCGAGCCCGGCCGGGTGGCCGACCTGGCCGGCTACTCCCCCGACCTCAGCCTGGCCCAGAAGGTGACCGTCCTGGAGACGGTCGACGTGATCGAACGCCTGCGCACCGTGCTGGCCTGGGCCCGCGAGGTGCTGGCCGACCTGACACTGCGCGAGCGCATCAAGACCGACGTCGAGGAAGGGATGGAGAGGACCCAGCGGGAGTTCCTCCTCCGTCGCCAGCTCGAGGCCATCCGCAAGGAGCTGGGCGAGGCCGGAGAGGACGACGGCGCCAACCCGGACGACTACCGCTCACGGGCGGACTCCGCCGACCTGCCCGACCACGTGCGGACCGCGGTCGACCGTGAGATCGGCAAATTGGAGCGCACCCCCGAGCAGAGCCCGGAGCACGGGTGGATCCGCACGTGGCTCGACACGGTCCTCGAACTACCCTGGGGCGTCGAGTCGGAGGATCGGATCGACCTCGAGGAGGCCGCCCGCATCCTGGACGCGGACCACGACGGTCTCCGCGACGTCAAGGACCGCATCCTCGAGCACCTCGCCGTGCGCAAACTGCAGGTCGAGCGCGGCCTGGCCCCGGTCGGCGGTCGAGGGGCCGGCGCCATTCTGGCGCTGGTCGGCCCTCCCGGGGTCGGGAAGACCTCGCTCGGGGAGTCGGTGGCCCGCACGCTGGGCCGCTCGTTCGTGCGGGTCGCCCTCGGGGGGATCCGCGACGAGGCCGAGATCCGCGGCCATCGCCGCACCTACGTCGGGGCCCAGCCGGGCCGGCTGGTCCGCGCCCTGCGCGAGGCCGGGTCCATGAACCCGGTCGTGCTGCTCGACGAGGTCGACAAGATCGGCGCCGACCACCGGGGCGATCCCGCATCGGCACTGCTCGAGGTCCTCGACCCGGCCCAGAACCACACGTTCCGCGACCACTACCTCGAGGTGGAGCTCGACCTGTCGAAGGTCCTGTTCCTGGCCACGGCCAACGTCATCGACACCATCCCCGGCCCCCTGCTGGACCGGATGGAGGTCATCCGCCTGGACGGCTACACCGAAGACGAGAAGGTGGCCATCGCCCGCAACCACCTGGTGGCGAGGCAGGTGGCCCGCGCCGCCCTGTCCGAAGACGACGTGGTCCTGAGCGACGGCGCCCTGCGCACCATCGTGGCCGACTACACCCGCGAGGCGGGGGTGCGGTCGCTCGAGCGGGAGCTCGGCAAGCTGCTCCGCAAGGTGGCCGGGCGGGTGGCGGCCCGTGGGGCCGACACCCCGGAGCCCGTCGCCATCGACGAGCAGGACGTGCGCGAGTGGCTGGGCCGGCCGCGCTACCACTTCGAGTCGGCCGAACGGACCTCGGTGCCCGGCGTGGCGACCGGGCTGGCCGTGACCGGCGCCGGGGGCGACACGCTCTCGGTCGAGGTGACGGTGATGGACGGGACCGAGGGGCTGACCATCACCGGCCAGCTCGGGGACGTCATGCGGGAGTCGGCGGAGATCGCCCTCTCCTACGTCCGTTCCCACGCCACCGACCTCGGGATCGACCCGGGTGCATTCTCGGGCAGGCGCTTCCACGTCCACGTGCCCGCCGGGGCCATCCCGAAGGACGGCCCCTCGGCCGGGGTCACCATGACCACGGCCCTGGTCAGCCTGTTGACCGACCGCCCGGTCTCGCCCACCGTCGGCATGACCGGGGAGGTGACCCTCCAGGGACGGGTGCTGCCCATCGGCGGCGTCCGCCAGAAGGTCCTGGCCGCCCACCGGGCCGGCCTGACCACCGTCGTGCTGCCCGAGCGCAACGGCCCCGACCTCGACGACGTGCCCGAGGCGGTGCGCGACGAGATGACGTTCCGACTGGCCGCCCACGTGTCCGAGGTGCTCGACGCCGCCCTCACCGTCGGGGGCACCTCCGTCGGGGGCATCGGGCTACGGGGCGAGCGGGCCACCACGGCCGACGCGGCGTGATCACCCGGGTGCTGCGGGGAGGATCCCCGCAGCACCGCGCCGGCCGGCAGGCCATGCTGGAGTCGGGCCGGCGGACCGTGCCGACCCCGTGGGGACCCGACCGAGCGTGGGGATCCGACCGAGGAGGAGACCGATGGGCAGCACCGAGCTTCTGATGGACGCCTTCGACCGGGTCCGCGACGGGGTGCACCCCGCGGCGAACGGCCTCACCGTCGAACAACTCACCTTCCGACCGGACGCCGAGTCCAACTCCATCGCCTGGCTGGTGTGGCACCTCACCCGGGTACAGGACGACCATGTCGCCGACCTGCGGGGCGAGGGTCAGCGCTGGCTGGAAGGTGGCTGGTCCGACCGGTTCGGCCTCCCCCTCGACCCGGGCGACACCGGGTACGGCCACGATCCCGAGCAGGTGGGCCTGGTCGTGGCCGAGGCCGGCGCGCTCCTCGACTACTTCGAGGATGTCCACGCCACCACCATGGCCTACCTCCCCACGCTGTCCGAGGCCGACCTGGACCGGGTGGTCGACACCCGGTGGAACCCGCCGGTGACCGTACGGGTGCGCCTGGTGAGCGTCATCGCCGACGACCTCCAGCACGTCGGCCAGGCCGCCTACGTGCGCGGCATCCTCCACCGACGGTAGAACGGCCCACCCATCGCGGAGCGGATTCGCGGGCCGAACCCCACTGCTACCAGGGGATTCTCCGTCCCACTGGCCTCGGGATCCTCAAGTTGCCCCCGCCGTGCGCCGAAACAGAAGCACAGGAACCAGGTAGGCGCAGGCGACGAGGGGGCCATGGAAGATCTGGCATCCGTCCCGACGGCGGACGACAACGGGGAACCGGTGGAGCACCAAGCTGCTCTGCGCGCCCGCCGCCGGGTCGATCCGGCAAAGCTCGCCTATCTGATGGGCCCGCTCGCCTTCTTCGCGCTGCTCCTCCTGATGCACTTCCACTACGTGGAGGAGGTGTCGCCCTGGGTGTGGCTCGTCGTGTTCGTCGCCATCCCCACGTTCAACCTGATCGCCGACAAGAGCTACGACCACGACAGCAATCCGGTCACCCTCAACCTCCGGGTGGCCGTGCAGGTGGCGGCGGTCACCGCCGTGATCTACCTCACGGGCTGGGGCCCCGTGCTGTGGGGCGCCTACGCCTTCATCGCCCTCGAGGTGATCGCCAAGTGCGGGTCCCGGGCGTGGGGCTCGGTGATGCTGTGGAGCCTGTTCGGGATGACCGTCGGAGAGGTGTGCATCTGGCAGGGATGGCTCCCGTCGAAGCTCCCACTGGCCCAGGCCACGGCCATCACCACCATGGGCGCGTTCGTGCTCTTCTTCGTGATCCGCATGGCCGGCGCCACCATGGAGCAGAAGGAGGAGGCCGACGGCGCGGTGCGGCTGAGCGAGGACCGCTTCCGTTCGCTGATCCAGAACTCCTCGGACGCCACCATCATCATCGACGCCGAGGGCATCTACAGCTACCTTTCACCGGCCGTCGAGGAGCTCCTGGGGTACCGGCCGGAGGAGCTCGTCGGCCACCGGGCCACCGATTTCGTGCATCCCGAGGACCAGGACTACATGCGTGAGCGTCTGGGGTCCGCATTCCAGGCGGCACCCACCACGGCCATGCTCGAGTTCCGCATGCTCCGACGGGACGGTGCCTCGTGCTACGTCGAGGCGGTGGTCTCCAACCAGCTGGACCGTCCCTCGGTCGGTGGCTACGTGACCAACGTGCGGGACATCACCGAGCGGAAGAAGTTCGAGGAGCTGCTGTCGCACCGCGCCCTCCACGATCCGTTGACCGGCCTGGCCAACCGGCAGCTGATCCTGGACCGGGCCGATCAGATGCTGGTCCGGGCCCGGCGCAACGGCGATCCGGTGGCCGCCTTCTTCGTGGACCTCGACAACTTCAAGGACGCCAACGACTCCCTCGGCCACGAGGCCGGCGACCGCCTCCTCCAGGCGGTGGCCAAACGGCTCGTGGGCCTCCTGCGGACCAGCGACACCGTCGGGCGGCTGGGGGGCGACGAGTTCGTGATCCTGGCCGAGGGGGTGTCGCTGTCGGCCGGGCCCGGTGCCATCGCCGAGCGCATCCGCCAGGTCCTCAAGCCGGCGTTCTACGTCGAAGGGTTCGAGTCCATCCCCATCACCGTGTCGGCCAGCGTCGGTATCGCCGTCGGCGACCGGCCGGCCGGCCAGGACCTGCTGCGGGATGCGGACATCGCCCTGTACCGGGCCAAGGGCTCCGGCCGCGACCAGTCCATCGTGTTCGAGGAGGCGATGCAGCGGGCCGCCAACGACCGGCTGGCCATGCGTACCGAGCTCGATGCCGCCCTGGCGAGTGGCGAGTTCATCTTGCACTATCAGCCCATCCTCGACCTGACCGACCTCCACATCGAGGGCGTCGAGGCCCTGATCCGGTGGAACCACCCGACCAAGGGGATGCTCTCGCCCGACCAGTTCATCCCGGTGCTCGAGGACAGCGGCCAGATCGTGGACGTCGGGCGTTGGGTGCTCGACGAGGCGTGCGCCCAGGTCGCCCGCTGGCGGGCGGTCGGGCACGACCTGACCATGTCGGTCAACGTCTCGATGCGCCAGCTGGAATTCGAGGGCTTCGTCGACGACGTCCGCCTGGCGCTCACGAGGCACGCCCTGGCCCCGGACGCCCTGCTGATCGAGATCACCGAGTCGGTGCTGATGAAGGACGCCCACGCCACCGTCGACCGGCTCAAGCGCCTGAAGGCACTGGGCGTGAAGATCGCCATCGACGATTTCGGCACGGGCTACTCGTCGCTCGCCTACCTCCGGCAGTTCCCGGTGGATGTGCTCAAGATCGACCGGAGCTTCGTGTCGGAGATGAGCGAGTCACCCGACGCCGCGGCCCTCATCCACACCCTGGTCGAGTTGGGGCGCACCCTTGGCCTGGTGACCCTCGCCGAGGGGATCGAGGATCAGGACCAGTTCGAGGGACTGCGTTCGGAGAACTGCGACCACGGCCAGGGATACCTCTTCTCGCGGCCCGTCCCGGCGGCGGCCATCGAGGAGCTCCTCGCCCGGCCGACCCCACGGGCCGAGTTGACGGCCGCCGCCGCACCGTCGATCGCCGGCTGACGCCGGGCCACCCACGGACCGGGCACCCGCCGGGGACCGGCGGGGCCTCCGCAGGGGATCCGTCGGTTGGCTACCGTGCAGCCATGCCCGCACCGACGCCCGGCCCGGACGGCCCATCGGCCGACGACGTCAGCGGCTCCCTCGT
>Ga0075017_100001677_pt1 | contig 13665 bp, 12 predicted proteins | sample AleBraG_ABR_2012_FD_71475 | JGI IMG/M metagenome (GOLD analysis project Ga0075017, IMG submission 71475) | Freshwater sediment microbial communities in response to fracking from Pennsylvania, USA - Alex Branch Run_MetaG_ABR_2012 | ecosystem: Environmental > Aquatic > Freshwater > Creek >... | reverse complement strand
GTTCATAGATTGCCGGGCGCCGGATCATGCCTGAGACGGTCACTTGCGGACCTAAGGACGGAACAAGAATTGTGTCGCCGGCCTCGAGCCTTTCCATGTTGGCCCGAACGCCATGCAACAACAAATCGTAGACGTCAATATTCTGGACCAGTTCCTTTCCGCGATAGTGCTTCAGGAGGCGGAGGCTTCCCTGAGAAGTCGGGCCTCCCGCTTCATAGACAGCATTCAACGGAGTCGAGAGAGAACTGACATCGTACGCGCCCGCACGCTCCACTTCGCCTACGACGTAGACACGGATCGACCGCAGCCGGGAAAGAGAGACGTCGGTCTGCACGTCGCGATACTGTGTGCGCATCACACTCTGGACCATGTGTTGCACGTCGCCCAGCGTCTTCCCGGACAATTGCACGGCGCCGATGTCTGGCAGAGCTACCGTGCCCTCGCGAGAGACGACTCGCCGCAACCGCTGGGCCACGCTTCCAAACAGATCGATGTTCAGACCATCTCCAGGCCCCAGAACGTAGTCAGGACCGGCGGGCATGTCCATCGGCAACTGGTCAAAATTGCCGGTGCCGTTTCGGAATATGTCCATGCCGAAGCGCCCCAGCGTGGGCGAGTGCGAGGAGTATTGAGAGTAGAGATCGTACAGGGAAGGCACGTCCGCATAAGGATTTGGCTGACGGCGCAGGTCCGGTTGTTTTTCTTCCTTGGCCGGTACGGGAGGTAGAGCGGGCCGACTCGAAATGTCAGGTGTTGTGAACTCGTCAGGTCTGTTGGCGTAGGGATCAACGCCAGCGCCTCCAATGGATCCCAGCCCTAACGAGGAGGACATTCCGCCCCCGCCCATCATGCTGCCCATGTCAAAGCCTTTGGCCATCGGCGAAAGACCCTCACCCGAAAGCCCGCCGGTGATCCCGCCGGTGGCCATGCGGGCATCGAGAAGCGCGGAAAGTTGGTCGGGACTAACGCTGGGCATTCCTGCGGAAGCGTTGCCGGCGCCACTCATTTGGGCTTGCAGGAGCGCGCGGCGAGGATCAACTGCAGGTGTGCCATTCCCTGGTGCAGTTTGTGGAGCCTGAGGCGTTTGCCCGCCAGGGATGGAGAGATCTGGTTGACCGTTCTGCGGGAAAGTCTGGTCACGCCGGGACCAATACGAGTCTTCCTGGTTTCTTGGCGCCTTCAGATCGGCAATCCCGTTATTCCCCAAGGGCAAGGACTCGAATGGCATACCACCACCCTGGCGAGCCAATTCCTCGCGCGAGGGTTTAGCTTTCACGTATGACCGATTCTCGATTTCGCGAGTGAACATCACACGGATGTTTGCGTCCTGTCGCACCAAGCGAAACACAACCTCGTCGTCCAAATCTTGCGGATCAAGTAGTCGACCTTCCTGATAGGCGGCTCGCACGAGTAACTTCTTGCACTCAAGCAGTAGACCCGGCTCGCCATTCAGGATCGATACAATCTTGTCCGCAGACAGGGAAACCAACCGTTCCGCTTCGAGGTCGGCCCGAGTATTCGCCCCGGTTGTCGAGTTGGATCGTTTCGAGTGCGAGCTGTCCTGAGCGCAGAGAACACCGGTAATGACAGGCAAGAACACGAGACAAAGAAGGAGGGACTTGAAGTTTCGACAGTTTGAATGTTTCGTCATAATTCCGCTACCTGACCTGCAGCCCGAAGCGAATCACCAGGTGCGGCAGAACCAGCATGGTTCTGATTGCCCTTGCGAGCCCGCCCGATGTATTCGCCGCGAAGCGGCATGTTGAAGCTCCGCCCCCTCACTTAGGGGCGGAATGTGAGCTAACCCTATATTTTTTATTCGGTTACAACTAGTTAACCGAACTCTGCTATCGACCAAGTGCGCAGTCGCGCGATGCGAAACCCGATCCCACGACGACGTAATCCAAACCCCGCGGCCCGTACAAAGTCGCAACACTTTCTGGAGGTATCAGCCACCTAACGTTTGCTAGATCCCCACGAGCTCAGGCCTGTCACGCAACACACTCAAAATCCCGTGTTCGGAGGACTCGACTGGCTTGGAGCGAATATCCACAAACGCCCAGTAGAAAGTGCCACTGTTGCGCTCAGCGGCCAGCGCGAGAATCTTCATCTGGGGATACCGGCCGAGGAGGAAACCCAACAGCCCAGGCCGTGCCTCCGGTTGTTCCGGAGCGACGATCAAGTAGTCAGGACGTGTGCGCTCGACAATCTCGGTGATATCGGCGTCGTTCTGAGCTTCGCCCACGACCTCGATATCTGGCTGGTCCGAAATGGTTGCCAAAACCAATTCCCGCATGAGTCTTGGCCGATTTGCTACGAGAACTCTTATTTTTTGCACGATCCGCTCCGTAGACGAAGTATGACCCTTCGCCAACAGAAGCAACAGGTTCAAAAGCGTCCTATTCATGCCAGCGAGAGAAGTACTGCCGGAGTACTAAGCTCATCGTAGCCAATGTGCACAAGATTTGAAGCAGGTGGGTACCAAGAAAGTACCAGTTTTTCGCACTCAGGCGGAGATTCCGTGGGAACGGCAAAGCTCGACGGCGGCTAGCCGATCTGACGCCCCTAGTTTGCGGAGCATGCGGTGAACGTGGTTCTTTATGGTCTGCTCGGAGAGATTGAGTTCGGCGGCAATCTCTTTGTTGGTCAATCCACGGCTCACCATCTGTACCAATTGCTGCTCACGACGGGTGAGGCCGAGATTGTGCTTGATCTGAAAATTGGGAAGTTGGGCCGACTGATATGAAACGTGCTCGAACAAGGCCAGGCAGAGGCTTGCGGGACACACCGCCTCATCGTTGGCAACGGAGCGAACCGCGGCCGCGACTTCGACGGCCGAAGCGTCTTTCAGGATGTAACCGACCACCCCATCCTGGACGGCGCGCAGGAAGGTCTTGCGGTCCGACTCCATGCCGATCATGACCACTCGAAGGCCGGGGATTGCCCGGCGAAGTTCAGGGACGAGGCGCAAGTCTGAGAACGCGACAGCTGCCGAATCCCACAACAGTACATCGGGAGCGGCCCCTGAAATCTCGCCAACCATTTGATGTGAAAAGGCAGATGCGCCAACCACGCGAATATCACTTCTCTTGTTGAGGACGCGGGCAAGGGCCTCGCGCAACAGCCGATTCTCCGCGAGGATATAAACCTGAATATTGGTCACTTCCACGGGCTCGTCCACCTCTGCAGTTCGCGCGCGGCCTCGCACGATGCTCGTTGCAAATTTGTATGTTGGACTGGTTTACAAAAGCATATCCGGTTTGGATGCAAATTGCGAGAACGACTTGCAAAATATATGTAAAGAATCAAGCGAGATAATGCGGTGAAGATGATGCTTACGCAGAGAGGGTTGTACGTTGCGGCGAGCCGGTTGCGATGCACAATTCGAAGTTGCTCCTGTGAACGGCCGTTTTTCCACAGCCTAAGCTCATAGCCTGTTTCGAGATGACTCCAGCCCAAGTGCGCCAGAGCCGAGGTTAAAACTACTTCTTTACTCGTAGGCCGGTTTGGATCCATGGGTTAGGCCAGTCATTTTCGAGAGTTGACCGACGGCTCGACGGGACGGATAATTCGATTCGCCCTTCTGGCAGACGCCCGGAGCCAAACCGCCCAGCGGTGAGTTGTATCCCTCCCCCTCTCCGCAATTTGCGTCGTGGAGGCACTGCGGTGACAATCCTCTGTCGTGTTTGTCTTGTTGTTCTCTTGTCGGCCGGATCTCTGTCAGCACAATCGACTCCCGTTCCGTTTATTGGTCAGCCGCTGTCGCCGATGAGCACAGCGCCGGGAGGCGCAGGTTTCACCCTCACGATCAATGGCGCAGGATTCGTCTCAGGATCGGTAGTGAATTGGAGCGGCGTGCCGCTACCGACGGCATTCGTCAGCAGCGAACGGTTAACGGCCACCGTAGCGGCCTCCGACATCGCCTCGGCGGGAACCGTGTCGGTCACCGTCGTGAACCCAACTCCGGGCGGGGGAACGTCGAATGTAGCTTTCTTTCAAGTTGCCGGACCCACGTCCTCGGTGCAATTCGGTTCCGCCAAAGGACAGACAATCAACAACGTATTCGGCGAGGCTGTTGCGGATTTCAATGGTGACGGAAAGCTCGACATCGCCAGCGGCACAAACTCTGGCAGTTCGATCGTTATCCGTCTGGGAAACGGCGACGGAACCTTCCAGGGGATTTCCTATCCAACCTCAGGCCTCGGCCTGTCTGGTGTGTTTACGGGTGACTTTAACGGGGACGGAAAACTCGACGTGGTGGCGGCTGAGTCCCTGCTGCCGGGTAACGGAGATGGCACATTCCAGGCTGCCATCCACTTGTCAAGCCTGCCGGGAAGTATCGGAGCTGTAGGCGATTTCAATAAGGACGGCAAGCTTGACCTAGCGGGTGGGATCAGCAATAACCTTCCTCCGATTTTCTGGGTAGCCTTGGGAAACGGCGATGGGACGTTCCAATCAGCGACAACTATTGGGTCGTGCGGCGTAGACTCCATTTTTCGCCTTGCCACGGCTGATATCAACGGCGACGGGAATCTCGACCTCGTTACCTTTACCTCCGCAGGTGGAGTCGCCAGTTTCTGTACGTTTCTGGGAAACGGTGACGGAACATTTACGCACGGACCGAGTAACACGGCTGGCCAGACGGTCGTGGAGAATCTCGTGCTCACAGACTTCAACGGAGACGGCAAACCAGACCTTGTCTACCTGGCCCCACATCCCGTCATCCAGTTGGGCCAAGGAGACGGCACATTCCAGGGGCAGACGCCAATTCCCATTCAAGCTCCATCCGGCGGTTGCGGCCTTGGCCCTTTGGTGGCGGGCGATTTCAACGGCGACGGGAAGCTCGACCTCGCGATGCTTAACTGCGTTGTTCTCGGCAATGGAGACGGTACTTTTCAGACTCCACTGGTTTATCCGGCGCAAGTCACTCTCTTCCCACTGGTGGCTGCCGATTTCAATAATGATGGCAAGCTTGATTTGGAGGGTTCCGGCATAGCTGCCTTGCAGCTAGTTGCGGACTTCTCTCTCGCTGCCTCCACGCTCAGCCAGACGGTAACGCCGGGACAGGTCGCCGACTATTCTCTTACCGTCACACCCATCGACAAGTTCAACCAGACCGTTTCCTTTACCTGCGGTGGAGCGCCGACGGGATCAGCGTGCACGGTCGCACCGGCTTCGGTAACCCTCGATGGAGCAAATTCCTCAACTATCACCGTATCTGTCGCGAGTACGGCAATGGCGGGGATGGGGCCTGCCGGCAGAACGCGCAGCGGAAGCGAGTACGCGATGTGGACGATGCTTACCGGTGTGGCGGGGCTTGCATTGTTCCTGCCCGTCGGCTCCGGAAAATTCTCGAGGCGGCGGCAAGGGCTGCGCAGGCTGGCACTGCTATTCGCGGTGTGCCTCGGCATGACAGTCTGGGGATGTGGTGGAAGCTACGGCAGCAGCAGTGGCGGCACGCCTGCCGGCACTTATAATTTGACAGTCACTGGAACGTACACGGCAGGCTCGGCCAATCTAACTCACTCAGTGAATCTTACTCTGGTTGTGCAGTAGGTCTGGAGCGGGGCGCGTGGCGAGGCTGATTTGCCATTGTAAGTCTTACTTGCCGGGAGGATGATCACGGTGGCTCTCCGCGTGCCTCGGGGGCCGGATCGTCCAGCTGTGAGCTTTAGCCTTCCCTCGTCCGCCTTGCGCATTTTTGGTCGTCGGAGATCTGTGTGACAACTGTATGTCGCGTTTCCATCCTTGTTCTGTTCGCGGTTGTATCTCTGACAGCACAATCGAATCCCGTGCCCTTTCTCAACCAGCCGGTGGTGCCCGCTGCCGCAGCGCCCGGAGGGGCTGGTTTCACGTTAACCGTGAACGGCGCCGGGTTTGTTTCAGGATCGGTGGTGAACTGGGATGGAGTTGCGTTGCCGACGACCTTCGTCAGCAGTGCTCAATTAACTGCGGCAGTGGCAGCCGCAGATATAACAACCGCACGCACGGCATCGGTGACGGTGGTGAATCCGACTCCGGGCGGCGGAACATCGAACGTAGGTTTCTTTCCGGTCGCCGATCCTGTCTCTCAGGTTCAGTTAGTCGCCAAGGGAACGGCAATCACAGGGATCAGGGGAGAGGTCGTGGCCGATTTCAATGGGGATGGCAAACTCGACCTGGCGATCATTACGAATACAGACACCACAAGTTCGGTTCAGGTGCTATTAGGCAATGGCGATGGAACCCTCCAGACACCAGTTTCATATGCCGTTCCCCCAATTGGCCAGACTCTCGTGATGGGCGATTTCAATGGCGACGGAAACTCGACCTGGTTGTCAACGTATCGTTGCTCCTGGGTAACGGGGATGGTACCTTTCAGGCGGCCACGAGCCTATCTTTGCCAGGCTTTGCGTACGCGACGGGCGATTTTAACGGCGACGGTAAGCTGGATCTTCTGGGCGCTTCCAACAATGGTTTCTTCCTGGCACTTGGGAATGGCGACGGCACCTTCCAGCCAGCCACGACGTTTGGCTTTGGCAACTGCGTGAACAACATTTCGCTCGTACTATCGGGTATTGCGGATTTGAACAATGATGGCAAACTCGACTTTGTTGGAGAGCTTGACCTAGGAAGCCTCTGTCCATTTCTTGGGAACGGGGATGGAACATTCGCTTCGAGCGCGGCTACGGCCTTAGGTGTAACCGGGGGAGTCGCAATGGCCGACTTTAACGGCGATGGCAAACAAGACATCATCTATGAAAACGGCGGGGTTCGGATGTTTCCTCAGGGTACGCTTATCGAGTTGGGGAACGGGGATGGAACCTTTCAGGCTCCTGTGCATTTGATGTGCTTCGGAGGACACACCATTGTCGGTGATTTTAACGGAGACGGGAAGCTCGATGTCGCTTCGGGCAACAGCATCTGTCTCGGCAACGGCGATGGCACGTTCCAGGCGGCTATCACCTTTCCAAGTTCTGTTGACTTCACCGGTGCCGGTGACTTTAACGGAGATGGCAGGCTGGATCTATTGAACGGAAGTGTTGTCGAGCTACAGAGTACGGGCCCGCTTGCCGCGCTTTCTGCGCAGAGCCTAAGCTTCGCTGCCCAGGCGCCAGGCATCGTCAGCAAGCCGCAAGTGGTAACTCTCACCAATCCCGGCAGTGGAACACTCGACATCACCTCGATCAGCATTAGTGGCGGAAATCCCAACTACTTCGCCGAGACTAACACTTGCGGATCGACCCTTGCGATCAACGCCCAGTGCCAGATTAGCGTCACCTTTACCCCGCCAGCGGCAGGAAGTCCGACTGCTTCACTGAGCATCACGGACAATGCACCAGGCAGTCCACATAGTGTCAGCCTTCAAGGCATAGTGGAGGATTTCTCCCTGGCTGTCTCCTCCGCTACCACAATAACGGTCACGCGAGGGCAGGCCGCTAACTATTCTCTAACGGCGACGCCTATAAACAGCTTTAACCAGAACATTGCTTTCACTTGCGGTGGAGCGCCATCAGGTTCGACGTGTACGGTCACACCGAGTTCGCTGACGCTCGACGGGTCCAGTTCCGCGACCGCCAGCGCTGCGGTCATAACGGCATCCATGATGGCTCTCACGCACCCCGGCTCTGGCGCGCCTGCAAAGAGCCCGCCTTCCGTATGGATAGCTATGACGGGAATGTTCGGGGTCGCGGGGTTCGTGTTTGCGGGCGGTTCGCGTCACGGAGCGCGTCTGCGACTAATTCGCCGCTGTGCCTTGCTTTGCACACTCTGCCTCGGCTTTACAATGTGGGGATGCGGCGGAGGAAACAATAGCTCTGCCACACCGACAGGAAGCTATCAACTCACCGTAACCGGTACTTACGCTGCAGGTTCGGCCACATTAGCTCATTCTGTAAACTTCACTCTGATCGTGCAGTAGCCGTTCGACATCGCGGACGCTTATCTCGGGTTTCCGACAGGGGGAGGGGGCAACTGTCCCATCTGGAAGAGCGTGAGCTGGTGTCGATGCACGCGGTTCACGCCATCGAGCAGCTCAGTGCGCGGCGGGTTGGGTTCGTCCGTCCACACTGTCGATCGGAATTGCAGCCGAGCTGGCTGCAGGGATCGTACCGGTACCAGTCCCGAAACGATGCGGAGATGGCGTTTCGCGATTTGGCGGAAGACGCCGATCAGTCCGGCGACGGTTGTTTCTTTTCCTGAGCTGTAAACCTTGATGATGTGCTGGTGCCCGCTCACGGCTTCGCGTTCCAGGCGTGTCATGCCGGCGATGATGCGCGCGGCCGCATCTTCAGCGAAAAGGTAGTCGCGAATGGTGTCGAGCGGAACGTAGATGCGCACCGGCATGCTGAAGATCAGACAGCGCGACATGTGCGAGATGAGTCCTTGCGGCTTGTCGAGGCGCTGGCCCGGGCCATAAAGGTTGGAGAGCCGACCCACGAGCGTCGACACGCGAGGTCGGCCGAGTGCCCACCTGCGAAGCATGTCCTCCTGTTCGAGCTTCGCCCGCCCGTAGTCGGAGATGGGTTGAGGGGGAGTCTCCTCCGTTAAGGGATGGACCGTGCTACCGGCGTAAACGCCGCCGGCACTGCTGGCGAGGAACACTTGTCCGCGCAGGAAGCGTTGCGATTTGTCGAACGCAGCACCGAGGCGGTCAAGGAAGAAGCGCAAGCTCGCAGTCTCGGCCGCGAGACGATCGGCGGGAGTTCCAACCACTCCACTGCCGGCGCACCAGTAGACGCACCAGGTGTCATACGTCTCTGCAGTGAGACGAGCATGAAAGCTCTGCACCGCGTCCTCAACCGATTTGCGAAGCCGGTTGGGGTCGTCCCAGATGATGGGACGCTCGGGAGACCACACGGCTGAGCTGATCTTGCGTTCCACGCATGAGCCGAGAAGACCACCACGACCGACAACCCAGGCGAGGGTGCTCACCTTTTCTTACCGAGATCATTGGCGGGTCGCGAGACGATCAGGTAAGCCGGCTTGCCCATCGCCATCGAGACCGCGACCCCGAGATATTCCGCGATAATGCCGAGGGAGATCAGGATCAGTCCCCCGAAGAGACAGGTCACGATGAAGATCGAGGTCCAGCCCTGGACCGGAATTTTGTGCTGCATGCGCTGCCAGAACACGAAGGCGCTGATCAAGACGCCGAACAGAATGGAGAGCGCGCCCAGGAGAGCGATAAAGCGCAGGGGGATCGTGCCCGAGGTGAGAACGAGTTGCCAGAAGTGTCCCAGCAGACGCTTGAGTGTGTACCCCGAGGGCCGGCCGCGCTCTCTCCGTAGCATCAAGGGACAATGTCGCGCTGTTCCCACGACCCATGAAAGGGCCACATCGAGGTAGACGTTGGCGCCGCAATAGGCAGCGACACCGCGAGCCACCTCGCCCTCGATTAGCCGAAAGCTGTTGAAGGCGCCGAGGCGGCGACCAAGCACCCGTGTAGAGAGCCACTTTGCAAGGTCAGATAACGAGTTACGCAGGAACCCATGCGGCGGCCGGTTCACGGGTTTCGCGTAAACGAGTCGGGCTCCGTGGCCGAGCGCCTCGTCGAGCATCCGGCCAATGTCCCGTGGGTCTTGCTGGCCATCTTCGTCCAGGGTAACTACCCACTCCGCGACCGTGCTCGCCATCCCCGCGAGCGTGGCTGGATGCTGGCCGTAGTTACGCGAGAGCCAGATGGAACGAACGAAGGGGTGATTGGAGGCGAGCCTCCTCATGACGTCGGCGGAACGGTCCACTGCGCCATCGTGTACGAGTAGCAACTCAACCACACGAAAATGGTACCCGTGGGGAGTCGACTGAGAGAGTGTGAGGGGCGAGATTTCGCCGGCCAGCACTTCGAGCGCTTGCTCTCCCTGGTAGACCGGCACGACGACCGAGACTTCGTGAACCGTGTCGCGCTCCAGGGTGTCATCCTCGGGCATGCGAGGGCGATTCTAGCATGAGGTGCAGGTCCGCTCGGACGACCTGGCAGTCCGCTAAGATTTCATGTGCAGCATCTGCTAAAGGGTCTTCAGAAGCACACAACTGTGGGGCGCTAGCGCAACCGTGAAGGGCAACTTCACCGTCTGATTTGTCCAGACTTCGTGAGCTTGTGAGCTGCTGCTGTTGTGCAGCAGAGATGGGTCTACCAGGTAGGTCATCGACATGGTGCTTCGGTTGACGATTGCAATGGCAGTTCCGGTCGACAGGTTTTTCACCCAGACGTCAATTTGTCCTTGTTGCACCCTGGTCGCCTGTTGAGCCGCTGAGTCCTGGTTGATCGCGATCGCGTCGCGGTTCGTCAGGATCGAGAGACTGGTTGAGTCGATATTCCGCAAGTCCACGCTGGAGATCAATGGGGCTGAAAGCATCGCCCACAAGGTCATGTGAGTCCGGTATTCATCCGTAGTCATCGCCGAGTGACCCACTTGCAACATGTCAGGATCGTTCCAATGTTCCTTGTCGGCGTAGGGAGCGAGGGGCGCGTCGACGTCCACGATCCCAAGCATGTCCTGGAATGTCCCCTGAAAATCAGGAGCGATACGCCACATATTCGTGGCCAGGAGAGGCGCCCACTGCCAAGGTGACTTCAAGACCACGATGCTCAGCACGATCGGATGTTTTTCGTTTTGGCGCAACACTCGAGACATGCGGCCGACCGAGTCTTCCACGAGGAGATCTGATCGGTTTAAAGCACAAAGGTCGTACTTCAGGAAATCAATATCCCAAGCAAGAAGGGTTTTGGCGTCCTGTTCCTCGTGCCCGTAAGAGCCGATGAGCCCGCCACAGGTTTTAGGCCCGATGCTGGAGTAAAGGCCGAACTTGAGTCCCCTTGAATGAATGTAAGCGGCGAGGGCTTGCATGTCGGGGAAGTTGGAGTTCGGGTGGAGGATACCCTGCGCGTCTCGCTCGCCTTGCCACCCGTCGTCGATATTGACGTATACGTATCCCGCCTCTCGCATGCCATTAGCTACCATGGCTTCGGCTTGCTGGCGAATCAGGGAATCGGAGATGTTGTACCCGAATGCATAAAAAGTGTTCCAGCCCATCGGAGGATGAGGCGAGGGTGGAAAGGGATCTGCTATACCGACGAAACTGGCGGAGAAGCATCCTGTCATCGAAGCCAAGACCAGGAGCAGCGCCGGCGCAACCATAAGGCGCTGGAACACGGTCGAGCAGGATGAGTGCCTAGTCACTGATGCCTGGAAGCTTGGAGTATCGGGAGCGATGACGGAAATATTACAACACCCTGGAACGCCGGAAACGCCAAGCTGGTAAACGCCTAGCGCTTGCCTCTTTCGGCGACGGGACAGGTCACGACTCGCCGGGCATGCATACCATTTTCAGAACCGCCGGGTTGCCGACGCAGTGAGAGAATTTCGCGGGAGAGTCAGCGTTCCGCACCATATGCTCGATCGCGGTTGGTGGGCGCGGAATACAAAAATGTGCGCGGTAGTGTTATTTTCTCCACAACCTGAGTTCTTAGGTTATTTTGCGATGATTTCAGTCCAGGTTCTCCAGGGCACGCTAACTTGACTCATTCTGATCACAAACCAGGGACCGCGAAAGTGGTAAACCGGTCGCCCATCGTCATTCGCGACCTCGTGAACTACGAAGACCTTCGGCGCGTGGAGGTCCTCGAAAAAGAGGTTTGGCAGCTTTCCGATCAGGACATGTTACCGATCACGATGATTATCGCCTCCAAGGAAGCGGGAAGCATCTGGCTGGGCGCGTTCGAAGGGGACGCCCTGGTTGGTTTCGCCTTCGGCCTCCTGGGCCGTGAGAACGGGAACTCCATGGTGCATTCCCACATGCTGGCGGTGCGGGAGTCCCACCGGGATCACGATCTCGGTTACAGGCTAAAGCTTGCACAACGGGACCGCGCACTGGCCATGGGGATCCGCCTGATGACGTGGACGTTCGATCCCCTACAAAGCAAGAACGCACATTTCAATTATGCCAAGCTGGGCGTTGTGTCCGACAAGTACAAGGTGGATTTCTACGGGCCCGGCACGTCCAGCGTTCTGTTTCGCAATAGCACCGACCGCCTCTGGGTGCAGTGGCGGATGTCGAGCAAACGCGTGCAACGACGGCTGCAAGGGAAAGACTCACGGGCGGAAATTCTCGATGTGCTGCCCAACCTGGAGCCGTTAGTTCAATTCGATCCTTCCGGCCGTCCGGGAAGGGCAGATCTGGCGGAGGCGCTGGGGCGACAGCGTGTCTGCATCGAAATTCCGAGCGACATTAATTCTGTCGAGCAGAAAGACGCCGGTCTGGCCAAGGAGTGGCGGGATGCCACGCGCTGGGCGTTCACGGAATCTGTGAACGCCGGTTTCGTGGTTACCGAATTTTGCCGCACGATTCGCGGCAAGCAGGGGCCCGGCGCTTACATATTGCAAAAGGGAATGCTGGAAGAATTCTTTTCCGAGATCTAAGGGTCAATCCCCGCTCAGAATTCTCCACGCTTCTTTCCCGGTGACCATCACATGCTGCGTGCTTTTCACCGCGCGCATGTATTGCGCGCGCTCGAAGGCTCCGGGATCGGGGCAGCGAAGCTGGCTCATGCTGCCTTGCATCTGGCGAACCGATTCGTATTCGCGACGCTCCATCCACTCATAGACTCCGTGCTCGATGTCGCGCATGTGGCTCATGCCATTGCGCAGCAGCGTGGAACACAACATGGTGACATTAGCCCCGACCATCAGGAGTTTGATGACGTCTTCGGGGCCGTGAATGCCGCTGGTGGCGGCAAGACTCGCCCGTACGCGAGCGTAGAGAATGCCGATCCATGTCAGGGGCAGGCGTAGCGCCTGCGGGGTGCTGAGCAGCACGTTGGGCTTCAGTTCCAGCTCCTCGAGATCGATATCGGGCTGGTAGAAACGATTAAACAGAACCAAGCCGTCAACGCCAAGCGCATCGAGGCGCTTCGCCATGTTTGCCAGATTGCTGAAGAACGGGCTCAGCTTTACCGCGACCGGTATAGATACTGCCGACTTCACCGCCCGTACGATGTCGAGATAGGTCTGCTCAACCTCTGCCGAGCTGATGTCGGGATTGGTTGCCAATGAGTAGACGTTGCACTCTAGGGCGTCGGCTCCAGCCCGCTCGATCTGTCTCGCGTATTCGGTCCAGCCGCCGACGGTGGCGCCATTGAGACTGGCGATGATGGGAATGCCCACTGCTTCCTTGGCTTTGCGGATATGGTTGAGATAGCCTTCCGGCCCGAGATGAAATTCGCTCGGTTGAGGAAAGAAAGTGAGTGACTCGGCAAAGCTTTCGGTGCCCGCGGAGAGGCGGTCATCCAGTTCGAAGCTCTCCTGGCGCAACTGTTCTTCAAATAAGGAAGACAGCACGAGGGCGGAAGCTCCGGAATCTTCCAGGCGCCGAACGCCATCGATTTCCTGCGAAAGAGGCGATGCCGAGGGCACCAGTGGAGTCCGCAAATGCAGGCCCAGGTATGTTGTGCTCAGGTCGATCATGTTATCTCTCCTCGCTGATCTCTACTTCACGGTCCCCACCGGACTCGGCTTCTCGGTTTTAGTAGTCGCCTCGCGCGCCTCCACGGGAGCCGAAGCAGGCTTGCCGTTCCCGCTGCCCATCTTTCTTTGCGACAGGTATTCGTAGAAGCGGTACCGGACTTCGGCGTCATGCTGGGCTTGTTTCCAGAGTTCCTTTGCGTCTTCAGGTTTGCTCTTGGTG
>Ga0075017_100001676_pt1 | contig 13669 bp, 10 predicted proteins | sample AleBraG_ABR_2012_FD_71475 | JGI IMG/M metagenome (GOLD analysis project Ga0075017, IMG submission 71475) | Freshwater sediment microbial communities in response to fracking from Pennsylvania, USA - Alex Branch Run_MetaG_ABR_2012 | ecosystem: Environmental > Aquatic > Freshwater > Creek >... | reverse complement strand
CTGGAAGCGGTGCAAGATGATTCCAACCCTGGCGTTCGCGTCCAGGCGGTGGACCTGCTCGTCGGAACATTGCGCCACAATGCAGGTGGTTTCCCTGTGATTGCTCCTGAAGCTCCCGCTCCGGTCTCACGCGTCCCGGCAGTTGCACCCGCTGCCACCTCAGATTCGGACCAGTCTGTGGAACGGGTGATTCAAGTGCTGGAAAAACTTCAGAAGCGCGATCCGAACCGCTACGTGCGTTTACGCAGTGCCGCGGCTTTGCGGCAGATTGGCCCGCGGGAGTCACATTAGCTCGCGCCGGTGAAAAGGTATTTGATTCAACGAACAATGAGTTTATCTCACACAATCATGAGCGGCTCTAATCGCAAACACAAACTATCTCGATTAGTAGCATTGCTCGCCTGCTCCTTCTTGCTCTGCCCTTTTTCATTCGCGAACTCAAGTGGGCGGGGATTCAGTGACCAACCGTCCGGTTCAGAGAAATCCGCGCCCCACGCCTCAACAGTGCGAACCGGCGCCGTGCAAACCCAGGATGGTCTGACGTTCCGGCTAAACACCGACTTGGGTTCGGTGAGAATCTTGCAGCTTGAACCTGGCTCAGACCCAGTTGTTCGCTACACCGTTCACATTGAAACCGATGCTCGTGGAGCCGCAGCCCAGCAACTCCTGGATAGCTATTCCCTGCGTGTACGCCCGCTCTCTTCGGGCGTCGAAATCACGGGCAATCTCCCCAATCAAAGTATTCACGGAACGGAAGCTCAGTTCTGGGTCCAGTTTGAAGTCACTGTGCCGCGCGGATACAACGTCGAAGTGAATACCGAAATTGGCGACATCGAAACCCAGGACATCGGCGGGACCGCCAACCTGCACACTCGTGGCGGGGGAATTTCCACCGGGCGTATCGGCGGGTCCGGCCTTCGTGACAATTCGCCTGGCCGTTTGTCGAGCAGGATTGAAACCGAGGGTGGTCACATCCGCATTGCCGATGTAAACGGAGACCTGAACGCATTTACCGCTGGCGGTTATGTGGAGGTTGGAAATGTCTCAGGCGACGCCACTTTGCGCAGCGGCGGCGGCCACATCCGTGCAGGAAAGATTGGCGGACGCTCTGATCTGGAAACCGTCGGCGGCAACATCACAGTCGCCAAAGCGGAAAATCAGGTCACAGTCCATACTGGCGGCGGTCAGATCAACTTCGGAGAAGTTCGTGGCTCGGTACATGCCCAGACCGGTGGCGGTGGCATCCGAGTGATGTACGTCTCCGGTCCGATGGAAGTGGAATCTAGTGGGGGAAGCATCTGCTTGACGCGCGTGGCGGGTAGCGTTCAAGCCGCAACGTCGGGCGGCACCATTACTGCCTGGATTAACCCTGAAGCCGCATCCGCCGCCAGCAATACGGTCCGTCTGGATGGCGCTTCTCAACTTAGTTCGGGTAACGGCGATGTGATTGTTTATCTCCCCCGGAATCTTGCCGCAACCATCGAAGCATTTGTGGCCTCCGGCGGAGAACAGCGCATCCAGGCCGATCCGGACCTCCATCTCCAAATTCGCGCTTCTTACAATTCAGCGGGCCCTACTCGTGCGACCGCAGTTCTCCACGGTGGAGGTGCCCCACTCAGACTCCGCACAACATCAGGAAAAATTCGCCTTCAATTCCTGGACACCGAAGCTGTCTTGCGCGAATCTCTCATGCGCGATGTTCGCGAGCGCATTAACCGAACTATTCCCGGCACGCCCGTGTCGCAGCGCAACACTTCCACGACGACCACAATTTCCTCCAGCACCCAAGTCGAGACGCGAGGCGATTGGCTGGACAACTGGATCTCTTCTCTGGAACTCGCCTGGAACGGCGGCTTGCGCGAGGATTTTGAAGAATTTCAGAAGCACCTGCTCTACGAACCCCTGCCAGAGTATCCCGCAATAGCCCAACGAGCAGGCATTCAAGGTTTCGTCAAGATTCAGGTGCGTTCCACCAGTGACGGCCATTTGCAGATTCAGAAGATTTTGGAGGGTGATCCCGTCCTGGCCGAAGCCGCCATGGATGCGCTGAAGAGGTGGAGAACAAAGCCGACGACTATCAACGGCAAGCCGGTAAACACAATTTCTGTCGTCACATTCAATTTCAAGCTGAACTAGACCGCTTTATCGAAGGATTGTTGGAATTTTCGAGCAGCTCAGGCAAGTAAAATGTCAGTCATTCGGTTGGAGGGGGCGCAGCATGAATCTTCTGATTTCTCGCACCGCACTTTTCGTCGCGTTCTTATTCGCACTTGTTTGGTCTATTCCCGGGTATGCATTGGACAAGCAGTTCAACCAGACCTACGCCTTGCAATCTGGCGGCACGGTTGAGTTGCAGAACGTCAACGGCCAGGTCGAAATCCAAGGATGGGATCGCGACGAAGTCCAGGTGCATGCCATCAAATCAACCAAGCACCGCGAGTCAGATTTGGATCGCGTCTCCATTGAAGTCGAATCGACACCAAAGGCGCTTTCCATCGTCACGCGCTATCCGCAGAATGAAGGAGTCGAGGTCGCGGTTCAATATACTCTGCGCGTTCCGCACGCCGCTCGCCTAGAGCGCATCGGCACCGTGAACGGCACATTGCGCATCTCTGGGGTTGACTCAGTCGAGGAATTACACACTGTCAATGGCAACGTCGAAGTCTTCGAGGCTGGTGGCGCCATCCGTGCTCGCACGACGAATGGCAATATTCATCTGGAACTTGCGCACCTTCAGAACCCCGCTGGCGCAACGCTTGAAACCACGAACGGGTCGCTCGAGCTCGCCTTGCCCTCAGACACCCAGGCGAACATTGAAGCCCGCTGCCTGAATGGAAATTTCTATTCTGAACTTCCCATCTCCGCGCAGACCGCGCAACGCCTCCGCGAAGTTCGTGGCCAATTCGGCCAGGGCGGCGCTCCGCTGCGCCTGCGCACCGTGAACGGCGGCATCCGAGTGCTGATTCTTCGGTCGACTATTTAGAACTTGGCGCGTCTAAGAAGCTAGGGAGGATTAAATCTCAAATGAATAAACGAACTCTTATTGCAACCGGTGGCGTTGCCTTGCTCGGCGTTGCTTTGATTGCCTTGCCTGCGAGCTCTGCCCGCCCCCAAAGTCAGGATGATTCCGTCGCACGTCTGCAGGCAAGAATCGAAAAGCTCCAGGCTCAGCTTCAATCAAAATTGGATTCCAAGCAGGGCGATTTTTCCAGACTTGCCAAGGTCCAAGCTGAGCTCGCGTCCGATCTAGCCGAAGCTCAAGACAACAAAATCCTGGCAGAGGTCGAAGCTCTCCCGGAGGTCGAGCAGGATGTAAACATCCTGATGAGCGATGAAGGCTCCGGCTGGCTCGGCGTCGAAACCCGCGAAGTCACCGCGGAAAAGGCAAAAGAGCTAAAACTGCCGGTCGAACGAGGCGTCCTGTTAGGAAAAATTGTTCCGGAAAGCCCGGCTTCGAAGGCTGGCTTGAAGGAAAACGACGTCGTCACCCAGGTGAATGGTCAGGCGGTCGAAGGCACCGCTCAGTTCCGCCGCATCATTCATGAGATTCCACCGGGCCGTCCTGTTCAGCTGACTCTTTGGCGTGACGGCCGCTCGCAAACTCAAAGCGTGACTCTCGGCAAGTCCGAAGAAGTCCATCGCCGCGTTTTTAATATGGAAGCTCCGCGCGCTGGTAACTTTGCCTTCGCATTTCCCGGGACTCCGGAAGGCCCGGAACTCCCTCGTATGGAATGGGGAGAGATGGGCTTACTCGGCGGCCAGCCCCGGCTAGGAATTGACGCAGAAGACCTCAACGGTGAGTTCGGCAAATTTTTCGGAGCGCCGGATGGCGAAGGCGTCCTGGTCCGTGAAGTGAATTCCGGCTCTCCTGCTGAAAAAGCGGGGCTCAAACCGGGTGACGTGATCACTTCCTATAACGGCGAACGCATCCGTTCGGTTGGCGACCTTCGCGAAAAGGTTTCCGCAAAGCACGGCGAAAAAGACAAGACCGCAAAGCTCGGCGTGATCCGCAACAAGAGCGAAGTCTCGCTCACCGTCGAACTGCCGGAAACGCAAGTCCACAAAAAACGCGTCATGACGCACCGCACCAACATCTAATCCGCGGCTTCGCAATTGGAAAAGGCCCCCTGACTTCGGGGGCCTTTTTGTTTCTCGCCAGACGGCGTTCTTGCCGCCCCGCTGGTTACGATTTCTTTTTCTTCAGATTCACCTTGGTGTCGATTCCAGCTCCCAAGGCTTGCAGACCAGCCAGTCCCTGCTTCGCCTGCGCACCCCATGGTCCATTCGGGTCCAGTTCCAGACATTTCTGGTAAGCTTCTACCGTACCGGGAGCGAGCTCCACAACTTCCTTGTCTCCCACCTTCTTCGAGGTCATCTTCATCAGCAGTGAAGCACCCAGCAAATACCATGCCTGTGGACTGTTCGCGTCTAAGCTTATTGACTTCTGCAAGGGCTCGATTGCCTCGGCCAAACGGTTTGCATTGTAGAGGCTAATTCCAAAATTCCTCCACGCGCCGGCGGCGTTGGGGGGATCAAGCTCAGCGCTCTTCGTGTAAGCAGCTTTGGCGTCCTCGATCTTGCCCGCACGCGCCAGCACGTTGCCCAAATTGTTGTAGTAGCCAGGAACATCGGGCTTGAGGTTTACTGCCTGTTGGTAGGCCTGAATAGCTTCGTCGTTCCGATTCGCGGTGTCGTACGCTTCGCCGAGCTTCGCCCAGAGTGTCGGAAGATTTGGATCTTTTTCTCCTGCCGCCTGCTGCGCTGCCTGGAACTCCTTCGACGCCTGGTCGGATAAGTCCGTTAATTTCTGCTTTGCTGCATCCCGCTGATCCGCGGGGGCCTTTTGAAGGTCGTCCTTGGCAGTTTTCTCCTGCGCCAAGAGAGCCACCCCTGCACTGAAGTGCGCTTTCATCCCTTCAAATTTTGTTTTCGCCTCTTCCTGCTTCTTCACCTGCTCCTGAGCAGCTGTGCCCTGTTTAGCAAGGATTTCCTTGAAATTGGCATCAGCCTTCGCATCGGCTCCGCTCTCGACTCTTAGCTTTGCCATTTGATAAGCAGGCTGTTTTTCGTTGGGCGGCGGAAACGCAGTGATGGTGACAAGATAGATGCCAGTTCGCAAACTCGGAAAGGTGTATTTCCCGGATTTGTCCGTCTTAGTCTCTTGTTTTGCGCCCTGCTCACTTACACATTGCAGAGTCAGATCGGCCCAAGGTCTTTCGTTGACGTCCACGATTGTGCCGCTGATCGAACCCATCTGAGCGGCAGCGCTTGGCGCCAGCACGCTTGCCAAGGCCGCTATTCCTATTGCGGCTACCATCCCGAACTTAGTCGTAAGCTTCATGCTCCGTTCTCCTTTTTCACGTGGAGCTCAGCCCAGTTGCACCGGGCTGTTGTGGCCCTATTATCTCTCATCCGCGGCAAACCTCAACTCGTCTTTCAGTCAGCGCCTCGATAGGCGATGGGATCCTGAATCCCCGCTCCCGCGAAACCCTTCAGACGCAAAAGGCAACTATCGCAAACACCGCAAGCTTCATCCTCGTCCTGATAGCAGGACCAGGTCAGATGCAACGGGGCTCCCAGCGCGATGCCTTTCTCTATAATCTCGCTTTTCTTCATCGCAATCACCGGCGTAACAATCTCGATGCTGGTCTCCGGTCTGGTTCCGGTGCGAATCACTTCTTGGAAAGCTTTGTAGTACTCCGGCTTGCAATCGGGATAGCCTGAGCTGTCCTCCTCCACCGCCCCAATATAGATCGCCTGTGCTCCAATGGCCTCTGCCCAACTGACGGCGATCGAAAGAAAATGCGAATTACGAAAGGGCACGTAAGTTGCCGGGATTGACTTTTCGCCGCTCACAGCGGCGCGCAATTCATTCTCTGGGACTGCGATGTTATTGTCGGTCAGCGCCGATCCGCCAATCGTCCGAAAATAATCGAGCCGCGCAACCAGCCGCTTCGAGACGCCATAAAATTCCGCGATCTCCTCGAACGCTCTTCCCTCACGTTTCTCCGTTCTCTGTCCGTACCGCACATGGAGCAACGCAATGTTTTCCCGGCCGTTGCGCTGGGCGGCAATCGCCGTGCTCACGCATGAATCCATCCCCCCACTCAATAACACAATCGCTTTCCGCGCATCGTTCATTCTGTGTGGTTCGGAGAATTACTGTGAATTTGCAAAAAATACGCTACTGCAGGGGTGGTCCGGCCTTGTTCTGCTTTCGTCGCGAGATCAAATAGATCGCGCCAAACAAGAGAACCACTGCGACGGCTAACCTTGGATATCCGGGAGATATTCCCATGGATCGTAAGACAAAAATATAACCGGCGGCCACCAGCATGGGGGGAATCATTACAATATAAAGAGATCGGTTCACGGATTTTCTGGAATTCCCCTCATGCTCCCGGTCTGTACTGCGCCCTGCTTGTATCCGTCTCCCATAAAATTACGTCCGTTACTCGCGCGCCCTGCGGAAGTCCCTTCAACTGCTTTGTTACCTCTTCATAAAAATACTTGGCCACGTTTTCTGCCGAAGGATTAATGACCTTGAACGGTTCCAGATCATTCATGAACTGGTGGTCCAGCCGCCCCATCACTTCTCGGATCACTTGCTTGACATGGGTAAAATCCGCCAGCAACCCGGTCTCATCCAGCTCTGGCCCCTCTAATGTCACTCGAACCCTGTAATTATGCCCGTGTAAATTCTCGCATTTACCCTTGTAGCCGCGAAGCGCATGCCCCGCTGAAAACGTCTCTTCTACGCTCACCTGAAACATGTCGCTCCAGACCAATCTGATTGATTCTTGCTTTAGTTCGCACCGCTCGACTTATCTCGAACGGCTCGCCGAACGCGCCGCCCTCTGTTCAGGATTGCTTTCTAGAAACCGGCGCACTTCCTTTAAATCTTGCGTCATCCGGTATTGCGGCAGTGAATCCAGAAAAATCCTACCATACGGCATGCGCTGGATGCGGGTATCGAGCAGCACCAGCACCCCGCGATCCGTTTTCGCGCGAATCAGCCTCCCAAATCCCTGTTTCAAGGCCAGCACGGCCGCCGGCACCTGAAACTCGGCGAATGGGTTTCGTCCGTCCTCCTGCAATGCCTTCACTCGCGCCGCCACAATCGGATCACTCGGCACGGCAAACGGCAGTCGATCCACTATCACGCACGAAAGCTGCTCGCCCGGCACATCCACTCCCTGCCAGAAGCTTGCCGTCGCAAACAGCACGGCGGAATCTGTGTTCTTGAACCGCTCCAGCAATATCGACCGTGGCGCAGTTCCCTGCAGCAGCAGTGGAAATGAAACCCGCGAGCTTACCCGTTCGTACAGATCGTTCATCTGCGAATGACTGGTGAAGAGGCAGAAAGCCCTTCCTTGGCTCAGCTCGAGCAACTGCACAATTTCGTCCGCAGCTTTGGCTGAAAATCCGGCGTCGCGGACATCCGGCATCCGTTGTGGCAAATACAGCAGCGCTTGTGCTGGATAGTCAAATTCAGGAGGCAGCGCGCGATCCTTCGCGTGATCCACACCAAGCCTCTGCCGGATGAATGCGAATCGCCCCCCGACGGTCAATGTGGCGGAGGTCAGTATCACAGTATCAAAAGTTTCAAAAAGTTTTTCCCTCAAGACCTGGCTCACATCAATGGGGGTCGCCGTCAGGAAAACCCCCTTGTTCCGCCGCTCATACCAATACACAAAATTCTTTTCGTCCGACTCAAACAGAAACACCAGCTCCTGCCGCAATTCAAAACTGCGCCGAGCCATCCGCGTCAATTCTTCGGGCTTCGGAGTAATGCTCCCAAACTCGGTCTCCATGCTCTTCAGCGCCGAAATCAGTGCGTCATACTCTTCACGGTGCTGTTCCAGAAACGCTCCGCGCTCCCCGTGAGAAAAGGCAAAACGCCCTTCGCGGGGAGGAAACACCTCAAAGAAATTCCGGCTGCGCTCGCGGATTCGCTGTGTCTTTCGCAGCAACGAGGGAGTTCCTTGATGCAGTAGCCTCAATGTCTGATCCGCGTCCCGCGCCAATTCTTCGAATCTAAAATTGGATATCTGCCGCGCGAAATAATCGCTCGCTACGTCCTCCATCTCATGCGCTTCATCGAACACTACCGCCGAGAATTCCGGCAGGATGCTGCCAAAGTCGTCCTGCTTCAGAGCCAGGTCCGCGAAAAACAAATGATGATTCACGATAATCAGGTCCGCTTCTTTAGCGCGCTGCTGCATCCCGGTCACAAAGCACGGATTGAACGACGGACATTTCTTCCCCGTGCAAGTGTCCCGCCGCGCGTCCAGCTTTCCCCATAGCTCGGAATCGTCTGGCAAAAACGCCAGCTCGGCTCTGTCTCCAGTCTCTGTCACCTGCGCCCAGTCCTTGATCTGCCGGAACGCATCCAGCTCTTCCATGCCCCTTAGCAGTGCCTGATCCTGGATTTGATTCAACTTGGAGATGCACAGAAAGTTTGAACGCCCCTTCATCACCGCAACTTTCAGCTCGGGCGCAAAATGCTTCTGCAAAAAAGGGATGTCCTTCTGGTAGAGCTGCTCCTGTAAGGATTTGGTCGCTGTTGAAATCACCACCCGCCGCCCGCTGCAGATCGCCGGAACTAGGTACGCTAGTGTTTTCCCCGTTCCCGTTCCTGCCTCCACGATTGCATGATGGTGTTTTTCGAACGCATCGTGCACCACTTCCGCCATTTCCAGTTGCGCTGGCCGGTATTCGTAATTCGCGTTTCCGGCGCTGGCGTCAAATCCGCCTGCCATGCACCTCTGTAGGAGCCCTCCCTCCCCGAATATCTCCTGCATCGATGGCTTTTCAGTACCGAAAGGAGCGCTCTCGACGTCCGGCACAGCTTGATCGTCATCTACGGAAACGTAAACCCGCCCCTCTACCCCGGCGGTAACTTCTCTTGCCGGCCGTGAAGCATCACCCTTTGAATTTGTTGACCGCTTTGCCAAAATTCCGCCCTTTTCTTACCCGCGCCAGCTTGCCGCCGAATTACGATAGCACACTCGGTTCGCGGTCCCTCTACCGCAGCCAGATTACCCGCAACGACCAATACCCCGGTCCTTTACGACTTTAACCTAAACAACGTTACATACTCGGCTCATCCCTTGCATTTCCTCGGTCACGGCTCCTCCCTTCGCGTAACATTAGAGTTTCGAGTAGGAGCGAGCTCTCCTGCTCGGGTTGAGCCCGTGTATTTCTGTTCTGGGGGGATCCAAATGAATCGAGCTAAGCTTTCCTTTTTGCTCATTTCCGTTGCTTCTGTTCTGTTTACTTCGTGTAGCGGGCTGAAGGGGGGCTGTGTCACCAACTGCGGTCTTGGGACCGCTACGGTAAGCCTTACCCTGGTCGCCGACACGCTTCCGGCAAATCCTTCCTTGCTTTCCTTCAAGGTCACCATCGGGAACGTAACCCTTACCCCGGCCTCAGGCACCGCCCAGGTACTCACTCCGGCGGTCTCAACCGTCGACCTGATGCGCCTTCAGTCGGATTCCGCTTACCTTGGAACGCTCATGAACGTCCCCTCGGGAACTTATACCGCCCAAGTTTCTCTTTCAAATCCTGAATTGGTCTTTCTGAATGACACCACTTCCACGATCACTGCAAACGGAGTCGCTTGTGCCCCAGGCCGCGTTTGCTCGGTGACCTTTACCTCCGCCGGCGCCCCGATTGTCGCCGGTTTCTCTTTTACTGCCAGCGCCAGCGGTAAACAGGGCTTCAGCATCGACTTCAATCTGAACAACGCTATCTCTCTCTCCGGCGGAACTCTTTCCGTCAATTTCACTCCCATCGCTCCCAGTCCGGCGGTCTTGTCCGCCGCCGCACTTCCGCGTACCAATGGAAACCTTGCTGCGAATCAACTCGACCTCATCGAAGACTTCACCGGCGTTGTCAGCATCAACGGAACTAACATTACGGTTACCTCACCGGTCCGCGGAACACTCACCGGCTCGGCTTCCAGCGCATTTTTTGACGCCAGCCCGAGCGGCGCGATCTGCCCGTCGCCAGCCACCATCACATGCGCCGCTGCTGGTCAAGTCGCCAGCGTGGACGCCATCCTCAATTCCGACGGCTCTGTTTCCATCAAGGAGTTCGAGCCGCTCCTCGCCACTCAGCAGGATGTCGTCGAAGGCATCGTATTCCAGATCAATCCGCCAACTCAATTCGTTGCTGCCGTCACCGATAGGGTTCAGCTTGCCGCCGGTTCCTTAATTGGCGGCTTGAACACCGGCGACCTTCTCACCGTGAACCTGGCTGGAGCTCCGAACCCAGTGAAACCATTTCTGGTGGATTCCAAAGGCCTCGCGGTGCAAGGCTCATTCAGTAGCAATTACAATCTATTTGCCGGTCAAACCACAACCTCCGCAATTTTCCCCGGCCAGACAGTGGCCCTGCATGTCACCGCTTTTACCGCTGCAAACGGCGCGACGCTAGCGTCCGCAACGGCCGACACCGTCATCCTTCGCTGGAGCCGCTTCCGCGCCAACGTCGTCGCCACGACATCCCAAACTGCAAATATCAACATGATTCCCTCTTATCTCAATTTCACCGCCAATTCCCAAGAAGTAGTCCAGGCTTTCCTGACCAACTCACTCGGTTCGGACGGCACCACCAACCTCGACGGCGTTGCCCTTAATGTAAGTGGTTTGAATGCTGGTAAGCCCGTTGGCCTTCGCGTCCTGTACCTTCAAAACTCAACCAATACAGGGAACCCGGCGTTGTTCGCCGCCAAAATTCGCCAGCCCTGATATCCTCTTTCCCCGCCTCCGCAAAAGGCAAACATAAGTAAGAGGGCCGGCCTGATTTTCTCAGCCCGGCCCTTTTTCTCTCTAGTTTTCGACCGCTTCCCTCGTCCTCTGTCTCCTTATTGCCTTACCTCAATTCTTCACGCCATCACCCCACCTACCGTCGTATTCGGCGGCATGGGCGGCGCATTCGGTGCCCCTGGCAGGTTCGGCGCAATCACCGGCTGCAGGCGCTTGTAGAGCGCCAGGGAAATCGCTCCCATGCCCCACATCCAAATGCCCAGCGCAGCCAACATCCCCACCACATGCACTTGCGCCAGCGGGGTGTAGACGATTCGCACGATCACGAACCCCAGGGCCATTCTTCCGATCATTCCCCAGGTATCCGCAGTCTTGCCGAAGATCAAATTGCCTACTACTCCGCCCACTATGATCTCAGCGCAGCAAAGCATCAACATCCAGAACGCTATGACGAACACTGCCAGCGGTATGCCAACAACTGTAAAACACGCGATGATCGCTGCAATTGGTACGCCGAAAAAAACCAGGATGCCCAGTCCAATGGGCGCCCCATAGCGCTCCGCCGCCGATATGGTTTCACCGGCAAATTTCGGGATCAACAAGAACAGGGTCATCCCAAACAAGACAAACGCCGCCGTCCAGATGACCCGCCAGATGTAGTAGTCGCTGCCGCGATAATCATGCCTTTCCTTAATCTCGGCAAAGTCCACCGGAGACGCCAGCTTTGCAGCGGAAGATACCGTCGCCGGCTGGTGCCCTTCATACTTCACTTTCCCATCGACCTGGGCAGTGGAGTCGATCGTCAATGTCTCGCCTTTGGCTCTAACGCTTCCCCCGATCTTTCCCGCTAGATTCGCGTGCCCCATAAACAATAGAACATCGCCCCCGATTGAACCATCCAGACTCAATGTTGCTGCGAACGAAGTGAAGCTTCCCCCTGTTTTTCCTCGGCTGGTCAACGATATCGTCTCACCAAACACTGTGACGTTCTTATTCACTGTTCCAGCCAGCGTGAAATTGTTGTTGAACGCGCGAATATTTCCATCCACCTGCCCGTTCACATGGACGCTCTGTGCGAACGTAATTAAATCTCCTGTTACGTGTCCGTTCACCTCCAGGCTCTGTGCAAACGCTATCACGTCCCCGTCGACTGTCCCCTCAATCCTTATCCGAGCACCCGTGAGATAGATATCGCCCTTGATGGTTTCGTCCCTCCCTACTTCAATGCTGTCGCCTTTTCGGAACTCTGTCGCCGATGCAGTACCCGGCAGCGCCAGGACCGCGCACAGTCCGGTCAGCACCAGTGCCAGCGCCGAACTGCCTCTCATCCTGCGCCGGAAGAACAACACCAATATCCCTCCAAGTGTCACCATTGCCAGCATCTCCAAGAGGGTAATCATCGACTGCCATCCTTTCCAGAAAGCTCCCTGAAAGACCAGCAGGCCAAGAAGATTCGATCCTCCGAATCCCGCCTGCTCCAGTTGTTGCTGCCAGGGCAGCACATAGCCGGTATAAAGCGCGTACGCACCGCTTGCCGCCAGTCCAAAGACCAGACCCCAAATCCACTGAATTCCGCGCCGCGCTCTTTCTTGGAACTGCATCAGCCGCCCCGGCAGCGCTTCATCCTCTTCCAGCATCGCCCGGGTCAGCAGCCGCGTCTCTCGCTCCAGCGCGCGTAGCAGCGTCCGGCACGATTCGCAGTCCTGCGTGTGGGTGGAAACTTCCTGCCCGCGTGCGCGGTCCAGTTGACGCTCCACATACATCAGCAGCGTCATCTCGTCCACATGCTTCAATTGTTGGTCGTTCCCGCTCATGAAGCCCCTCCTGCTGCAAGTACGGAGTTGCCTTCCAATGCTTGTCGCAGTTCATGCCGCGCGCGCAGCAGCACAACTCCCACAAATGCACGCCGCACGCCCAGCGCTTCCGCAATCTCGTCGTAACTCATGTCCGAGTAGTAGCGCATCACCAGCGCCATACGCGCGCGCACTCCCAGCCGGGCTAGCGCTTTCCGCACCTCATCGCTCGAACGCGCTTCAATCAACTTTTCCAATTGGCTCGGTTCAGGATGTTCCAGCGGCAGGGTATCTACATCTTCAGTTTCTTTGTCTTGCCGAATCTTGCGTCGTCGCAGAATGTCCCAGCAGTGATTCGCCGCCACCTTATAGAGCCACGCGCTGAACGACCGTGTCTGGTCGTACTGGCTCAATTTGTTCTTCAATTTCATGAAAATTTCCATCGTGGCATCTTCCGCGTCTTCCCGCGTTGGCAAAGCTCGCCTGCAGAACCGGAAAATTGCCGGCGCATACTGCCCGTAAAGCTCTCCCCAAGCCTCCCGGTCGCCCGCTCTCGCACGGGCGATGGCCTCGGTCGGCCCCGCTACACTCGGCGTGCTCATCCGGCTTGGCTTTAGAGTTCCCATGACCTAGTACGTAAAATGGCCTGCAAATATTACACTTTGCAATCGCCACAGGCTACCCCATTCCCCCTCCCGCCGCTAAGCCATTGACCCACAACCTCTTAAGCACCCTTAGCCCGCCAAAAGCACCCTCCAAAATATTGCTGCCCAATCACCTACAACAGCCGAGCGCCTCTCCGAGGACGCAAAGCATGTCATCCTTGAGCAGGACGGAAGGTGGGTTATTACTGTGCCGGGCCGAGAGCTCTTTTCCAACTCCGATTTCAGGTTCACCGCCTCACCCGACTACACTCCTCCTATCTCTTTCATTTCTGGAACACATTCATTTTTTGCAGGCACTCCCCCTTCTTGCAGGGTTAAAATCCTTGTGCATTCGAAAGGAGTAGTTTATGCCAAAGACGCTCGAAAAAGTCTCGCCTCAAGAAAAGAAGTCTCATACCGCGAAGTCTACGCCGAGTTCCGGTGAGATCGCCTTGCGCGC
>Ga0075017_100001675_pt1 | contig 13670 bp, 15 predicted proteins | sample AleBraG_ABR_2012_FD_71475 | JGI IMG/M metagenome (GOLD analysis project Ga0075017, IMG submission 71475) | Freshwater sediment microbial communities in response to fracking from Pennsylvania, USA - Alex Branch Run_MetaG_ABR_2012 | ecosystem: Environmental > Aquatic > Freshwater > Creek >... | reverse complement strand
GCGAGTGCCTCGATCGTCGCACCGGCCGGCGCCTCGATGACCCGGATGCGGTCCGGCTCGGCGCGCTCGAGTTCCTCGCTGCGCAGCCGGCGGAAGGTCTGCGCCGAGGACAGGAACAGCAGGTCGGCGTCCGGCACGAGACCCGCGCCACGGCTCACGCCCGAGAACACGTAGTACAGGCTCCCGTACTTGATCACGACCACGCGCGCGGGCTTGAGCCCGAACGGCGACTGTGCGCCGCCGACGACGGCGGTGAAGGCCGGCAGGCCGTTGATCTCGAGCGCCTCGGCGTGGCGCGCCGCCTGCCCGGCGAGCAGCCCCTGCAGCACGAAGGTGCGCGGCTCGGCGAGCTTGGGCGGGATCGCGGCCGTCTGCATCATGAGCAGCGCATCTTTGGTCTTCGGTGCAGCGAGGATGCGCTCCGGGCCGTTGTCGACGTTCCAGCCGCTCGGGAACGCGACCGTGAAACCCATGCCGGCGTGGTACATGCGCGAGCCGCGCACCACGCCCTGCTCGCGGCTCGTGCCCCAGGCGACGCCGTCGAGGCGCCGCAGGAACTCCGCGCGGTTCTCGGTCTTGCCGGTGGCGCGGTTCGCGACCGCCTGCGCGTCGCCGACCGCCTGCTTGAGGCGCGTGTCGTTGTCCGGGTGCGTGGCGAACAGGCCGTGGTAGACGTGGGGCTGGCGGCCCTCGAGCTTGGCGGACTCGATCTCGAAGCGTTCCTGGTCCTTGAGCGTGCCGATGACGGTCGTGATCGCGTTCGGGTCGTAGCCGGTGCGCGCGAGGTACTCGGCGCCGAGCTTGTCGGCCTCGAGCTCCATGTCGCGGCCGTAACCGCGCACGACCGCCTCGCCGGCGACGTTGGTCAGGTCGCCGAGCGCCGGCTGGCGCGTGACGATGGCGGTCGCAATGCTCGCGATGCCGGCCAGCGTGCCCTGCGCCTGCTGCTTGGAGGCGTGCCGCGCCGTGACGTGGCCGATCTCGTGCCCGAGCACGGCCGCGAGCTCCGCCTCGCTGTTGAGGTACGGCAGGATGCCGCGCGAGATGTAGACGAAGCCGCCCGGGATGGCGAAGGCGTTCACGTCCTCGGTGTCGAGCACCGTGAACGTGTACTCGAGCTTCGGCCGGTCGCTCGCCTTGGCGAGCTTCTGTCCGACCGAGTTCACGTAGTCCTGCAACTCGGGATGGTTGTACGCGCCCATCGTCTGCAGGATCTGCGCGTGCATCTTGCGCCCGATCTCGACTTCCTTCTTGTCCGACATGCCGAAGATCTGCGCGCGTGCCGGTGCGGCGGCGCCGAGCGCAAGCAGCAGGCCGAGCACGAGCGCCCGGCGGACAGCGGCCATCGCGGCGGTGTTTGGTGTCATGCAGGCGTGCTCCGCAACCCCGAGTGTAGCGGCCCCGCGGTCCGGCCTGCGGCGGCGCGGCGAGCGCGCGCAGGCTGAGCCGGCCTCGTTAGGACGGCGCAGCGGTCCGCGAGTTCACGGCCGGGCGCAGGCGCCCGGCAGCGGCCGGTGTGGGCGGGTCGTGAGCGGGTCGGGAGCGCGCGCGCGGCCGGCTGGCCGCGCGCCGGCGGCCTTAGCGCGCGGCGCTGGCCGCTGCGTACTTCTTGCGGAACTTGTCGACGCGGCCGCCCGTGTCGACCATCTTCTGCTTGCCCGTGTAGAACGGGTGGCAGTTCGAGCAGACCTCGACCTGCAGGTCGTGGCCGAGCGTCGAGCCCGTCTGGAAGGTGTTGCCGCAGCTGCAGGTCACCGTGATCGTCTTGTAGTCGGGATGGGTGCCGGCCTTCATGCTGCGCTCCGGGTTCCAGGGCAATGAAACGAGCCGCGTAGTATAGATCTTGCGCCGCAGGCGTCGCAAGCTCACGTGGAAGGGGGCACCCGGTCAGCCCGCTCGAGGGGCCGACGCCTCCGGGCGGGCCGGCTGGTCCAAATAATCGCGCCGGAAATCCTTCATGGAATGAGCGCTTAGCGGCTGCGAGAGGCGGCGGATTATTAACTCTCGGCCCTAACGATGCGTGCCATCTGAGATGCCATCCCTTATCCACAGTTGCTGTGGATAAGTATGTGGACGATGCCCCGAAACGGCGGCAGCGAACCGTGAAAATCGCGTTTGATGTCGTTTTGGTTAAAAACTAATCAGGACATTTTCCCCATATGGATCAAGTGCGCGATGGCTGACTCGTGACATCTCTGATCAAGAAACGCCCGTTAGTGCACACTTTTCGGGGCCGCCGCCGCCGCTGTGCAAAAGTCCCGGCCCCGCCGGCGGCCTTTGTTACATAAGGTCGCTGCTGTCGAGACCCCTGGGCGCGTGCCGCCCGCTATTTGGCGCGCCGCAGCGCGGGCAGGAACGCCAGCTGCAAGTCGTTCAGGAAGCGCAGGCCGAGCTCCGTCGGCCGCCACCACGCGCCGTCCGCCGCGGCGGCCAGCAGCCCCCGCCGCGCGAGCCGCTCCAGCGGTGCCGCCACCGTGGCGAGCGGCAGGCCGGTGCGGGCCTCGAAGTCCGCGGCGCCGAATCCCGCCGTCAGCCGCAGCGCATTGAGCATGAACTCGAACGGCCGCTGCTCCACCGGCACCGGCGCGGTGCTGCCGAGCGGCGCGCCGCGCGCGGCGCGCGCAAGGTACTCGCGCGGCTGGGACATCTTGGCGGTGCGCAGGATCGTGCCGGCGATCGGGTCGCTGATCTTGCCGTGCGCGCCGGCGCCGAGCCCGAGGTAGTCGCCGAAGCGCCAGTAGTTGAGGTTGTGCCGGCACTCGGCCCCGCGGCGCGCCCACGCCGAGACCTCGTACTGCGCGAAGCCCGCGCTGCGCAGCCGCGTGTGCGTCGCGAGCTGCATCTCGAAAGCGAGATCCTCGTCCGGCAGCGCGGGCGGCCGCGCGTGGAACGGCGTGCCCGGCTCGAGCGTGAGCTGGTAGTGCGACAGGTGCCGCGGCGCGAGCGCGAGCGCCGCCTCGACGTCGGCGAGCGCGTCCGCGAGCGACTGTTCCGGAAGCGCGTACATGAGGTCGAGGTTGAAGTTGCCCAAAGAGGCCGCGGCGAGCTCGGCGACGGCCCGAGCCGTGTCCGCGGCGGCGTGAATGCGACCGAGCGCAGCGAGCTGGCGCGCGCCGAAGCTCTGCGCGCCGAGCGACACGCGGTTGACGCCGGCTTGCGAGTAGCCAACGAAACGGCCGTGCTCGATCGTGCCCGGGTTGGCCTCGAGCGTGAGCTCCGCGTCCGGCGCGAGCTCGACCCGCGCCTGCAGCCCGCGCAATAGCGTGGCGAGCGTCTCCGGCGCGAACAGGCTCGGCGTGCCGCCGCCGAGGAACACGCTTTCGACGCGCCGGCCGGCCGCGAGCGGCAGGTCGGCCTCGAGATCGGCCAGCAATGCGGCGACGTACTCCGCCTCGGGCAGCGCGCCCAGGTGAACGTGCGAGTTGAAGTCGCAGTACGGGCACTTGCGAACGCACCACGGCAGGTGCACGTACAACGACAGCGGCGCTGCGGCGAGCTCGCTCATGCCTTGAGGTCCGCCCGGCCGGCTCAGGCGCCCGGCCGGGCGGCCGGCCCGGCCGTTGCGGCGGCGCCGCGCTCGAGTGCGGCACGCAGCGCCGCGAGCGCGGCCGCACGGTGCGACCTGCTGTTCTTCTCCTGCGCCGGCAGCTCGGCGGCCGTGCGCCCGGCTGCGTCGACGACGAACAGCGGGTCGTAGCCGAAACCGCCCGCGCCGCGCGGCGCGCGCGCGATGCTGCCTTCCCAGGTGCCGGTCCCGAGCAGCGGTGCCGGGTCGTCCGCCGAGCGCACGCAGGCGATGACGCAGCGGTAACGGGCGCTGCGCGGCGCCGCCGCACCGCGCGCCGCATCGAGTGCGGCGAGCGCGGCGAGCAGCTTCGCGTTGTTGGCCGCATCGTCCGACCCCGGCCCGGCGTAGCGCGCCGAGTGCACGCCCGGCGCGCCGCCCAGCGCATCGACCTCGAGGCCGGAATCGTCGGCGAGTGCCGGCAGGCCCGTGTGCCGCGCCGCGTGCCGGGCCTTGAGCAGCGCGTTGTCGGCGAAGGTCGCGCCGCTCTCCGCGACGGCCGGTACGCCGAGCACCGTCTGCGGCACGAGCTCGCGCGCGAGCCCGGCCAGCAGCGCAGCGAGCTCGCGCAGCTTGCCGGGATTGGCGGTCGCGACCACGAGCCGCGGGAACAGCAGGCGCGTCATCGCGCGCGCCGCGCCATCAGGCGCCGCCGCCGAGCGCCTCGAGCTGCAGGGCGACCAGGCGGCCGATGCCGCGGGCCGCCAGGTCGAGCAGCGCGTCGAGCTCGTGGCGGCGGAACGCGTGTCCCTCGGCCGTGCCCTGCACCTCGACGAAGCCGCCGCCGGCGTTCATCACGACATTCATGTCGGTCTCGGCCTCAGCATCCTCGAGGTAGTCGAGATCGAGCACGGGCACGCCGCCGACGATGCCGACCGAGACGGCCGCGACCTGCCCGTGCAGCGGGTTCTGGGCGAGGTCGCGCCTGCCGACGAGCGCGGCGACCGCGTCCGCGAGCGCGACGTAACCGCCGGTGATCGCGGCCGTACGCGTGCCGCCGTCGGCCTGCAGCACGTCGCAGTCGAGCGTGATCGTGCGCTCGCCGAGCGAGCGCAGGTCGACCACTGCGCGCAGGCTGCGGCCGATCAGCCGCTGGATCTCCTGCGTGCGGCCGGTCTGCCGGCCGCGCGCCGCCTCGCGCGGCATGCGCGTGTGGGTGGCCCGCGGCAGCATGCCGTACTCGGCCGTGATCCAGCCCTGGCCGCTGTTGCGCAGGAACGCGGGCACGCCGTTCTCGATGGTCGCCGTGCACAGCACCTTCGTGTCGCCGAACTCCACGAGCACCGAGCCCTCGGCATGGCGCGTGTAGCGGCGCGTGAAGCGCACGGCGCGCAGCTCGTCCGGGGCGCGGCCGCTCGGGCGCCGCTCAGCCATTGAAGCGCAGCACCACGGCCGAGGCGTTGTCGCTGTGTGGCGCCGAGGCCTGCACGGCCCGCGCGCACAGTGCGGCCAGCACCTCGCGCAGGCTGCCGGCCGCACGCCACGGCGCGGCGATCTCGGTGTCGCGCAGGTTGGCCCAGACGCCGTCCGTGCAGGCGAGCAGCAGGTCGCCGCGCTTGAGCGCCTGGCGCCGGCCGATGCTCATCTCAGTCAGCATCGGGTCGCCGCCGAGACAGCACTCGACGAAATTCCGCATCGGGTGCCCGTGCACCTCGGCCTCGGTGATGATGCCTTCGCGCAGCAGCACCTCGACGTGCGAGTGATCGCGCGTACGCGCGTACACCTCCCCGTTGCGGATCTGGTAGCAGCGGCTGTCGCCGACGTGTGCCCAATAGGCCGAGCCGTCCTGCACGAGGCACAGCGCGCAGGTGGCGCGCGGCCGGTGCTCGAGCGGCAGGTCCCTGCCGAGCGCAACCACGTCCTCGTGCGCGCGGCCGAGCGCGAGGTGCAGGAAGCCGAGCGGATCAAACAAGGGATGCACCTGCTGCCAGAAGTTGCCCGTCAGCGAGGCGAGCGCCACCTCGGCCGCCTTCGCGCCGTCGGAGTGGCCGCCCATGCCGTCGACCGCGACCAACAGGGCCGCGTGCTCGCCGACCGCGGCCGCGACGCGGTCCTGGTTGTCCTCGCGGTCGCCGACGAGGCTCAACTCCGCGTATTCGATCTGCAAACTGCCTTACCTGTCCCGGCGCGGCGGCCGGGCTGCTAGAGTGACGCCGGGCTATGAGGGCGCTCGTGGCCGGCATCGTGGCGTCGGGCCGGGCGCTTTTTATACTACAGGTAGGAGGCGGTCGCGGCACACAGGGGTCGGCGGCACGCGCGGCGCGAGCCGCCGCCTCGACGCGTGGCGCCGCGGCGCCGTACGCAGACGGTCCGGCGCCGGCGCGCGCCCGGGAGTCGGCATGATCAGGAGCATGACGGGCTTCGCGCGCACCGAGCACTCGGGCGAGTTCGGGGCGCTCGCATGGGAAGTGCGCACCGTCAATCATCGTTACCTCGAGGTCAGCCTGCGACTGCCCGAGGATTTCCGCGTGCTCGAGAGCGAGTTCCGCCAGGCGATCACCGCCTCGGTGCGGCGCGGCAAGCTCGACGCGACGCTGCAGTTCCGCGCCGCGCAGGGCAGCGCCGGTGCGCTCGAGGTCGACACGCAGTTCCTCGACGAGCTCCTCGCACGCGCCGCCGACGTCGCCGCGCGCCCGACCGCGTGGCGCGGCTCGCTGACGCCGCCCTCGCCGCTCGACATATTGCGCTGGCCGGGCGTGCTGCGCGAGCCGGCGCGCGACCCGGCCTCGCTGTACGCCGCCGCGCGCGCGGCGCTCGGCACTGCGCTCGAGAGCCTCGCCACGAGCCGTGCCAGCGAGGGCGAGCGCATCGCGGCGATGCTCGAGTCGCGCTGCCGCCAGCTCGAGGAGCTCGTCGACGGCGTCCGGGCGCGGCTGCCGCAGGTGCGTGACCGTATCCGCGCGCGGCTCGAGGAGCGCCTCGGCCAGCTCGCGCTGCCGGCCGAGCCGAACCGCGAGCGCTTCGAGCAGGAGCTCGCGCTCGCGCTCGGCCGCATGGACGTCGACGAGGAGCTCGACCGGCTGCGCAGCCACGTCGCCGAGGCGCGCAAGTCGCTCGCGGCCGGCGAGCCGTCCGGCCGGCGGCTCGACTTCCTGATGCAGGAATTCAACCGCGAGGCCAATACGCTCTCGTCGAAGTCACAGGACGCCGATACGACGCGCGCCGCGGTCGACATGAAGGTGCTCATCGAGCAGATGCGCGAGCAGGTGCAGAACGTCGAGTAGTAATCTAGTTTATTGATTAATAAACACTTTTATGCATATGTTTTGTGGTGGCTACGCTAATGGCTACGTTTCAGAGCGGCGCTGGGCGGCCCTCTGGCTACATATCAGCGTCCGAGCCGCAGCCAAGTTCGCCCTAGCCCAACCATTCCGGTTCGTCGGCGCGACGCAAGCCGGTGGCTCGGCTACGCCGCGCATGGTGGTGCACTACACCGAGAATCTGACAGCTCGGCGCGGGGCCGTGGCGCGGTACTACGGCAAGCAATAGGGGCACAGCGGATGACTAAGACATGGGCGCTGATCGTGGTGACAGCCGCGCTGACCGCGTGCGTCAGCACATCGGAAGTCGTACCGATGGGGAAGGACAGCTACATGATTTCCTCAAGCTCGAACGGCGGCCCAGGGGGCAACGGCGCGCACGTCAGTCGGATTGAGGCCGCGAAGGCCGCGAATCGTTATTGCGACGCTAAGGGCCTGCACATGGTCGTCAGAAACCTTGGCGGTACGACGTTTGGGTTGTCTGGCGGCACAAGCGAGCTGATTTTTAGCTGTGTCACCTCAGACGATCCCGAATACAAGCGGCCCGATCTCCGCCAAGCGCCGACGACCGTCATTGAGGATCAGCGGAAGTAACACAGACTGATAAGCGCCCAGATGCATTGGCGGGCCGGCGGGGTCGTAGCCAACGAATGGCGCGGGTCTCCGACGCAGTAGCGGCGACCGCTCGGCCAGCACCTAGACCAGCGCCAGCAGATGTTCCCGCGTCACACTTGGCGGGCGTTCATGCATGGCGGCTGCCCGCAGGGTGCGTACGGCGGCGCCATGTAACTGATTGCGGTTTGTGGGCTGACCATAGCCGGACGCCGCCGAGCGGCCTGCTGGCATAACTGACGGGAACGCGCAGAAACGCAGCCCACCGCCGGTGACTTGCCCCCGGAAAAGCCCGGGGAGGGGGAAAACTTGCGTCGCGCCACGCGCCCGTCAATGCCATTTCCCGTGTTCGCGCCGCCGTGATTTCGCACGTGCGTTACGTCCGCAATTGAACCCGTAGCGGACTGTCGCCAACGGCGGCTATCGGGAAGGCCAGTGGCGAACTCTCACCCGACGAGTCCCGTCGCCCGCCACAGCCGAGCTTGTGCCGTGCGGCGGGTTAGCCCTTTTGTCGGTATGTCGGCGTAGGCGCGGTCAATAGTGCGGGTGACGTCATCGAGGCACTCCGTGGTGGCGCTGAGCGCCCAACGGCGCCGGCCGAGGCCCTTCAGAACTTCGTGCAGCAGAGTCGTCTTACCGCTACCCCGCGGGCCCCAGAGCGCATTGTGTTCTCCGCGCTCGAGTCGCCGAGCGAGGTGTCGTGCCAGCTTGCAGCGGGCCGTCGTCCGGTGTGCCACCGCAATGTCGTGTGGGGAACCGGCCCGCATACGCGCATCAGACCGCTGTGGTCAGGGCACCGGCCATCAGGGCTTGCCGCGTCGCCTTACGAAGGCCGAGGTTCCGGCATACGCTGCAGACTGGCCTAGCGCTTCCTCGATGCGAATGAGCTGGTTGTATTTCTCGACGCGCTCGCCGCGGCATGGCGCGCCCGTCTTGAGGTGGCCTGTGCCGAGCGCCACAGTCAGGTCCGCAATGAACGAATCCACCGTTTCGCCGCTGCGGTGCGACACCATCGCACCCCAGCCCGCGCGGTAGGCCATCTGGACCGCGGCGACGGTCTCGGTCAACGTGCCGATCTGGTTCAGCTTGATCAGCACGGCATTCGCGGCGTCCTCGGCGATGCCGCGCGCGATACGGGTGACGTTGGTGACGAAGAGATCGTCGCCGACGAGCTCGATCTTGTCGCCGAGCTGGCGATTGAGAAGTTTCCAGCCAGCCCAGTCATCCTCCGCGAGACCATCCTCGAGCACGGCTATCGGATACCTGCGGACCCAGTCCGAGTACAGCGCCACCATCTCCTCGGCACTGACGGAGCGGCGCTCCGTCCGTAGTTGATAGAGTCCGCTCTCGTAGAAGCTGCTCGACGCAGGATCGAGCGCTAGGACCACGTCCTCGCCCGGCCGATATCCGGCGGCCTCAATCGCTTTCAGGATCAACTCGACGGCATCGACGTTGCGCTTCAGAACGGGCGCGAACCCACCCTCGTCCCCGACCCCTGTCGACAGGCCAGCGTCCTTGAGCACCTTCTTGAGTTGGTGGTAGATCTCCGATCCCCACCTCAGCGCCTCGGCAAAACCGGGTGCGCCGACGGGTGCGATCATGAATTCCTGGAAATCCGTTCCCTGCCAGTTCGCATGGGCGCCGCCATTTAGGATGTTGAACATCGGGACGGGCACCCGATTGGCCGCAGCACCGCCCAGATACCGAAATAGTGGCAGTTGGCACGCTGCCGCCGCCGCGCGTGCCACCGCGAGGCTGGCACCGAGAATGGCGTTCGCCCCGAGGCGACCCTTGTTCGGCGTGCCGTCCGTCGTGCACATCAATCGATCAATGCCTGCCTGGTCCAGAGCGTCATGGCCGACGATGGCGGTCGCAATCGCGCCGGTTACGTTAGCGACGGCGTGCCGAACACCTTTGCCGTTGTAGCGATGCGCATCGGCGTCGCGGAGCTCGACCGCTTCATGCACGCCAGTGGACGCACCCGACGGGACGGCGGCACGACCAGTCGCACCGCTCGCCAGGGTGACATCGACCTCAACGGTGGGATTGCCACGGGAGTCGAGGATCTCGCGGGCGTGAACGGATCGGATCTGCGTGTCCATCGGTGTCCCTTGGGCGGTAGTGAACGGCCCGCGGGACGCTCCCTCTGCCCGCGCGACGTCTGATTCTGGGGCTTTCGCAACTACGACCGACGCCAGCGCCTTCCGAAAATGGCGCCCGCGCCGGCCGCGAGAATCGCGGCACCGACGTTTAGAACGGTGTCCCGCCAGACAATGCCGGATGCTGCGACGTTGGGCGGTGCATCGAGTACGGCGGCTGCGCCGAAAGTCGCGATCGTCGCGACCAGCGCAACGGTGAGCGGCAATCGCTGATCGGCCGTCGAACGACTACTGAGCGTGACGCCGAAGACTATGCCTAGTGCAACCCCGCCCAACGAGGACAGACCCAGAGGCATAGGAACGCTTTGTCCGGTACTGGAGCTTACGATGTAGCCAAGGACCCACCGCAGCATGACGCCGGCCAGACTGCCACCGATGATTGCGACCGCCACGGCTGCCGGAGCCTTTCGTTCCGAGGCCGTCATCGCAGGACACTCACGCCGCAGCGCGCATGGGCGACCACCTGGCGCGCGACCGAGCCGACCAACAGCCGGTCGAATAGGGTGCGTCCACGATGGCCCAGCACGATGTGATCGATCGCATGACCCTCGGCATACCGGATGACCTGGTCCGACGGATGTCCGACCGCGACCGCAAAGACTGCTGTGCGTTGACCGAGCCCCGCCTTGAGCGCATCCAGTAGCATCTCGCAGTGACTTCGCGACTGCTCGATCACGGCCTCGGTCTCCTCCTCCGTTCCGAACTCCGGCGGCCGGGCGACCGCGAGAACATGCAGCTCGGCCCCGTACCTCACGGCCATGTCGGCGCCGAAGTCGAATGCGGCGCGCGCGGCCTGTGATCCGTCGTAGGCCACCAGTAGCTTACGAATCATGGCGAGTTCCCCGCAGAAGTTGGGTTGGGTTCTGAGGCAGGAATCGGTGTGACAGCGCTCGACCCTTCATCGCGTCCCGGGGCCGGAAGCAGGTGGCGAGGCAGGAAGAACGCATTGGCGATTAACGTGGGAACGACCGCGCTCCCGATGACAGCGGCGACCAGCGCGGAGTACTGCGCCTGATTGATCAACTGGTGCGAGAGGCCGAACAGCGCCGAGATCGTGCCAAACGTAAGCCCTGTCGACATCAGGAGAGTTGTGTATATGCCCTCCTGCCGTGGCGACCGGTAGGCCTGCGTGACTGGGTAGACGCCGAGCACCTTCGTGATCATCTTGCCGGCGAGCATGATCAGAAAGGCCGCCGGGGCGGCGACCAGGGTTGGCAGCAATACGAGCGAGCCCGCGCGAATGAAGTAGAACGGCGTCAGAAGGCCGAAGACGAGCGTCCGCAGGCGACGGACAAGGGCATGATCCTTTCCGACCGTGCCGGCGAGGACCATGCCGAGCAGGTACGCCGGCAACACTGCCTCGCTGCCTGCCCAAGACGCCAGGGCCCCGAGGCCAAAGAGGCAAGCCATCAGGAACTTCGCTTCCAGCTCCGACGGCCGCCCTCCGTAGCGCGCGAAGAAGCGGGGGATGACCCACGGCAGGGCCCAGAAGGCGGCCAGGCCGACGCCCAGGAAGATGAGCGTCCGAAAGGTAAACGGGGCAAAGATAATCCCGAGCGCGACAACCGTCGCAAGGTCCGTCACGAAGCAGGCCGCAAGCACGGTCTTTCCGTATTCAGTGGTGTTGAGCCCGAACTCCAGCATCACGGCGTACACAACGGCGACGGATGTCGTCGACATGGCAATTCCAGCGAGCCAGCTGGCCTGCGGATCCCAACCCAGAACCCAGCGCGCGAGCGCCGCGCAGCCGATGAATGGTGCTGCGAAACTCACAAGTCCGATCCACGTGGCCTGCTTCCACTGGCGTCGGAAGACAACCGGATCTAGTTCGGCTCCGGCCAAGAATGTCAGCAGAATGGCGCCGGCCCCCGCAAGAAACTTGATCCAGGTGGCGTCGCCCGCCAGCAAAGCGCTTCCGATCGTCGCGCCGATCAGGAGCTGGGCAATCGTGCCGACGATAATCTCGGACAAGGCGGTGGCGACGCGAAACGCCATCGCAATGAGCGTCGCGACGAGCGCGAGCCCGAGCCATAGTGCTGCCTGGCTCCAGATCTCGGTCATGCACGAATCTCGCTGGGCCTAGGCATCGCCGCTCACCGTGGAGGGATCGTCGGAGTCAGGGTTCAGAATACCGAACCGGGCCGGGATCATCGCGTAGAACACCCGCACCTTCTCGGCGCGCACCAGATCCAGAAGCTGCTTCGCTTCTTCGTCGGTGACGATGAATTCCACCTCGACGGTGAGCGTGCCGGCGAGCTCGAAGAAATGGTTTTCGTGCAGCACATGGTGGCGGCCGAAGCCCGCCATCGCGCGAAACGCCGACCCGCCGCGGATTCCGAGATGATTGGCCTGCTCGAGGAGCCATTCCCACAGGAGGCGCCGTTTGTGACGGGCATTTTCGTGAACATAGAATCGGCAGAAGGATCCCTGCATTTCAGCATGCCTCCGGTTCGCGTCAGCCTTTCAACCAGTGAACGGTGCCGATGCCAGCCAAGGTCATCAGCACAGAGCCGAAGAGGTGCAGCGCGGCAGCGGTAACGGCCCAGAGGCTTTGGCCCTGCTGCAACAGCGTGACAACTTCCGCCGAGAACGTCGAGAAAGTCGTGAGGCCGCCGCAGAAGCCGGTAATGACGAACAAACGCCATTCCGGCGCAATTGCGGTGTAGGTTGCGAAAAATGCAATCGCGACGCCGATGATGTAGCCGCCAATCAGGTTGGCGCTCAGCGTCCCGGGAGGGATGGCCGGGAAGAAGCTGTTGAGTTGCCCGCCGAGCCACCAGCGCAGCAACGCGCCGAGGCCTGAGCCCAGAAATATCGCGACAACGGGTTTCAGCATTTATCCTGTCCTCGACAACACTCGGGACAGGCGCTCGGTCAAAGCTACGCCTCCCGACAGGGCTCGCGTAGGCATCATCAGCCGACGACCGGCGGTTCTTAGAGGAGGAATGCCATCTCCTATGGCCCAACTGTAGCGTAGCGCGCGCCGGGATGGCTAGCTTGATCCGTGAGAATCCGCTCGCACAATTTGGGCCTTCCGCCGACTTTCTGGACGTATGGCACATTCTCGGGTTTCGGAGGATCGCTAGGCGCCGACGGCCGACCGCGAATGTCTGCTTCCAGGCAGCGAGAATTGATGTCCCGACTTCCGCTTCGAGCCGACACCGGCCTGTCGCGCTCCCCGAGAGCGGTCATTCGATGGTGCCGAAAATCCCGGCGGGCGCGGCGTGAAGCGTAGACCCCCGGGAGGGGAAAACATTGAACTCAGTCTGAGTCCCGTTATGCATTGCCCTGCGCGCGCCCTCCCCTGATTTCATACGTACGTAATGCCGGCGACGGCAGCAAGGGGCCGCGGGACGGGGCGGAGGCCGCCGCCGCGCGGTACTGTACGCATGGAGCTTGCCGGTAGAGGCGACCATGCATGAGCGGTTGACGGATAAAGCCAAGGTACGGCGGTGGCCCAATGGCCGCTGCCGCGGCGTGCAGCGCGTCTCTTATGCGCACGCGGCCATGGTTGACGCGATTATCGCCAATCCGTCGGTCTCGCAGCAGGAGCTTGCGACGCGTTTTCGGCGTTCGCGGGGGTGGATATCGCAAATCCTGGCGAGTGCCGCATTCCAGGCGCGTCTCGCCGAGCGCGCGGGGCAACTGGTCGATCCGGCGATCCGGGTCTCGGTCGAGGAGCATTTCAAGGTAGTCGTCTATAGGACGCTTGAGATCCTCGCCGAAAAGCTCGACCGTCCCAGCGATGAGATTCCCGACAACCTCGCGCTGCGTGTGTTGGAGCTCGGCGCGCGGGCGTTAGCCAGCAAGCCGCAGAGCCCGGTCGAGGTCAATGTGGTCGATCACCTCAAAGCCTTGGGTGCGAACCTGACGCGGTTGCTGCACCGCGCGAAGGCCCAAGCAGGCCAGACCGTCGACGTGGAGCCACCTCCGACATGACACGCCAGAGGCGCTGTGGCCGGCGACAATTAGGTTTGCCGGTTGACGACAATTAAAACTGCCGGTTTCGGGGCTTCATCAGCGGTCTTGTTTACGCTCCCTCCACGAGGAGGGCCGCGTGACTACAGACGAGCA
>Ga0075017_100001674_pt1 | contig 13676 bp, 10 predicted proteins | sample AleBraG_ABR_2012_FD_71475 | JGI IMG/M metagenome (GOLD analysis project Ga0075017, IMG submission 71475) | Freshwater sediment microbial communities in response to fracking from Pennsylvania, USA - Alex Branch Run_MetaG_ABR_2012 | ecosystem: Environmental > Aquatic > Freshwater > Creek >... | reverse complement strand
GTCATGCTGGGGGTCGCCCGGCCATTGCTCTTCGCCAGCCTGGACGAGGCAGTGGCCGCTGCGCGTGGCGTGCCGGTTCGAGCCCTGGGGATCGGCTTCCTGCTCGTCGTTGGTGGCGTGGCAGCGGAGTCCACTCAGGTTGTGGGAGCGATGCTCTTGTTGGGGTTGCTCGCCGCACCGGCCGGAGCAGCCCAAAGACTGACGGATCGACCGTACCCTGCAATGGCTCTAGCGGCCGGTCTGGCGGTTGTAGCAATGACCGTCGGGTTGGTCGGAAGCTATCTGGTCCCCAAGGTTCCTCCAAGCTTCGCCGTCATCTCCGTTGCGTGCTTGATCTACGTCATCACGTTCTTCGTCGTCCGAAGGTCAGGCGGGCAACGACCTCAACCACCCGGATGTCGCAACGCCCAAGGGGGCACCAGGGTCGCCTGATCACTGCCGCGGTCAATGCCGGTAGAGGGCACGGTCATGTTGAACAATGGGCGACTGCATGGTGAAGATCCGGTGTATCCGAGGGACTTGCCCGCTCGAGATGTCTAACGTGGGTCAGTGACGTCCAACGCTGGGCCCGGCGGCCCATCATCCTGGCGGCCGAATCCGGTCGTGTACGAGCTCAACACCCTGATCTGGCTTGGCGAGGTTGCCAACCGCGTGGGCGCGCCAGTGACTTTGGAGACTGTCCCGGCCAACGAATGGGACGACGTCGTACCCCAGGGCGTGACCGTGGTTTGGTTGATGGGGATCTGGACTCGGAGCAGGGCGGGGCGTGACATCGCCCTGGCCGATCCAGCGCTTCGTTCGGCGTGGACCGAGGCCCTGCCAGACTGGACTGAGAGCGACGTGGCAGGCTCCGCGTACTGCATCCTCGACTATGAACCGGCGCCTGCGATCGGTGGCTGGGACGGACTGGACTGCGCGCGGGCGGAGCTCCGCGCGCGAGGTGCCCTGCTCATGGTGGATTGGGTGCCCAACCACGTGGGGCCCGACTCCCCTTGGCTGCAGACGGACCCGGCCGCTTTCGTTCGAGGGACTGCCGACGAGCTTGCGGTAGATCCCGGTGCGTTCGTCGAGATCGCGGGAGGGGTGTTTGCGAAAGGCAAGGACCCCTACTTCGCCCCGTGGCCCGACGTGGTGCAAGTCGACGCGTTCTCCCCCGCCCTACGCAGGCTAGCTGCCGAGGCACTGTGCCGGATCGCTGAACACGCAGACGCAGTTCGCTGCGACATGGCCATGCTGATGCTGGACGACGTCGTTGCCGCCACTTGGGGCGATCGGGTGGGCGCTCCACCCGCCAGGACCTACTGGACAGAGGTCATGGGTGCCGTGCACGCCCAACACCCAGCTTTCCGGTTCATCGCCGAGTCCTACTGGCAGCGCGAGTGGGACTTGCAGCAACTTGGCTTCGACTATTGCTACGACAAGGAGCTGTACGACCGGCTCCAGGGCGAAGACGTCCCGCGGGTGCGCCGTCACCTTGGGGCGGACCTCGTCTACCAGGAACGACTTGTGCGCTTCCTGGAGAACCACGACGAGCCGCGAGCCGCGAGTACCTTCGGCCCGCTGCACCGCCAGATGGCCGCGACAGTCGTGGTCGCCACCTTGCCCGGTCTCACACTCTGGCACGACGGGCAGGCCGAGGGCCGGGCGGTGTTCACGCCCGTCTTCCTCAGTCGTCGAGCAGTCGAGCCCGCTGACTCCGAGCTGAAGCAATGGCAGCTCCGGATGTGGAAGTTGGCTTGTGATGTCCGGGTTGGCGACTGGTCGCAGCGAGAGGTGCGTGGATGGCCCGACAACGACAGCGCGCAGGCACTGGTGGCATCGACGTGGACGACCGGGGACTCGTTCACGCTAGTAGTGGTTAACCTCAGCGCGAACCACGCCGACGGGGTCGTCAACATCGGCGACAGCGTTGATCGAGGTTCCCGCTGGCGGCTGACCGATCTGCTCGAAGGGGACAGCTACCTGCGCGATGGCGCCGAGCTCGCCGATCACGGGCTGTATGTGGCCAGGCCGGGGTGGGGCGCGCACATCCTTCGGGCAACGCCCGTCGCTGCGGTCTCAAGTGTGGTCAACGAGAGCGAGTCCATCGATGTCGACGGCTGAGGGCGACCGACGCGACCAGGCCGAGCAAGCAGGTTGGCGGAGATGGGGGCCATACCTCAGCGAGCGTCAGTGGGGGACCGTCCGAGAGGATTACAGCGAGAACGGCGACGCCTGGAACTACTTCAGTCATGACCAAGCACGCTCAAGAGCCTATCGCTGGGGCGAGGACGGTCTTGCAGGGGTCAGCGACGACAAGGGCTTGATGTGCCTGGCACTCGCGGTGTGGAACGGCCAGGATGCGATCCTCAAGGAGCGGCTGTTCGGCCTGACCAATTCGGAGGGCAACCATGGGGAGGACGTCAAGGAATACTACTTCTATGTCGACAATGTGCCGACGCACACATGGATGCGGTGGCGGTACAAGTATCCCCACCAAGCATTCCCCTACGCCGACTTGGTCTCAACGAACCAGCAGCGGGGGTACGGGGATCGCGAATACGAGCTCCTCGATACTGGCATCTTCGACGATGGACGGTATTTCGACATTCAGGTGGACTACGCAAAGGATAGCCCCACGGACCTGCTCACCCGGATAACGGTGCTCAACCGCGGGGATGACGCGGCGACTATCCATCTCCTGCCAACCCTATGGTTCCGCAACACATGGTCGTGGGGAGAGCAGTCGAAGAAGCCGTCTCTCACCGCCAGCGACGGAGTGCGCCCCCACGTTGCGGCGTGGCACGAGCGGGTAGGACAGTACTGGCTCCACGCACGCGACGACGTCGACCTGCTCTTCTGCGAGAACGAGACCAACGCCCAACGGCTCTGGGGGCAGGCGAACGCGTCGCAACATGTCAAGGATGGCATCGACCGAGCCGTCGTACACGGTGAGACCGCCGCGGTGAACCGGGAGCAGGGGACAAAGGTCGCGGCACATTGGCAGGCACACGTGCCAGCTGGCGGCAGGGTTGTTCTTGACCTAATCTTGACGGCCAGGCCGCCGAGTTCGGTCGACCCGTTTGCAAGGTTCGACGACGTGATGCGCCTGCGAGAGACAGAGGCGGATGAGTTCTATGCGTCCATAACGCCCCCAACACTCGATGAGGATCAGGCGCTCGTACTGCGCCAAGCGTTGGCCGGCATACTGTGGACAAAGCAGCACTATTACTTTGACCTCGATCTGTGGCTGCGCGAGCACTCTGCGCACCCGAAGCGACGCCCTACGAGGCTCGGGGTCAGGAACCAACAGTGGTCGCACATGGTCAATGACGACATCATTTCGATGCCAGACAAGTGGGAGTATCCCTGGTACGCGGCTTGGGATCTAGCCTTCCACACCGTTGCACTGGCCATGGTGGACAAAGAGTTTGCCAAGGAGCAGCTTGCTCTCATGCTGTCCGGCACCTACCTGCACCCGTCAGGTCAGATCCCTGCCTACGAGTGGAACTTTGGCGATGTTAACCCGCCGGTTCACGCAGCGGCCCTTGCGATGGTGTACGGTCTGGGGCTTCGCGGGGCAGAAGCCGCCGCGGGGGCCCAGCGCCCGAACGACTTCGGATTCCTAGGCGAATCGTTCAACATGCTGCTAGTCAACTTCACGTGGTGGGTGAACCGTAAGGACCCGAGTGGGCGCAACCTCTTCCAAGGCGGCTTCTTGGGGCTGGACAACATTGGAGTCTTCGATCGCAGCGCCCAACTTCCCGGGGGAGGCACCCTCGAACAGTCCGATGGCACTGCCTGGATGGCCTTCTTCAGCCAGAGCATGCTTGAGCTCGCACTGGCTCTCGCTGAGCACGACGCCGCCTACGAGGGCTTCGTGGTCAAGTTCGTGCAGCACTGGTTCGAGATCGCTTCTGCGATGGATCCTCTTGGCGAGCACCCTGATGAGATGTGGGACGACGACGACGGGTTCTTCTACGACGTCCTGCGCATGCCAGATGGCAGCGGACGACGGATCAAGGTCAGGTCCCTGGTTGGACTGCTCCCGTTGTGCGCCACCGCGGTTGTGGCCGAGCAGTCGTTGATACGGTTCCCCCGCGTTACGGAGCAGCTGCGCGAGTACTTCGCGCGCAACTCCGACCTACTGGGAGGCACGTCTGACCCTAGAGTCCCGGGGATCAATGGACGCCGGCTGCTAGCCCTGGTCGATGCGACCAAGCTTCGACGGATTCTCGAGAGGATGCTTGACGAGGAACGGTTTCTCGGACCGCATGGAATCCGGTCAGTGTCCAAGTGGCACGAGGACCACCCATACACGATCGAGGTAGACGGGCAGTCGTTCACCGTCGCCTACGAGCCGGCTGAGTCCGGAAGCGGCATGTTCGGCGGGAACTCTAACTGGCGAGGTCCGGTATGGTTCCCGGTCAACTTGCTGCTGATTCGGGCGCTGCTGCAGTTCTACCTCTACTACGGTGACGGGTTCCGCGTCGAATGCCCCACGGGCTCAGGCAACGAGATGAACCTGTACGAGGTGGCCGAAGAGCTCGGTCGACGGCTGACCACTACTTTCACTCGCGACGACGCGGGTCGACGCCCGGTCTTCGGCGGCGCGACCTTGTTCCAGGACGACCCGACGTGGGGCGACAACCTACTGTTCTACGAGTACTTTCATGGGGACAACGGCGCCGGGATCGGCGCGTCGCACCAGACGGGTTGGTCAGGTGTGATCGCTCGTGTGATCCAGCTCTTTGGGACTACCGACGCCCAGACATTCCTCTACGGCTCGAGCGGGCTGCCACTGGAGCCGCTTGAATCCGAGACCGTGCCGGGCGAGCGCGCGCCCGCACGGGGTCCTCGTAGTGGACCTGACACATCCGGCGACATCGAATTGCCACGGCCGCCGGCGGCGAACTGACTGCTGACGCGGCAACGGTCATCGACGGCCGAGCTGTGGTGCCTGGGGATCTCTACCCAGGTGGTGCGATGGTGCGGCGCGGAGGCGTTCGGTCGAGCTGACTTCGAGTCGTGTTGGTCGCGGGCCCGAGGTGGCACCCGGCGCGCCCTGTGGCGCTGCCGACGAGCGCCGCGCTCGAGGGTCCGTCCACTCAGGCGGCATGACAGACAGCCCGACCCCTTTGCGCGCACGGGATTGTCGACATGGCGGCTGACCCGGGTGGCCAAACCCCGTGAGGCGCGGTTGGGCGGTGAGAAGGCGAACTCGGGCCCGTCGCCCCAGTCGGAGGGAGCGCTGACCCGTCGTAGACGCCCTCCGGCTTGCGTGTCAGACCTTGGGAAGCGGCCGGGCCCACCTGGGGCGGCTCGCCGTTTGCCGCTGGCCGCGGATCTTAGGCATCTCTTACGTCCACCTCAGCCTGGTCTCAGGCTCAGGTACCCACACTCGGTTGCGAGCCGGAGACGCTGGCCGCGACGGAGGTGTCAAAGCTGATGGACGTCCAGGAGCCAAGCGTGCCCGGACCGATTGCCGATGCGTTCGCCTACCCGCCGCCCCGGCCGGACGCCGACTGGAACTCGCCGCTGTGGGGACACCCCGACACCGTCGCCGCCCAATGGCGCAGCGCTCAGCCTGAGCTTCCGTCCTCCGCGCTTTCACCGGTGCCTGCGACCCGCCGCACCTCCAGGGCGTTGGTCGGGGCGGCAGCGGCCGCACTGCTGCTGGTCGGCGTGGTCGGGGGGGTGCTGGTCACCGGGGCAATCAGGGACAGTTCGACCACGGCGACGGCTGCTTCTAGTCCGACGACAAGCCTTCCCGCTGTAACCACGCCGACGCCGACACTGCCGTCGATCATCCCGCCGAGCCAGGGATCTGGCCAACCAGGGCTCGGCTCCCCCGGCGCGGGGACTGGGCAGGGGACGCAAAGTCTCAACCAGGGGCAGCAAGCAGCAGTGGCTGCCGTGACGCCGGGCCTCGTTGATGTCGTTTCGACGATCGGCTATGACGGAGCCCAGGGCGCCGGAACCGGTGTGGTGCTCACCTCCGACGGAATCGTGCTTACCAACCACCATGTGGTGGCGGGGTCAACCTCGTTGACCGTCACCGATATCGGGAATGGGCGGTCCTACTCCGCGAAAGTCCTTGGTTACGACCGTTCGCACGACGTCGCTGTGCTGAAGCTGGTCGGAGCTTCGGGACTTCAGACGGCGCCACTCGGGGATTCTTCGAAAATTGCCATAGGCGACGCTGTAGTTGCAGTGGGTAACGCTCTCGGCAAGGGTGGTGCACCCACGGCGGTCGCCGGCACGGTCACCGACCTGAGCCAGTCGATAACCGCGCAGGACTCCGCGAACGGAACCTCCGAACAGCTAACCGGGCTGATCCAGGTCGACGCTCCGATTCAACCCGGCGACTCGGGTGGGGCCCTCGTCGCCGCGGACGGCACTGTCGTCGGAATCGTCACAGCTGGGTCTGTCTCAAGTTCGGGTCAGCAAACCGCAACGCAGGGGTTCGCCGTTCCGATGGCGACGGCTCACCTTGTCGCAGAGCAGATTCTCGCCGGGCAGGCATCGAGCACGGTCCACATCGGGGGCACCGCTTTTCTTGGCCTTCAAGTCGGTGGCGCTGTACCCACCACGGTGGTGAGCGGAGTCGCCGTGGCTGGGACCGTGAGCGGCTCAGCGGCTGAGTCTGTGGGGATCGTCGCGGGAGACGTCGTCACGGCCCTCGACGGCCGCCCAGTCGCCACGTCCGAAGCACTGAAAGCAGTGCTCGACGGTCATCACCCGGGCGATGTCATCACAGTGGCCTGGACAGACCAGCTGGGCAATGCGCACCAGGCCAAAGCCACCCTGAGCAGCGGCCCAACGGGATGAGCGCCGACCCGACCTTCCACCAGCACACATCCGCACCACTCCAGGAGACCCCCGTGGCAAATACCGACGAGTTCTACCCCCGGCCGGCGCCGGGTCCCGACCAGAGCGGTCAGGTGCCAGGTGCGCGGCACGCCGCAGTGCTTGAGGACGCTCTGTTCCAGATCAAGAAGGTGATCGTAGGTCAGGACCGACTCGTCGAGCGTGTCATGTTGTGCTTACTCGCCAACGGTCACTGCCTGATCGAGGGTGTTCCCGGCTTGGCCAAGACCCTGACCGTGTCCACACTTTCGCAGGTAGTGGGCGGTCAGTACTCGCGTGTCCAGTTCACGCCGGACTTGGTCCCGGCCGATCTGATTGGAACTCGGATCTGGCGGCCCTCGAAGGAGGACTTCGACATCGAGTGGGGTCCGATCTTCGCAAACATCGTCTTGGCCGATGAGATCAACCGTGCGCCGGCCAAGCTGCAGTCCGCGCTCTTAGAAGCGATGGCCGAGCGTCAAGTCACCATAGGCGGTCACACACGCCGCCTGCCCGCCCCGTTTCTCGTGCTCGCCACCCAGAACCCTATCGAGTCGGAGGGTGTCTACGCCCTGCCGGAAGCCCAACGTGACCGATTCCTGATGCACGTGACGGTTCCGCAACCGACATATGAAGAAGAGGCAGCGATCGCTCTCCGCATGAGCGGGACCACACCTCGGGCATCCCAGGTGCTGACGGTTGAGCAGCTCATGGTCCTGCAGGAAGTTGTGAATGGTGTTTTCGTACACCATGCGGTCCAGGACTATGCGGTGCGGTTGGTTATGGCTACTCGCGACCCCGCGCGTTGGGGTTTGGACAAGCTGGCCAGGCTGATCATCCTCGGCTCTAGCCCGCGTGGCACGCTGGGCCTCATCGCGTCGGCGCGGGCGATGGCCGTGCTGCGCGGTCGACGGTTCGTGGTTCCGCAGGACGTGTTCGACGTGGCGCCTGAGGTTCTGCGGCACCGCATCACTCCGAGCTACGATGCTTTGGCAGAGGGCATCCTGCCAGACGAGCTTGTCCGCGCAGTGCTCAGCCACATCCCAGCACCGCATATTTCGCCGCGTCAGGACGAGCTTCGCAGCCACCAGACTCTTGACTTCTCGCCCTTGCACGCTCAGGCCACGGGATGACGAATCACGACCGGCCGGGGGCAGACACCGTTGCTGGGGTCGCTACGCGGGCGGCAGTGCTGCGTCGGCTGGAGCTTGCTGTTCTCCGGAGACTGGACGGGGTTGCAGCAGGTGACAACCCGACGACCGGTATTGGACCTGGGAGCGAACGCGAAGGCGCTCGAGAGTACGGGCCGGGCGATGATGCGCGGCTCATTGACTGGAATCTCACGGCTCGGTTGAACGCTGCCCATGTACGAACCACCGAAGCTGACCGCGAGGTCGATACGTGGATCGTCATCGATCGGTCGGCAAGCATGGACTTCGGGACAGCTAACGCCGAAAAGCGAGATGTTGCTCTGGGTGCTGCGGCCGCGTTCGGACTCCTGACGCTGCGGGGGCACAACCGGCTCGGAGTGATGGTTGCAGGAGTTGATCGACTACAACTGATCCCCCCGAGGAGTGGCCACAGCAGGTTTATGGCGGCGCTCGGCGCCATCTACGATACGACGCGTCAGGGGAGTCCCCCGTCCGAGTCCTCTGACTTGACGGCGGCGCTTCACCGCATGCTTGCCGCGCAGCGCCGCCGCAGCCAAATGGTGGTGATCTCTGATTTCCTCGACTCCACTTCATGGGCCAAGCCGATACGCGTCCTCGGGGTGCGACACCAGGTAATAGCTGTTCACATTACGGACCCCCGCGAGCTGGCCCTTCCGGCAGTCGGCATTTTGGCCGTCGTGGATGCCGAGACTGGGCGACAGCGATACGTACAGACACAATCAGCATCACTTCGCGCCAGGTACGCGGCCGCTGCCCGCGAACGTCACGCCACGATCCAACGCGTCCTCGTTCACTCAGGAGCGGAGTATCTGCACCTGTCGACCTCGCGCGACTGGGTCACGGATAGCCTCGCGTTCGCGACTCGCCGAAAGCTGTTGTCCCGCAACGGGGGGGTCGCGCGCTTGCGCGCCCAAACCCCCGCCGGCCTCAATGTAAGTTCGGAGATCTCGCAATGACCTTCATGTCCGGGTGGCGCCTTGTCCTACTCCTTGCCCCCATGGCGCTCCTGTTCGCATACGTCCTCATGCAACGCCGCCGACACTCACAGGTGCTCAAGTTCACGAGCGTTGATCTCCTGAACTCAGTTGCCCCGAACAAGTCGGGATGGCAGCGGCATGTTGCCCCTGCGGTGCTGCTCATGTCGTTGGTCGTCCTCACACTGGCATTCGCTCAGCCGGCCATGGCACTGAGGACGGCGAAACAGCGCGCAACGATCCTTCTTACCCTCGACATATCGGGCTCGATGAGCGCGACGGACGTTCAACCGTCGAGGTTGGAGGCGATGAAGCAGCAGGCCGCCAGCTTCGTCAAGAGTCTGCCTCAGGGGATCCAGATTGGCCTTGTCACGTTCAGCGGGAGTGCCCGACTGGTCGTGCCCCCCAGTACCGACACTGCCCCGGTTCTTGATGGGTTGAACGCGATCGTCGTGGGCGGTGGTACCGCTACTGCTGACGGCATCAGAACGGCGCTCTCGGCGATCGCCGGACTCCCCAGTGGGGCATCAGGTAAGCCGGCACCCGCGGTGATCGTCTTGATGAGTGACGGGTCGCCGACGATCGGGGACGGGAACTCGGATCCAGTAGCGGCCGCCGACGCCGCTGCTGCTGACGCCAAGACCCGCTCGGTCCCGATCGACACCATCGCCTTCGGGACCTCCAGCGGCACGGTGCAGGTGCAGGGCGTTCAGGTACCGGTGCCTTACGACCCACAGGCCATGGCTCGCATCGCGGCGGAGAGCGGAGGGCGGACGTTCACCGCGGAAACTGGTTCGCAGCTTGGCTCGATCTACGACCAGATCGGTCGAGATGTTGGGTTCGTCACGCAGACCCGGGAGCTGACTGCCGCCTTCGCTGGCGTGGCGCTGGTCGCTGCCCTGCTGGCCGCTGCAGCTGGGCTGCGCTGGACGCAGCGTCTCGTGTGACCTGGGAGCCGTCACTGGCGTACTCTAGTCAGAGTTCCCTTGATCACGCGTCGCGCCGGTCGACGAGCTCCTCGGCCCTGATTCGGGCAGCCTCAAGGGACCTTCCGACGTCTGGCGTTGCCCTGAAGACGTTGTCTGCGCCAAAGGACGCGACTGCTCCGCTCCCGACGAGCTGCTCGTAGACCCGCTCTCCGACGCCGGCCAGCACAAGGTGGCTTTGGCAAGCGGTGAGTGCCTCGTGGTAGCGCCTCAATACACCGATGAACGTGCTCCCAAGATCTTCTTTGCCTCTAATACGCAGAACCACGACAGAACCGTGAGACTCGTCCGTCACCACGGGGAATTGGGCCTCGACCACTGGTGCGGACGCGAAGAAGAGACTGCCGTAGGCGGTCAGGATCACGACCTCACCTGAGGGTAGGACCGGGGGTGGCGGTTCCTCGCGAGGGAAGATCGAGCCAGGGGGGAAGATCCACCTCGCGACGGTAACCTTGTTCGACTGCCGCGCGACGAACAAGATCACGGAAATCGCTACGCCCGCCAGGACTGCGTACTGAAGCGGGATCAACATCGTGAGAACGAATGTGGTGACCATAACAGTGGCCTGAGTTGCGCCGGTGTTCCAGACTGTGCGCACCTGATCCGGCTTGAACGTGCGGAATCCTATAAGCATGAGCAGCCCTGCCAGGGCTGGCATCGCGATGTACCCGGCTACTCCGCCGAACAATAGAATCACCGCAGCCATTACGAAACTGGCTGAGATGTTGGCGAGGCGGCCTCGCGCTCCCGCGGTCGTTACGAGCGCCGTGGCTGACATGGAGCCACCGACGGGCATTCCCTGAAAGAAGCCGGAGGCGATGTTTGCACAGCCTTGACCTCGGAAGTCCCCAGACGGATCAGCGTAGGTCCCGTCTGGATTGGGCACTGACTGGCTTATCGCTGCTCCTTGCACCAGGCCTACGAAGGCGAGGGACAAGGCAGGGATGATGAGTGGCACTGCGAGTGACATCGAGGGAAGCACGGGGTGCGGCAACGTCCTCGGTATGTCGGCGATGTCGCGAAGCTGCTTGACATGGTCCAGGTGCAGCAGGGGAACGAGCGCTGATGACACCACCACGGCCACAACGAGGCCGAGAGCGCCGAGGCGAGTGCGTTCGAGTACGACAATGAGAACAATTGTCAGGCTCCCGATCAAGACCGTCGGCCAGTGGAACGATGCGACGTGGAACAACGTGTCGATGGCTCTGACTACGCGGTTGCCACCGTTTCCGTTGTATCCCGTGAAATTCGCCAGCTGGCCAAGAACGATGTTTATAGCCACGGCGTTTACGAAGCCGGTGAGCACCGAGTTGGGGACGAAGCGAACCATGGACCCCAGGCGGAGCAGTCCCAAGGTCAGCATGACAAGGCCGGTAATCACCCCGAGAGTGACCAGTGACTGACCTGTCTGGGATCCCGTGTGTACCTCTGGGACATCGGCAATAAGTACAGACATCGCACCGGTCGCTTGAACCGACATGAAGACGGAGCTGGTCGTGACGGCGCCGGCCACCGTCCCGACAAGGTATCCGTACAGGCCGGCCACTGGGTTGACCCCCGCAAGAAGCCCGGCAGCAAGTCCGTCTGGAATGCTCTCCAGCCCGAGGACCAACCCGGCGCCGAGGTCCTGCCGCCTCGTGTTGGTGGCGAAAATCGTGCGCAGCTCCCCGCGCAACTTCCGGACGACTCGGCTTTGGACCCGATCGTGTTGCTCGCGCACTACCGTGATCCCCTTCCGACAAGGGCGAGGCTACTGCCACCTGGACCTTGGGTCCCGCATCCGATGTCCATTTTTCGGGTCACGCCTAGTCGACGACGCGGCGGGCCGTCCACGTCGCGCGTAAGGACGCGTCACCCACGGGGTTGGCGCTGTATTCGTCAGTGACCGAGATGAGGACAAAATGTGCCTCGGCAAGGGCTGCACGCACGTGCTCGTCGCTATGGAAGTACTGACGATGTTTCTCGCTGAAAGTGTCGCCTTGTCCACCGCTGAGCTGGATTCGGGTGTCGCACGTCCGGGCTTCGACGTCAACGACGGTGCTGATCACGAACTCCCGCCCATGCGCCGAGCCCTCAACAACTGGGTTGGCGACCGTGAAGTCCATCATTGCGTCGGTATGGAGATCGAAGACAAGCCACCCGCCAGCCCGAAGACGCTGGCCGACGGCGGCGATCGTCGACCGGAACGTGGACCCGTCCAGGTAGTTCAGACTATCGAAAGTTGAGACTGCCGCGTCGAAGACGCCCGTTATGGACAGGTCGGGAAGGCGCCGTTCGAAGAGGCTAGCGCCAGGCCCCAGCCGGGCACGAGCGCGAGCGAGCATTTCGGCCGACGCGTCGACCCCAACAGTTGTGTACCCGAGCGCCGCCAACTCAGCGACCATTAGGCCCGTGCCGCAACCGAGATCGAGCACGGTGGCTACCCCTGCCGAGTCTGCTTGCCACAGCTCATGAACGAATCTGGCCCAGCGGCCGTGGCAGTCGTCGATGACGATGGTGTCGTAGTCCGCGGCCAGACTCGAGTAGGGCTCGGCGTCGGTTGCTCCGGCCTGCGGCCCGCTGGAGGAGGCGGGCCCAGCCCCCTCGCTGGGGGAGGGGCTCATGATGAGGCCGAAATGCAGCGAAAGCCGATGTCACTCATGCCGGTATCGAGCATCTGCGGCCGTCGGGCAGAGCCCGTGGCCTCAACGAAGGCTGCAAACCTGGCGTTGATGGCCGTGGTGGGTGACAGCCAGAACCCGTCCACCTCGACGTCGCGCGCAGATGCCTCTTCGGGATACTGCGAGTCCGAGCCCATCCGGAATCGTCCACCGGGAATCCGGCCTGTCCTGCGTCAACCGGCTCTCCTCCTTCGTCAGGTCGTTCGGCGACCCTACCTGCGTCGAGCCGAAGATCAGAGGGTACGGCAGCCAACACTGGGTGACAGGAGCACTGCTGGTCACCAGCCGTCAGGGCAGACTCCGTAGGGACCCCCGCAGCCCGGACACCCCCTGGAGCGCGTCCAGTCGGGCCGCCCCGCGACACCGCAACGTGAGCTGTGGGCTGCGCAGGAGGGAGTCGAATCTGCGGACAGGTCGCGCGCCGTCCTCCTCCGAGACGGTGGTGCAGCCTCTCCGGCGGGACTCGACGTAGACGGGCGACCGATGGTGCGGCCTGCTATACATGGATCGACCGGTCCCCCCACCTTGCCGCGTAAGGGGGCACAGTGACGCCCGCGGTTCCCGACCCTGGCGGGTCCCCTGCCTCCCCCTTGGACAGGCGCAAATCCGTCATCTTGGGGGCGGTCGGCGCCGGCACCTTGGCGATCATCTTTGTCCGGGTCATCCCGCAGATCGGCTCGTACGCCGATGCCGCCGCCGCGATCAGAGCGATGACCTTGGGCGCGATCGTCCTGATCGCGGTCTCGGTCCTGGTGTACCTCGCTGTCTACGGCCTTCCCTTCGTAGCTGCGACGCCGAACCTGCCCTACTGGCGCGCGCAGCAGCTCAACCAGGCTGCCTTCGCGGTGGGAAACGGGCTGCCCGCCGGTGGTGCGTTCGGTGTCGGATTGCAGTACGCCATGCTCGCGTCGTACGGGGTTGACGCGACAAGCAGCACGGCGGCCATCGCATCGGTGGGGGTGTGGAGCGTCTTCGTGACATTGGGAATCCCCGTCATGGGCGTCGCCGCCATCCAGATATCCGGTCAGTCGCCCGGGTCGTACCTCGTAGCTGCAG
>Ga0075017_100001673_pt1 | contig 13684 bp, 8 predicted proteins | sample AleBraG_ABR_2012_FD_71475 | JGI IMG/M metagenome (GOLD analysis project Ga0075017, IMG submission 71475) | Freshwater sediment microbial communities in response to fracking from Pennsylvania, USA - Alex Branch Run_MetaG_ABR_2012 | ecosystem: Environmental > Aquatic > Freshwater > Creek >... | reverse complement strand
GCGTCCTTCTTCACCAGCTTGATCGCGAGTGCACCCAGGCCGCCGCCGAGAGCGATCAGTGGCGCCTCCGGACCGAGCACGGCACCGAGCGACAACGTGGCGAGGGCGGCCAGGATGATGCCGGGCAGTTCGATCGGCAGCGGCGCACCCCCTGCCTTGAATCCCTCAGACGGCGAATGGCCGCTGTTTCCGGGTAGATATCTGATGCAGAGCGCGACAAGCAACCCCGACAACCCGAGCAGCGGGAGCGGCCACCACACGGGGGCCGCGGCCATGCCGAGAGCGTGGGGGAGGTCGGTGAACAGTGAGGTCTGCAGCCAACTGATGAGCGCCAGGAAGCCGTAGGCGACCATCGATACCGGCACCCCGATCAGGCCGGCCAGCAGCAACGCCCCGAGATAGCCGCGAGAGCGGATTATGGCCAGCGGATCGATCGCGGCCGGGGCCGGCGCGGGCTGATCGGGGCGTGAACTCATGACGCGATCCTTCTTCTTCGGACAGGCCGGAAGTTGCCTCTACAGTGTCCTGTCAGCGACGCATCCGCAAGGGGAGAGCGATGCGCAAACCCGGGAGATCGCCATTGTTGTCGCGCGCACAGGCAAAATGTTTACGTTGACATTCCAGTGAGGGTGCCCCTAACCTGACCAATGTCAGGCGCCCGTGCCCACGTTCATGCTCAGGGTGGGGGCTGCACGTGCAACGAACAGAGAGGTTCGCAGAATGCAACGTCGCTCCATGCGGCTCACGGTCGCACTCACCACAGCCGCATTGGCGGTATCGGTGGCAACACCCGTTTACGCGGCAACTCCCGCCGATCCGATCCCCGCGTTGACGGGAGCAGAACTCTCGGCATCCTGGGCGGCGCCGCTCAGTACCCGCGGGCGATACATCGTCGACGCCAACGGAAATCGTTTCAAGCTGAAGTCAGCAAACTGGGATGGTGCGCAAGGCCACTGGAACGGAACCGGGTCGAAGACCGACCCGGCCAACCAGACGATCGCCGGGCCCACTTACGACATCCCGATGGGGCTCGACCGGGTGTCGCTTCCCACGCTCATGGCCGATTTCCATGCGCTCGGCATCAACAGCATCCGTCTGCCGTTCTCGAACGAAATGCTCGGCGAGACGGTTCCGGTGCCGGATGCCGCCGTGCTGGCGAACCCGGATCTCAAGGGCAAGACGCCGTTGCAGATCTTCGATGCGGTGATTGCCGCACTCACCGGCGACGGATTCGCCGTGGTCCTGAACAACCACACCACCACCTCGCGCTGGTGCTGCGGTGCTGACGACGGAAACAGCAAGTGGTACAGCAGTCAAACCACCGAAAAGTGGATCAGCGACTGGGTCATGCTGGCGACGCGATACCAAAATAACCCGCGCGTGGTCGGAATGGACCTCCGCAACGAGGTGCGTCGCGACATCACGGATGACCCCAACTGGGGGATGGGTGACGGAAACGATCTCTACAAGGCCTACCAACAGGCAGCGATCGCCATTCAAAAAGTGAACTCGAATGTGCTCATCGTGATGGAAGGGATCAACTGGCAGGGGATTCCGCTTGACGGGCTGTTCCACGACCGTCCGATGCTGAAGCCGGTTGCGACGACGTCGAACACGATCCTCTACCCCAACAAGTTGGTCTACTCGGCTCACGTCTACGGCTTCACCGGACCGCAGCACAGTGGGGCGACCGGGCTCGGCGAGACCCATGACAACCGCTATCGTGACCTCACTGCGACCGAGCTCGCCGCGGCGGTGAACACCGAGGCACTCTTCGTGAACACGCCGAACCAGCACTACACCGCGCCGGTTTGGCTGAGCGAGTTCGGCACAGCGGGCGCCAGTCAAACGAACGACAAGGAGAAGGCATGGTGGACCAACTTCACCGACATTCTGGTGGCGAACGACACTGATTTCGCCGCCTGGCCGCTTGTCACCTGGGCTGATGCATCAGGAAACTTCGCCGACTCATTCTCGTTGCTCGCCTACAAGGCAGACGGCACCAAGCTGAGTATTGCCGATGACTGGCGCTACCCGGACTGGGTGAAGCTCGTGAACGCACCCACGAAAACCGGACCTGTCGCAGCGGTTTCACGCTGGAACATGTTGGGCAGCGATAGCTACAGCCCCGACACCAACGCATCGCTTCGGATGCAGAATCAGCCGGATTGGGACTCCGGCAAGTGGAAGGGCGCCTGCCCTGATTCCGAGCGGCTGATCGGCGTCTCGCGCAGCTCGAACCGAGCGCTCTGCACCGACAACGCCCAGCCACAAACGACTGCGGTGACGAGCGTCGTCAGTAACGAAGCCAACGTACAGAACGACTGGGCGTCGGGGTACAGCAAACTGCAATGCCCGACCAACCAGGTCGCAATCGGTTTCAGTCTGACGATCGGCAGCACGAACAAGTGGGGCGCGTCGAAACTGCTCTGTGGTCAGAGTGCGCAGGCCTTGCCGGCCAGTCAGGGACGCTCGCTCTGGTTCGACAAGGGTGACAACCGACCGGTCAACGGCGGATCCACCGCCAGCGACTGGGCTCCGACGAAGTACAAGGGTCAATGTGCCGACAACGAGTACATCGCCGGTGTCGCGTACACGACGCGTTGGAACCAGGGCGGGGTGCCGAGCGCGCTGCTGTGCAAGCCGCTGAGCTAAGTGCAGCGCGAGAGCGCTGAACGAGAGTTCTGATCGAGGTCGGGTCGCCGGTGGCGGCCCGACCTCGAGGCATGCCTGGGCTTAGCGAGACGGCGTGATGCCGGCCGTCACCGGCTCAAGCTGAATCTCGTGCAGCACCTCGCCGGCGAGGGTACGCATGGTCAGCACGAGAGACTCGACCGATGCCACGCCTTCGATCCAGGTCGCTGCTTCAGCGGATGCGGCATCCGTGTCTGGTCCGCCGCCGACCAGTTGGCCATAGGGGTACTCGCTCGACGGCTCCAGCCAGGCAGGCTCATGAGTGTGGCCGGACACGACGATCTGGGCCCCCCACTCGACGAGGGCGTCATGCCAGGCGTCGCGGCTCATCCGGCTGAACCAGTCGTAGCCGCCGGCGTCGTAGTCGGCCGGGGTTTCGTCGGTCCAGCGCAGCGGAATGTGACAGAAGACGACCCGGTAGGGGGCATCCCGAAACTCGGGACGCGCGGTCACCTGGCGTAGCCACTCTGCCTGTTCGGCGCGCAGCGGCTCAAACGCCACCCGTCCCTCGAAGGTCGGGTGCGCGTCGGGTTTGTCCTCACCGGTGTGCAGCACGATGCAGGCGACGGGTCCCGCGCGGAACGCGGTGAACGGTCGGCCCTCCGGCAGGGCAACGAATTCCTCAAGCTGAAAGGCATAGCGACCGCGCACATCGTGATTGCCCATCACGATCGCGAGGGGGCGGCCGGCACTCACGTCGAGGCCGGCGGGGTTCAGGATCGTGGAGGTGAACCAGGTCGGCTCCTTCCAGTCGTTGCAGAGGTCGCCGTTCCAGACGAGCACATCGACGCCGGGAGTCACCGCGTCCAGCGCGCGCAGGGTGTCGTCATTCTGGTGGGTGTCGTTCCAGACGGCGAAGTGGGCGGTCTGCGCATCCGGAGTGAAGGTGCGCAGCGTCTTCCACTCGCTTTCGTGGCGTTCGTGCGGTTCCTCGACGGCCTCGGTCATCGCGCGGATGCGCAGCTCGCTTCCGGCGGGCAGCCCGTCGAGCCGCACGCGCAACACCCGGTCGCCCTGCGGAACCAATCCGAATGCATCCGCCGTCGAGGTGCCACCCCGGCCGTCTGCAGCTTCCCACTCGAGCCAGCCGCGACTGAGCCGGCTCACCCCCCAAACCACTTCGGCGCCGTCGGCGCGGGGTGCCATCACGACGGGTGGGGTGGTGACGAGTTGCGTCATGTGTTCGTTCTCCTTTGAAACGTAAGTCACGCAAGTTCCAGCTCAAAGCGGAACCGCAGGTCGTCCTCGACCCACATCGTGAAGTTGGTGCCCCAGACATTGTTGTGCAGGTTCACCTGAAAACCATCGTCCGGGTCGGGCACGTCGTTGGTGAATCGCAGCAGGGCCGGCTGGCCGACCGCGACGAGGGCCGCATCGAGCGGACGCACCGTGACGGTGCGTTCCGCGGTGTGCGTCACGGCGGAGACCGCATGCATGCTTCGGTTGCCGTTTCGCACAACAGATTGCGGGTCGACCCGGCTGCCGAGCTTGGTCAGCGTCCAGTCGCCGGGGGCGGTACGTGGCCGAAATCCGAGCCAGCTCGCCTCGGGCAGACGCGAGGCATCCTTGTCGCATAGATCAAGCGTGATCCCGATCGGACCGGCTTCCAGTGGAAAGCGATAGCTCAGCCGGATGTCGCGGGGCGCGCCCCAGGTCTCGCTCGCAGCCGTCGGCAGGTCAAGTGTCAGCGTCACGACCGTAGCGGCGGCTTCGTCGTGACGCTCGGCCGCGACGATGGTTGGTGTGAAGAGGGTGCCGGGCAGCGTTGCGGCGATCGACAGCCCGGGCTTGGAGAAATCGGGGATCGACCACATCCCATTCTCGTCACGGTTGCGGCCGTATTCGTCCAGCCAGCGGGCCTCGTCGCGTTCGTCAAAGGTTTGATAGCCGTAGGCGGCAAGCCGATGCTCCGCTCCCGCCCACTGGGTGCCCGACGCGTCGACGAGTGAGACGAGGGAGCCGTCTGCGCCGAATCGCACCCGGTACGCACCGACGGAATGCTCGGTTTCGCAATCGATCTCTGCCGTCGCCGCCGCACCCTTGTCGTTCGGCGGCTCACAGCCGGCTAGAACGGCTTCAGCCTCACGGCGTCGTGCGGGGGAGAGCGCGGCCAGTGCGCGCTCGACGTGGGCGCGTTGTTCGGCCCACGACCGTTCGAAGCCCGAATAGGTCAATCCCTGAGCGCTCGGCTGATCGGAATAGGCCCAGGCGAACTGGTCGAACTGCGCCGGATTCTTCGCCGGGTCGATGACATCCGCCCGGCGGGCTGCCTGAAATGCGGCCTTCTCGTAGTTCACGTAGTCGGGCAGGTGGGTTTTCAGGTCTTCGCCCCAGGTGTGCTCGGGAATGAGCAGCAACCCGTCACTGAACCCGTCGCACTCGGATGTTCCCGGCACGAGTTGGCCGGATGCGACCCAGTCGGTGCGCAGACGGAGCAGGGCGCGCAGCCGAGCCGTCAGCAGAGGATCGCTCGCGACCCCGTGAATCCAGGAGTCGCCGATCTCCTGCTCAAGTACCGGCAGCTGGTCGCGGTTCGCCAGCACGGCCGCCGCGAACGCGTCGAGGGTGGAGGCGATGATGCGGGCGCCGGGATACTCGGCCTGCAACTGCGCGAAGAGTTCCTCGACGTCGGCGACGGAGGGTGGTCCGAAATTGTCGCCGGTGTGCGCGAGATGCAGTGCATCGGTGCCGCCGGGTGCCAGGGCGACACCGAGGTCGGTCGCGCCGTAGCTCTGGGCATAGTTGACGACCACCTCGCTCCCATCGGGGGCGCGCCAGACGAAGAACTCGGGAACGTCGGGAACGGCGGAGGCGCCGTTCACCCCGAGGTGCAGAAAGTCGAGGCCCGCACGGGAGAGAAATGGAACGAGGCCGATGGTGTGGCCGGGGACATCCGTCATCTTTGCGGCGATGGTGTGGCGACCGAATCGCGCGTCAAGGCGGCGACCGATGGCGATGCCGTGCTCAAGCAGGCCGGGATCGAGAAGCTCCGTGTGGGTGCTCATCGGAAGCCCGTGCCAGCTCACCTGTCCGGCGCGGATTGCTTCTTCCAGCACGATGCGCTCGTCGGCCGTGCCGAGCCGAAGTGCTTCATGGATGAGCCACGACCCCGTGGTCCAGACGAAATCCGCCGCGCCGCCGCGCCGCTCGAGCTCGCGGGAAAGCGCGATCGCGCGGGGAAGATACTGATGCACGTATCGATCGGTGACGTTCGCGGCGTAGTCGGTGAAGCCGAGATCGAGGTGGGTTTTGAAGACCACATGCAGGGTCGAAATCATCTGTGACTCTTTCGTTACGTTGATTTTCAAAATTCTGTTTGCGCAAACATCATCCTGTCCCATACTGTTATGGGAACGCAAACATTCTGAAGAAGGAAGCGAGCGAATGACGAAGACGTCGAACGCACGAGGCGGGAAGGTGAGTCACCAATGACCACTGCTTCCCTCGGCACTGGAACACTGACGCACCCGACGACTGGACCAGACGCCAGCACGGCAAGCCTGCTCATCCCGGCGACCCTCGGGGCGCCGGCATCGTTGAAGAAACAGCGTCGCAACTGGTCGGGATGGCTGTTCGTCGGGCCGTTCATGCTGCTGTTCGCGCTTGTCTTCATCGCGCCGCTGGCCTATGCGATTTTCCTCAGTCTCTTCCGCGAGACGCTTGTCGGCGGTAACTCGTTCGTCGGTCTTGAGAACTATGGCTTGGCGCTCACCGACCCGAAGTTCTGGGATGCCATCATCCGGGTCTCGGTCTTCCTCCTGGTGCAGGTGCCGATCATGCTGCTGCTCGCGCTCTTCGCCGCACTGGCGCTGGACAGCGCACGCTTGCGGTGGGTGGGGTTCTACCGCCTCTCGATCTTTCTGCCCTACGCGGTTCCCGGAGTGGTCGCCGTGATGATCTGGGGTTACATGTACGGAACTCAGTTCGGGCTCGTTGCCGACCTGAACCGGTTCTTCGGGTTGCATCTGCCGTCGCCGATGGCCCCGAACTTGATCATGGCCGCGATCGGAAACATCGTCACCTGGGAGTTCGCGGGCTACAACATGCTCATCTTCTTCTCGGCGCTGAAAGCGATTCCACAAGATCTCTATGAAGCAGCCGAGATCGACGGAGCCGGTGCGTTCCGCACCATTTTCGCAATCAAACTGCCGTCGATTCGCGGGGCTTTGATCATCGCGACGGTGTTCTCGGTCATCGGGAGTTTCCAGCTCTTCAACGAACCGTCGATTCTGCAGACTATTGCGCCGAATTCGTTTACGAGCTACTTCACGCCAAACATGTACGCATTCAACCTGTCGTTCGCCGGTTCGCAGTTCAACTACGCGGCAGCGATCGCCATCATTTCGGGAGTCATCACCATGGTGGTTGCCTACCTCGTTCAACTCGCCGGAGAGAAGAAGGAGAAGCTGGTATGAGCGCCAACCAGTCGGCGGTCCGTTCGGGCCGCGCTCCGAGCCGGCTCGCAAGCGGCAAGGTGGCGCCTCGCACGGGACGCCCCAAGAAGCAGACGACTCCGAGGCACAAACGTGCATCAGTCACCCTGGGCCTGCTGATGACGGCGATGATGCTTTACTGCCTCGTGCCGATGTGGTGGCTCGTCGTGAACTCGACAAAGACGATGGATTCGCTCTACAACTCCTTTGCCTTCTGGTTCAGTGGCGAGTTCGCGCTGTTCGACAACATCTCCAGGACCCTGACCTATCACGACGGCATCTTCGTTCGCTGGCTCGGCAACACGCTGCTCTACGTCGTCATCGGTGCGGGTGGTGCAACCCTGCTCGCCACGCTGGCCGGATACGGGCTGGCGAAGTACAACTTCCCCGGGCGCCGCTGGGTCTTCGCCGTCATTCTCGGTGCAATGGCGATTCCGACCTCGGTGCTGGCTGTGCCTCAGTTTCTGCTCTTCAGCAACGTCGGCCTGACAAACACTCCATTCGCGGTCATCATCCCGTCGATGGTCAGCGCGTTCGGTCTCTACCTCGTCTGGGTATACGCACGTGAAGCCATTCCCGACGAGCTGATCGAGGCAGCGCGCCTCGACGGCGCCGGTGAGATCCGCATCTTCTTCTCCATCTCGCTGCGCCAGCTCGCGCCGGCTTTGATCACCGTGCTGATGTTCACGGTGGTTGCGACCTGGAACAACTACTTCCTCCCGTTGATCATGCTGAGCGACCCGCAGTGGTACCCACTCCCGGTCGGCCTCGCTCAGTGGTCAGCGCAGATCAGCGCGATCGGCAGTGAACCGATCCCGAACCTCGTGATCACGGGTTCACTGCTCACCGTTATTCCGATCTCAGCGGCATTCCTCTATCTGCAGCGTTTCTGGCAGTCGGGCTTGACCGCCGGGAGCGTGAAATAGGCCGGCTCGTCCGGAGTTACACCCACACCAAGCGAAGGGAATCACAATGGAAAGAATGACAACAGGCCGGTGGGCGCGTTTCGGCGCCGTCCTCGGTGCCGGCGCACTCCTTGTCGGAGCACTCTCGGGCTGCAGTGCTGCAGCCGGAGGCTCCGACACCGGATCCGCGGCGGACTTGGCCGCAGCAGTGAAGCAACCCACCACGTTGACCTGGTGGACCTGGAGCGACAGCACCCAGAAGCTGGCGGATGCCTTCACGGCGAAATACCCCAAGATCAAGTTCAACGTGGTCAAGCTCGAGAACCCGGATGCCGTGGTCACCAAGCTGCAGAACGCGGTCAAGGCGGGCAAGGGTGCCCCTGACCTCGTGCCCGTTGAGTATCAGACGTTGCCGCAGCTCACGCTCGGCAAGGCCCTCGCCGATCTGACTCCGTACGGCCTGGACAGCTACAAGGACGCCTTCACCGCTTCCACCTGGAACTCGGTCAACCTGCAGAACAAGCTTGTCGCCCTGCCGATGGACTCCGGCCCCATGGTCATGATCTACAACAAAGACCTCTACGCGAAATCGGGCGTTGCCGAGGCTCCGAAGACATGGGATGAGTTCGCTACCGCCAGTGCGAAGATCCACGCCGCAGACCCTGGGGCCTACATCGCAAACAGCGGCGATGCCGGCTTCGTCACCAGCATGATCTGGTCATCCGGCGGCCAGCCGTTCAAGGTCGACGGTAAGAATGTGACCATCAACCTGCAGGACGAGGGGTCGAAGAAGTTCGCCAGCTACTGGAACGACCGCTTGAGCAAGGGCGAACTCTCCGGAGTGTCGACCTGGTCTGATGAGTGGACCAAGGCCCTGACCCAGGACAAGCTCGCCACCCTGATGATGGGTTCCTGGATGATCGGCGGAATGGACAGCTACGGCACGGCGGGCAAGTGGGCCGTCGCACCGATGCCGTCGTGGGATGGCAAGCCGGCTTCTGCCGAGAACGGCGGAAGCGCACTCGCCGTCACCGACCAGAGCAAGAACAAGGCCGCTGCCGCAGCAGTGCTGAAGTACTTCGCCGATGGCGAGGGACGCGCGCTCATGAACGGGAACGGATTCCCGTCGACGACGGCAGATCTCAGCAACCCTGAGTGGCTGAACAAGCCGTTCCCCGCCTACGGTGGTCAGCCGGCCAACCAGATCGGCGCAGCGTCGTCGAAGTCGGTTGTTCCCGGATGGCAGTACCTGCCTTACCAGGCCTACGCCAACAACGTGTTCTCCGACTCGGTCGGCAAAGCGCTCGGCGCCGGAACCGACCTGAACGCGGCATTCGAAGAGTGGCAGAAAACGCTCGTCGAGTATGGCAACACGCAAGGCTTCACGGTCAACAAGTAACATCTGCTCCCACCCGCGGGGTGCCTGCCATCTCGGCAGGCACCCCGCGGTCAGTATCACGACAGGACAGCGCATGCCCAACTTCTCCATCGGCGACACCGACTTCCTCCTCGATGGCGCGCCCTACCGCGTGCTTGCCGGCGCTCTCCACTACTTTCGCGTGCACCCCGATCTCTGGGCCGACCGCATCCACAAAGCTCGTTTGATGGGCTTGAACACCATCGAGACGTACGTGCCGTGGAACGAGCACTCGCCCACCCGCGGTGAGTTCCGCTCCGAGGCACAGCTCGACCTGGCACGATTCCTCGACCTCGTTCAGGCCGAGGGAATGCACGCGATCGTGCGACCAGGACCGTACATCTGCGCCGAATGGCACGACGGGGGATTGCCCGGCTGGCTCATCGCCGACTCCGACGTGACGGTGCGCTCGAACGACAGCGCATACCTCACGGCAATCGCCGAGTACTTCGATGACGTGTACGAGATCGTGAGACCGCGACAGGTACAGCACGGTGGGTCGGTGATCCTCGTGCAGATCGAGAACGAATATGGTGCCTATGGCGCCGACAAAGACTATCTGCGGGCTTTGACCGCACTGACGCGCGCGCGCGGGATCGACGTGCCGCTCACCACCGTCGACCAGCCGACTGACGCGATGCTCGCAGACGGCAGCCTCGACGAACTTCACCGCACCGGGTCGTTCGGCTCCAAAGCGGCGGAGCGGCTGGCCACGCTCCGGGAGCATCAGACGACCGGACCGCTGATGTGTTCAGAATTCTGGTGCGGCTGGTTCGACGCCTGGGGCGGACCCCATCACACCACGTCGGCAGAAGAATCGGCCCGCGAACTCGACGAGCTGCTCGCCGCCGGCGCCTCGGTGAACGTCTACATGTTCCACGGCGGCACGAACTTCGGGTTCACCTCCGGTGCCGACGACAAGGGCACCTACCGGCCGACGGTGACGTCGTACGACTACGACGCCCCTCTCGCCGAAGATGGCACCCCGACCGAGAAGTTCTGGCGTTTCCGCGAGGTCATCGCCAAGTATGCTCCGGTGCCCGATGAGGTGCCGGCTGAGCGAACGGATGCCCCGCGCCTGGACGTGCCGCTGACGACCAGCCTTCCGCTCTGGTCTCTTCCGATCATTGCCGAGCAGCGGTTCGATCACCTGCCCAACGCCACAGAGTTCGGCACTCCCCGCGGCTTCTTTCACTACTCGACAACCATCTCGCACGGCGGACTGCTCATCTTCGGAGAGGTGCGCGACAGAGCGCAGGTCTTCCTGGACGGCGTCCCCGTCGGCACACTCAGCAGGGAGAAGCATGAACGGATGCTCCCGCTCCCGGCCGACGCGTCGGGGGAACTCGTCGTGCTGGTTGAGAATCAGGGTGGCGTGAACTACGGGCAGCGACTCGGTGAGGTCAAGGGGTTGATCGGCCCGGTCACCATCGACGGCGTTCCGATTACAGAGTGGACCGCCGGCGGGGTGGCCCTCGACGACCTGACGCCGATTCGGGTCGCGCTCAGCGCGCTCCCGCCGCTCACCGGTGACCCGACAGCACTCTGCGGTCCGGTCTTTGCCCGTGGTCTCTTCGAGCTGACTCAGCCGGTCGACCTCCAACTCGACACGAGCGGGTGGGGCAAAGGTGTCGCATGGGTGAATGGCTTCAATCTCGGCCGGTATTGGCGTCGCGGACCGCACCACACGCTCTATGTACCGTCTGCAGTGGTGCGAGCCGGCGAGAACGAGATCATGGTGTTCGAGACATCGGGTCTCACCTCTGCGATCGCACGCTTTGTGGCGAAGCCGGTGCTCGGCGCGACCGAAGAGTGACGCAGTTCTCGCTCGGCGGCGCCCGGCTCTCGACTCGGCGTGCGCCGCTCTCGCTATGCTGTGCGCGGCGCTGCAGTGCTGTCGCGAACGACGAGTCGGGTCGGAATGAGCTCGTTCATCGGCGCCGGCTCGCCATCGATCAGCGACACCAGCAGGGCCGTCGCGCGCTTCCCGACCTCGTCGAAATTCTGGTGAACGGTGGTGAGCGCCGGCCAGTAGACGGCGGCATCGTCGGCGTCGTCGAACCCGACCACGCTGATGTCGGCCGGTACTTTCCAGCCTCGCTCGTGGAAGGCATGCATCACGCCGAGCGCCATCTGGTCATTCGCCGCGAACACGGCGGTCGGCGGGTGATCGGAGGCCGCAAGCGTGCGGCCGAGGGCGAGGCCGGAGGCTGCCGTCCAATCACCGACGAGAATCGGGGGAATCGGCAGGTCTGCGGCGGCCATGGTGCGACGAAAAGTCTCGGCTCTACGTCGTGCGGAGAACGAGGTCGAGGGACCGGAGATGTGCACGATGTCCCGGTGACCGAGGTCGAGAAGATGCTTCGTCGCCATCCGGGCGCCCTGCTCCTGGTCGGTGTCGACGATCAGGTGCGGCTGCGTCGCGTCGGAGTCGACGATGACCAGGGGGAGTCCAGCGGTGAGCTTGAGCTCGTCGGGGGAACCGATTTCTGCGGACATGATGAGGATGATGCCGTCGACAGCCTGTTCTTGGAGTCGACCGAACGCGCCGGCGACGTCAAGCTGAGTCGGAGCGGCAACGGGAAGAAGCGTCGTGGTGTAACCGGCGGCGGCAGCAGCTTCAGCGACGGCATCAAGCGTGCGCTCGTTGCCGAGAGTCGTGAGATTGAACGTGACCACGCCGATGGTGCGAAACCGGCCGGACTTCAAATTGCGGGCCGCACTGTTCGGGCGGTAGCCGAGTTCCTGCATCGAGGCGAGAACGCGATCCCGTGTGGCAGGCCGCACGTTCGTCTGTCCGTTGGCGACGCGCGAGACGGTCTGCGCGGAGACACCGGCGTGGATCGCGACATCGTTGATCGAAGAGCGTGCCCGCGGCGCGGCATATCCGTGAGAGTTCGTCGAGTCAATCATCATGATGACGTAAACACTATCTGAGCCGACTATTGAAAGGGAATCGAAAATGACAACTCCTCCTGACCTTGGACTCGTGATGCGCGCCGGAGGCGTCGCGCTCGTTCTCGACCTCAGCGACGGAGCACTGCCCGCAGTGCTGCATTGGGGCATCGACTGTGGTCCGCAGACCGAGCACGAGTTCGCCGCGTTGCTGGACACCGGCATCCTGCCGATCGCGGCCAGCGAAATGGATGTCCCCGTGCGGCTGTCGATTCTGCCAGAGCACTCGCGTGGCTGGGACGGACGACCCGGTGTGAGCGGGTCGCGCGGGGGAGCGGCCTGGTCGCCACGGTGGCTCACGACGGGGGTCACCCTCGACGGTGTTTCGCTCGAGCCGGGGCTCGCAACCGACGGAGGAACAACCGGTCGGCACGTGGTCAACGCGGGTGCGGGATCTCTGATCGTGACCGCAGCCGATCCCGCAGCCGAACTCGGGCTGACTCTCACCGTCGAGCTCAGTGAAGCCGGCATCGTCAGGGTTCAGGCCGTGATCGAGAACCTCGGCGCGCAGATCTACCAACTCGACGACCTGCTGCTCACCTTGCCGACCCCGCCGATCGCCACCGAGGTGCTCGATTTCGCCGGCCGTTGGGCAGGCGAGCGCTCTCCGCAGCGCCACGCGATGACCGTCGGCACTCATCGGCGGGAGTCCCGGCGCGGTCGTACCGGGTTGGACTCCGCGATGATCCTCACGGCCGGCGTGCCCGGATTTGGGTTTGCACAGGGTGAGGTGTGGGGCATCCACACCGGCTGGTCGGGCAATCACGTGCACCAGGTCGAGCGGGTGCAGTCCGGCGTGCAGCTGCTCGGCGGCGGCGAACTGCTGCTGCCCGGCGAGGTGCGCCTCGCTCAGGGCGAAAGCTATGAAAGTCCGTGGGTCTACGGCATTTACGGTGTCGGGCTCGACGACTCGGCGAAGCGGATGCATCGCCACCTCCGTGCGCGCACGGGCTACCCCCGGTCGCCCCGGCCCGTCACCGTGAATGTCTGGGAGGCCGTGTACTTCGACCACGACGCCGAGATCCTGCGCGACCTCGCCGACAAGGCAGCCGAGATCGGCGTCGAGCGCTTCGTGCTCGACGACGGCTGGTTCGGCGGTCGTCGCAACGATCGCGCCGGCCTCGGCGACTGGACGGTTTCACCGGATGTGTGGCCGAACGGTCTGCACCCGATCGTCGACCATGTGTACGCCCTCGGCATGCAATTCGGGCTCTGGTTCGAGCCCGAGATGATCAATTCCGACTCTGATTTGGCCCGGGCCCATCCCGAATGGATCATGT
>Ga0075017_100001672_pt1 | contig 13686 bp, 8 predicted proteins | sample AleBraG_ABR_2012_FD_71475 | JGI IMG/M metagenome (GOLD analysis project Ga0075017, IMG submission 71475) | Freshwater sediment microbial communities in response to fracking from Pennsylvania, USA - Alex Branch Run_MetaG_ABR_2012 | ecosystem: Environmental > Aquatic > Freshwater > Creek >... | reverse complement strand
GCCTTCTTGGTCTCCCAGAAGATCTCGGCGATCTCGTCGATCTTGGCGAGCAGTTGGTCCGCAACCGCGACGTCGAGCGATCCCTTGGTGCCGCCGGCGCCGGCGAGCTTGGTCGCCTCGTTGAACAATCCGTGCAATTGCGGGTACTTCTCGAAGTGCGGGGGCTTGAAGTAGTCGGTCCACAGCACCCACAGGTGATGCTTGACGAGTTCCGAACGCTCCTCCTTGATGATCAAGGCGCGGGTGCGAAACTCGTGGTCGTCGTTTGCCTGGTACTTCTCGATGATGGCTTTGACTGATTGGGCTTCGATCCGGGCCTGGGCCGGGTCGTACACACCGCAGGGAAGGTCGCAGTGAGCACTTACCGTGATGGTCGGGGCGAACAGGCCGATGCGCATCGCAGTCCTTCTTTCGTCCGGAGGGCAGTCGATTCCGACCCTACCCCCGTGGTGATCAGGGAATCCTGGGGGACTATCGGGCCTGCACGACGATGGGCGACAGGGCGGGAGCACTCGGTTTGAGAATCGGCATCGCGGTGGTCACCGGTCGGTCCATGCTGCCCACGCTGTGCGAGGGCGATCGCTTGCTCGTGCTCTATGGGAAGCGCCCGAGGATCGGCGCACTCGTCGTCGTTCGGCTTCCGGGGCGGGTCGAGCGGCCGCTGGCGGTGAAGCGCATCACCAGACGTGAGGGGTCCGGCTGGTGGGTGGAACGAGACAACCCGTCCGAGGGCGTCGACTCGTGGACGGTCGGGGTTGTGCCGGACGACAACGTGATCGGAGTCGTGGTGGGCCGCATCTGGCCACTGATCTCGGGGCCTCGCCGGGATGCGCGCTCGGTGCGGCGACAGATCGGCCCGCCGAAGGGGAGAGCCGGCTGATCTGCCATGCCGTGTCAGACTGAAGTCCCCGGACGAGAGAGTGTTTCGTGACAGAGAGCTTGCCCCCGAACGCCAACCCTGCGGAATCGGATCCTGCGTTTCCGTTGCATCGATGGGGCAAGATCGAGATGCGTCCGACCGTGCGCATTCGGGACAACGCAGGTCTGGCTCTGGCGTACACGCCGGGGGTCGCGCAGGTCAGCGCCGCGATCGCGCGCGACCACGGTCTCGCCGACGAATACACGTGGCGGGCGAACCTGGTCGCCGTCGTGACGGACGGCACGGCCGTGCTCGGGCTCGGCGACATCGGCCCCGAGGCGGCACTGCCGGTGATGGAGGGCAAGGCGCTGCTGTTCAAGGAGTTCGGTGGCGTCGATGCCGTCCCGCTGTGCCTGGCGACGCGGGACGTGGACGAGATCGTCGAGACGATCGTCCGGGTGGCGCCGTCGTTCGGCGGAATCAACCTCGAGGACATCAGCGCTCCGCGTTGCTTCGAGATCGAAGCGCGGCTGCAGGCGTGCCTGGACATTCCCGTGTTCCATGACGACCAGCACGGCACGGCGATCGTGGTGCTCGCCGCGTTGCGCAACGCAGCTCGGGTCGTGGGGAAAGAACTCGGGGACCTGCGCGTCGTGGTGTCGGGTGCCGGCGCCGCGGGTGTCGCGGTTTCGAGAATCCTCCGCCAAGCCGGAGTCGGGGACATCGCGGTCGGGGACAGCCGCGGAATCGTCCATGCAGGCCGCGACGACCTGTCGGCGATCAAACGCCAGCTGGCCGAGGAGACGAACCGGGCCGGCCTGTCCGGTTCGATCGAGTCGGCGATGCGCGGAGCCAACGTCTACGTCGGAGTTTCCGGCGGCTCTGTGGCCGAGGACGCGGTCGCGGGCATGGCACCCGGAGCGATCGTGTTCTCGCTGGCCAATCCCGACCCGGAGATCCGGCCGGAGATTGCCCGCAAGCACGCGAGCGTGGTGGGCACGGGTCGCAGCGACTTCCCGAACCAGATCAACAATGTGCTGGCTTTCCCGGGCGTGTTCCGGGGTGCCTTCCGAGCGCGCGCCTCGCGGATCACCGAAGGCATGCAGCTGGCCGCGTCCGAAGCCCTCGCCGACGCCGTCGGCGACCAGTTGGACGCCGATCACATCCTGCCGAGCGTGTTCGATCCGCTCGTCGCGCCACTCGTCGGCAACGCCGTGGCGAGGGCAGCGGTGCGCGACGGAGTCGCGCGCCGGAAGGACTGACGCTCCGATAGGTTTGCGGCCATGTTCGCCGTGACCGCCGATCGCATCGATACCGACAATCCTCTCGAGGGCTTGGGATTGGGCGATCGATCCGACCCCCAGCAGCCCGAAGGCTGGACCACCGTTCGAGTGCGCGCGGCGGCACTGAATCATCACGACTTGTGGACTCTGCGCGGTGTCGGTATCAGCCCTGAGCGCCTGCCGATCGTGCTCGGCTGCGACGCCGCCGGAATCGACGCGGACGGCCGCGAGGTCATCGTTCACGCCGTGATCGGCGACCCGGCCAGAGGCCGCGGCGACGAGACGTTGGATCCGAAGCGGACGCTCCTGTCGGAGGCCCACGACGGCACGCTGGCTGAGCTGGTCGCTGTCCCGGCCCGGAACGTCGTTCCCAAGCCGCCAGAACTCAGTTGGGTAGAAGCTGCTTGCTTGCCGACAGCGTGGCTGACCGCCTACCGGATGCTGTTCACGAAGTCCGGTCTGGCCGACGGCGACACGGTTCTCGTCCAGGGTGCGGGCGGCGGGGTGGCGACGGCGGCAATCGCGCTGGCCAAGGCCGGCGGGTTTCGGGTGTGGGTAACGGGTCGGGACGAAGCCAAGCGTGACCGCGCGGTCAAATTGGGCGCGGACGCGGCGTTTGAACCCGGCGCGCGGCTGCCCGAGCGGGTCGACGCGGTTATCGAAACCGTCGGCGCCGCGACGTGGTCGCACTCGCTGAAGTCTCTGCGGCCCGGCGGCCGCGTCGTCGTGTGTGGCGCTACGTCCGGGGCCAACCCGCCCGCCGACCTGAACCGGGTGTTCTTCCTGCAACTCGAAGTGGTCGGCTCGACCATGGGCACACTCGCCGAACTCGAAGCCGTCGCGGCGCTGTGTGCGAGCAGCGGCATCCGTCCGCTCGTCGATTCGACATTCGGACTGCGCGAGGCGCGCCGAGCGTTCGAGCGACTCGAGTCCGGCGAGTCTTTCGGAAAGATCGTCCTCACGAACGACACGTGAGGGCGCCGGGCTCAGAACTCGGTGTCCGGCTGGTCTTCGTCGTCGTCCGCTCGCGCCAGCCAGGTAGCCAGCCGCTCGACCGCGACCTCGAAGTCAGGGTTCAGGTCGACGAAGTCGCGGAGCCGGTCGGCCAGCCAATCCAGCGTGACCTGCTCGTCGCCGCGGCGTTCGGAAAGCTCTTCGATGCCACGGTCGGTGAAGTACACCGGACGTCCCTAGGCCAGCGCCTGCTCGACGAGCTGGCGCTGTTCGGCGTCGTGTCGCTGGTGCGAGCCGACTGCGGGCGACGACGACTCGTCGCGTGAGATGCGGGTGAGTGGGTGTCCGAGGACCTCAGGCAGGTGCAGAGCTATGAAAGGCCACGCGCCCTGGTTGGCCGGTTCCTCCTGAACCCAGCGAATCTCGTCGATGTTCTGGTAACGGCGGAGAACCTCGGGCAGCGTTTTGACCGGGAGCGGGTAGAGCCGCTCCATCCGGATGATCGCGGTGTCTTGAAGACCGCGTGCGCGTCGCTGGGCATCGAGGTCGAAGTACACCTTCCCGCTGCACAGCAGGACCCGGCGGACCTTGCTCGAGTCGACGCTCGCGTCGTCGATCACGGCGCGGAAATGGCCACTGGTGAAGTCATGGGTCGGCGACGACGCGAGTTTCGACCGCAGCAAGGACTTCGGGGTGAACACGATCAAAGGCCGGCGCAGGCGTGAGTGCACCTGCCAGCGCAGCAAATGGAAATACGAGGCGGGCGTCGACGGCATTGCGACCGTGAGGTTGTCCTGCGCGCACAGCTGGAGGAATCTCTCGATACGCGCGGAAGAGTGGTCCGGCCCCTGGCCCTCGTAGCCGTGCGGCAGGAGCAGCGCCAGCGACGAGCGCTGGCCCCATTTCTGCTCGCCGGAGGCGATGAACTCGTCGATGACGGTCTGCGCGCCATTCGCAAAATCGCCGAACTGCGCCTCCCACATCACGAGGGCATCCGGACGCGCGACCGAATACCCGTACTCGAAGCCCATCGCCGCGAACTCTGACAACGGGGAGTCGTAGGCGTAGAGCTTGCCGCCGTTGGCGTAACACTGCTTGAGCGGCTTGTACTGCCAGCCGGTTTCGCGGTCGACGATCACGATGTGCCGGTGCCCGAAGGTGCCCCGGCGGGTGTCCTGCCCGGCCATCCGCACGGTGACGCCTTCGCCGAGCAGCGACCCGATCGCCAGCGCTTCGCCCATGCCGAAGTCGATCGTGTTGTTGTCGATCATTTCCGCGCGGCGTTGGAGCTGAGGCGCGAGGCGTGGATGGACGGTGAAACCCGGCGGCATGTTCAGCTGCGAATTGACGACGCGCTTGACGACGGCCTCGTCGATCGCCGTCGCGACATCGCCGTACGGCTCCTGAGGCTCGAGCGAAGTCTGTCCTTCTCGCTCGATCTCGGCCGCTGACGGGCTGATCGCTTCCGCGGAGTCCGCCTCGCGCGTCTCCTGGAAGACCTTCTCCAGCTGGCCTTGGTAGTCGCGCAGAGCCTGCTCGGCTTCCTCGACGCTGATGTCGCCGCGACCGATCAGCGCCTCGGTGTACAGCTTGCGCACCGAACGCTTCTTGTCGATCAGGTTGTACATGAGCGGCTGGGTGAGCGAGGGGTCGTCGGCTTCGTTGTGGCCGCGGCGCCGGTAGCAGATCATGTCGATGACGACGTCTTTGGCGAAGGCCTGGCGGAAGTCGAAAGCCAGCCTGGCCACCCGGACGCAGGCTTCGGGATCGTCGCCGTTGACGTGGAAGATCGGCGCCTGAATCGTCCGCGCGACGTCGGTGGCGTAGGTCGACGATCGACTCGCTCCGGGCGACGTGGTGAAACCCACCTGGTTGTTCACCACGACGTGGATTGTTCCGCCGGTGCGGTACCCGCGCAGCTGGCTGAGCTCGAGCGTCTCGGCCACGACGCCTTGGCCGGCGAACGCAGCGTCGCCATGCAGCAGCACAGGCAGGACCGGGAAGTCCTCCCCGCGATTGAGCACGTCCTGCTTGGCCCGGGCGAAGCCTTCGAGCACCGGGTCCACGGCCTCGAGATGACTCGGGTTGGACACGAGCGAGACCTTCGTGGAGGCGCCGCTGTCAGCCGTGAACACGCCGTCGGCGCCCAGGTGGTACTTCACATCTCCCGAGCCGTGGGCGCTGCCCGGGTCGATATTCCCCTCGAACTCGCGGAAGATCTGGCCGTAGCTCTTCCCGACGATGTTTGCCAGGACGTTCAAGCGGCCGCGGTGCGGCATGCCGATGCAGACCTCGTCGATTCCTACCGAGGCCGCCTCCTGCAGCACCATGTCCAGCAGCGGCACAACGGTCTCCGCCCCTTCGAGCGAGAACCGCTTCTGCCCGACGTATTTGGTCTGCAGGAAGGTCTCGAAGGCTTCGGCCGCATTGAGCCGCCGAAGGATCCGCAGCTGCTCAGCCGCATCTGTCTTGTCCGGCGTGACCTCGACCCTGTCCTGGATCCACTCGCGCTGTTCCGGGTCCTGGATGTGCATGTACTCGATGCCGACGGTCCGACAGTACGAGTTGCGCAGGATGCCGAGGATCTCTCGCATCTTGAGGAACGGCCGGCCACCGAAACCGCCGGTCGGGAACTCGCGGTCGAGATCCCAGAGCGTGAGGCCGTGCCTGGTCACGTCGAGGTCGGGATGACTGCGCTGCTTGTACTCGAGCGGATCGGTGTCCGCCATCAGGTGCCCACGGACCCGGTATGCGTGGATCAGTTCCTGGATGCGGGCGACCTTGTTGATGTCGTCTTCGTGCGAGGCCGAGATGTCCAGTGCCCAGCGCACAGGCTCGTACGGCACCCTCAGCGCGGCGAATATCTCGTCGTAGAAGTCGTCGCCGAGCAGAAGAGTGTGGACCAGGCCGAGGAACTGACCGGACTGGGCGCCTTGGATGATTCGGTGGTCGTACGTCGAGGTCAGTGTCATGGTCTTGCTCACGCCGAGCCTGGCCATGGTCTCGGCCGACGCGCCCTGGTATTCGGCCGGGTACTCCATCGCGCCCACGCCGATGATCGCACCTTGACCGGCGACCAGCCGCGGAACCGAGTGGACCGTCCCGATGGTTCCGGGATTGGTCAGGCTGATCGTCGTGTGCTGGAAGTCGTCGACGGTCAGTTTGCTGTTCCGCGCCTTGCGGATCAGATCTTCGTAGGTCGCCCAGAACTGGTTGAAGTCCATCTTCTGCGCGGCCTTGATATTCGGGACCAGCAATTGCCTGGTGCCGTCAGGCTTCACCTGATCGATCGCGATGCCGAGGTTCACGTTCGCGTGTTTGACCAGGGTCGGTCGGCCGTCCGTCTCGGCGAAGCCGTTGTTCATCTCAGGCATCACCTTGAGCGCCTGGACGACGGCCCAGCCGATGAGATGGGTGAACGACACCTTGCCGCCCCGCGAGCGGGCGAGGTAGTTGTTGAGCACGATCCGGTTGTCGATCAGCAATTTGACCGGCATGTCGCGTACGGACGTTGCGGTGGGGACGCTGAGGCTGGCCTCCATGTTGGCGACGACCCGAGCCGCGGGGCCCTTGAGCGGGACGGCCTCGTCTTCGTCGCTTGCGGTCGGAGCCTGCACGCTGGTCAGGGCGACCGGACCTCGCTGCGGATCAACATGCCGCGGGGCGGAGGCCGGCCCGGCCGGAGCGGATGCGACCGCTGACGCGGCCTGGGAAGGTCCGGGTTCGTTCGCGGTCGAAGCCGTGGCGGGGATGCCGTTCGATGTCGGCTCAGCGCCGGGCCCGGCCGGCGCCGGGGGCTGGCCCGATTCCTCGGTGGTCGCCGCCGTCCCGTTCGGGCTGGCGCCCGGCTCGGATCTCGGGAGGGTGATGTCGACCGGCTGGTAGTCGGCGAAGAAGTCCCACCACGCCGGATCCACGGATTCCTTGTCCGCCAGATACTGCTGGTAGATCTCGTCTACGAGCCACTCGTTGGGCCCGAACTCCGCCATCGGGTTACTCGTGGGTGTCTGGGACGACACGGGACGACCGCCTGCTTTCGCTTCACGCCGCACGCGGGCCTTACGCCCGCACCTGAACGCCGAACCCTCCAAGGGTAGTCCCGACGCGGTGGCGAGCCGGCGCGGCGCGAGCGTCGCAACCGGCCTGCGACGCCCCTGCGGGGGCTAGACGACCGTGATCGTGAACGTCGGCGTCGTGCCGGCCGCGTACCCGCTTGCGGGCAGCTTCACGAGCCGGAAGCTGTACGCCCCCTGCTTGGACAGCTTGATCGAGAATGCGTAGCTGCTGGACGAGGTCAGTGGCTTCGTCGCCACCAAGTGCCAGAGGCTGCCGTAGTAGTTCTCGAAGTAGACCAGCTGGCCCGAGCTACCCGGGAGGACGCCGCCGCTGACGGTTACCGGAACTCCGGGCGCTGCCCGGGTCGCCGACAGCCGGTAGCTGATCGAGAACGCCACGGACAGCGTCGGTGTGACCAGTGCGCCGATTCGGCTGCTCGTGCCGAGCGAGTAGGCGTAGAAGTCAGCCGGCCACGGAGGTTTGGCCAGGACGGAGAGTTGTCCGCTTCCGTTGGTCGGTCCGACGGCGATCCGGGACCACGAGGTGGTCCCGTGGTGGCGCCAGTAGATCTGAGCGGTCGCACCTACGACCGGGCTGTGCGTCGATCCGTCGAGGAAGGTCGCCGTGACGGTCGTCGTCTGGCCGTACGCGACAGTGGCTGGGGAGAAGCGCACCGAGCCAGTCGTACCGGACAGGACAGCGGTCTGTGCCGTCGAGATGTTTCCCGAGAAATCCCTGGTCCAGATCGCGAAGGCGTAGTCCTGACCTGGGATCAGGCCGGGGACCGTGATGTCGGTGCCGTACCCGTTGAGCAGGACGGTCCCGCTGCCATCGGCCGAGAGAGGAGGCGTCGTCCCGTTCGCGTACTTCAAGACGATCCGATTCAGGTCGGACTCCGGTGGATTGATCCAGTGCAGGACGGCAGTTCCGATGCCACCGGCAGCGGTGAAGCCAGTGACGGCGGCAGGAGTGCCCGAGCCCTGCGTAGTGAACGACACCCTCGTTTCGGGCATCGCGTTGCCGGCCAGATCCTTCACGCCCATCGCCTGCACGACGTAGTCGGTCCCGGGGGCGAGCGCCGCGGTCGGAGTGACTGTCACGACGCCGGACCCGAACGACACCGTGGCGGGCACCGGATCGCCGGTCTCGCCCCGGAGAAGTGTCACGGTCGCCGAACTGATCGTGCTCGCATTCATCGTCCTGCCGAGAGTGATCGTCGGCGCGACCCCGGTGGCGACCCCGGTCGCCAGCGGAGCGGGCGAGGCGTCGGTGACCCATGGCTGGGCCCCGGCTGACGGGGTGCCTCCGGACAAGGCCGCGCTCACCGAGGTGGTGAACGAATTCGTGCCGGATCCGGTGTGGGCCGCGTTGTCGACGAGGACGTAGTACTGGCCGGCCGCCAGGTTGAGGCTGACCGATGCCGACTGGTTGTCGCACGCCATCGGGTCTTGGGAGGTCTGACCGACCCGGGCGAATGCCGCGTCGTAGAGGGTCAGCTCGGGGTCCTGCGGCTGCGCCGGACTTTGTCGGCTGAGCGAGCAGTCGGCAGCGACGCTCGGCTGGGCACGGATGGTGAATGGCCCGGCCGTCGGTACGGTGAACGTGAACCAGCGGTTTTGGCCGTCAGCGGCGAAGTTGCTCGACGTCTGACCGGGCACGGCGATACTCAGGGCGCTCGATGCCAGGACGCCGGCCGAGGTTCCCGCATTCGCGAGCGAGGGCAGCTTGGGGCCGCCGAGCGCGGCCTGCACGTCGAGAACTCCGGCTCCGTTGAACGGGTCGAAGCCTTGCGGTCCGGTGTCGGTCGCGGTCGCCATCAGTCGCGCCCTGATCTGCGCCGGAGTGAGCGACGGGAAGCGGTCCCGGATGAGCGCGGCGGCGCCGGCGACCATCGGGCTCGAGAAGGAGGTTCCGTCGCCGGTCGCGAGGCCGTCGGGGAAGTCGGCCGAGGCCGGATAGGTGGAAGTGATGTCGTAGCCCGGTGCGGACAGGCTGACCCAGTCGCCGCTCGTGCTGAAGAACGCGTGATGACCGGACGGGTCGGTTGCGCCCACCGCGACAACGCCGGGCGACGCGGCCGGATAGCTGGGCACGTCGACGTTGCCGTCGTTTCCGGCTGCGGCCACGACGACCACACCCTTGGCGTTCGCGTATGCCACCGCCTGGTCGATGGCCGGGTCGTGTTCGGCGCCGCCCAGGGACAGATTGATGACGGTGGCGCCGTGGTTGGCGGCCCACTCGATACCGGCGACGATGTTGCTGTCAGTGCCGCTGCCGGTCGCGTCCAGCACCCGTACGGGCATGATCCGTGCACCCCAGTCGACGCCCGCGACGTCGATGCCGTTGTTGCCCTTGGCTGCGGCCACCCCGGCCACGAACGTTCCGTGCCCTTCGGGGTCGGTCATCGTTGTTGTACCCGCGACGAAGTCGTAGCCGGGGACGATGCGGCCCGCGAAGTCGGCCTGAGTCTCGTCCAGGCCGGTGTCCACGATCGCGATCACCTGCTTGCTAGTGCCGGTGGAGATCGCCCACGCACCGGGCATGCCGATGGTGTTCAGGTACGGCTTTTGGAAGTCGGCATAGATCGGGTCATCGGGGAAGGCCGTCGCGTGTCGGATGTAGTTGTAGGACACCGACGCGACGCCCGGACTCGCCGCCAACCGCGCACGTGCCGCCGCGAGACTCGCTTGATCGCCAGGCACCGTGACCAGCTGAACGGCACTGGCTACAGCGGCCCCGCGCGCCGTCGCCTGACCGGCTCGAAGCGCGCTCAGACGCTGCGACTGCGGCGCCCTGGTCTTGAAGGTGACCAGGAGCTGGCCGGGAACGTAGTCCGCGTGCCTGAGACCGGCGGCATTCCGGGGTCCGCTGAGGTGGCGCGGGGTCGCGGTCCCTGCGGCCGGGCTACCGGGCGGCCCTATCGGGGTGCGTACCGGGGTCGCCTGGGCTGCGATGGGCACGGCGGCAACGACTGCGACTACCGCAGCGGCGAGGGTGGCTCGGCCGAGCTGCGAGCAAAATGTTCTGCGCAAAGCGGGGTCCCCAAAGTTGACGGCAGGCTGCCGCCATCGACCCGCGGCTGCCGGAACTGTAGTTGTCGGCTGCCGGATGACCGAACCTGATCACGGGTCCGGCGCGTCAGCCGGACAGCCCAGCCAAGGTGTGGACAACCAGCGATCCCAAGGTGGGCAGGTGATAGCCGCCTTCCTGAACAGCGACCGTCGGGAGCCCGAGGGTCGCGAGCATCTCCCCGGCCCGCCGATAACCCGACGCGGTGACCTGAAGCGGACTCTCGGGATCGTCCGCAGCTGCGTCCACGCCCAGAGACAGCACGAGCGCGCTCGCGTCGAAAGCGGCGACCGAATCAACGATCCGGCGGAGCGCGGCGAGCCAGCGGGAATCGTCCGATCCCGGGGCGAGGGGCTCGTTCTGGTTGGCCCCGCGCCCGTCGCCTGCGCCAATTTCGTCGCGGAAGCCCAAGTAGTGCGGGAACCAGCCAGCGCCGGGGTCCACGTGCAACGAGCCGTAGAAGACGTCCGCTCGCTCGTAGAACAGCGACTGGGTGCCGTTGCCGTGGTGTGCGTCCACGTCGACGACCGCGACCCGGTCATGGCCTGCGTCGCGCAGCGCCTGTGCTGCGATCGCTGCGTTGTTCAGGTAACACGATCCGCCGAACGCGTCCCGTGAGACATGGTGACCGGGCGGGCGGCAGAGCGCATACGCCAGTGGGAGCGCGGATTGTCCGGCCTGCGGATTCGCGCTCACCAGATCGACCGCGGACAGTGCTGCGTCGACGGCCGACCGTGCGGCCTCCCACGTCCCCGGTCCGACCAAGGTCATCGTGTCGTAGCAGTAGCGCCCGGCCCGAGCGTGGACAGCGACTGGGACCCGTGCCGGCAGTCCGCCGAGCATCCCGGCGGTCGGGAAGACGTAGGGGACGACTCGATTCTGTCCGGGGTCGTCCGGCAATCCGGCGGCTTCCCAGTCCGTCCAGATCGAGCGCAGGTGATCGAGTAGGCCGTCGTCGTGGACCCGGCGCAGCACGTCGTCGTCGTGCTCTTCAGCCACGATCAGCCGTGCACCTGCGGCCTCCGTCCGGTTCCGGATCGCGTCGACGCGGGCCTTGGTCTCGGTTCCGGGGGTCCGGACCCCGAGCCAGATTTCGGCGTCGGGTTCGTGCAGCAAGGTGTCCGGGGACCAGACCACCGCCGTACCGGGGAGAGCGGGTTCGCTGCGCGCGTCGTCCATGTGGTGCAGGATGCCACCATGTCACGCGCTACTGACTTAGGAATCAGGATCGGCGCGTTGCCGCCCGGGCCGACCGGTTCGATCCTGGACGTTCCAGGTGTGGGCCTGGGCCACGCCACCGTATGGCGGGACGAACCCGACCCGCCCGCCGGTCGGGGCATCGCCAGGACCGGCGTCACGGTCGTCATGCCCGCCGCGGACGTATTCGCGCGGCCGGTGCCCGCCGGAGGAGCCGTGCTGAACGGTGCCGGCGAGTGCACCGGATTCCTGACCGCGAAGGAGTGGGGGCTTGCGGAGACGCCCGTCTTTCTCACGTCGACTATGCAAGTTGGGCGCGTGTACGACGCAGCCTGCGAACTGCTTGCCGATGCCGAGCCGTTGATCGGAGAGGAAGTCGCCATCCCGGTGGTGGCCGAATGCGACGACTCGTTCCTCAGCGATGTGCGGCGGATGCAGGTCACCAAGGGCGATGTCGCCGCCGCGTGGGCCGAGGCCCGCGCGTCGGTCGCCGCCGCCGTGCCGCCGCCGGAGGGCTCGGTGGGCGCGGGTACCGGAATGTCCTGCCTTGGTTTCAAGAGCGGGATCGGCACTGCGTCGCGTGTCGTCCCGTCCGGCCACGTGATCGGGGTCGTGCTGCTGACGAACTTCGCCGGCGACGACCGCAGTCGGCTCACAGTGAACGGGGTTCCGGTCGGGCGATTGCTGGGTTCGGCGGAGTCGGGCGGCCCGTCGCAGCCGGCCGGTTCGTGCATCGGCGTGGTCGTCACGAACGCTCCGCTGGATGGCGCGTCGTGCGCCCGCCTTGCGCGGCGGGTCGGTCTCGGGCTCGCGCGGGTCGGTTCGACTGCCAACCACGGCAGCGGAGAGATCTTCCTCGGCATGTCCACCGGCATCCGGGCCGACCGCGCCGGTCGGCTGACCGGTCCTCAAGCGGTCACCGGCTGGGATCTCGACCCGCTGTTCACCGCAGTGGTCGATGCGACGGAGGAGGCGGTGTTGAACTCGTTGCTCGCATCGCAGACGGTTGTAGGACGTGCTGGCCACACCAGCGAGGGCCTGCCTGCCGCCGAGGTCCGGCGACTGCTGGTCGCGCACGGGCAGGCGGACGGACGTGACTGAGGGCCGAATCGAGCAGGACTGGATCGAGGTCGAGGGGGACGTTCGTCTGTCGGTGACGCTGTTCCTGCCCGATCCGGCCGCCGGCCCCCAGCCGTGCATTCTCGAGGCGCTGCCGTACCGCAAGGATGACCTGACGTCGTCCTATCGGCCCGAGTACATCCGGCTGCGCGACGAATACTCGTACGCAGTCGCCCGGGTGGACGTTCGCGGCACGGGGTCGAGCGGGGGAATCGCGGTCGACGAATACCCTGCGGTCGAGCAACGCGACCTGGTCAGGGCGATCGGCTGGCTCGCGTCGCAGGCTTGGTGTGACGGCAATGTCGGCATGTACGGCACGTCGTACAGCGGATTCAACTCGTTGCAGGTCGCGTGCGAGCGGCCGCCGGAACTCAAGGCGGTCGTTGCGATCTACGCCACGGACGACCGTTACACCGACGACGTGCACTACATGGGCGGTGCGCAGCGCTGGCTCGACCTGATCGATTACCGCCATTACATGACGCCGATGAATGCGTTGCCGCCCGTTCCGGCCGTCTACGGTGCAGGCTGGCGCGACGAATGGGCCCGACGCATCGACCGACTGGAACCGTGGCTATTCACCTGGATGACGCACCAACAGGACCGCGGCTACTGGCGGCACGGGTCGCTGCGACCCGACTACGCGCGCATCAGCTGTCCTGTCATGGTTGTGGCGGGTTGGGCGGACGGCTACCGGAACAACTCGTTCCGGACGATGGCCGCGCTCGCGGACGCCGGAGTTCCGCACCGGTTGCTCGCCGGACCGTGGGCCCATGCCGCGACCGACAAGTCCAGCCCCGGGCCGCGGATCGATCTGGTCCCGGAGATGGTGCGCTGGTGGGACCGCTGGCTGCGTGGGAATGCGAGTGCAGCGGATGACGACGAGCCCGCCGTCACCTACTTCATGCGCCGGTCGACGAAACCGTCGCCGGTCCTCGACAGCTACCACGGGCAGTGGCGCCGGGAGGACTGGCCGAGTGCCAGGTCGATGCCAGTGAGCATCGCTCTGGAAGGACGGCCCGCGTACCGGGTTCGTCCCGACGTCGGCACCGCCGCATGGATTTCATGCGCGGGCCATCTTCCGTGGGGGCAGTCCGACGACCAGCGATTCGACGACGCCGCGTCGATCGTCTGGGACCGCGACGCCGA
>Ga0075017_100001671_pt1 | contig 13691 bp, 12 predicted proteins | sample AleBraG_ABR_2012_FD_71475 | JGI IMG/M metagenome (GOLD analysis project Ga0075017, IMG submission 71475) | Freshwater sediment microbial communities in response to fracking from Pennsylvania, USA - Alex Branch Run_MetaG_ABR_2012 | ecosystem: Environmental > Aquatic > Freshwater > Creek >... | reverse complement strand
CCGGACGGCGTACCGATTTCTGCCTTCATTTTTGGCGGACGCAGAGCGCGAGTGGCGCCGCTTGTTTACGAATCATTTGACTGGCAGCATGGCGTGTTTGTGGGCGCGACGATGGCGTCGGAAACCACGGCAGCAGCGACTGGAGACGTGGGAATCACTCGCAGGGACCCCATGGCCATGCTTCCTTTCTGCGGCTACAACATGGCGGACTATTTCGGGCACTGGCTGGAGATGGAGAAGAAAATTCCGAAGCCGCCCAAGATCTTTCACGTGAACTGGTTCCGTAAGGGAGCCGATGGGAAGTTCTTGTGGCCGGGTTTTGGAGAAAACGTTCGCGTGCTGAAGTGGATTTTGGAGCGAGTGGAAGGAAAAGGCTCAGCACAAGAATCCGCGATAGGCTATGTGCCAGCGAAAAGTGGTTTGGACCGGGAAGGGCTAAGTATTTCTGATGATGCAATGGCTGAATTGCTGCGAGTGAATCCGGAAGACTGGCAGGATGAATTGCAAGATATTAAGCAGTTCTTCGATAAGTTTGGGGTTCGGTTGCCTAAAGCATTGCGCGAGGAATACGGAAAACTTGGCGGCAGGTTGGGGAAAGCGGTTTCTGCGTAGCCGATTTTCGATAGCCCCTGAAGAAGAACTTTGCAGCACTAGAGATTTGGTGAATGGCGAGAAGGATTGCCTCTGTCCTCAGATCGCGACCATTGTCGAAGAACAAAATTTATAGAATGTCTTTAATTTGCGGATCGATGGACAGGTGAGTCGCTGGGATGCCGTTGATTGAATATCGGGTGCCCCCGGATTCCGTAAAATGGAAGAAACGGCTGATGTGGTAGTCCTCGTCAAAGCCTGAAAAGAGCTGTTCAAGCTCGGCTGAAGCCAAAGGAAAGGCCGAGAGCGCGATGGGGTCTCCGAACGCATTTACACTCGATTGATAAAAGCGGACAAGTTCAGACAGAGACATTTGACAGGTTCAGGCCGCGTGCAGCTAGCCAGGAACATTTCTCCCGCGGCAAATTGTACTTCGCGCTGAAGTGGAAAGACAGGTATGAAAGGTTTGTTCAGGAATTTGTGGCCAGCAGAGCGATTGGATAAGATGCTGCGTGGCATTTAGAACTGACTGGAGGAAGAATTATGAGTATAGCCGTTGGCCAGAAAGCACCCGATTTTGCGTTGCAGAATCAAGAGAAGAAGGAAGTGAAACTTTCTGATTTTGCGGGAAAGAAAAACGTAGTGATCGTCTGGTATCCGCTAGATTGGAGCCCGACCTGCACGAATGAACATTTGTGCTTTGTGAACGATATGAAGGCTTTCGAGACGCTTGACGCGGAGGTACTGGGAGTAAGCGTGGACAGCGTATGGTCGCACAAGGCATTCGCGGAGAAAATGGGAATCAAGTATTCGCTCTTGGCGGATTTTCATCCCCGGGGCGCGATGAGCGAAAAATACGGAATTTACCTCGCGGATAAGGGGATCACCGGCCGTGCCATCGCGATCGTAAACAAAACTGGCAAAGTGGCGTGGTTCAAGAATTATGACATTCCGGTTGTGCCGGACTTGAAGGAGGTCGCCGCGGCGCTGGGTCAGGTGAAAGCGGCAGGAGCTTAAGCAGCATTCTTAGAGTTAGATGGTTTCACTTGAATGGGGCTGGCGCTTGCCGGCCCCATTCTCTTTGGGATCCTGAGTTCGCCTTCGCGGCTGCCATCGCGGCGCTCATGCGTAGTGCTCCGGCTCATGGATGAGATTGAGTTTGTAGCGCAGAGGGAGGTTGAGCGAAAGCGCGTACAAGGAGCACTAGCTGCCAGCGCTGGTCCGATGTTAGACGGCTCTTGAAGGGAGGCATCGGGCGGCGGCCTTGAGATATTTGATAAAAGATTTCGCCATCCGTGACGCGGCTCATCAGAACAGAGTTTGTGAGGTCGTGCGGGGCGGGTTTGTGCATGTAGGCTTCGGGTCCGTCACCCTTTCCGTGAGAGCCGTGACATTGGAGGCACTCGTCGCGGTAGATCGCACGCGCGGCAGTCAAGTTGGAATCCGAAGGCTGAAGCGGATTCTTAAGGTGCGTAAATTCTTCGGGGACTGCCCAGGGCTTGAACTCATCAAGGGCGGAATGAACCAGAATCAGGGCAATCCCGAGCAGGAGCCCGGCAAACAGGAGCTTTCCAGCTCTTAAATTGCGCTTAGACTTTGGTGGCATGGCGAGTAAGAAAATCTTCGCACAAGCCGCCAAGGAATGGGAGGAGCACGTGTTTGGTGGTTGTCTGAAAACGGATAGGATTCCGCGACTTCGCTGGGGCAACAGGATTGATTGATTTTGAAAGCAAATAAAGCCTGAGCAGAAGATCAGGGGGATCGGTAGATCAGCCAGACCAGTTCGGCATTGAAAAACAGAATAAGACCGGCGACAGTCCAGGCGGCTATCTTGGTGAGCCTGGAATTCACAAACTGGCCCATCTTCGCGGGGTCACTGGTGAATTGAATCAACGGAATGACTGCAAAGGGCAGCTGGAAGCTGAGGATGACCTGGCTGAGGATAAGAAGCGAGGTCACCTTGCCCTCACCCGCGATGCCGATGACCAGCGCGGCAGGAAGTATGGCAATGGAACGCGTGATGAGCCGGCGAATCCATGGCGTCAAGCGCAAACTAAGAAAACCCTCCATGACGATTTGGCCGGCCAAAGTACCGGTGAGGGTTGAGTTCTGGCCCGAGGCGAGAAGAGCGCAGGCAAAAAGGGTGCTTGCAAGGCTGGCTCCAAGGACGGGACTGAGGAGCTTATAAGCGTCGGCGATTTCGGCGACGTTGTCGAGGCCCCGGGTATGGAAAGCGGCTGCACCCAGTACGAGAATTGCGGCATTCACAAAGAGCGCGAAACCGAGCGCGAAAGTGGAATCGAAGATGGCATAACGAATGGCTTCGCGGCGATCCTTCCAAGAAGCGCCAAAGGCGCGTGTCTGGACAATGCTCGAATGAAGGTAGAGATTGTGCGGCATCACGGTGGCGCCCAGGATTCCGATGGCGATGTAGAGCATCTGGCGATTCTGGAGGATTCCAATCCGGGGGATGAGGCCCCCGGCAGCTTCACGCCAAAGCGGGTGAGCGAAGAAAATCTCGTAGGCAAAGCAAGCGGCGATTGAGGCAATCAGGGTAATTACAAAGGCTTCAACGAGCCGGAAACCGCGGCCTTGAAGCAGGAGCACGAGGAGTATGTCCAGCGCGGTGATCAGCACGCCGGCAAGAAGCGGGAGATGAAAGAGAAGGTTTAGTGCAACCGCGGAACCTAAAACTTCCGCCAGGTCGCAAGCGGCGATGGCAAGCTCGCAGATCACCCACAGGAAGATTGAAGTCGGGCGGGAATAGCTCGCGCGACACAACTGCGCCAAATCCCGATTGGTGGCAATCCCAAGTTTTGCTGACAAAGCTTGAAGAAACATCGCCATCAAATTGCTGATCAGAATTACGCTAAGGAGCGAGTAGCCAAACTTTGAGCCACCGGCGATATCTGTAGCCCAGTTGCCGGGGTCCATGTACCCGACCGCGACCAGGTATCCTGGGCCGGCAAAGGCAAACAGCTTGCGAAACCAGGAAAAATGCGGGGAAAAAGGGATTGAGCGGTGAGATTCGGGCAGAGAAGGCGTGAAATAGCCCGGAGAAACGCCCGCGGAAACGGGGAGTCTGCCTCGAAGACCTGGGAGTTGCTGTTCAGCCATGGGTGAAGTTAACTATGATAAATACAAAATATAAACTACACTTAACATCGATTTTTGTCAATGGAACCTGCCGGACAGTTCCCAGGTTGCTACCTAAGCGAGCGCGGAGGTCGGCTAACGGCAAGCAGCAATTCCCGGCTTGTGATAAGTTCGATGGAGACTTTTTGGAGAAAATCGAAATGGACCAACAGCAGCAAGCGCCGCCAGGCCAGGTGCAGATCAAGGCCGACGAAAAGGAATTGCAGGGGCAGTACAGCAATCTGGTGATGATTCACCACAATCTGGAGGAGTTTACTCTGAATTTTATTTACATATTCCCCAATGGCGCGCAGGGAAAGCTGCTGAGCAGCACGATCGTTAGTCCGGGGCATGCCAAGCGAATCTGGAGGGCGCTGGGCGAGAATCTGTCGCGTTATGAGGCACAATTCGGACCAATTAAAGAGACTCCGGAGGGAAGCGGACCCACCCCGAACGTGGGATTTGTGCAGTAAATAGCTGGAGTTTTGTGGCAAGTGCAATTAGGCGGGAGTTGTGCAGGAGCTTATTCGCCTGATAGAATCTGAAAGTTGCGTTTGTGCGGGCCTGTAGCTCAAGAGTCTGTTGTTGATTCTGCGTTGCTTAGCTCCCTTTTCAGGCCCTTCAAACCCGCCTTCTTGTACGCAACTTGTACACAAAATCGCCGCAAGGAACGGGCAACTTTACTTTGTGAGTTGTCTGACAGAATTGATGGCAAGTGCGGAGGTCACTTCCTGCAAGCCGACTTCCCGGTATTTATCCGCGCGATGCCCAACTGGATTACTTCCGTATAGCCGGATATTGTTCCGCGGCTCGTTGGAAGCCAGAATCCTCGTTTGGCTACTGCGAAGGGCCATCCGATGCAGCGGAATCGATACTCTGACGCCACGACTGACGATCCACTGGAATTCCTGCCTTCCATACCTCAACAATATCGCGCGTTGCAGTGATCTCCGCTGTTGGATCATCATTGACTAGAACAAGATCGGCGCGTAGTCCGGAAGCGATCCGGCCGCGATCAGTCAAATGAAACGTGGATGCTGGAACGGAGGTCGCAGCTGCCAATGCCTGCTGCGGCGTCAACCCGGCTTTGACGAGATATTCCAGTTCCCCGTGAATCGAGACGCCCGGTGCCGTCCCAGGATTGCCGGCGTCCGTCCCCGCCAGAATGCGAACATGTGCTGCGGCAAGTGGCGGGATGGCAGTCATCGAGAACATGCAGTTGTGCGGCTGACCGTGGTTGATGTTTTTCCTCAGCTGGGGCAGGTAATCAGCCGCCACGTAAGGACTGAGCTTCGAATCATTTAGAAGATGCTGTCCAGGGCCCTGGTTGCACACGCTTTCCAGGACACTAAAGGTAGGGATGACGAACGCATGATGCTCCGCAACAAGTGGCACAAACTTCGGGTCAACTGAGTCGTCTCCAAACGCGAATAAGTGGGCAAGGCCATCCGCGCCCGACTCGATCGCATCCATCGCTTGCTGCTCGCTGTGGATATGCACCACTGCCAACCTGCCCCTCGCATGGGCGGCAACAACCAATGCACCCAATGTTGCCCGGTCGATGCTCGGTCTTCCGCCGTGCCCGGTATCCCCTCCATATTCGTAGATGATCTTAATGAAATCGGAACCTTCGGCTATTCGGTCATCAACCCAAGCTTGCGCACCCTCGGGCCCAGTTAGAGTCGTAAACTTCAGTCCGTATTCCGTGCCGTGGCCGCCCGGCGCAGTCGCGACATAGCCAGAGGAAAACAGATCCGCACGATCACTGGCTTTGTTTGCGCTCTGTTCGGCCTTCTCGGCCTCAGCCAACTGCAAGTCCATCAACATGGAGATGTCGGTCGTGATACCAAAAACAGCGGATTGCTCCAAGTCGCGTCTGGAGTGTATATGCGTATGCGCGTCGATCAACCCCGGAATTAGAGTCTTCCCTCTTCCATCTACCACACTGACATTCCTTGGAGCACGGATGTGTGGTCCAATTTGCTCGATTTTTCCATCGCGCACAAGAACAGAGGCCCGCGGGATGACGCGCTCGCCATCGAAAACTCTCGCATCTTTGATCAGGACACCTTGCGCGCCGAGAGAGCCTTGCGTCACAACCAAAAGCAGGATCAAACGTATCGATCGCATGATTCACCTTCGTACTGCGAATCTTCGAATTCCAAGAGTATAGCCCGGCCTTGGATTTTTGGTCGGGCGGCTTCGTTCTTACGGGCAAACCGGAAGTTATCAGCTCAGCCGTTGGGTTAGTATCGACAAACGCCCCAGCAGTGAGCGATCAATCGCTGGAGAGAAGCCGACTTACGAGGACCTAGCCCCAATTGCTTATTTTCAATGAGTGATTCGGATGACCTTTGCGCGTCAATCTGATTTGGTTTGCGGGCCTTTCCAAGGCCGACGACCGCAACTCTAAATGCCGCGTGGAGCCCGAAATTTATTAGCTCAATCAAGGACTTCGTCGGAGCCTCTGCCTGTCGGCACTATTCCATGGTCACCGAATAAGGAACTGGACGAGCTGTGCCCTGACCCACGACCAAAACGTTGTTCGCAAACACGCTCGAGGGCACCACCGCCAGACGCTCTTCGCCGCCGGGCACCTGGACAACGTAGGAGGTAGGCAAACCGCACGGATTTGTTGGTGGACCAATACAGAAGCTCAGCACATACGGCACGCCGGCATTGAAGCTCGGCGCAGTGAATTTAAATTTCAGCGTGTCGCTTGTCGCCCCACTCAGCTTGTGCGCCTGGAGAATCACAATCCCGGCCCTCCCTACGGGAACTACGCCGTTCAGTGTGATGTACGCACGCGCCTCTGGTACGTAGAGCGTTGAAAGAGCGAATGCAACCGCGATTGCTATTAAAGCCTTGATTCTGGTTTTCATCGTACAGTTCCTCCTGTCCTTCGGGGATAGAAATAGTCGAAACTAAGGCGTGTGTTCCCACGCTGCAAAACTCGGGTCAAACATTCCGGCGTTGTTCTGCAGGATAAAGATCGTGCTTGTTCCTGGCCGATACAACACTAGGTGGTCGAGCCTTCCGCTGCCGTCGTAATCAAGCGCAAAGGCTTGATCCGCCACCGAACTCAGTTTGTAGCCGCCGATCCCTCCGCCTTGATACACGGGCGTGAAACTCCCGGCATTGTTTTTGGCGATCCAAATCGTGTCGGTGCCGGGCCGGTATAACGCCAAGTGATCTAGCTTGCCGCTGCCGTCGTAATCAAAGGCCATGACGCGATCCGCCGCTGATTTCAGGTCGTAGCCCCCAATTCCGCTGTTGCCCTGATAAACCGGCGTAAATGTCCCCGCACTGTTTTTGAGAATCGCAATCGTGCCGCTGCCCGGACGGTATAACACCAGATGATCGAGCTTGCCGCTCCCGTCGTAATCAAAAGCGAAAACGCGATCCGCGGCGGATTTCAGATCGTAGCCGCCAATTCCATTGAGGCCCTGATAAACCGGCGTAAATGTCCCAGCCTCATTCTTCAGAATCCAAATGGTGCTGCTGCCCGACCGGTACAACACCAGGTGATCCAGCTTGCCGCTTGCGTCATAGTCAAAAGCGAAGGCCTGATCCGCCGGGGATTGCAAGTCGAAGCCTCCAATCCCGCTGCTGCCCTGATAGACCGGCGTGAAGGTCCCCGCGCTGTTCTTCAGAATCCAAATCGTGCCTGTGCCGGGACGATACAGAACCAGGTGATCCACTCTGCCGCCTCGGTCATAGTCGAGCGCAAACATGCGATCGGCTGGCGATTTCAGGTCGTAACCTCCGATTCCGCTGCCAGGATCACTTTGCTGATAAAGCGGCGTGAAATTCCCGGCGTTGTTTTTCAAAATCCAAATGCTCCCGGTGCCTGGTCGATACAATGCTAAGTGGTCTGCCTTGCCGCTACGGTCATAGTCAAACGCAAACGATTGGTCGGCGGAAGAGCCCAGGTCGTACCCGCCGATTCCAAACAAGCCAAAGACGCTCAACTGTGCGCCGGGTGTGCCCATGGTGCCCACGTACACTTTTCCGTTCGCGACAATGGGCGAGGTGAACCTCCCAGCACCTCCAGGGTTATCTCGATTGGGATTCCAGTCACTTGAGTACAGCAAAGAAAGATCGATGGCGTCGTAGGCCTTCAATATCCCGGGGCCAACTGGTACGTTTTGAGTTTGGGCCAAGGCACTGTTGTTTAGACCCCAGACGATACCGTTGCGGTCCGAATTAGCGGAAACGGTGATGTTGGCACCGAACGGTGGGTCGCTCGAAACCCGCGGAGATGTGCTCAGCGTGCCGTTGCTCAATGAAAAGGCTCTGAGTGCACCGTCCCACACATTTGTTAATGCAAAAGTGCTGCCCCGGAAATAAACATTGCTGTTCCAGTAGGCCGCGACACCCATTGAGCCCACCGCATTCGGCAGCTCTTGCGCAATGTTGGTGTCAGGACCGTTAGGGAAGCAAGCGGAACAGAAATGCTGGTTTCCCGCAGTCATTTGGTCACGGTCCACCAAATAAATAGTTCCTGGCTTGCCCGATTGAACCAATAAATGCGGATGAGGTCCGGGCTGGTCGGGTAGCAAGAGCACTCCACCCGAACCCAGGTCCACGTCACTCGACGCTGCATAGGCAGCCGGACAGTTATTCTCATCCGGAATGCCAGACATACATTTTTGATTGAAAGGTGTGAAATAGTCCACGAGGTTTAGGCGCGGGTCTAATTTCAGAATGCTGTCGCCAAAGTCTCCTTTGGTTGGGTCGAAGTCACCGTTCCCAGTGGAAAGAAAGAGGCTGCCGTCGGCATCGGCCGCTGGGCCGTCACCTACCATCCAAATGCCGCCGTCACTGCCATTGGGTGTGATACTAAGAGCCGCTACTTGCGCCAGCGTGCGCGCATCATAGGCCATGATCCAACCGTGGAATGGCGTGGTGTCGCAATGGGATGCCCACGCGATATAGACCGTGCCATTTTGCAAAAGCAACGCGGGCCGTTGGTTTTCCCGCAGAGGATCAAACGCTAGTGTACCGTTGCTGCTGCCATCGCCATTTCCTGAAACTGAAGCCTTAATTTCCGTATGCCCGCCGAGCTTCTCCATTCCCGTGGCGATGTCCAGAGCGTGAAGCCGTTGCACATAAGCGTTGTTTTCTTTCGTCTTCGTTACGACATAGAGCGTGCCTGTCGTTGCATCAATCGCTGGAGTGCCGGTGATGCCAATTTGAGGATAAATGTTGCCGCACCACTGCGCATCTGTGGCGGGCACCGTCGTCGCACTTGCTGGGGCTCCATACTGGGTGCAGGTCTGATCCGTAATGGTGCAGGCCATGGGTGCCTTCCACAAAGGCGCGGCGTTTGCGCCCTGCGGGTCGTCTGCGTCGAAGGCATACACTGTATCCCCTTGCGTTGCCACGAACACCACGTTGTGGATTCCCTTACCAGGAATCGAGAGACTTGGGACGTAGAGCGGCTGTGCATAAACATCCCCATCAACCGGCTGAGAGAAAAGCTTTCGGAATTGATTTGGGATTACATTTGCGGGCGAGAGGAATTTTTCCTGCGTGTTTTGTCCTGTGCGGGCATTGTCGTAGTGGTACGTGGTCACACTTGTCTGGGACAAGCCGACTGGCGGTAACAACAACAGCGCAAGTAACGACGCCATCCTCTTCATATTCATACCGCACGCAAAACCTATCTCGAAGTGTCTTATGGAGAGCGCTGAAAAATGTGGTTTCTTCACGTTTCGCTCCTCGGGGTCTGCATAGGGCTAAACCAGGACCGAACGACTCTTCAGCCAGCGTTGAACATATTCAGGTAGTGACCAGAAGGGTCTTTCCGTTTCACTCTAATTTCTTCCAGGCCTACAAAACAACAGGGGCATCGCCCAATCCGGGTTTTCCGATTTAGACCTCTGCCTGCTGCATTTTGTGCGCTTCTCCTGCCCTGGAGACAACGAATTTGCCACCAGAGTACGCCCGGCGAGACCGCGACGTTCCGACAACTCGTTTTTGCCCGTCTGACGAGCCCCGCCTGCTGCGGAATCAATTTCTCAGATACTCCTCCGAACCTGTTCCTGGCGCAGTGCAGTGCTTCGCATTCTTGGGGCGCAACCGCGGGAAAATTTCGTTCTGAGGCTGCACACGCACCCGCATATTTTCTGGTGGCAGTAGTCTTCTTGCTCTGGGCCGCTCGTGAATTGGCGGGCGCATTTGTTTCCTTGAGGCAATCAATTCTGAGATGAGTCTTGATAAACGCTTCAGTAGTGACCGACCAATCACTGGAGAGAAGCTGACTTATCATTACCTATGCGCATGTCCCGATTTGGATTACTTGCGGTTTGCCACTCGTGGAGAATCTCTTCTGCCCCTCAGCGCAGCATATCCGGGTTGCAGCCCACCCTGAACGGCGGCTGAATAAACCCGCGTTTTCCAATTACGTTTGGACGTTCTTGGCTACGGCTGGACGATGATTACTCCCACCATTCCCAGCTCATCGTGTAGCACGCATTTGTACTGGAATATGCCGGGTTGGGTAAAGGTTGCGCGGAAGCGCGTTGCGCTGTTGACGTTGAATGGAGCCTGCGTCAGACCAATGCGATCTTGCGGCAGCTCGGTAATGAAGCCCGAGTGCACTGCATCGGAAGGCGAGCTGAGGTAGGCGTGGCGGGCGCCATCGGCATCCATCGTGACGTTAGAAGAAGGTGGAATCTGATGTTGATTGTCCGGCTCAGGCCCAAAGGTTATGGTGTGGCTGGTCACAGCCTCTGCCGTGGTCCACTCCACGGTCTCGCCGACATGGATGACTTTCACGGCGTCCATGAAACGCATAACCGAGGCCGTTTCTGTGCCTCCAGCAGTGCCAATGATCTTACCGGCGCCAGCCACTATGGTGTTGTCGCCGTCCTCGTGGACGTGCGCCGAAGCCTTGGCGTCCGAGAGCAGGGCGGCACGCTGGCGGTCAGCCTGACGTTCGTAGAAAGCCTGGTCATGCGGCAATGGCATCCCCGAATCCAACACATGGACGGTGGCGGTCATGTTGGGATGAGCCAGGCACACCAGCTTAAAGTTACCGGTCGCGGGAAAGCTTACCGTGTATGTCTTCCCGTCAACATTTGTAAGGATGCCGCTATTCACACATGTGTTGTTGTCGAAGACGGAAAAATCAGGAGTTCGACCGTCGGGGGGCAGCCCGCCCGGGCAACCGGTGAAGCGATTGGGTCGAACCTCACCTAGCGCTAGAAACGTGACGGTGTGAACTTCATTGGTTGGAAATGACCAGGTAATGCTGTCCTCGGCGTGAATCCAAATCTCGTTGGGCAAAAAAGCAAGCGCCTGATGAGCTCGATCCCCGTTTTGCGCACCGACCTGAATTTGCCAAGTATCGGCCAAGGCCGCAGACGGAAGAAGGAGAGCGATCGGCAAGGCACATCGGCAGAGAGTTGAGCGAAAACGCAAAGTATGTAGATTTTTCATGGCTCCTCCGGAGCGGTGCAGCGCTAATACTCCGGCACTCCCACGGGTTGGGTCAATGCAATGCGAGCGAAACGTAGGTGACATCGAAAGTTGTTGATTCTTGGGGTCTTTCGGCGTGCGGTGACATCTTTACTGCGCCCTACGGTAAAGAATAGGGATATACTTCGGATTAATCGGAGCCCCAAGCAGGTGACCACCCAAGCTAAGCCGGAAGTCGCGCGTTTTGGCGTATACGAGTTCGCGTCCCATACACAGGAGTTGCGCAAGGCGGGAATCCGCATTCGTTTGGAGGGCCAGCCGCTCGCGATCCTGCGAATGTTGCTGGAGCGGCCTGGGGAACTGGTCACGCGCGAGGAGTTGCAGAAAAAGCTCTGGCCAACGGATACATTTGTCGATTTCGAACACGGCTTGAACGCGGCAGTCAAGCGCCTGAGGGCGGCATTGAACGACTCCGCCGATCAACCGCGCTATGTGGAGACCTTGGCGCGCCGGGGGTACCGCTTCATTGCACCGCTGAACGCGGCTGGCGCTGAAACCGGCATTGTGGCGTCGGTCGTTCCTCCGACTCCAGCAGTTGCGCAAACGCCTTCCATTGCTCGCGGCCGAAGGGTGTGGCTCATTGCAATCGCGGTGTTCGCTCTTGCGGTCGGCGGCTGGGGGTGGCGCCAATGGCGCCATCGATTCGCTGTGCCTGCCGTTCCGGTGATTCGTTCCCTGGCTGTGCTTCCGTTAACAAACCTAAGCGGAGATCCGTCGCAGGAATACGTCGCGGACGGCATGACCGAAGCCCTTATCGGCCGTCTCTCCAGGATTCGTGATCTGCGGGTTATTTCTCGCACCTCGGTCATGCGCTTCAAGAATAGCCAGCTCGCAGTACCAGAAATTGCCAAAGCGCTCCGCGTGGACGTCATTGTGGAAGGATCTGTTATTCGAGAGCGTAACCGGATTCGGGTCCACGCCCAGTTAATCCGCGCAGCGACTGACGAGCACTTCTGGTCGGAAGCGTATGATCGCGAGTTTCGAGACCTACTTACCCTGCAAAGCGAAGTGGCACAGACCGTAGCACGGCAGATTCAATTGCAGTTGACCCCCGAACAACAGGCTCAGCTCCGGTCTACACCCCCAGTCAATCCGGACGCTTATGAGGCCTATTTGAAAGGGAGATTTTACGAAGGGCTCAGCACGCGTGCGGCTCTTAAACAGGCGCAAGCGTACTATGAGGAGGCCGCTCGAAAAGACCCCACGTTTGCGCTTGCCTATGTAGGACTCGCGGATTGCTATCTCGATCTCGGTGCTTATCGACTCGTGCCCCCTCAGGACGCTTATCGGCAAGGCGGCGCAGCCATCCACAAAGCCTTGCAGCTTGACCAGGCACTCGGCGAGGCTCATGGCTCGCTTGGATATCTCGATTGGCGATATGAATGGAACTGGACAGAGGCCGAGAGGGAGCTGCGCTATGCGGTCGAGCTAAATGCTAACTCCATGGAGAGTCACGAGACGCTGGTTTGGTACTTATCTTGGAGTGGTCGGCGCAGCGAGGCCCTGGCCGAAGTGGAAAAAATGCGGCAGCTTGATCCGGCCTATCCGTTCATATCCCTCCAGCAGGCCGGTGTTTACTATCACCAGCGCGATTACACATCGCTCGTCGAAGCCGGACAGAAGTCCGTCACCGCTTATCCAAACATCTGGCAGAGTCACTACTTTCTAGCGGTGGGCTATGAAGGTTCAGGTCGGCCAGCGCAAGCCATTCCCGAATACCGGCGAGGGGTCGAGTTATCGGAAGCCGACACTGACCCAATAGCCGGAGTAGCACACGCTTCCGCGCTCGCAGGTAAACGAATCGAGGCGGAGAAAATACTTCGGGAGTTACAGACCCAGTCGAAAACTCAGTACGTTTCGCCGTATATGATAGCGGTGATCTATGCGGGCCTGGGAAACAAAAATAAGGCCTTTGAATTTCTTGAAAAAGCTTACAAAGAAAAATCCCCCGACTTGGCCTATTTCCTTAAAGCTGACTTGCGGATCGACCCTCTCCGCTCCGACCTACGGTTTCAAGACCTGTTGCACCGGATGAATTTTCCAAAATAAACCAAAAATGGTCCGTACCAGTGTCGGCCACCCGGAAACTATCGTTTGCTGCCACCTGGATCAATAGTCGGTACTCGTCGAAGTGACTCCGAACGGCCCCTTTACGGACGCCTCTTAGAATTGCGGCCGAGTCAAGGCAACGGGAGTATCTCTTTCTCTCCACGTATGCTTCCTTTCCCGGAAACTGTGCCCAATTTTGTGTGCCACTTCAAGGGTTCACTCCAATCTGGGGTGTGCCCCATTTTTGTGTGTCAGTTCAAGGGTTCACTCCAATCGCTGCGAGGAACGAGCCACATTACTTGTGGTTTGCCCGTCATCCGCCCAGGACGCTCAATTACCAGCGGACTCGTCGATGAATCTTATTCGGCGCGCAGCGCCTCCGAGGGAGATATCCGGCTTGCACGCACAGCGGGAACTAATGCTGCGACCAG
>Ga0075017_100001670_pt1 | contig 13695 bp, 12 predicted proteins | sample AleBraG_ABR_2012_FD_71475 | JGI IMG/M metagenome (GOLD analysis project Ga0075017, IMG submission 71475) | Freshwater sediment microbial communities in response to fracking from Pennsylvania, USA - Alex Branch Run_MetaG_ABR_2012 | ecosystem: Environmental > Aquatic > Freshwater > Creek >... | reverse complement strand
CTCCTGGCCGCCTACGCCGGCGCCGAGCGCAGCTATCACTCCCTCGGGCATCTCGTCGCCGTGCTGACGGCCCTCGACGAGCTCGCCGATCTGGCCGCCGATCCGGCCGTGGTGGAGCTCGCCGCCTGGTTCCACGACGTGGTCTACGACCCCCGGGCCGCGCCGGGGGCCAACGAGGCGGCCAGTGCGGTGCGGGCCGCCGAGGCGTTACGCGACCTGGGCGTGCCCGCCGCCGTGGTGGGTGAGACGGCGCGCCTGATCCGGTTGACCGCGACCCACACCAGCCCGGCGCCCGACACCAATGGGGCCGTGCTCCTCGACGCCGACCTGGCGGTGCTCGGGGCCGACGTCGAGCGTTACCGCCGCTACGTGGCCGGCGTGCGGGCCGAGTACGCCTTCGTCGACGACAACGGCTGGCGGGCCGGCCGGTCAGCCCTGCTGCGGGGCCTGCTGGCCCGGCCCCGACTGTTCGTCACGGACCGGGCCCGCGACCGGTGGGAGGCCGCCGCCCGGTCCAACCTGGCCGCGGAGCTGGCGTCGCTCGGTGGGTGAGCAGCGCAACCCCGAGGCCCGCAGCCGCCGGACCAGCTCCCGGCTGTCCACGGCCAGGGCCCCGAGCCTCAGGGCCCGCTCGCGGTACTCGGCCGGCACGTCGTAGTGATCACCCTGGAAGGCGCGCCGCGGTAGGCCGAGATCGGTGGCGAAGCGGTGCAACTCGCCGAGGCTGTGGTCGCTGACCAGATGGGCCCACAGCCGGCCGCGCCACGGCCAACGGGCGGGATCGACGAGCACGGTCACGGAGGGCAACGCTACGGCCGGCCGGTGCTAGCCTGCGCACCGGCCCGTCCAGGGCAGCCGGGCGTGTAGCTCAGGTGGCAGAGCACCTGCATGACGCGCAGGTGGTCGGGGGTTCGAATCCCTCCACGCCCACCCGGACAAGTGCAGCTCAGCAGGGGTGCGGGCTCTTCTGAACTGAGGAGGGCGCGGCCCAACTTCACCGTGCCGCGGTTGCCGGGGGGCCAGGGTCGGCGTGGCCGAGGTTGTGCTCGAAGGCGTCGAGCAGCTGGAAGAGCTCGTCGTTGATCCATTCGCGGTCGCGGCGGCGCCCGATGCGGGTGGGGATGAGCACGCCGGCCGCTTCCAGGCGGTTGAGGGCGGCGCGGGCGGCGGTGGGGGTCACCTGGTAGCGGGTGGCGGCGGTATCGGCGCTCACCACCGGTTGGGCGGGGAGTCCGAGGATGATGCTCCGCGCGACGGAGTCGGCTCGTGGCGAGCCGGCCCGGTCGAGGAGGCTGGCGAGGTGGGCGTCGATCAGCTGCCACAGGCGGGTGGTGGCCTGCGCCGCGGCGGTGAGGGCGTCGGCGAAGGTGGCGACCCAGCTGTCTACCTGACCGTTGCGGTAGTCGACGAGCCCGGCGACGTAGAGCCGGGCGTTGGTGGCGAGGACCACGCTGACGGGGGGAACGAAGGCGGGGGCGACATCTCGGCGGCGGAGGATGACGTGGATCAGGGCCCGCCCGGCGCGGCCGTTCCCGTCGCCGAAGGGGTGGATGGTCTCGAACTGGGCGTGGACGATGGCGGCCTGCGCGACCGCGGGGAGATCGTTGCGGTTGACGAACACCACGAGATCGTCGAGGAGCGCCGTTACGCGGTCCTCGGGCGGTGGGATGAAGGTGGCGTCGGCGGGATTGAGGCCTCGTCCGCCGATCCAGTTCTGGTCCTGGCGGATGAGCCCGGCGAAGCGTTGCTCGGAGGTCCCGGTGAGCAGGGTGTGGTGGATGGCGAGGAGGTCGTCGAGGGTGAAGGTTCGGTCCGGTACGCCGAGGGCCACGGCGTGCTCCATGGCGCGGACGTTGCCGAGGACGGCCCGGGCGGTGCTGTCGGACGCGACGGGCTCATGGGCGGCCAGGGCCAGGCGTCGGTTGGAGGCCTGCAGCCCCTCGATGAACGACGAGCCGAGGGCCTCGGATCGCAGGAGCGGCGCGGCGAGCGCGTCGATGTCGTGGCGGGTCCCGGTGGCGTGCGTGTCCGCCAACGCGGCGGTGGCGGTGGCCACCGCGTCAGCGGCCGGCCCGGAGAGCCGGTGGTCGGTGGGGTTGAGGAGGTCGGGGACGAAGGCCCGGTAGCGGAAGGCCTTGCGGTCCCGGCGGGCGCCGTAGCCGCTGCCCTCCCAGATCCGGTCGACGAGTTCGGGCAGCGGAGCCTCCTTTCGCAGCGAGGGTCGTTACGTAATCTAAGCCGATGAACCTTGCGTCGTGAACCTCCTTGCGCATCGGCGACAGTTACGCAAAGATAAATAGTGATCACTACGTAACCCTGGGATGCGTGCTGATCCGTCACCGCGCGTGACGGTCCCGGTGGGGCAGGCTGGGCGGGAGCTGGTCCGATGCCCCCGAAGGGGCGATCCGAGGAGGTGGCGGTGCGCGGCGACGACCTCTCGCCCGGATCGGCGCCCGCCGCAACCTGATGGTCTCGCGGGTGGTGATCTCCAAGGAAGCCGCCCTGCACGACCCGGTCAAGGTGTTGCGCACCGCGGTGGCCGCCGCCCAGGTCCCCGGGACGGCCGGGGACGCCGTCAGCGCCCTCGCCGCCGCCTCAAAGAGGTCGGCGAGGCCGGCGCCTACACCCTCGCCTCGGTCAAGGAACGTGACCTGTGCCGACAACGGTTCGCCTTCCTGGCCCGCCTGGCCCGGGCCGCCGGCTACGCCGGCTGGATCATCCTCTTCGACGAGGTGGAGCTGATCGGCCGCTACTCCGCCCTGCAACGGGCCCGGGCCTACGCCGAGCTGGACCGCTGGGTCCGCGGCCGGACCGTCGACCCGGGCGCCCCCCTCGGCGCGGTGCTGGCCATCACCGACGACTTCGAAGCGGCCGTCATCACCGGCAAGGGTGGCCGGGCCTGCCTGCCCGGCAAACTGCGGGCCAGAGCCGACCCCACCGCGGAGACGGTGGCGGCGGCGGCCGAGGCCGGGATGCGGGCCATCGAACACGACATGGTCCTGCTCCAGCCGCCCGACACCGCCGAGCTCGACCGGTCCCACGACCGGCTCCGGGCGTTGCACGGCGACGCCTTCGGCTGGGACCCGCCGCCCGCCCGCGGGCTCGAGCGGACCTCATCCACGCGGATGCGCCAGTACGTGCGGGCCTGGATCAACGAATGGGACCTCGTCCGCCTCGACCCCACCTACACCCCGGTCAGCGAGACCATCGACGTGCGCACCGCCTGGGACGACGATCCCGACCTCGACGACGAGGGGTAGGGATACCAGGACGGCGGCGGACCGGGTACCGGCGGAGCCTGTCGTCGAGGGCTTGACGACAGTGTCAAGCGTCGGTAGGTTGCGGCGGGAGGGGGCAGTGGTCGATGAGACCGCCCGTCCGCGTCCCGGTCCGTATCGGATCGCGATGGTTGGCGGACGACCAACGGCGGCGGCCGGGGTCGCCTCATGGTCGCGGTGCCCGGACCGCGGGCCGAGTCGGGTGACGGATGACGCGGCGCCGGACCGCCGGTGTGCCGGCCGTTTCATCATCCAACCGGATCCAGGAAGCCAAGGAGAAGCACATGACCCATCGCTTGCAGGGAAAGGTTTCGTTCATCACCGGCGCCGGCCGCGGTCAGGGGCGGGCCCACGCTGTCAAACAGGCGTCGGAAGGTGCGAAAATCATCGCGATCGACATCTGCGAGAACATCGAATCGAATCCCTACCCGATGTCGAGCTGGGATGATCTCGAGGAGACGAAGCGCCTCGTCGAGTCGGTGGGCAGCGAGTGCCTCACGATCAAAGCCGATGTCCGTGAGCGGCGCGAGCTGGCCGCCGCGGTCGACCAGGGGGTGGCGGAGTTCGGCCGTCTGACCACGGTGTGCGGTAACGCCGGCATCCTCCCGATGGCGATGGGCGACCCGAACCCGACCGACTTCCAGGACGCCGTGGACGTCGACCTGATCGGGGTGATGAACGCCGTGCGCGTCTCGATCCCCCACATCATCCCGGCCGGGCGCGAGGGGTCGATCATCATCACCGGCTCGACCGCCGGCATGATGCCGAACACCCTCTCACCGGCTCAGGACCCGAAGGGCCTGATGGGTCCCGGCTCGGCGGGCTACGGCTGGGCCAAACGCATTCTGATCTCCTACACCGAGGAGATGGCCATGCATCTGGCTCCCTACGCGGTGCGGGTCAACTGCATCCACCCGACCAACGTCAACACCCATCTCCTCCACAACGACGGCCTGTACGCCATGTTCCGGCCCGACCTCGAGGTGGTCACCCGCGAGGACTTCATCCCGTCCTCCGAGCACTTCCAGGCCCTCCCCATTCCCTGGCTGGAGCCCGAGGATGTCGCCGATCTGGTCTGCTTCCTGGCCTCGGACGAGTCGAAGAACATCACCGGGACCAATATCCGGCTCGACGCCGGCTCGTACCTGAAGTTCCCCAACGGTCCCGCATGAGCGGCCCCGTGGCCGCGGCCGTTACGATCGGCCGGTGACCGACCGCTTCCCGGAGCTCGGCTTCTACACCCTGGCCGGCGCCGCAGCGTCACCCCGGGCCCTGATCGAGGAGATCGGGGAGGGCGAGCGGTTGGGTCTCGGCCGGGTGTTCATCTCCGAGCGGTTCAACACCAAGGAGGCCGTCACCCTGAGCGGGGCGGCTGCGGCGGTGAGCTCGCGGATCGGTATCGCCACGGCGGCCACCAACCACAACACCCGTCATCCGATCGTCACCGCGGCGTTCGGATCGACCATGTACGCGCTGAGCGGCGGACGGTTCACCCTCGGGATCGGTCGCGGCATCAAGCCGATGTTCGACGCCTTCGGGATCCCGGCCATCACCACGGCACAGATGGAGGACTTCGCCGGGCTGATGCGGCGGCTGTGGCACGGCGAGGTCGTCATCGGCCATGACGGCCCGGCCGGCCGCTACCCGATCCTGCACCTCGACGCCAGCTTCGACCTCGACATCCCGCTCGGCCTGGTGGCCTTTGGTCCCCGTTCCCTGGAGCTCGGCGGCCGCGTCTTCGACGAGGTGATCCTCCACACCTTTTTCACCGATGAGACCCTCGAGCGCTGCGTCCGCACCGTCAAGGCGGCGGCTGAGCGGTCCGGGCGCGATCCCGCCTCGGTCCGGGTGTGGTCGTGCTTCGCCACGGTCGGCGATCACATCGCCGAGCCACTGCGCCTCAAGAAGACGGTGGGCCGTCTGGCCACCTACCTCCAGGGCTACGGCGACCTTCTGGTGGCCACCAACCGTTGGGATCCCGCGGTCCTGGCCCGCTTCCGGGCTGATCCGGTGGTGGCGGCGGTCGGTGGCGCCATCGACCAGAAGGCCAGCGTGGCGCAGCTGGAGCACATCGCCGGTCTACTTCCCGACGAGTGGCTGGCCCCGGCGGCCACCGGATCGGCGCTGCGGTGCGCGGCCGCCGTCCGGGGTCAACTCGAGCTCGGAGCTGACGCCGTCATCCTCCACGGGGCGACACCGACCGAGCTCGAGCCGGTCCTCGAGGCCTACGCCGCCCAGACGGCGTGACCCCCGGACGGCCCTGCCGCCCCGACGGCCCTGCCGGGGCCGTCACGGCCGCGTCGGGGCGGACCGCACGTAGAGGGTGACGTCGATGCCGGGACTGGACCACGCCATCCCGACCCGGAACCCGCTGAGCACCGTGGAGCGCACCGTCGCCAAGGGCCCCGAGCTCGGATAGCGGTGATCGGACGGATCGGTGACCAACCACAGGCGGGTCACGCCGGCCAGCCGCCGGCGCAGGGTGACCGCATCGGTCTCCGGCGTGTAGACCCGCTGGCCACCGCCGGGAGGCCCGGCGGCCAGGCTGATGTCGGTCGGGAAGGCGGACCCCGGCGGCCGGTAGAGGTCGATCACCGTCCGCAGACCGCCACCTCCGAAGCCGACAGCGTCGCCGGCCTGCGTCCCGCCGGTGATGGTGGCCACGACCGCGGGTGGGTTCTCGTACTTGAACGGGGCACGTTCCAGGCGGAGGACGGCGACGGCCCCCGGCGCGGCGGCCACGGCCAGGGCCAGGGCGGCCGCCGTGGCCCCCGCCCAACGGCGGAGGGCCGCCACGCCGAGCGCGGCCAGCCCGATGATCCCCAACGCGGAACTGACGATGTAGCGGTCGACGAAGGTCGGCACCGCCTGACCGACCGACCACAGCACCAGCGGTGGGACAACGAAGGCGGCGCCCAGCACGGCCACGGCCCGCCGCTGCCCCGGGCCGGCCGCGGCCGGCCGGTCGCCGCCGGACCGCGGCCCGCCGCCGGGCCGCGGGTCGGCGCCGGGCCACCGGCGGCCGGCCTCGCGGGGGACAGCCGACGAGGCCTCGGCCACGGCGAGCAGAGCCAACCCGACCAGGACCGCCAGGCCGACGGCGCCGTTGCCCAGATCGACCACGGTGCCGCGCAGCGCGGCGAAGCTGGGCCGGGGGACCCAGCTGATCTGGGCCCGCTCCCGGCCGACCATGAGGGCGGCCAGGGGCAGCGCGGCCAGCGCGGCGGCGATCCAGCATCGCCAGAAGACCGGCGGGACGGCTCGGCCCCGCCGGCGGAACCCGACGATCACGGCCAGCCCCTGGGCCCCCACGAACAGCCCGGCGAACAAATTCGTGTACAACGCCGCCACCGTGGCCGCCACGTAGCAGCGGGCCGCCGGCCGCTCCTCGTCGGCCAGCAGGGCGGCCGTGGCCGCCGCCGCGAACAGCACCGAGATGGCGTAGGGCCGGGCCTCCTGACCGTAGAAGACCAGTTGGCGGTTGGTGACCACGAGCAGCCCGAGAGCCGTCCCGAGCCATATGCCGCCCCGCCGGCAACCCGCCCAGGCCGCCAGCCCGGCCGTGATCACGAAGGCCACCGCCGACGGCGCACGGATGAACGCCGCGCCATGACCGAGGCGCAGCCAACCGTGCAGGACGAGGTAGTACAGACCGGCGTTGGCGTCCTGGTGGGGCAGGACGCTCAGCAGGCCGCCGAGATGCCGGCCGGCCACCGACACGCTCACCGCCTCGTCCAGCCAGAGGGGCTTGGTCCCGAGATGGCGGAAGACCACGAGGGCGGCCAGGCCGGTCGCGGCCGCCACCGTGGCGGCCGTGGAACGCGTCGTGGCGCCGCCGGTGGTCGGGCCCTCTGTCGGAGCAGCCCGACCCGTTGGTCGGCCGGGGCCGCGGTCCGTCAGAACGGGCTCAGGCCCATACGGTTGCGGGTGGCGATCATCTCGCCGGTGTGGTTGGCCAGATGGCCGATGATGGGCCAGCGGACCAGAAAGGCCGCCGGTCGGTCGCTCCACATCCGGTACAGCCAGTCGAAGCGGTCGGCGGGCACGCCGGCCCGGCGGAGGGCCTCGGCGGTGGCCGGCACCTGCTCGAGCCCGGCGGCGCCGAGCCCGGCCACGGTGGTCCGGGCGGTGGTCAGCACGGCGTCGAGGTAGCGGCGGACGCTGCCCGGATCGAGGGCGGCCGACCAGGGCTGCTCGGCCTCGTCCACGCCGCCGCCGGCGTCGGTGGCGCGCTCGTCGAAGGTCGCCCCGATGGCGCCGGCCAGGACCGTGTCAGCGCCGCTCAGCGCGGCGGTGGCCAGATCGGCGTGGCGGGCGGTGTGGAAGGCGCCCCACAGGATCGAGTTGCCCCCGCCCGGCCGCTCGTGGAGTCGTTCGGCCGGGACCACATCGAAGACCTGGGCGGTGAGTCGCCCGACGGTGTCGTCGAGCTCGGCGGCGATCCAGGCGGTGACGTCCACGGTCGAACGCTACGGCACGGGGCGGGCGGCCGGCACGGCCGCGCCGGACCGTCCGTCCGCGCCGGGGGCGCGGCCTGCGGCCCACCGGCCCGCCGGCGGGGCCAGCGGATCGATCCACCGGGCGCCGGCCACGTCCACCGACTCACCGGCGAGGGCCACCGCCCCGACGAGCGAGCCGGCCCGGGCGGTCGTCCCGCCGGGCCGGCCGCCGTCCCCGCCGGGCCGGCGGTCGGGGCCGACGCCGGCGGGGATATGCAGATCGGCCACCGCCCAGCCCCGGCCGACCAGCCGTTCCTCGACCCCTCCGAGCCCGCCGGCCACCCCCTCGCCGGTGGCCTTCAGCAGGGCCTCGGCCCTGGTCCAGGCCCGGAGCAGGACGGTCGCCGGGCGCCCCGAGTGCTCCCAGGCCGTCCGGGCCGCCGTGGCCGGTCCGAGCAGCCGGTCAGCGAGCCCACCGGCCGCGGTGAGGCGCCGGTCGGCCGGCTCGATGTCCACGCCGACCGGACTCTCGGCCAGGGCCACCGCCACCACCGCGGCGGTGTGGGCCAGGTTGAAATGGACGCCGTCGTCGAGCACCAGCCCGGGTTTGCCGGACGCCGTCAGCCGGAACTCCACCGCCGCGCCGGCCCGGCCGGTGGCGGCGCCGAGCACGGCGCGCAAGGCGCCCCGGCCGGCCAGCCACCGGTCGCCGACCGCGGGGTCGCGGAACCGGGCCGCCCGGTCCCGTTCCTCGGCCCGGCAGCCGGCCGTCAGGGCGGCCCGGTCCACGCCGTCCAGGTCGATCAGGAGCACCTCGACGACGGGACCGGCCGACATGACGCCCCTACGCTAGACAGGCCCGGGCCGGGCCTAGGCCTGCGTCGGCGCGGCGGGTCCGTCGAAGGCCACGACGATCTCCAGTTCGTCGACGCCCCGCACGACGGTGAGGGTCAGGGTGGCGCCGGGCTGCAGCCCGGCCAGGGCCCGATGGAGGGCGTCGGGGTCGGTCAGGGCCGACCCGCCGGCGGCGACCAGCAGATCACCCTGGCGTACGCCGGCGGCCGCCGCCGGGCTGTCGTCCTGCACGGCCCGCACCAGCAGCCCGTCGCGCTCGGGCAGCCCGACCGCGGCCCGCAGCTGGCGGGCGGCGTGCGGCGGGGCGATGGCCACGCCGAGGGTCGGCCGGACCGGCGCCTCGCCCCGGCCGAGGGCGTCCACCCGGGTCCGCAGTTCGGCGTCGGCGGGCAGGGCGAGGTAGAAGCCGTCCCCGATGCGGTGGGTGTTGACCCCGACCAGGGCGCCGGTGACGTCCACCACGGGGCCGCCCGAGGAGCCCCGTCCGAGCGGCGCGGTGTGCTCGAGCGACCGGTCGATGCGGCGACCACGGGGACCGCGGAAGGCCTCGCTGGCCGAGGAGACCAGTCCGGCGGTCACCCGTAGGGCCCCGCTCGGGGTGCGGGCCAGGGCGAGCACGGCCGTGCCGGCGTCCACCTCGGCGTGGTCGGGCTCCCAGGCGATGGCCGGGGCGCCGCCGGTGTCGACGGACAGGACGGTGAGGTCCCCGTCGGGGTCGACGGCCTGGGCCGTCCCCGGGTGGCTGTGGCCGTCGGCGAAGGTCACCGTGGTCTCGGGTCCCCGCAGATTATGGGCGTTGGTCAGCACCAGGCCGTCGGCGACGACGATGCCGGCGCCCCGTCCCGGGCCGCGACCGATGCGCACCACCGAGGGGCCGACGCCGTCGGCGACCCGCTGGACGATGTCGTGGAGCTCGTCGAAGAGGGTGGTCATGTTCATGCTCCTTGATCCGTAGTAACTTGCAAACTGCAAGTGACAATACACTGACCGGGTGCCCCGTGACGACACCCCCCGTCGACGAGCGGCCCCGGGCGAGGGCGGCCTGCGCACCGCGGTCGGTCACCTCGGGGACCGCTGGAGCCTGCTGATCGTCGACGGCCTGCTCGGCGGTCCACGGCGGTTCAACGAGCTGGCCGAGGCGCTCGGCGACATCGCCCCCAACGTGCTGTCCCAACGGCTGCGCCAACTCGAGCGCGACGGCCTGGTCCTGGCCTTGCCCTACTCGACCCGCCCGCCCCGCTACGCCTACCAGCTCACGGCCAGCGGGGCGGCGCTGGTCGGCGTGATGCGGCTGCTGGCCCACTGGGGCGCCGAGCACGCCGGAGGGGACGGAGCCTCGCCACTGGTCCACGAAGCCTGCGGTACGCCGGCCGAGCCCCGGTGGTGGTGCCCGACCTGCGAGCGCACCCTCGACGACGCCGAGCTCGACGTGGTGACCTGGGTCTGAGGACGGCTGATCCGACGGCCCGGCCGGTCCGGGGGCCGGCGGCCGGACCGGGCTGTGACGCGGGCGGGCCGCCCTCCCCTCAGGCCGCCCGGGGCGGGTGGAGTCCCGGCACATCGGGGAGCCGGGCGATTTCCCGCAGCACCTCGAGCACGGCCCGCGACGGGGCGGCCGGCAGGCCCCGCCGGCGTTGGGCCACCCCCACCTGGCGCCGCGGCAACCCCGACACCGGGACCTGGGCCCACCGGCCGCTCTCCGGGTAGCCCGACACCGCGGTGGCCGGGACGATGGCCGGCCCGTGGCCCTCCATGGCCATCGAGGCGATCAGGCGGAGCCCGTCGAGCTCGGCCAGGGGACGGAGGAACACGCCCGCCGCGGCCGCCGCCGCGTCGAGCTCACCCCGGAAGGCCGTGCCGGGCGGGGGGAGGAGCAGCTCGATGGTGGCCAGGTCGCCCATGGTGATCAGACCCCGGCGGGTGAAGGGGTGCTCGACGGGGGTGACCAGCACGAGGTCCTCGTCGAACAGCGCCTCGGTGGCCAGATCCCGCCCGGGCACGGGGAGGTTGATCACGGCCAGGTCGAGACCGCCGGCCAGCAACTGCGGCTCCAACGAGGTCGAGGTGGCGTCCAGCACGATCAGGCGAATGCCCGGGTAGCGCTCCCCCAGATGGTCGAGCAGGCGGGGGACCAGCCACCGGGCGGTCGTGCCGATCATGCCCAGTCGGGACGGTCCGACGATCTCGTCACGGAGGGCGGCCAGATCGGCCACCAGGCCCTCGAGCTCACCCCGTACCCGGCGGGCCCGGGCCACCACGAGGGCGCCCTCGGCAGTCAGGCGCCCGGCCTGCCGGTCGACCAGGGTGGCGCCCAGATCGCGCTCGAGGCGGGCCACGTGACTGCTCACATTGGACTGGACGGTGTGCAGGGCATCGGCCGCAGCGGAGAACCCGCCGTGATCGGCCACCGCCATCAGGGCGCTGAGCTGACGCAGATCCATCGCAGTCAATGATATTGGCTATCTATCGAAACTGTTGGACAGATCGCTGCGCCGGACCTACACTGAGGAGCACAAGGTTCGAGCCGCCAGACACCCCCCCGCTGGCTGGTTTGACCGCCGAAAGAGGACCCGGGAACCCCCCTTCCCGGGTCCCTTTCGCGCGCCTGGGGCGCTCCTTCCTCTGGGCGCCCTGCGGCGCCCCTCCCGGTCGGCTCGATGCCCCCGGTAGCGTAGGGTCATGGGGGAGCGGGCCGCCTTCTTCGATCTCGATCGGACGCTGCTGGCCACCTCGACCACGCACGCCTTCACCCAGGCCCTGGCCGAGGCGGGGGTGATCCCCGCCCGTTCGCTGCCCGGCGCCGGGCTGCTCGGCGCCGCCTACGACCATTTCGGGGAAAGCGTCGGGGTCATGGCCCTGGCCCGCGCCGCCGCCCTGGCCGCCCGGGGTTGGCCGGTGGCGCCGGTGGCCGCGGCGGCCGAGGTGGCCGCCGAGCGGATCAGCGGCCAGCTGGCCCCCTACGCGGCGGGGCTGCTGGCCGAGCTGCGCCGCGGCGACGTCCGCCTGGTCCTGGCCACCACCAGCCCCGAACACCTGGTCCGCCCGTTGGCCGAGCGTCTCGGGTTCGACGACGTCGTGGCCACCCGCTACGCCACGCGCCAGGGTGTCTTCACCGGGCAGCTGGCCGGGCCGTTCGTGTGGGCCTTCGCCAAGGCCGCCGCCGTGCGGGACTGGGCCCGGGCCCACGACGTCGAGCTGTCCGACAGCTGGGCCTACTCCGACAGCATCTACGACCTCCCGCTGCTCGACGCCGTCGGGCACCCGGTGGCCGTCAACCCCGACCTGCGGTTGCGGGCCGTGGCCGTGGCCCGCCGTTGGCCCCGGCTGTGGCTCGACGTCCCGCCCGGAGTTCCCAAGCTGGCCGGGCTGGAGCCCTTCGACCTGGTCCGGCTGCTGGCCCGGCCGGAGCTGTTCCCCTACGCCCGGTTCGAGCTTTCCGGGTTGGCCCACCTGCCCGGGCACGGCCCGGCCATCGTGGCCATCAACCACCGCAGCTACTTCGACATCGCCGCCGTGGGGGTGGCCGTGGCCCGGGTCGGCCGGGCTGTGCGCTTCCTGGGCAAGAAGGAGGTCTTCGACGCTCCGGTCATCGGCCAGCTGGCCCGGGCCCTTGGCGGCATCCGGGTCGAGCGGGGCTCGGGCAGCCTGGCCCCGCTGGCCGAGGCGGAACGGGCGCTGGCCGCCGGCGAGCTGGTGGCGATCATGCCCCAGGGCACCATCCCGCGCGGTCCCGCCTTCTTCGACCCCGTGCTCAGCGGCCGGCCCGGGGTGGCCCGCCTCGCCGCTGCCACCGGGGCCCCGGTGGTGCCCGTCGGGTTGTGGGGCACCGAGGCGGTGTGGCCCCGCTCGGCCCGGATGCCCAACGTGTTCAACCTGGCCCACCCGCCGACCGTGCAGGTCCGGGTGGGGGTGCCGTTCCACCCTGGCGCCACCACGGCAAGCGGGGCGGGCCCGACCCGGCGCCGGGCCGGTCAGGCCGCTCCGCCGCCCGGCGCCGGGCCGAGCCCGGCCGCTCTGCAGGCCGCCACCGAGCAGGTGATGGCCGAGATCGTGGCCCTCCTGCCCGCCGAGGCGACCCGGCGGCGGGAACCGACGGCCGAGGAGCTGGCCCGGACCTACCCGCCGGGTGGGGCCGACCGGGACTGAGCCGGGGCCGAGCGGCCCGGCCCGTCAGGCCGTCGGCGTGGCCGGGGCGGCAGTCTCGGCCACCACGCGGGGTGCGGCGGCCTGACGCTTGGCCCGCAGCTTCTTCTTGCGGATGCGGTCGTTCTTCCACCGGCGGACCGGTCGTGCGCCTCGTCCCATGTCCGCCACGGTAGCCGTCCCGGGCCGGGGCCACCGGTCCGCCGGTGCCGGCCGAGCCCCTAGACCGGCGGGCCGGTGACCAGCCCGGACCCGGGCCCGTGGTCGACCACCCGGCCGTCGGTCGTGAGCTCGACGGTCCGGGTCACGGCCACCCGGCCGAGCAGCTCCCGGTCATGGGTGATCAGCAGCAGCGTCCCCGTGAACTGGCCCAAGGCATGCTCCAGCTGTTCGATGGCCGGCAGGTCCAGATGGTTGGTGGGTTCGTCGAGCACCAACAGGTTGACGCCCCGGGCCATGAGCACGGCCAACACGGCCCGGGTCCGCTCCCCGGGCGACAGGGTGGCGGGGGAGCGGCTGACATGCTCGGCGCCGAGCCCGAACTTGGCCAGCAGGGCGCGTGCCTCCGAGGTGGGCACACCGGTCCCGGCCAGCACCGCGTCGAGGACGGTGGCCGCGTCGCCGAAGCGGTCGCGGGCCTGTTCGAGCTGGCCGACGACCACCGACGGGCCCAGCGTGGAGCGCCCGGAGGCCAGCTCGAGCTGGCCCAGCAGGGCGGCCACCAGGCTCGATTTACCGACCCCGTTGGGACCGGTCAGGGCCACCCGTTCGGCCCACGAGACGGTCAGGTCGACCGGCCCGAGGTGCCAGGCACCACGCGCCAGCCGGGCGCCGTCCAGTCGGGCCACGATCTCGCCGCTCCGGGCCGAATCGCCGAAGCTGAGCTGCAGCTGCCAGGGCTCCCACGGCTTGTCGACCCGCTGCCCGTCGAGTCGCTCGATGCGCTTCTCGGTGGTCCTCACCTTGGCGGCCAGGTGCTC
>Ga0075017_100001669_pt1 | contig 13697 bp, 8 predicted proteins | sample AleBraG_ABR_2012_FD_71475 | JGI IMG/M metagenome (GOLD analysis project Ga0075017, IMG submission 71475) | Freshwater sediment microbial communities in response to fracking from Pennsylvania, USA - Alex Branch Run_MetaG_ABR_2012 | ecosystem: Environmental > Aquatic > Freshwater > Creek >... | reverse complement strand
CTCTACGGCCGCGTCTACTGCGGATACTTGTGCCCGCAAATGATCTTCAGCGAGGCCTCGCTGGCGCTGGAGAGTAAACTGACCCGCACGGTGAACAAGTACGTCCGCTGGAGCGCTCGGCCACGAAAAGTGCTCAGCCAGTTTCTGTTCTATTCGATCGCTGCAGCCGCCTCGGTCGTCCTCGCCTTTGTTTTCATTTCGTACTTCGTGGAACCACGCGATCTCCTCCATCGCCTGCTCGCTCTCGATATCAGAACCGCCGGCGGACTCGCGGGCGCGAGCACCACACTCCTTACGCTGCTCGACTTCCTCTTCCTCCGCCAGCGTTTCTGCACTACGGTTTGTCCCTACGGATACCTGCAAGGAATGCTCGGCGACGGCGATACCCTCATCGTCCACTACCGCGATGAGAACCGCGAATGCATCGAGTGCAAGAAATGCGTCCGCATCTGCCACATGGGAATCGACATCCGTACGTCTCCCTACCAGATCGAATGCATCCACTGCGGCGAGTGCATCGACGCCTGCGTCGACGTGCTCGGCCGATTGGGCAAGCAGGGCCTGATTCACTACGTTTGGGGAGAGCACGGCGAAAAGCTCGGCACAGGAGACAAGCCGTGGTATCAGAAACTCGGACTACGCAACGGCAAACGCGTCGTTGTCCTGCTGATCATCCTCTGCTACGGGGCCGGCCTCTTCACCGCTCTCTCCATGCGGCGCTCCGTGCTGGTCCGAATCTCGCCCGACCGCACCACGATGTACCGCCTGGGCAAGGACGGAACCGTATACAACCGCTTCCGCCTGCAAGTGGCAAATCGGGGGCACGAGCAGGCCATCGCGCAATTTTCCATCGAAGGATTGCCGGGGACGACGTTTGTCGGTTTCGAGAACGCGGTGGTCGTCAATGCCGGCCAGACCATGGAACAGTCGGTCGAGATTGCCGCCCCACAGTCCGCGACCGTGCCTCCAGGCGTGAATCACTTTCGTGTGGTCAGCAAAGTCGGCAACGAACGGGATGTGTTCGAGGAGACTTTTATTACGCCGTCCGCCGACTCACGATGAGGCTCGCTATTGAGCGTCTCGTGTGAACGAAATGTTCAAGAGAGCCCGGCTGCAGGAATTCTTGGGCTCCCACCAAAGGAGTTGGAGCATGAGCACTATGACCATCGCATCACATCGTCCCGGCAAGAAACCGGCGCCACTCACGTATTTCCTGGGATTCGTCTTTGTGCTCTTCATCGGCATTCTGGTTTTCTGCTATGCCGTCACCAAACGCACGAACCCGGTTTTCCTCGACGAGCACGGCAAACCCGCAGCCGCGAGTTCCTCACACTCGCATTGAGATTCGCGCTCAGATGACCTCGGGCAGAGAATGCGACCTGTGCAGTCTGGGATGCGGCCAGCGTCCTCTGCACCAGCACGTCGGCGAGGCCGACCGCTTCTTCTGCTGCTTCGGCTGCATGAATGTCTATCTCATCCTGTGGGAAAGTGGCACCATCTCCGCCGGTCAGGATATTCGCCAGACCGAACTCTTCCAGCGCAGTCTCCAACTCGGACTCATCTCCAATCACGACCCGGACGCCGCGAAATCAGACTCCGTCGCCGTTCCCGCCGTTCCCGCCGAAGAATTGCTCCTGCACGTCACCGGCATGTGGTGCACATCCTGTGCATGGCTCATCGAACACGCGTTGGCGGCTGTGCCAGGCGTGGCGCGGGCTGAGGCGTCTTTCGCCTCCGATTTGGTGAAGGTCGAATATTACCCGCAGACCCTGCCCCCCGACCGCATCCTGGACCGGATCAGCAGCCTCGGCTACAAGGCGGAGCCCTACACCAGCGACAACGAGGCCGCCGACGCCGAACGCCGCGACCTGATTATCCGCACCGGTTTGGCAGCTTTTCTGTGGGCAAACGTTATGAGCTTCAGCCTGGTGCTATATGCCGGATATTTCGAACAAATCTCCGTTAGCGTGCGCCGCAGCCTTCCCTTCCTGCTGATGGCCTTGGCCACGCCGGTGGTCTTTTATTGTGCGCAGCCGATCCTGCGTGTCGCCTGGCGAGGACTGCTGCACCGCTCCATTCGTATGGAGTCACTGCTGGCTCTCGGAATCCTCGCAGCCTACGGTTACAGCGTAGTGCAGAGCTTCCGCGGCGAAATCCATTTGTACTTCGACACCGCAACCGTCATCGTGGCTCTGGTACTGGCGGGCAAGCTCATCGAACGCAGCGCCAAGGAAAAAGTCTCCGGCTGGATCACCGAACTCCACCGCATGATGCCCAACAAGGTCCGCCTGCTGGCCGCCGGGTCCGAACGCCTGGTCACCGTCGACGCCCTTGTCCCTGGAGACCTCTTCGTCGTCAAGGCCGGTGAGCGCATTCCCGCCGATGGCCGCGTCGTGGAAGGACAGTCTCACACCGACGAGGCGCTCTTGAGCGGCGAGTCTCATCCTGTGGGAAAGCAGGCCGGCGATTTCGTGGCTGCCGGCAGCATCAACCTCGAAGGCGTGCTCACCGTGCGCGCCACCGAGTCGGCGGGCGGCTCGACCCTGGCGCGCATCGTTGCCCTCGTCGAACATGCTCTCAGCAGCCGCTCCGAGCTGGAGCGCGCGGTCGATCGCGTTTCGCGCATCTTCGTCCCTTGCGTTGTACTGGTGGCGCTTCTCACGTTTTTCTTCACCTGGATTAGCGGCACGGTAAGCGCGGACCACGCCCTCATGCGAGCCATCTCCGTGCTGGTGATTGCCTGTCCCTGCGCCCTGGGACTAGCAACGCCGTTGGCCATTATGGCCGCGTTCGGCGCAGCATCGCGCCGGGGAATTCTTGTCCGCGACGGCCGCGTTCTTGAAACTCTCCGCAAGATCGACACTGTCATCCTCGACAAGACTGGCACCGTCACCGAAGGAAAGTTTTCGGTGCTGGAGTTCATGCCACTACAGCACTCCCCTGCCCAAGCCGTTCTCGCGGGAGCTACTGCCAACGCTGTCCATGCCGTCTCCGAATCCGGGCGTCCCCTCTTCGCGGACGCCCCCGACCCGAACGACGAGGCGCTGTCTCTTTTGGCCTCGCTGGAGCAATACTCCGAACACCCTCTGGGTACGGCGATCACCATGTTCGCTCGCCAAGCCGGGGCAACGCTGCGCGATGCAACCTCAATACAGATCCTCAAAGGAAGGGGAATCACCGGCATCGTCGAGGGCAAACACGTTTTTGCCGGCAACCGCCGTGTCGCTAACGAGCTTGAAATCCAGATCGACGAAAGAGCCGAGCAGCAAGCCCGCTTCTGGGAGGCGGAGGGCAAGACGGTCTCCTTCGTTGGCTGGGATGGTGAACTGCACGCCCTGTTCGCATTCGGAGACCGTCTGAAACCCGAGGCAATCGAGTTGGCCGCGGAACTCACGCGCCGGGGTGTGGAAGTCCGGCTGGTCTCAGGTGACGCTCAAGCCACAACCAAATGGACAGCCGCACGATTGGGGATCGACGCCTGCGATGCCGAGGTTCTCCCTGAAGAAAAAGCGGAGGCAGTCCGGCGGCTGCAAGCCACAGGCGCCGTGGTGGCCATGGTCGGCGATGGCATCAACGACGCCCCCGCCCTCGCTCAGGCCGATCTAGGCATCGCCATGGGCACGGGCACCGACGTCGCCATGAAGGCCGCTGCCGTTGTGCTGATGAATGGCTCTCTTCCCAGAATCCTCGACGTCTTCGACCTCTCGCAGAAAACAATGCGCGTCGTGCGCCAGAACCTCTTTTGGGCCTTTTTCTATAACTCCGTCGGTATCGCTCTCGCCGTGGCCGGAATCCTGAACCCCATCATGGCCGCCTCTGCCATGTTGCTCTCCAGCCTGTCGGTAGTGGCCAACTCCATGCGCCTCAGCCGGCGGCCGGTTTGAGCTTCAAAACTTAACGGCACTGTCACCGCGTCGAACGCGTTCTTGGACGAAAGCCGATTGCGCTGAATCCGTGGCCGATGGAAAATGCGGCGGCGTTCTGCTGAGCAGAAAAACGAATGGCTGGCGGGTAATGCTCCCGCCAGCCCCTAAGATTGCGAGCCCGAAGTGTTCGGCCCAATGTACCACCGGTTCTTTTCTCATCCTTGCGGTTGCGGTTCCGCCTGCGAGGGACTAGCTCAGTGGTGGCAAGTTAGCTTGGCAGTGCTTGTTGCCCGGAGGGCACAGGAAAATCGGGCCGCCGTCTGCGACGGGGACGGTCTGCACGTTAGCAGCGAGGAAGGTACCTACCAGTCCGACAATTAGAACTGCAATCCGGATCGCGCGCTTTGCATTGATGTGAACCATGGGTCTTGCTCCTTTGGGTCCTGGGGAATTTTGTTTCCTTGCTCGGTTCGTCCGTCGCAAGTGTCTTTGTAGAAGCAAGCTGCGCTCCAAACCCTGGATCTCGGTGCAACGCGCCCTCGGACCCACGATTTGTCAGCAAAAGCAGGGTTTTCGAGCCCTCTTGGATCTGTCCCTATCCCGGTCGGGCGCAGAAACCCAAACAAAGACGTTCGCCGCCTAACATTTATGTTAGGTCCGGGACAAGCCCGGAGCCCATGATGTCCGGGATATACTCATTCCGTAATGGGCCATTCGGATCAAGAGGTTATCGCCCCGGCAAGCGGGGCACGGCTGGAGGCAGTCTGTGGCCCCCTCAAAGGTAAGCTGTTCCGGCTCACCAACGATGAAGTGTCGATTGGTCGCGACCCGTCGAACGAAATTTCGCTTCTCGACGGGCTGGTATCGCGCCGCCACTGTGTCATTCGCAAAGAGGGAGAAGGGTTCCGGCTTCGGGATCTGGAGAGCCGCAATAACACTTTCGTCAGCGGCGTACCCATAAGGGACAGGGTTCTCGTCCATGGTGACGAGATCCGCATCGGAAACTCAATCTTCATCTTCCAGGCAGCGAACCGGGAGCCAACCACCGATAGCGCCGCCCTGCACCTCGATGCTACTCCGACGCCCGGCGGCCCGACCGTCCTCCTGCGAAAAGAGGACTTGCTTTACCTACAGCCTCAGCGCCCCAATGCCCTTCCCGCCACCGCGAAGACAGTTCGCGACCTCAACGTATTGCTCGATTTCAGTCGAACCCTGAATTCGGTGCGGGGCCTGGCTGCTGTGCAGGAAAAAGTCCTGGAAGCTCTGCTCGAGATTGCCCCCGCCGACCGAGCCGCTATCTTATTGACTGAAAATGGGATCGATGGCTTTTCTTCGATTCAGGGCAGGGACCGCCGCCTGGGAGCGAACCAGTCGGTTCACGCCAGCCAGACGATCCTGACCCGCGTCCTGGAGGAGAATCTCGCTGTGCTTTCCAACGACGTCCTGAGCGATGAGACCTTTCGGGAAGCAGATAGCTTGATGGCGCCGAAGGTAGGATCGGTCCTGGCGGTTCCTCTTGCAGTGCAGGACAAGCTGTTAGGGGTAATCTATCTGGACGCTAGTTCGCCCGGCGTGCGCTTCAATTCGGACCTTCTGCAATTGGTCTCAGCCCTGGGAAACATCGCCGCCCTGACCATTGAGAACGCCCGCCACCTGGAGTGGCTGGGAGGAGAGAACCGCCGACTCCACGAAGAACTCAATATCCATCACAGCATGGTCGGGGAGAGCAAGGCCATGCTCGACGTCTACGAGTTCATTTCCCGGGTTGCCGGGCGGGACTCGACGGTCCTGATCTCCGGGGAAAGCGGCACCGGAAAAGAACTGGTCGCGCGTGCCATCCACGAGAATAGCGGCCGGGCGAACAAACCCTTTGTCGCCATTAACTGCGCGGCCATCACCGAAACCTTGCTGGAGAGCGAGTTGTTCGGACATGAAAAGGGATCCTTTACCGGCGCAGTCTCCCAGAAGAAAGGAAAGCTGGAGATTGCCGAAGGCGGTACGGTTTTTCTCGATGAAATCGGGGAACTCGCCGTGGCCATGCAGGCCAAACTCCTTCGCGTCCTGCAGGAGCGGGAGTTCGAACGAGTCGGGGGCACACGCCCGATCAAACTCGACATCCGCCTGATCGCCGCCACCAATCGCGACCTGAAAGAGGCATCCCGCACCGGCGCGTTTCGCCCGGACCTTTACTATCGCTTGAACGTTGTCTCGCTCCGCATGCCGGCCCTGCGCGAGCGTCGGGAGGATATCCCCCTGCTCGCGGCGTTCTTCGCGGCGAACTACAGCGAAAAAATAAAACGGCGTGTGGCGGGCATTTCTCCGCCGGCTCGCGCCTGCCTCATCCGCTATGACTGGCCCGGCAACGTGCGTGAATTGGAGAACGCGATTGAGCGCGCCGTCGTTCTGGGCTCGACCGAATCGATTCTTCCCGAGGATCTGCCGGAATCGATCCTGGAAGAAACGGCTGCCTCCGGGGAACCCGTCAGCGCGTTGCACGACGGTCTTCGCGAGGCGAAGAAGACTCTGATCGAGCGTGCCATTGAGCAAGCGGATGGAAATTATACCGAGGCCGCCAAGATCCTGGGCGTGCATCCCAACCACTTGTTCCGCCTCATTCGCACGTTGAATATGAAGCCGAAGCGAGAGCGCACTGGGTAGACTGAATTACTTCAGGCCTTTTACCAGGAACAAATTGGCAAGATCATGCTGGAAGGTCGAAGCGCATGCCTTCCCATCGGCCGACAGAGCCAATGGCCCACGAAACTCGGCCCCTGGCTCAGGAACCCTCACCACCAGCCAAGGCTCCTTGCGACGAGTGGCCATTTCGAGTCGGCTGATCTTGATGCTGGAGGGTTCCCTCTGTTGCAGGAATAAGTACCGCCCGTCGCCACTCCATCGCACAACACTTTCGCCGCTCTGCAAGTCAACGATGGTTTTGGACTCCCCACCGCCCAAAGGCGACAGCAATAACTTGTGCGCATCCACGGTGATGAACCACCGTCCGTCTGGCGAAACGCGAGTACCCCGCGTCCCTTCCGGGGTCAGTGGCGTCCATTTGTTTTCCTCGACGTCGTAAATCCAGGTGCGAGTCGCATGACCAGTTTCATTGCCCGTAAACAGAATCCGCTTATTGTCGGATAGCCACTCCACGCCATCGAAGTGGATTCCTTCGATCTGCGGAAATCGCGACTCTCCGGGACCAGTGGGCAGCAACATCAGACCGGAGCGCTCCCCTTCATGGTGGATGCAGGCTACCCATTTTCCGTCCGGCGAAAGCGAAGGGCGATTCCCATAGCCTAGTCGTATCGCGGGTGAACCGTCCGTCTTCCTTAGGTAAATCGCAGAGTTGCGTCCCTGGCCATTCGAAAGCTCAACGAAGAGGGCCGACTGGCCGTCATTCGAAAGTTCGTAGAGCAAGGAAGCATCCAGCCACGCTAGATCGCGTTGAGCCGAGTCGTTTGGCGGCAAATAGAGGATACCGAGCCGCGAATTGACCGTGCTCAGCAAAACGCGGCCATCGCGGGCCACATCCTGCATCACGATGATTCCTCCAGTCTGAGCAATCAGCCGCTGCGCACCCGTGAGCGTGACGGCATAGAGCGCCGGATCGCTGCCGGGCTGACCGCCAGAAAACCACACTTCGTGATTGTCCACCGACCAATTCAAGGCACCGGTGGCGCGCCATCCCCGGGACAGCACCTGCCTGGGATGGTTCGGGCCGACTACGCACAGCGCATAATCCCCGACTTCCACATCAAAATCAAAAAACGCAACCAGCTTGCCGTCCGCTGAAACGCGCGGCATCAACGGCGGCCGCTTCTCGGTCGCGTACAACATTGTCCCCACGGGATATTCCAGTTGGTAGCGTCCGCCCACAGTCCGCACCACGGCCAGCGACTCCCCATCCGGACCCCAGTCTGCGCCACTCACCCCTTCCAGGATCTCTCGGGGGGCTCCTCCGCCAAAGGGCACGCGCGCCAGGGTGCCGACCTCTTCACCGCCCAACAGGATCGCCATCTCTCCGCTCTGCGAGATCGCGAGCACTCTGGCGCTGGGCAGTTGTAACGGCCTTGCTTCCCGATTGCCCGGCTGCGCGGAAAATAATGTCGATGGAGCGCCATCCCACTCGGCAGAATAGACAACGGTGTCGCCCGGAGCGAACTTCGCCGAGGTTACGTCACCGCGTCGAAACGTCAGGCGCTGGAACGACGGCGGCTCGGGCCGGAAGAACTTCTGCTCATAAGAAATGCCCGACACAAGACCCAGCACAACCCCAAGCACAACTCCAGTCACTAGTCTGGCAATCGACCAGCGTTTCCCCTGAGGAATGCTGCGCCCGCCCGGTGCCGGACTCACGAGGTCGACCTTGCTGGAATCCATCTCCTCGCGCAACTCTTCTAACGCCACCTTCACATCGGCCATGGTTTGCCAGCGGCGCTCAGGATCCTTCTTCAGACATCGCGCAATGATCCGATCCAGTTCCACTGGAATTTCGGGAATGGTGTGTGACGGCGGCTGCGGATCCTTGTAGAGCACCGCCGAGAGCGACGACAGCTTCGACCCTCCAGTGAAAGCCCGCTGACCTGTCGCCATTTCGTAGAGCACCGAACCAAATGAGAAAATGTCGGAACGCGTGTCGATCTTCTTGCCGTCAGCTTGCTCAGGCGACATGTAGGCAACGGTGCCAAGGATGGTGCCCTCTTCCGTAAGAGGTGATCCCTCGCCATGCAAAGTCTCGGCATAGGCATCTGCTTCCGTCGGTTCATTCAACTTGGCCAGGCCGAAATCCAGGATCTTGACCTGCCCCTGCTGCGTCACGATTACGTTCGCAGGCTTCAAGTCACGATGCACAATACCGGCAGCGTGAGCCGCAGCCAGAGCGTCCGCGATCTGGATGGCATACTTCAAAACGTCACGAACCCGCAGACCCTTCCGCCCAATCAGGTGATCAAGCGTGTCTCCCGCCACGTACTCCATTGCGATGTATTGAATAGGCTTTCCATCGACTTCCTGCGTGTCGATGTCGTAGATAGTCACAATATTGGGATGGTTCAACGAGGAGGCGGCCTTCGCTTCCTGGACGAAGCGGCGCTCCCGGTCTGCGTTGAGAGCCGACGCGGACAGAATCTTGATGGCGACAGTTCGGCCAAGGCGGGAATCCACCGCCTTGTAGACCACACCCATCCCACCGGCCCCGAGCTTGGCCTCGATGCGATACGAGCGGAGTGATTTGCCGATCATCTGTGCAGCTCCGAACGTGCTGTCGCCACTTGCGGTACAAAACCTCGACAGTCGCAGCCACAACAAACAACCAAAATGAAGGCGGTTAAAACACGCGAAGAAACCAATTAGTACAGTGCAGTTGGCGGGACTATTTCAGGTCCTCTTAGTCCACTGTGGCGACCCCAAGGTCCAGACCAAAAACAGACGCTGGCGCGACATGCCCATGCTCTCCGAAGAAGGAGACGATGCAATTCTAACCCACTTGCGCGTGTCTCGCTATGATTACTCGATCATGAGCGGGCCAGAGGTACATGTCCAATTTCGGCAGGGCCGAAGACCTCCTAATAGCGCGGACCAGCAAGACGCGCCCCTTCCGAATCTGACATTTCGATTGTCTGCGCCGGCTGATAGGAGGTCTCGGATGTTTGGCGGGAATCGGCCGCCGGAGTGAGTCTCGACCACAGTTGAAAGCCTTTTTCCGCTATGTGCGCCGCGCCCCGCATGAGAGCAGCCTGAACACCCCGTGCCGGTGTCGAACAGAACGCGGGCGCGCCAAGGGTATTCACCTCCGCTTCCAGATGCTTCAACTGCTCATACAAGTCCAGGAAAGAGGCTGCCGCCGGCGCCCACTCGAACTGGCGCGCGGCCTCAATCGCCTTGAGCGTCTTCGCGGCGGCCAAGTCGCGGTTCGTGACAGTTTCCTCTACCGCGGCCGCATAACTCTCCACCTCGGCGGGCACGGTCCACGCATTTTCCGGGTTCGCGTAAGAGGTCACACCGCCCGCATCGGGAACCACCAGCGGAAGTCCCGAAGCCATTGCCTCCAGCGGCGCAATGCCAAACGGTTCGCGCGGATTGGGGTGAATAAAAATGTCGGCGTTGGCGTAAAGATCAGCTAGAACGTCCTTATCGTGGATGTGTCCTAAGAACAAAGCCCGCCCTGGCATATGCGCCGCACACTTGGACTCCCACAAGTCGCGCTCGATCCCCTCGCCAACAACGAGCAGGCGATAGTCGCGCTCGCTGCCCCCAGAAAGCCGGTCAAGTAAATCGAACAGCAAAGACAAATTTTTCTCCGGCACCAGACGACCTACATAGAGCAGGAGAACCGCCTCCTCCGATGCCCCAAATTCCTGTAACAACCGGCGCCGCAGATCAGGGCGCCGCCGCTGCGGAGACAGTCGCCCGAGATCGACTCCCATCGGACGAACCCACGTCCCTCGCGGCACCAACTGCCCCCGTGCCGCCGATCGCAACTCGTCCGCCGTGTACTCCGAGTTGGTGATGTGGTGGTCGAAGAAGGGAAAGTAGAGCCACTTCATGTACACCGAACAAAATTGCGCAGCAAACGGAATAGCTCCCAGATAAGCGCGGAAGTTGTCGTCCATCCGTTCCTGGCTCAAGCCAACGACCAGCGGACGAAAGTCGAGCCTCTCAACCAGCCTCATGCGCAATAGCGCGCCCAGGTAGTTCAATGTGTATTTGTCGCAAATCTCCACCAGGTCCGGGCGTTCGAAGGCCAGAATCTGCTGAATCTTACTTCCCGGCGGAATGAACTGGGATGGATAAATGACCCTGTAGTCCGAGTTGAACCGAGCCTTCGGCGCTCGCAGGTGATAGATTCTGCCGAACTCGCCAGCTTGCTCCACGCGATCGGCTTCCGCAGGAACGATCAAACAAATCTCATGGCCCCTGCGGTTCGCTTCCCGAATGAGGGCTCGATAGAAAGTGGCAATGCCGCCAGAGGTTTCATGCCATGAATTCGTCAGGTGCAGAGTCTTCACGCGAAGTTCCTCAAGGACTGATGAACTCAGACTCCATTCAGGAGTTTGAGCGAATCGTTTCTGGCTTTCGATGCCATCTTGCGCGGCAAGATTGCCAGGAACCCGACAAACAGTCGCGGCAGGCGTCGCAGGTCTCCGCCGAAGTTGCCGCCTTCTCCGCCGACCAGTAGGGTTCCACGACGCATCGCGTACCAGTTGAAGAGCGCCGACAGCGCGCTCACGATCAGGGAAACGATCTCGGCGACGCGGAGATGCGGTGTTCCGCGGAACCAGTGCAGTAAATACTCGAGTACCTGGAAGATCACTGGTATCACCACCGCCAGGAAGACGCCAGTGAGCCATTGCGGCTCGCCGTCCTTCAAACTCTGCACGATCGCTCCATAGAATCCCGCGCTCACGGCGCAGAAGACCGATTCGGTGAGCAAAGCGCCGAATGCGGCTTGCCATCCGTGACGCACGGCGGCAATCAGGAAGATCGGCCCACGCAGAATCACGCTCAGCAAAGCGGATTTCCAATTCCAGAGCATCAGGACCTGCAATGGGTTTTGCGCCAAGGCTAATAGAAGGTGGGCAAGCGTTCGATCCCTTTGTGGGGTCGTTATCGAAGTTGCCGGATTGGAGCCCTGATCCAAACTGGAAGTATGGTGCAGGTTTTAGTCGGGCAAGATTAATTGATTGTTAAAAACCAAATTCATCAAAAAATGTTTAAAACGTAATTTGACATTAATGTTTTTCTGCCACTTTTTCCACATAGAGTCCATTTCCACCGGGCAGTCACAAGGAGGCGATCTGCAACGCAAAGTAAGCTGCCTTTGGAAAGAACCCGGAGCCGCCAAGCCTTATCGTACGGGCGTATCTCTGCACAGCCACACCAATCGCTCGAAGGAGGGACTGTATTTCATCGGGGAGTTTGCCGCTCGCCACTGGCTTCTCCGGCGAGCCCTCGCCACGCAGGAGAAGCGTGCCCAAAGCGAGAAGGCAATCCGGATCGATTTCTGGAAAGGATATTGGACTCCGCCCCTCACCCCGGTCGCGGCATTTGAATTAGAGAAGAAACAGATCGAGGAAGGTCTCGATCTCGACAGCATGGTCTCGATCTCGGATCACGACAACATCGAGGCTCCCATGCTGCTCCGGGTCGTACCGGAGGCCCGGCGGATTCCGGTGTCGGTGGAATGGACTGTCCCCTTCGAGAATGCGACGTTTCATCTCGGTGTCCACAACCTGCCGAGCAGCCGCGCGGAATCCATCATGGCCTCCTTGTCCGAATACACTCGCAATCCTGTCGAGCGCAATCTGCCGCAGCTTCTTTGCTCGCTGCACGAGAGTCCTGACGTCTTGGTCGTCTTGAATCACCCGCTGTGGGATCTGGCAGGCATCGGCGCGGAACAGCACGAACGTACGCTGCGAACGCTCCTATGCCGCCACGGGCAATTCCTGGATGCGCTCGAACTCAGCGGTATTCGCAGCTGGCAAGAGAATCAGGCCGTCGTGCACCTGTCCGACGGTTGCAACCAACTCCTCATCTCCGGTGGGGACCGCCACGGCTGCGAACCGAATGCCGCTCTAAACCTCACCAACGCCGAGAGCTTCACCGAGTTCGTCCACCAGGTGCGCAAGGAACGGATGAGTCATGTCTTGTTCATGCCGCAATACACCGAGCCGCTGACGTTGCGCGTGCTGCAAACGTTGCTCGATATCATCCGCGAATACCCTGATTATTCGAGTGGCTCCCGGCTATGGGATGAACGCGTGTTCCATCCCGACCACAACGGTGTGGTCCGGCCATTGTTCGAGCTCTGGGAAAAACCGCCGTATTACGTTCGCCACTTTTTTTCGGTGGTCCGGTTGCTCGAGTCGGCTGCTGTGCGAAGGGCAATGCGGGTCGCACTCGCCAGGCCGCAACCTGAACTTAGTTTTATGCAAGGAGAACGCCAGGAGGCTTTGCCATGACCCAGTATGCCCTGCGCGTCGCTTTTTTCCCGGATGCCTACGATGAAGTTGATGGCGTGGCCAACACCGCCCGCCAGTTCGAAACTTTCGCCTTGCGCCATAACTTGCCCTTTCTGACCGTGCATGGTGGAACCTCGGATCAATTTCAAACGGTCGGCTCAGGACTGCGCATGATGCGACGCCGCGGACGATTCGGTTTCCCTCTCGACAAGAAACACGACTTCGATCTTGCCTTCTGGCGGCATTTGAGCACCGTGGAGAAAGTGGTCCGTGAATTCGATCCCGACATTCTGCACATCACCGGCCCCAGCGACGTGGGTCAGCTAGGCGTTGCCATCGCGCATCGTCTTCGTATTCCTCTCGCAGCCTCGTGGCACACGAACGTTCATCAATACGCTGAGCAGAGGGCCGCATCGCTTTTGTCGATTCTTCCGGCAGGATTGAAAAGGAATCTAAGCGCTGCGATCCAGAAGGGCAGCCTTCTGGCGACGCTCCGCTTCTATCACATCGCACAAATTCTCTTCGCTCCCAACCAGGAACTCATCGAGATGATGGAAAAGGGGACGGGCAAGCCCTGTTATCCCATGTATCGCGGAGTGGACACGGAACTGTTCGATCCGGGCCGACGCAACCGCGATGGGAATACTTTCGTCATCGGCTACGTGGGCCGGCTGACGGTAGAAAAGAATATTCGGTTTCTGGTTGACCTGGAACAGTCTTTGGTCCAGAGTGGACTCACCAACTTCCGTTTTCTTGTCGTCGGCCAGGGCGCTGAGGAGCCGTGGTTAAAGGCCAACATGCAGCGGGCCGACTTTACCGGAGTCCTGAAGGGGGAGGCTCTAGCTCAAGCCTATGCCAACATGGACGTGTT
>Ga0075017_100001667_pt1 | contig 13703 bp, 11 predicted proteins | sample AleBraG_ABR_2012_FD_71475 | JGI IMG/M metagenome (GOLD analysis project Ga0075017, IMG submission 71475) | Freshwater sediment microbial communities in response to fracking from Pennsylvania, USA - Alex Branch Run_MetaG_ABR_2012 | ecosystem: Environmental > Aquatic > Freshwater > Creek >... | reverse complement strand
ACGTCGCCGTCGAGGTGGATGTCGGGCATCCGGTCGAGCAGCCGGTCGAACATCACCCGGATCTCCATGCGGGCCAGGTTGGCACCCAGGCAGAAGTGGGGGCCGCCCCCGCCGAAGGCCATGTGGTTGTTGGGGGTCCGGCCGATGTCGAAGCGGTCGGGGTCGGCGAAGACCGTCTCGTCGCGGTTGGCCGAGATGTGCCAGAACACCACCTTGTCGCCCTCGGCCATCTTGTGGTCGCCGATGACCACCTCGGACGTGACCTGGCGACGGAAGTGCATCACCGGCGACACGTACCGAAGCATCTCCTCGACCGCCGACGGCAGGAGTGAGCGGTCGGCCTGCAGGCGCTCCCACTGGTCCGGATTGTCGAAGAAGGCCACCATCGCCCCGGAGATGAGGTTGCGGGTGGTCTCGTTGCCGGCCACGGACAGCAGGAGGAAGAACAGGTCGAGCTCGAGTTGGCTGAGGCTGTCGCCGTCCATCTCGGCCTGGGTCAGGACGCTGAACAGATCGGCGTGGGGGTCGAGCCGCTTCTGCTCGCACAGCTGGTCGGCGTAGGCGTAGAGCTCCATGGCCGCCTGTCCGGCCGCCTCGGCGCTCACCTGGTACTCCGGATCATCGGCGCCGACCATGCGGTTGGACCAGTCGAACACCAGGTGTCGGTCCTCCTGGGGCACACCCATCAGGTCGGCGATGACCTGGAGGGGCAGCTCGGCTGAGATCTGCTCGACGAAGTCGGCGCTGCCCTGCTCGCAGACGGCGTCGAGGATGGCATCGGTGGACTGCACCACCTTGGCCTCGAGGTCCCGGATCATGCGGGGGGTGAATCCCTTGTTGACCAGGCGCCGGTAGCGGGTATGCAGCGGCGGGTCCATGTTGACCATCATCATCCGCTGCTGCTCGAGAAGGTCCTCGTCGAAGTCGTGGAAGAGCGAAGTCTTCCGTGCAGACGAGAAGTGCTCGTAGTCGCGGTTGACCCCCACGCAGTCCTCGAAGCGGGTGACGGCCCAGAATCCGTCGGCGAAGCCGTCGGGGTCCGGATGCCAGAAGACCGGGGCCTCTTTGCGGAGTTGGGCGAACCACTCGTAGGGGACGCCGGCAACGAAGTTGCCCGGGTCGCAGAGGTCGATGTCGGCCAGATCCATGTGGATTCCCCCAGGTTGAACGCCCGTGACCACAGGCGGCACCCGGGCGGAGACAGCCAGGGAGCCGGTCTGGGCGCCGGTGACGTTTCTAGAACGTGTATCAGTTATCATAGGGCAGCTGCACCCGGGCCTCCAGCCGTACGGAGCCCGGCGGCACGCCGAACGACGGCTCGGTCGAGCCGGACATGGGGGACCGACGGGGGCGGAGCACCGCGTCGACGGCACTCCACGACCGGATCCGACGGCACCCGCCGACCGGTGGCGCCAGACCGACGTCGACCGACGACCCGAGCACGCACCCCGGCGTGGCGGCGAGTCACTGAGTGGAGGAATCCGCATGCATCTCGAAGAGACGCCTGACCAACTGGCACTGCGCGCCGAGCTCCGGGCCTACTTCGCCCAGCTCCTCACGCCGGAGGTGCGCCACGCACTCGACACCGAGACGGAGGGCGGTGAGACCTTCCGCAAGATCGTCCGCCAGATGGGCTCCGACGGCTGGCTCGGTATCGGCTGGCCGGTCGAGTTCGGTGGCCAGGGGCGGCCCGCCACCGACCAGTTCATCTTCTTCACCGAGGTGCAGCGGGCCCGGGCCCCGTTCCCGTTTGTGACCTTGTCGACCGTCGGACCCATGATCATCGCCCACGGGACCGAAGAGCAGAAGAAGTTCTTCCTGTCGGGCATCCTGGCCGGAGAGATCAACTGCGCCATCGGTTACACCGAGCCCGAGGCCGGCACGGACCTGGCCTCGCTGCGCACCCGGGCAGTGCTCGACGGCGATGAATGGGTGATCAACGGCAACAAGATCTTCACCAGCGGCGCCGATCAGTCCGACTACATCTGGCTGGCCTGCCGCACCGACCCCGATGCCCCGAAGCACAAGGGCATCTCGATCATCCTGGTCCCCACGTCCACGCCGGGCTTCTCGTGCACCCCGATCGTGACGGTGGGTGGCGTGGCCACGACCGCCTCGTACTACACCGACGTACGTGTGCCCAAGGACGCCCTGATCGGCGATCTCCACGGCGGATGGAGACTCATCACCGGGCAGCTCAACCACGAGCGCGTGGGCCTCGCCGCGGTCAGCGCCCTGGCCTTCCGACTGTGGGACGAGGTGGCGGCCTGGGTGGTCGAGCAGGGGTTCACCGACGTGGGGTGGATCCAGCAGGACCTGGCGGTGACCTACTCGCTGCTCGAGGCCCAGAAGCTGTTGACGTGGCGGATGACGGCCGCCGTGGCCGATGGCACGCTGGGTGCGGCCGACTCGTCCTCGGTCAAGGTCTTCGGCACCGAGTCGACCGTCGAGATCTACCACAAGCTCCTCGGCATCGTGGGTGCCGCCGGCTACCTGAGCCCGGGTTCGCCCGGGGCGGTGCTCCAGGGCGACCTCGAGCGGGCCGGGCGCCAGGCGCAGATCAACACCTTCGGCGGCGGTGTCAACGAGATCCAACGCGAGATCCTGGCCATGGCCGGGCTCGGCATGAAGCGGGGTGCCCGATGAGCGAGGTCCGCTCCCTCGACGCCGAGCTGCAGGCCTTCGTCGGTCAGTCCTCGGGTCCGGCCACCAAGGGCCGACACCCCGTGAACGAGCCGATGATCACCCACTGGGTGGAGGCCATGGGCGACCACAACCCGGTCTACGTGGACGACGAGGCGGCCAAGGCCGCCGGGTTCCCGGGCATCATCGCGCCGCCGACCATGCTGCAGGCGTGGATCATGCGGGGCCTCCGGGCGAGCCTCCAGGCCGACGCCGCACGCGAGGCCGGCACGGCTCCTGCCGACTCGGCCAGCGACCAGGTCATGCAGCTCCTCGACGAGGCCGGATTCACCTCGGTCGTGGCCACCAACTGCGACCAGCACTACGAACGACCGCTGGTGCCGGGTGACCACCTCGAGGTCAGCTCCGTCATCGACGCCATCTCGGGCGAGAAGCGGACCGGGCTCGGCATCGGTCACTTCGTCACCAACCGACTCGAGTACCGCGACCAGTCCGGCGAGCTCGTGGCCACCATGCGGTTCCGCATCCTGAAGTTCAAGCCGGGAACCGGCGCGGCCAAGCCGGCCGCACCGGCCGCGCCGGCCGACGAGGCACCGGCCCCCCGTCCCCTCCGGCCCCGTCCGGCCCTGACCGAGGACAACTCCTTCTTCTTCGAAGGGGCCAAGCAGCACAAGCTGCTCATCCAGCGGTGCGTCGCCTGCGGCACGCTGCGCCACCCTCCCCGCCCCTCCTGTGCCGTGTGCCGGTCGTTCGACTGGGACACCCTCGAGGCGTCGGGCAAAGGGACGATCTACAGCTTCGTGGTCAACCACTACCCGCAGGTGCCGGCATTCGACTACCCCTTGGTGGTCGCCCTGGTCGAACTCGAGGAGGGGACCCGCCTGATCGCCAACGTGTCGGGCATCACCCCCGAGACCGCCGCCATCGGCACGGCCGTCGAGGTCGGCTTCGAGGACTTCGACGACGAGCTCTCCCTCCCCGTGTTCCACCCCGCAGACGAGACGAGGACGAACTGATGGACTTCACCTTCAACGACGAACAGACCGCGGTGCGCGAGGCGGCCGAGGGCATCTTCACCGGACTGGTCACCCCGGACCGGGTCCAGGAGATCGAGGCCACGGGGGATCGGGTCGACCGGGAGCTGTGGGCCGAGTTGGCCAAAGCCGACCTGCTTGGCCTGGCCCTGCCGGCCGCCCAGGGCGGGGGCGACTTCGGGATGGTCGAGGTGTGCCTGCTGCTCGAGGCCCAGGGCAACGTGGTGGCACCGATCCCCCTGTGGGCGACCCTGGTCCTGGGCGCGCTGCCGGTGGCCGAGTTCGGCTCCGCCTCCTTGCAGGCCGCACTGCTGCCCGGCGTGGTGGCCGGGGACGTCCTGCTGACGGCGGCCCTGGCCGATGTGGCGAATGACATCGCGGTGGGTGGCGAGGGACGTCCGGCCGTCACCGGGACCCCTGCCGTCGACGGGGGACTCACGCTCTCCGGCACGGCCTTCGCCGTGCCCTATGCCCACGTGGCCACTCGGGCCCTCGTCCCGGTGGCTACCGAGGCCGGCACCGTAGTGGCCGCGGTCGACCCGACGGCCGCCGGGGTAACCCTCGAGCGTGCGGTCACCACCAATCGCGAGGTCCACCCCCACCTGCACCTCGACGGGGTGGTGGTGGACGGAGACGACCTGCTCGCCGGCGGAGACGGCTCCCGGGGCACCGCGGTACTGGACTGGATGCTCCAGCGGGCCTGGACAGGGATGTGCGCCCTCCAGGTCGGGATCACCGAGGCGGCGGTGGCCCAGACGGCCGAGTACCTCAACACCCGTCAACAGTTCGGCCTGCCGCTGGCCACCTTCCAGGCCACCAAGATGCGGGCCGCCGACGCCGCCATCGACACCGAGGCGGTGCGGGTGACGACGTGGCAGGCGGCGTGGCGCCTCGACAACGGCCTGGACGCCGAGCGGGCCGTAAACGTGGCCTCGTGGTTCGCCGCCGAGTCGGGACAGCGGGTTGTCTTCGCCACCCAGCACCTCCACGGGGGCATGGGGGCCGACATCACCTATCCGATCCACCGCTACTTCTTGTGGGGCAAGCAGATCGAGCTGCTCCTGGGATCGCCCAGTGCCCAGCTGGCCCGTCTGGGCCGCCAGGTGGCGGCCGGCCTGACCGACGAGGCGGTGCCGGCATGAGCAAGGCCATCATCGAACACGACTTCCGATCGACCACCCGGACGCTGGACGAGGTCACCGTGGGTGACGCCCTGCCCGAACTCGTCGTCCCCCTGACCCGGACCCTGATCGTCTCCACCGCGCTGGCCTCACGGGACTACCAGGACGTGCACCACGACGGTCAGCTGGCCGTGGAGCGGGGCTCGAAGGACATCTTCATGAACATCCTCTCCACCAACGGCCTGGTAGGCCGGTACGTGACCGACTGGGCGGGACCCGGCGCGGTGCTCACCGATGTCAACATCCGTCTGGGTGCGCCGAACTATCCCGACGACACCATGACCCTCACGGGATCGGTGACGGCCAAGGACGACACCGTCGACGCCGACGGGCGGGGGGCGGTGGAAGTGACCCTGACCGGTGCCAACGGACTGGGTGACCACGTGACCGGCACCGTCCGGTTGCTGCTGCCCGCCGGAGGTGCCCGATGAGCGGGACGAACCACTCCTACGTGGGCAAGACGGCCATCGCCGGGATCGGCGCCACGGAGTTCTCCAAGGCCTCCGGTCGCAGCGAGTTGCGCCTGGCCGTCGAGGCGGTCGACCTCGCCCTGCGCGACGCCGGCATCGAGCCGTCCGAGGTCGACGGACTCGTCACCTTCAGCTCGGACACCAATCCCGAGATCGAGATCGCCCGCAGCCTCGGCATGGGGGAGCTGTCCTTCTTCAGCCGCATCCACTACGGCGGCGGTGCCGGGTGCGGCACCATCCAGCAGGCGGCCCTGGCCATCGAGGCCGGAGTGGCCGACGTCGTCGTCTGCTACCGGGCCTTCAACGAGCGCTCCGGCAACCGCTTCGGCGCCGGGGTCCAGGGCCGCGCGCCCGTGCCCAACGCGGAGACGGCGCACTTCGCCTGGTACGCGCCCCAGGGCCTGCTCACCCCGGCCCAGTGGGTGGCCATGGCCGCCCAGCGCTACCTGTATGCCACAGGGGCGACCAGTGAGGACCTCGGCCGGGTGGCGGTCGCCGACCGACGGCACGCGGCGACCAATCCGAAGGCCTGGTTCTACGATCAGCCGATCACCCTGGCCGACCACCAGGCATCCCGGTGGATCGTCGAGCCCCTCCACCTGCTGGACTGCTGTCAGGAGACCGACGGGGGCCAGGCCCTCGTGGTCACGTCGCTGGAGCGGGCCCGAGATCTGCCGAGCACCCCGGCGGTCATCCGGGCCGCAGCCCAGGGTGCCGGCCCGGGCCAGGAGATGATGACCTCCTATTACTACGACGACCTCACGGTGCTGGGCGAGATGGACGCCGTGGCCCACCAGCTGTGGGCGACGTCGGGCCTGTCACCGGCCGACATCCAGACGGCCGTGATCTACGACCACTTCACGCCCTACGTGCTCTATCAGCTCGAAGAGCTCGGATTCTGCGCCAAGGGTGAGGCGAAGGACTTCATCCGCGACGGCAACATCGAGATCGGCGGGGGACTCCCCGTCAACACCCACGGGGGCCAGTTGGGTGAGGCCTACCTGCACGGGATGAACGGGATCGCCGAGGGCGTACGCCAGGTCCGGGGCAGTTCGTACAACCAGGTGCCAGACGTGGAGCATGTGCTGGTCACCTCGGGCACCGGTGTCCCGACCAGTGGCCTCATCCTCGGCGTCGACCACGACTGAATCGGACTCGGCACCCGCTGATGGCGCCTGGGCGAAATGTCGGTGTCATCCCGCGAACTGACGTGCCCGGTTGCTATCGTCCGCGCCAGGGTCCTGGCGGCGAGCGTGGGGCCGAAAGGTAGGTCGCGGTATGACCATGGGACCCCTGAACCAGCTGGCGGAGGCGTCGACCAAAGTAGAGGTCCGGTTCGGTACCACCCAGCCGCAGCGCCGGGTCATCATCGCCTTCCGCCTGATCCTGGTGATCCCGCAGTTCTTCGTGCTCTTCTTCGTCGGGATCGGTGCCTTCTTCGCCGCCATCGTCGGCTGGTTCGGCGCGTTGTTCACCGGCCGCCTGTCCGCATCGATCGCCAAGTTCCTGCTGGGCTACCTCCGGTGGACTACCCGGGTCGTGACGTACACGTTCCTGATGCACGACACCTACCCTGCATTCTCCCTGGATCCGGATCCGACCTTCCCGGTCGACGTCATCGTCACCACCGGCCGTCTGAATCGGGCGGCCGTGCTCTTCCGCCTCATCCTGGCGATCCCGGCCGGCATCGTGGCCAGCGTCCTCGGCTACGGGCTGGCAGGCTTCGGCCTCATCACCTGGATCGTCACCCTGGTGAACGGGAAGATGCCCGACGCCTTCTTCGGTGCATCGGCCGCCGCCATCCGGTACTACGCCCGGTACTACGGGTACCTGTACATGCTCACGTCGTTCTACCCCGGCGACGTCATGGGCGACAAGGACGCCCTCGGAAACAAGATCGAGAGCCCCGTGTCCGGGACCTTCGATGCCCGGGCCGTGGCACCAGTCCCGTACGGCGGCTATGGGCAGGCACCGGCCTGGGGCGTCCCTCTGCAGGGTGCGTACGCTCCGGTGCCGCCCCCGCCGCCACCCGGGGCGTACCCGCAACCCGCAGGTACCATGCCGCCCCCGCCGCCACCCGGGGCGTACCCGCAACCCGCAGGTACCATGCCACCCCCGCCAGCAGGGGCCTACCCGCCGGCTGCTGGGACCATGCCGCCCACGCCGTCCGGGTCCTATCCGCCCTCTCCGACTGCCGGCACCGTCCAGCCCCCTCCGCCGGCCGGTGCGTACTCGCCTCCTCCGACGGCCGATCCGGTGCCGCCCCCGCCGCCGGGTGCATTTCCAGCGCAACCGACGGCCGATCCATCGGCGACCGGAGGCCAGGCGACGATCCCTGAGTCGTTCGGGACGTCGCCGACGGCGCCCGGTGTCGTGACGCCCGGCGGACTGCCGCCCACGGTCGGAGACCAACCACTGGCCGGGCTCGGCGCGATGCCACCTCCTCCGTACGGCGCAGCGCCGCCTCCTCCGCCTCCACCGTACGGCGCAGCGCCGCCTCCTCCGCCTCCACCGTACGGCGCAGTTCCCCCGCCTCCCTATGGCGCAGTTCCGCCACCGCCACCAGGCGCCATGCCCCCGGGTTCTCCCATGCCGCAGTCCTTCGGATGGCCGTTGGTACTGACCAAGGCAGCCCGGGTGCTCACGGTGGTGTTCATCATCGTCGGCGCCGTCTTCTTCGTGGTCGGCCGGACCGCCTCCTTCTCGATCAATTTCAATTCCATCGAGTCGACCATCGCCCGCGACGGCGTGAATTCCGCGTACTCGTCCCTGGCTACCGCCACCAACACGTTCAAGTCGCAGACCGAGGCGTGTGCCAACCAGCCGAACTCGACCGCACTGCAGTGTCTGGAACAAGCCGACTCCACCTGGGCGAGCGCAATCCAGACCTACGAGAGCGCGCTGTCGGTCATCGTCTACCCGATGTCGGCCCAGTCCGAGGCCGACGCCGCCCAGGCCGCGGCCAGGCAGGCGACGGCGACGGTCAACGCCCTCGCCGGTTCGCCCGACATCCAGGCATACACGACGATGACACAGACCCCCGGCTTCCGGGCAGCCCTCCACAACGTGGACACGACCTACGCCGAGTTGGTCCGAGCGCTCGGCGGCTGACCTGTTCGGGTGACAGGTCCACGAGCACCAAGCGGATCAATGGCTGCGGCACTCCTGCCTGGTCACGGGTGATACCGCACCCGCGCGGGTTGCCGTACGCTGTCGGGCCATGACGCTCTCTCGCCGGATGCTGGTCAAGGTCCCCGAGGTCACGGCCCTGTTCTGGCTGACCAAGCTCTTGACCACGGCCATGGGGGAGTCGACCTCGGACTACCTGGTCAAGGTCGTGAATCCCGTGATCGCCGTGGCGGTCGGGACCCTGGTGCTGCTCGCCGTCATCGCCTTCCAGGTGGGCAGGGACCGCTACATCCCCTGGGTGTACTGGCTGGCCGTGCTGATGGTCGCCGTGGTGGGCACGATGGCCGCAGACGTGCTGCACAAGCAGTTCGGTGTCGCCTACGCGGTCTCGTCGCTGTTCTTCGCGCTGGTCCTGGCCGCCGTGTTCGTCGTCTGGCACCGGACCGAAGGAACGCTGTCGATCCACAGCATCACCACCACACGGCGCGAACTCTTCTACTGGGCCGCGGTGATGGCCACGTTCGCGTTCGGCACGGCCGTCGGCGACTACACGGCCCATACCCTCGGTCTCGGCTACTTCGCCTCGGCCGTCCTGTTCGCCGGGCTGATCCTCATCCCGGCGGTCGGCTATCGCTTTCTCCACATGAACGAGGTCCTGGCCTTCTGGTTCGCCTATGTCCTCACCCGTCCGCTCGGGGCGTCGATCGCCGACTGGCTCGGCAAGCCGAAGAACCTGAGCGGCCTGGCCCTCGGCGACGGGCCGGTGAGCATCGCCTTCGGTGTGCTGATCGTGGCCTGCGTGGCGGTCATGACCCGGCAGTGGAAGCGGTCGGAGCCGTTCGCCCACTGAGCTCGACCCGCGGGAACAACGACGAACGACTCAATCGGACGGTTCGTCGCCCGATGTCGGGCGGTCGGCCCGCCAGGCCCGGTAGAGGTCGGTGAACTCGCGACGTGCCTCGGGGGAGAGATCCTCGGGGGTGATCCGGCCGGTGGCGGCGACGGTGGCCCGAATCTGTTCGAGGTAGGCGGTGCAGTTCGGACATGCCCGCAAGTGTCGTTCGAATCGCCTCCGGTCACTCCGGCGGAGCGCACCGTCCAGGTAGTCATTGACCAGCTCCACGGCCTGCTGGCAGACCAGGTCCGCACGTCGGCGCATCAGGTTCATCCCTGCCCCCTCGTCTGCCGCTCGCCCTCGAGCACGGTGCGGAGCTTGCTGCGACCCCGGTGCAGGAGCACACGCTGATTGCCCTCGGTGATGTCGAGCACGGTGCACACGTCCTCGGCGGGGAGGCCTTCGACGTCGCGGAGCAGCACCACATCCCGCTGGCGCCCGGGGAGGTCGTCGACGGCGGCGCGGAGCACGGGTCCCCATGCCGCAGCCACCAGTCGGTCGTCGACGTCGGACTCCCACGGCACTACGGGCTCGGCCCACGACCCGGACCGGTCGAACCGCTCCGGGCTCACCGACGGTTCCGTGGGATCGAACGGCACATGGCGGTGCTCCCGCACACCAGTGGTCCGGGCCCGGTTGACGAGGATCCGGAACAGCCAGGTCTTGAAGGAGGAGCGCCCCTCGAACCGGTCGACACCCCGGACCACACCCATCCACGTGTCCTGGACCACCTCCTCGGCGACCGAGTCACTCGGGACGAAGGTGCGGGCCAGGCGGAGCAGTGAGCCCTGGTATCGCTCGACGAGGAGGACGAATGCCTCCTCGTCGCCGTCACGGAGCCGGGCGAGAAGCTCGGCATCGGACACCATGGGCTGCATGGTAGACGGACGCCCGGGCCACGGGGATGTCGGCTGGGCGGCGTGTCGGTCAGGGACGGCCGTTGCGATGGGGACCTCCGAACGGGGTGGGCGGACACAGCGGGGTAGTCCCGGCACGGGGTGATCGCGTTACGGCACCCTCGGCGAATCGTCAGGTGGCCCGGTCGTCCAATGCCACGGTGCGCTCCCTTCGGTGTGGCCGTAACGGGAACGTGCGGCGGCGGACTGTGCAGTGCATCACCAATCCCGCCCAACCACCCGAGGAGTCCCCATGCGCATGTCGTTGAAACTGGCTGCCCTGACCGGAGTCGCCGCCACCATCGCCAGCCTCACACTGCCTGCGGTGGCTGGTGCCGACGCCCCTTCACACGGTGAGGGAGGCGGCCACATTTCCGCCGTCTACGTCCAGACCAATGACCCGACCGGCAACCAGATCGTGACGTACGTATCGGACGGACGCGGGCTCCACGAGGTGGGCCGCACCGGTACGGGTGGCCTCGGGACGGCCATCCCGGACGCCGTCGTCGACAAGCTCGCATCCCAAGGCGGACTGGCGTCCGAACCGGAGCGGGGCCTGCTGGTCGGGGTCAACGGGGGAAGCAACTCCATCTCCGTGTTCCACACGTTCGGCCCCTTCGTGAGCCATCCCCGCGTCGTGCCCTCGGGTGGGACGATACCGGTGAGCGTGGCCCTCCGCGGTGATCTCCTCTACGTGCTGAACGCCGGAGGCAGCGGGTCGATCCAGGGTTACTACGCGAGCTCGCTCACCCCGATCCCCGGGAGCAACCAGAGCCTCGGGATCACCCCGAACGTCACCCCGGCGTTCCTCCACACGCCGGGCCAGATCGGATTCACCCCCGACGGTCGACACGTGGTGGTGACCACCAAGGCCAGCGGGAGTGCCATCGACGTCTTCGCCGTCACCCCGTCCGGCTCGGTCACCGGTGCGCCGGTGGTCAACCCGTCGGCCACGCCGGTGCCGTTCGGCTTCACCTTCGACCACGTCGGTCACCTGGTGGTGACCGAGGCTGCGACCAGTGCGCTCACGACCTACACGGTCAACGGCAACGGAACGCTGACCGAGCTCGGCTCGACGACCAACGGGTTTGCCGCCCTGTGCTGGGTGGCGACCAACGGCACCTACTTCTTCGGAGCCAACGCCGGTAGCGCCACCGTGACGAGTTACACCATCGGGAATTCGGGCACCCCCACGGTTGTGGCCACCACCGCGACGGACGCCGGGCCGATCGACCTGGCCGCGTCGAGGGACGGCCGGTCGCTCTTCGTGGAGACAGGTGGAAACGATCTGGTCGACTCCTTCGCCGTAAACCTGGACGGCTCGCTGGTGGTCACCGGTGCCGCGTCGCCTGAGCTCCCTGGTCATACGGGATTGGAGGGGATCGCCGTCAGCGCCCCGTTCTAGTCCGACCGACCGTGGTCCCTCTCCGGACCACTGCGGTCGGGCGGACCCAGCGGGTGGTGGCGGGTCGCGTCCCGTTGCCATCCGCTGGGTAGTCCAGCTGGCTGCCGATCGCGGCCAGCCCTGAGCCCTGGCGTTCAGCGTTCAGCGATCAGACGGTCCAGCTCGGCGATGTCGGCGGGCTCCAGGCGACGGTAGGGGGAGTCCTTGGCCGGACGCCACCAGACCGGATCGTCGCAGTGCCACGATTCGTTGCGGAGCACCCGCTTCATCACCTTGGTGGTGGCCGTCTCGGGCAGCCGGTCGGTGACCCGGAGGAACGTGGGCGCCCACTTCGTGCCCAGGTCCTCCTCGCCCTGCAGGAACGCCCAGAATCCGTCGGGGTCGAAGTGGCTGCCCTCGTGGAGCAGCAGGGTGGCCATGACCTGGTCGCCGACCACCGTGTCGGGCACGGCGTAGACGGAGGCCAGGACCACGGCCGGGTGGCGGTGGAGAATGGCCTCGACGGGGGCCGAGGCGAAGTTCTCGCCGTCGACGCGGAGCCAGTCGTAGTCCCGGCCCGCGAAGTAGAAGAAGTCGTCCTCGTCGCGGTAGGCGAGGTCACCGGTCCAGTACCAGCCATTCTTCACACGCGACGCTTCGGCCTCGGCATTGTGCCAGTAGCCCTCGAATCCGGCCGCACCGTTCTGCGAGACCATCTCGCCGATGGCCTCTTCGGCATTGAGCAGGCGTCCCTTGGCATCGAAGACGGCCCGTGGGCACTCCTCTCCGGTATCGGTGTCGAGGATCAGTGTGCCGGGCAGGGCCCGCCCCAGGGCGCCACGCGGCGTGTCGGGAGTGCGCTGGACGGTGGCACCCCCTTCCGTAGAGCCGTAGGCGTCCTGGACGGCGCAACCGAAGCGGGAGGCGAACGCCGCGACATCGGCCTCGGCCGCCTCGTTCCCGAAGCACTGGCGCAGCGTGTTGTCGGCGTCGTCGGGGTGCTCGGGGGTGGCCAGGATGTAGGACAGCGGTTTGCCCACGTAGTTGAAGTACGTGACACCGTAGCGGCGTACATCGACCAGGAACTGGGAGGCACTGAACCGCTCCCGCAGGGCGGCGGTCGCTCCTGCCGCCAGGGCCGGCGCCCATCCCGCCATCAAGGCGTTGGAGTGGAAGAGGGGCATGGCCAGGTAGCAGATGTCGTCCTCGGTGAGGGAGTACATCTGGGCCACGATGGAACCGATGCGGGCCAGGCGGCCCTGGCTGCACAGGCAGGCTTTGGGCGCGCCCGAGGTGCCCGACGTGAACAACAGCAGTCCCAACGACTCCTCGGTGACGCCGATGGCGGTCTGGTCCGGGAGCGGGGCCCCGGCCACGTCGGCCAGCAGGGCGGCGTAGGGGGACGACCGGTCGGTCGCCACGTCACCCGACGGGTCGTCGATGACCAGGATCCGCTCGGGTGGCAGGGCGGGACCCAGGTCGTGGCCCTCCACCAGGCCCCGATAGGTGGGGTTGGTGATGAGCAGTTGGCACTCGGTGTGGGACAGGTCACGGGCCAGCTCGTCGCCCCGGTGGGTGGGGTTGCCGCCCACCAAGACGGCACCGGCCAGTGCCGCGGCACCCATCCAGAACACGTACTCGGGCACGTTGTCCATCAACAGCGCCACGTGGAAGGGACCCGGACGCCGCAGCGAGAGCAGCAGGGCGGCCCGCTCGGCCTGGGCGGACACCACCTGGTCATGGGTCCAGGTGCGGTCGGAGAACGCCAGGCCGACCCGGGTGTCGCCGGCCCGGTCCCGGATCAGTTGGTCGATGGTCTGCACTGCTTCCCCCTGGATGGTCCGTAGCCCCGTGACAGTACGCCGACGGGACGACATGGTGCCCGTCGTGCCCGAGCTAGGCACAAATATGGAACACGTTGCAATTTAACAGACCTCCTGTTACCGTTCGCACGACACGTTCGCGGAGCGAGAGGAGCCCCAGTCATGGAGTTCGGAATCTTCATCAATGGGTATCTCCCGGGGCCGGCATCCCAGGACAGCGAGGCCGAGCACCTCATGCTCGAGCGGGA
>Ga0075017_100001666_pt1 | contig 13705 bp, 15 predicted proteins | sample AleBraG_ABR_2012_FD_71475 | JGI IMG/M metagenome (GOLD analysis project Ga0075017, IMG submission 71475) | Freshwater sediment microbial communities in response to fracking from Pennsylvania, USA - Alex Branch Run_MetaG_ABR_2012 | ecosystem: Environmental > Aquatic > Freshwater > Creek >... | reverse complement strand
GAAGAATCGCAGCAGAAGCGCCCCAACGTGCAGGTGGGCGATCCGTTCATGGAAAAGCTTTTGCTCGAGGCTTGCCTCGAAGCGATGCACACAGGCGCGGTCGTGGCGATTCAGGACATGGGCGCTGCGGGACTGACTTGTTCCACCATGGAGATGGCTTCGCGCGGGGGAACAGGCATCGAAATTGACCTAGCCAAAGTTCCGCAACGCGAAACCGGCATGACGCCTTACGAAATCATGCTCAGCGAATCACAGGAACGGATGCTGCTGGTCGCCGAAAAAGGCCGCGAAGACCAAGTCCTCGGCGTTTTTGAAAAGTGGGGACTCGATGCCGTAGTGGTCGGTCAGGTGACCGGAGGCGGCATCGCTATCATAAGACATCATGGCGCCGTGGCCGCGGAAATTCCCGCCCATCCGCTGGCCGAAGAAGGCCCAGTCTATGATCGCCCGCTGGCCGCGCCCGCCCCTCGAAACCAGACCGCCACGGATTGGTTCGATTTCGCCCCTGAAGGCACAAACCTTACTCAAAATCTCCTGAAGTTGCTTGCGTCGCCCACGATTTCCTCGAAGCGCTGGATCACCGAGCAATACGATACGTCGGTACGAACCAACACTTTGGCTGGGCCGGGCGCGAGCGACGCGGCAGTGGTGCGCATCAAAGATCCGAAAACCAGCGAAGTGAAGCGTGCACTCGCTCTGTCAACCGACGGCAAAGGCCGCTGGTGCCAGCTCAATCCTCTTGTCGGCGCGATGCACGCCGTCGCGGAAGCAGCGCGCAACGTTGCTGCCAGCGGCGCCCGCCCCATCGCCGCAACGAATTGCCTCAATTTTGGAAGCCCCGAAAAACCGGAAGTGATGTGGCAGTTCAGCGAGACGATTGATGGCCTTACCGAAGCCTGCAATGCTCTTGGCACGCCCATCACCGGCGGCAACGTCAGTTTTTATAACGAGACCCTCGGCAAGTCCATCTATCCAACGCCGGTGATTGGGGTTCTCGGCATTCTCGACGACGTCAACTGCCTGCTCAAGATCGGTTTCCGCAACGAAGGTGACGTCATCCTTCTCCTCGACGGTGACACTTCCTCAGATGGTCATTCCGAGCGAAGCGAGGAATCTTTTTTCTCTTCTTTAGCCAGGGAATTTTCCTCTTCCGAATACTGCAAAACGATTGCAGGCATCGTTGCCGGCGAACCACCAAGCATTGACCTCGTCGCCGAAAAGCGATTGATCGATTGCCTAGTCGCGCTCGCTTCGCAAGCTACGATTCAATCCGCGCACGACATTTCCGACGGCGGTCTCGCCGTCACTCTCGCCGAATCCTGTTTCGCGTCCGCCCCAGATTCTCCGTCCTCGGCTGTGGGGACGCTGCGTGCTGCGCCCCAGCTTGGCGCGATCGCGACTCTTGAGGATTCTTCGCTTCCCGCCGAACACGCCCTGTTTGGTGAACGCGGCGCCCGGGCGGTCGTCTCGGTATCTCCAACAAAAGTTGCCGCTGTTCTTGAAACTGCGCGACAATACGGCGTGGTGGCGCACGAAATCGGCCAGGTCATCGGCGACAACGCCTTTCGCATCCAATGCAAGGAACACGCAGTGATCGACTCTTCGGTCGACGCGCTGCGCAACATCTGGGCCAACTCACTCGAACGCACGATTGTGAAACGATCATCGTGAACCGAATTCTCAAGGGATTTGCGATCGGACGATTCAGCCTAGCTGGGGTGCTAGTAATCTTTCCCGGTATCGGAGTCGCATTGAGATGGTATCTGCCCGGGAGCCATGACATCTATTTTCGAAGCGAACTTGACGTCCTTGACGGGGTCTTGTCTTTCTTGGCGGCACTAAGGATTTACCGTGGCGATTCGCGCGCTTGGGTATTTGCGCTGGTGTTGGCTGGGCTGAATTTGATCGGCGGCGTTGTGGCATCTTGGCTCGCCTTCTACGTCTTCAGTGCTTCCTGGGCAGCCGCCTGGTTAGCAGTCATCCTCTGGCTCTGTTGGCCATCTGTCAGGTCCGGATTTAGCACTCCGATTAAAACAGCGAGGACGACTTAGTGCAACCGGCCAGCGATCTTAGGCTCTTCGACGACCACTTCCACGACGAGTGTGGTGTGTTCGGTGTTTTCGGTCATCCCGAAGCGTCGAACCTCGCGTATCTCGGGCTCTACGCACTCCAGCATCGCGGCCAGGAATCGGCCGGGATCGTCTCCAGCGATGGCAGTGAACTGCACATGTACCGCGCGATGGGAGAAGTAGAAGAGATTTTTCAACCCAGCGTGCTGGCAAGACTTCCGGGAAGCCTGGCCATCGGGCATACACGCTATTCCACCGCCGGCGACAAAGCCTTGCTGAACGCGCAACCGATCATGATTGATTGCAACAAGGGCAAAGTTGCGCTGGGACACAACGGCAATCTGACCAATGCCGCTGAGTGGCGCCGGAAGCTCGAGCACCGCGGCTCCATTTTCCAGACCAATAGCGACACCGAAGTGATCGTTCATTTGATCGCGCGTTCGCAGGCGCGCAACCTTTCCGGTGCAATTTGCGACGCGCTAAACCAGGTGGAAGGTGCGTATTCCCTTCTGGTTCTCACAGAAGATGAGCTTTACGCCGTGCGCGATCCGCGTGGCTTCCGTCCCCTGGTCCTCGGTAAATTGACGACCCCCGGCGGTTTCGTTTCATGGCTCGTGGCCTCCGAAACCTGCGCTTTTGATCTGCTGAACGCACAGTACATCCGTGAAATTGAACCTGGCGAAATGGTGCGCATCTCCAAGTCTGGAATCGAGTCCATCCACTTCGCGCCTGAAAAGCCTCATCAGCAGTGCATTTTCGAGCATGTCTATTTTTCACGGCCAGACAGCATCATTTTTGGCCGTTCCGTGAATCAGAGCCGAGAAATGCTAGGGCGGCTGCTTGCGCAGGAGCATCCTGTCGAAGCAGACATCGTGGTACCCGTACCGGACTCCGGCGTTCCCGCGGCGGTTGGCTACGCGCTTGAATCCAAGATCCCATTCCGTATGGGACTGATCCGCAATCACTACATCGGTCGCACGTTCATCGAGCCTTCGCAAGCCATCCGCAATTTTGGCGTGAAGCTCAAGCTCAATCCCATTCGAGGACTGATCGAAGGCCAGCGCGTTGTCTTGGTGGATGATTCCATTGTCCGGGGTACCACCAGCCGCAAGATCGTCCGCATGGTTCGAGAAGCCGGCGCGCGTGAAGTCCACGTGAGAATCAGTTGTCCGCCCACGATCTCTCCGTGCTACTACGGCGTGGACACGCCAACGAAAGAGGAATTGATCGCCTCCTCGAACACACCCGAAGATATCTGCAAGTTTTTAGGGGCAGATTCGCTCGGCTACGTGTCCTTGTCTTCTCTTCGCCGCGCGGTGGACGACACCAAAAACAGTTACTGTACGTCTTGCTATACGGGCGTTTATCCGACGGATCTGGTACAGCTGGAAGTGCGCGAGAGCGCATCCAACGGACAGTCTACAGACGTCCGGCTGAACGGCATGGAAGAACACTCGGACACAGAAACCCATCTGGCGGTGAAAAGTGAAAGTTGAAAAGAAAAAACAAGAAGCAAATGTTCCTGTGCGCACAAAGATTCAGCGCGAGATTATCGCCTGGTTCTGGGTCGGACTGGTATTCCTGCTCATCAACGGCACGATTGGACAGGCTCGCGTGATTCCTTCAGGTTCGATGGAAGATACTCTGCTCATTGGAGATCATCTCATCATGAGCCGAATCGGCTACGACGCTGGGGTGCCTTTCACCGATTGGCATGTTCCGCTCTGGCGGAATCTAAAGCGCCAGCAAATTGTAATTTTTAAGCCGCCCTTTGCGCCCGATCAGCCGGATTACGTGAAACGCGTGATCGGCCTTCCGGGCGAGTCGATTGACATCCACGACGGGTTCGTCTGGGTGAATGGCCGGAAGCTGGTTGAGAATTACACCACTGGCCCTTCCCAGCGAGCCGATCTCCATATGCCCTTCGAAGTTCCTCCAGACTGTTATTTCGTGATGGGCGACAACCGCGGGAATTCCTTGGACAGCCGTTTTTGGGGATGCGTGCCGCGCAGAAACATAATCGGAACGCCGGTTATGATCTACATGTCGCTGGATGCGCGGCCTGGAGCTTGGGATTCTGGACAAATCCTCAATCGTTTTTCGGCTTATGCGAATGCGCTGATGCATCCCGGCACAATTCGCTGGAAGCGGATTTTCCGCACGTTTTAACGCGTAACTTGCCGAAACGATATTTGCGGTCATTGACGAACCCCGCCGCCATGAACGATTGAAGTCCTGAACTTGCAAGACGGGCACGCGGTTTGCCTACATCTGAATCGAATGCGAACAGGCCTCCCATGAAATATGCAGACGCCGGCGTAAACATCGCCGTGGCTGACGATGCAAAGCAGCGAATCCGCCATCACGCCAGCCACACTTTCACTGCTAACGTGCTGGGTGGCATCGGGGGATTTGGCGGGCTCTTCGCCCTCGATCGCAAGAGATGGAAAGAGCCGGTGCTTGTCTCCAGCGCCGATGGCGTGGGCACAAAACTCAAAGTCGCCATGGCCATGGGTGTGCACTCCACGGTTGGCGGCGACCTGGTGAATCATTGTATCAACGACATTCTGGTGCAGGGCGCAGAGCCGCTTTTCTTCTTGGACTATCTCGCCATGGGCAAGCTCGATCCGAATGTCGTCGAGCAGCTCGTGGAGGGAATGAGCCGTTCCTGTCGGAAGGCTGGTTGCGCGTTGATCGGTGGTGAAACAGCGGAAATGCCCGGATTTTACGCTCCCGGTGAGTACGATCTGGCCGGGTTTATCGTTGGCGCCGTCGAGCGAAAGAAAATCCTCACTGGGAAAAATGTAAAGCCGGGCGACGCTTTGATCGCGCTCCCTTCAGCCGGATTGCATACCAACGGATATTCGCTGGCTCGGAAACTCATCTTCGAAGTTGCGAAGCTGAAGCCGGATGTGTACGTCGCCGAAGTGGGGAACAAAATCGGCGCAGAACTCCTGAAGCCTCACCTGTGTTATGCCCCGGTGCTAAAAAATAGCGTTTCGCGCGGTTGGGTTTCCGCGCTGGCCCATATTACCGGCGGCGGAATTCCCGGCAATCTCCCGCGCGTGCTACCGACCGGAGTCAAAGCGGAAATTGATCTGGCTTCGTGGCCTGTGCCGCCGATTTTCAAATACCTGGCAGAATTAGGGAAGTTGGACCGCGACGAATTGCTTCAGGCCTTCAACATGGGCGTGGGCATGATTCTGGTAGTGCCGCCCCAATGCGTGAAATCCGTCGAACTTGACCTGAAGAAACGCCGCGAAAAATACTTCCTCATCGGCCGCATTGAGCGCAGCGAATCTGGCAAGCCCCGCGTCCATCTGAACGGGTCTCTGAATCTCTAGGCGAGAGGCGAGCGCCTACGCGGTAAAGCGCGTTTCACCCTTCCGAGCCACCTCAGCTCCAGCTTGAACTGCTCGATCACATAGCTGACCATCAGTGCCGCTTCGTGCTGGGGGTTGCCGAATTCTCGCAAGATGTCTCGCAACGTCTTGTTCTCCCTTTGAAGTTCCCCCTCAAGGTAGCTCCTTCTGCGCGCAACCTGCTTTTGGAGAACTCCCGGACGCGCCAGCCGCGATAGCGCGAGCCAGGTCAGAAAAGGAGGCCGATCTCGTTGCGTGGTCCATTCCTCGCGTTCTAGCGCGCAGGCCAGCGCACTCCGTCCCTTTGCCGTGGTGCTGAACGATGCGCGCTCCGGTCCGGCGACAGGTGCCGCACTTTCAGAACTCCGGATCATTCCCTCGCGCGAAAGCTTTTCCAGCGAGTAGTAAACCTGTGGCCGCGAAATCCCCGCCCAATCGCGGACCTCCCTCCGCTCCAATTCCAGATTTGCCTGGTAACCGTGCATCGGCCGCTCCGCCAGCAAGCTGAGGAGTACCAAATCGGGCGTAGTTAACTCCAATTTTTCCCCGGCCACAGGTTTCGCACTTCTCAGCGACGCTGTATTTTTGAAAGTTCTCCGGGAACTCCGCGCTTCCGCGCCGTCTTGCCCCTTCCCTTGCTCTTTCAAGAATTCCGCCGATTTTCGGATTCTCTCTTCTCCTTATTTTTTTCCAACTTTTCTACTCAGCTTCCTTTTCCTACTCCAATACCACCACTCGCACTGTTCCGCTGGCAGCCTGGGGTTCCGCGCTTGCGCAACCGCGGCGTGGAAAGTATCGAGCACGCAGATGTCCTGGTGCTGTTTCGACACGCGACCTAGCTTTTCGTACATGCGGTGCGGCTTTTGCCGCGCCAGCTGGGCTACGGTTTGTATTCCGAGCCGCTCGAAATCCCGGAGCATGGCAGGCCCGATGGAGATCAACTCCTTGAGTTGACGAGTTTTCCCGTTCATGAAAATCTCCTTGACTTCAGTTTTGCAGTGAACTAACCTTCACTAGTCTAGTTTAGACTACTACAGAAAGCAATGAGAAAATACCTATGAAACTTCACTCTCTCGCTTTTGCTGCGATTCTCGCTCTTGTTTCCGTCTCATCGCTCGCAACGGAGGAAAAGAAAACAATGAACGTCAAGCGCATCACCGCAGTCCTGCTGGTCAACGAAATCGAGCCCCTGGTCCCCTTCTGGGTGGAGCGCCTCGGGTTCATCAAGACCCTTGAAGTTCCGGACGGCAAGCAGATGGGCTTTGTTGCATTCCAGAAAGGGACTGCGGAAGTTATGTATCAGACCTACGCCAGCGTGGAAAAGGACGCCCCGCCGGACATGAGCGCCCAGGCGCGAAAAGGTCCTACCTATCTCTACATGGAAGTGGACAATCTCGACGCCGTTCTTGCCGCGATGAAGGGGGTGAAAATCGTGATGCCGCTCCGCACCGCCTTTTACGGCATGAAAGAATTCGGGGTGCAGGATCCCGGCGGACATTTCATCACGTTTGCCCAGCCCGTCGCCGCGCCGCCACACTAAATCGCGCGGCATCTCTCCGCCCAGCTAAGCCTTGAAGCGCGATTCACTGGCCGGAATCTAATTCTGGCGCTGAGCTTGGATGCTTTCCGAAGTATAAAAAGTATTCAGATTTGCTTGGAGTTTTCGAATTCTTGCTGGATTTGATTCCTTCGCTATCATCGTATTCAGGATTGGCTCAAGAAATCGGCCGTATTTTTTCAGTGTGTCGGCGTCGTGCTGCGCATAGGCCTGCTCCACGGAGGTTTCTGTTGCTGGTGTGATCAATTCGAGCCGCCCCACAAACACGCGCACCGTCTGGTCAGGTACGGGCTTGATCGAGAGCGGAAGAACGCTGCTTAAAAACCCATCGGGGACGACGTACAAGAGCCGGCTGCCTTCTTCAAACCACGAATCGCGCCACGTTTCGATCATGGCTTGCGCTTCGTCTTGATACAGGCCTTGAGAAATTAGGATTCCTCCGAGCTCTCTGCCCGCATCTTGCGGGCTTGCTGTCAGCTCTGGCGACTCCAGCGTTTGCTGAGCCCGCACCGCGTTTTCCAGACGAAAGCCAACTTTGTCCCCGCGCCGCTCAAATAGAATCGCTGCAGGAATCTCCGCGGCGCTTCGATTGGCCACCACTACTTTGCTTTCCGGCGTGACTCTTACGGAGACTGGCACAGAAAAAAGGGACACTCCGCGATAGAAGAGAAATTTTTCCTGTTGCACGCCCGCTGGAGTATTCACCCGCAGCGGAGTGGAAGACGTCATGCGGGCAGCGTAATATCGGCTGTCCCTTTGCTCGTGCGGAAATTCTGTTCTCCCGGTCGGCGCCAAGGTCACCGAGTCCCATGTGATGCTCCCATCCAACTGATGCAGGTAGAGGCTTCCATCGAAAAGATCTCCTTGGGGTTCGATCCGGCTGGCGCGCGGGTACCATTCAGTGATCAGTCCTTTGGAAAAAGAGACGTTTACCGACACCGTCTCTTCCTGCGAGCCGTAAAAGTAGAGGACGGGGGTTTCCATGCGAACGGTGCCGCGCAGGCCGACCTTAAAGCTGGAATTGCGGAAGTGCTCGACGAACCTAGGCAGGTCCGTTGGCCCTGCCAGCGGCAGCCATTCCAAAGCTTCGCCATCGCTCCCCGCTACCGATGTAAACGTGCCCCATTCATGCACGGTCAGCCCGGGGTAGCCCGGGCGGGGAGCCTTGGCCACCAGATAGGAATAGACGGTCAGCAAGCCAACCAGCGGGAGTAAGGCCGCACGCAATCGCATGGCATTCATTGCAGGATCCTTTTGAGGGCTAAGCCTCGAACTTTCGTCTACCTTGTAACTAGACGTCACCTAAGGACCGGTTGTTAACGATGAGGAGGGGAGCTGCGGTCATGAGCCTGGCGTTGTCGCTGGAATCTCCAGCGATCAAGGAGCCACCCCACGAAGTAGAACCAGCAGAAAATTAGAGGGGGCGTCGCGATCATGAAACTCCAGACTTGATTGACGCCCAGACGTCCTAGTCCACTAGAAGTTATCTCATAAACACTTTGAACTGACTGAGCAGTTGAAACTTATGGCCAATGGCGTAAATCGAGAGCATGGACATTACCGACGCCCAGTGGGCGGTTCTCGAACCGTTGTTCCGTCCGAAGCGACGGGCGGACGGACGCGGGAGGCCGTGGCAGGACACGCGTGCGGTTTTGAACGGCGTATTTTGGGTGTTACGCACCGGCGCTCCTTGGCACGATCTCCCGTCTCGCTATCCGCCCTATCAAACCTGTCATCGACGATTCCAATCCTGGCAGCGCAGCGGGTTGCTGACACGCTTGCTGCAAACACTGGCCGAGGACTTACGAGACCGAGGAAAGCTGGATCTCAGCGAATCCTTCATCGACGCCAGCTTCAGCGGGGCGAAAAAGGGGGCTCTGCTGTTGGCCCTACAAAGCGCGGCAAAGGCAGCAAAATCATGGCAATCGCAGACGGTCATGGTCTTCCTTTCGCCGTGCACGTGGCCAGCGCTTCGCCTCATGAAACAAAACTCGTCGAAGCCACGCTCGAGCAACGCTTCCTCAGAGAAACTCCCGAGCGGATGATCGGCGACCGCGCTTACGACAGCGATCCGTTGGACCAACACATCCGGCAACGCTACGGCGTGCAACTCATCGCGCCTCACAAATTTGTGCGTGTAGCTCCCGCAACTCAAGACGGTCGCCGCCTGCGCCGATATCGCCGCCGTTGGAAGATCGAGCGCCTGTTCGCTTGGCTTCATAACTTTCGTCGCATTGTCATTCGCTGGGAATACTACCCAGAGAATTTCCTCGGGATGGTTCAACTCGCTTGCGCTGTTATCCTCCTGAGGCATTTATGAGATGGCTTCTAGTAACAAGTAAAGAAAACAGGAATGCGGGCAGACCGCTGATCACCAGAGCTTTCGTCACTAAGCCTGGGTCGACCCACCGGTTGGATAGGTCCCAGCCAACGCAGTCTCCGCGGCCGTCTCCGCACGGCATTGGCGCCTGCGGGCGTTTGCCAAGTGGATCCGAATTTAGCCGAACAAATGACCACCAAAAGTATCGGCTGGGATATCGTTGTCCCTCTCGATTCATCCGGACAGATCAGTAGCTCTCGCCGGCAAACAAGGACAGGCCGATAACTGGCAGAATCAGCCGCCATGGCCTTCGCATATAACGATCAGTCTCCGGGAAAGTTCATTCGGTTCCCAGTACTTTGAACCAAACCACTACTTTCGTCCTAAGGTTGCGTAGCGCGATCAATAAAGCTGGCAATCTGATTGTGCAGACTCACGCGGTCCTGGTCATGCAGGTACATCATATGACCCGCTGTGTAGTAGTCTTCCTTGATATTTTTCTGCACAGCCTCCGGCAATCCCAGGTGCTCCATTGTGTGCTCGGTGGCAAAGAACGGCGTCGCCAGATCGTAGTAACCGTTCTCAACCTGGACCAGCAGCCGCGGATTCGTAATCATGGCCTGCGCAAGGTCTTGATCAACATTTGGCGCCCCGGGGAATCCGAATCGCCGCTGTTCTTTGCGAGTCCAGTTCCAACTTCCGAAGGCGTTCGCCGCATTGTGGTACACCTTGTCTCTCCCGAATTTCAACTCATCGTGATTGTACGCGTTGATCAGCGCTGTGAATGCGCCGCCCACTGCTGGTCCTTCCGGATCCCCCTGGGCGTTTTCTTCCAGCAAGTCATAGGTATATCCCGTGAACCGTGCGTCAATCCGCCCGGTTGTCAGCCCCTCTTTGCGTTGCAACTCCGCGCGGAACTGGCTCAAATTTACCCTGAGGTCAGCTTTCATCAGGTAGTCCTCGCCCAATCCGGTGAAATAAGAAACTTTCTTTGCCACCGCCGCTTTCTCACTCGCGGAAAGCGCCGCGCCCTTATAAAGCGCCGCTGCATATTCACCCTGAGCATACTTCCGCGCTTCTTCAATAAGACCCGCCACCTCGGATGGGCGGTCTTTCAGAACCTTGTGATACCACGCCACTGCCGCATAGCTCGGCAGGTAGAACACGTACGGCCGGTCATCCCCCGGCGCGAAGTTCAGCGAAGAGAGGTCGAGCACCGATGAAATCAATACGATGCCGTTCAGATGAACCGTATCGTGCTGCTGCAAATAATTTCCCAGCGCGGCTGACCGGAATGTTCCGTAACTTTCCCCGATCAGAAACTTCGGAGAATTCCATCGATCATTCCGGCTCAAATAAGTCACGATGAACTGCGCGAACGCCTCCAGGTCTTCGTCGATGCCAAAGAAATCCTTATCCTGAGCCTTGCACACGGCATGGCTGTAGCCCGTGCCCATCGCGTCAATGAATACGATGTCCGTCTTATCCAACAAACTTTCCCCGTTGTCCACCAGCTTGTATGGCGCCGGTGGGGTGAAACTCCCGTCACTTGTGTAAACTCGCCGCGGCCCGAACGCTCCCATATGCAGCCACATCGTTGCCGATCCCGGCCCGCCGTTGTATAGGAACGAAACAGGCCGCGTACTCAAGTCCTTGACGTCGCTCCTTGTGTAGGCCACCGAGTACATCAACCCCGTGAAATCGCCCTTGTCGTTCTTCAGCAGCGTCGTGCCCGCTGTTGCCTTGTACGGTAAAGCCTGCCCTCCGATGCGAATCGTGTGATCCGTCGCCGAAGACTCTTCTTTAGCTGCCTCGCACTTCTCAGGGCCCTTCGCTTCCGCTCCCTTTGCATCTTTCTCGGGTGCCTGCGCCAGCGCGCGTCCCTCCAAACCAGCGAAAATAAGAAACACCCACGCGCACATCCACATCGTCTTCTTCATTCGAATGCTCCTTTCCTTCAAGTTTCTTCGCACTTAGTCTCGTTACTGTTTCGGTGGCGACGGTAACGGTGGTGGCCGCCGTTCAATCTCAGTGGGCGTGGCGATCGACCGCGCTCTGTTTTTTCCCACGGCTCGGACCGCAAAAAAGTGATTGTCCGTGGACACCCCCTTCAGCACAGATTCGCCCGCCAGCCCCACGAAGTCATAGACGTGCCACCGTGCCTCTGTCGTTTCACGCCACAGAATTTCAAAGCCTGAGCGACCTGCGTCCTCTGAGGCTGACCACGACACTTTCGCATCCGGCTTCACAGCTCCTTTCAATCGCGCTTTCGCAGGCGCAGCGGGCGCCATCGTCAGTTGCCTCAGCGCTTCCGCATTGTCGCGCGCTACATTTCCCATGAACGTAAAATTCAAATACTTTTCAAAGTCGCCGTACTCCACTCCATTCTCCGTGCGCGGAGTCTGGTGCTGGTGATCGTAATTCTCCAGCGGTTCGGTGAACCGCACCGCTGGCAGACCCGCCTTATAGAATGGATAGTGATCGCCGCCGCGGCCATAGCGGTCAATGCGGAAAATCATCCGGATGGCGGAGCGCCCATCAATCTCCTCAATGGCGCGGGCCAATTCGCGAGAAGGCGAATCCGCGTCATCAATTTCGCCGTTGCCAGAAAAAAGCCTGACGCGATGCGGCCCGCCCGGAGCGGGATCAGCTCCGACGATGTCGTTATCCAGCATCCCGCCGACCGTATAACCCTGCTGTTTCGCCCACTCGAGCAGATGTGAAGCTCCCAGCAAGCCCTGCTCTTCGCCCGAAACCGCTGCAAACAGTATCGTCGCGCGATGCGCCGCTTGCCCGTTCGGCCCTGCTTTGCTTAGCAACCGCGCACATTCCACGCTCACAGCTACGCCGGAAGCATCGTCGTCCGCTCCCGGAGCATCCAACTCCGCGTTCATTACATCCGACGGCCTCGAATCAAAATGTCCGGACACGATGAAGATCGTCTTCGCCATCGTTGGATCTGAACCCGGCAAAATAGCGTAGACGTTTTCGAGCGCAATCGGCTTCTCAGCAGTTCTCTCGGATGTGGATTCAAACTTGTCCACCACCACCTGCAGCTTCCCTCCTGAATCTTTTGCTATCTCATTGAATCGGGCAGCGATTACATCGCGCGCGCATCCCACTCCCCGCTTCGAGTCGTTCCAGGAGGAAAGTGTCAGCCGCGTCCCACACGCCACCAACCTCCCAATTAAGGCGCGCATGGACTTTTCATCCACTGAAGCGCGAGGAATCGCTCCTGCCGGTCTTGCCAGTAATCTTGGTTGAAGTTTACCCGCCGGAGGTTCGGCAGGATCGCGATTCACCGGAATCTGCGCCCCGCATACCGTCGCAGAGAGTAAAACCACACCCGAAAACCCCACTCCCGCGGTTAGTAGTAGAGAAAGCTTTCTGCCTCTTCTCATGAATTCTGCCCCCAGATCCAACAAGTCGTTCCCGGGCATTCTATCCCGAACCGAGCCAAGTACCTCACTTTGTGCCGTAAATCCTCCCGGGTGATGCCCCGCTTCAGAATGGAACACCAATTCCGGCTGGGCGGCTGGGTAATGTGCGTTGACGCTTAGCCCGCTAAACCGTATAATTAACGTTTGTCTCTAGCACTTGGAGGATTGATGTACGCCGTTATCATGTCCGGGGGAAAGCAGTATCGGGTCGCACCCGGCGACACCATCCGCATCGAGCGGGTTGAAGGCAAGGTAGGGGAGAAAGTCAACTTTGGGAGCGTTCTGGCCGTCCAGGTTGACGAAAAGAAAATCCTTTCCGGTTCCGATGCCGGCAAGGCCACGGTAACGGGCAAGATCGTTCAGCAGGGCCGCGCCAAAAAGCTCACCGTGCTCAAATTTAAGAAGACCAATCAATACAAGATTCAACGCGGACACCGGCAGAACTACACCGCCGTCCAGGTCAGCGACATTAAACTCTGAATTTCTGGGGCTGACTACATTCAGCCACAGCTATTTTGAATAAAGGATTGCGTCATGGCACATAAGAAGGGCGGCGGCTCCTCCACAAACGGCCGCGATTCACACGGTCAGAGGTTGGGCGTCAAGCGATTCGGCGGGCAACTGGTCAACGCTGGCACCATCCTGGTGCGTCAGCGCGGCACACGCCACCAACCCGGCGAAAACGTCGGGCGAGGCAAGGACGATACTCTATTCGCCATGGTCACTGGCTTTGTGAAGTTCCAGGACAAAGGCCGCAGCGGCCGGTTCATCAGTGTTCAGCCCGCTGCCCAGCCCAAGGCAGTTGCCAACTAGCATTTGTAGAGGAAGGCTTTCCCCTCTTGCTTCGTGTGCGGTTCGGTCGGCTGAACCGCATTTTTGTCTCCACGCTACTGTCCGGAAACACAGCTCCGCGGCCCGGCAGGGAAGAATTTCTTGTAAGCGCTTCGGCCGTGGGC